>Ga0208938_1001440_pt1 | contig 13946 bp, 13 predicted proteins | sample AD_UKC125_MetaG_FD_184434 | JGI IMG/M metagenome (GOLD analysis project Ga0208938, IMG submission 184434) | Active sludge microbial communities of municipal wastewater-treating anaerobic digesters from USA - AD_UKC125_MetaG (SPAdes) (version 2) | ecosystem: Engineered > Bioreactor > Anaerobic >... | reverse complement strand
GCACATCCCAGATACGACAGCACATGCTCCCGCTTCTGCTCCGGGCTCAAGAACTGGACACTCATCGTCGCGATCACTGATTCCTTTCGGGGAACAAACCAACTCACACTCAGATTGACAGGTAGGGTAGCGCACATATCGGGCGTGATTAGGGTCAAAGTTCCGCAAGCTCAGCGCCCTCATGCGGAACTTTGAACCGCAAACGAGGCCGCCACCGACAGCGCGGCCTCCCGCCCTGAGCGGCCTTGCCCGTCTAGCCCCAGAGCAGCCCAGGCCCGATATGAGCGATCTCACGCGAGCGATCGTCCGGGATTCGATCAGGCGGACGTACGCTGGAAGTATGGCAATCAACAAGGAATCAGTGAAGATCAACACCGACGAGATCAAGGGGCGCGCCAAGGTTGCCGCTGGTGCGGTGACGGGCAACAAGGACCTGGAGAACGAGGGTCAGATCGACCGCTACGTCGGACAGGCCAAGAAGTACCTGGACACCGCCACCGACAAGGCCAAGGACATGCTGGACAGCGGCACCACCCAAGCCTCCAGCTGGGTCGACAAGGCCAAGTCTGGCGCCGAGGGCCTCATCGACAAGGTGAAGAAGTAGGCAGCAGCTCCGAGCCGCGCCCGCCCGCTGGGACCATGGGCTGCGGGCGGGTCAGCGCGTGCGGGGGCCATGAGCGGCGCGGCCACGCCCACCGCGCCATTCTGGGCGGCCACTAGGCTCAACGACGTGGAACTGACTGCGCCGGGGCCCTCCGGACCGGACATGTTGCGGGGGGCCGCGCAGATGATCCGCGACCCCCTCGGGTTCCTCGGCCAGCAGTGGCTGCGCCACGGCGACGTCGTTCAGTTCCCCATCCCCGACCCGCCCACCTACTTCGTCAACCACCCCGACGCTGTCACCCGGATCCTGCAGGGTAACCACAAGAACTACGGCAAGGACACGCTGCAGTACCGACGGCTGAGCCTGCTCACCGGCTACGGGCTGCTCACCGCCGACACCGAGCTGTGGCGCCGGCAGCGGCCGGTTGTGCAGCCCGCGTTCGGTTCCGACCTGCCCGCGCGGGTCACCGGGGCCACGCTGGCGGCCTGCCGTCGTTTGAACTGGACCGCGGGCGTCCACGACGTCGACGCCGACATCCTGCGCACCACTCTGGAGGTGGTCGGGGAGGTGCTGTTCGGCGCCGACCTCACCGGCAGCGCGAGGCAACTCGCCGAAGCCACCCTGCAAGGCCTCGAGGTCGTAGTCAAGAAGTCCTCCCCGCTCTCGGCGCCGCTGTGGCTGCCGACCCCGAACAACCGTCAGCTCGCCAGGGCGAAGCAGCAACTCGACAGCGCGGTACGGGAGCTCACTGCGAGGCCTGCCCCGAACGGCACGCTGTTGCGGATGCTGCAGACCCACGCCGACCCGCGGACCCTGCGCGATCAGGTCGTCACGTTCCTCGTCGCAGGTCATGAGACGGTTGCCAGCGCGCTGACCTGGAGTCTGTATCTGCTCGCCCAGTACCCCACCGAGGCCCCCAGCGCGCAGGTCTTCGACGAGGCGCTGCGCATCTACCCGCCGGCGTGGCTGATCACCCGGCAGGCGCTGGCCGCCGACGAGCTCGCCGGCGTGACCATCCCCTCCGGCGCGCTGATCATCATGAGTCCGTACTGGCTACATCGCCATCCGCGGGCCTACGACAATCCCGGCTCCTTCGAACCCGGCCGCCCCCTACCACGCAGCGCGTACATCCCCTTCGGCGCTGGGCCGCGGCTTTGTATCGGCCGCGGCATGTCGTTGATCGAGGGCCCGCTGATCCTCGACCATCTGCGCCAGCGCTACACCTTCACAACCGTGCGGTCGGTGGCGATGAAGCCGGAGGTCACCATTCGGCCCACGGGCGGAATGCCACTCAATGTCGCTCTCAAGGAGTGATCAAGTTCTGAAGCATGAGCGCTGTTCGTCCCACTGGTTGTGGCAGGCTGAAGAGCATGGCAACCGGAGGTGAACTCGTCGCGCCCGCGGGGTCAGAGCACTTCCGCGAACTCGCTGAACATGTGGCCGACGTCGCCTACATCGCCGATCCGAATCGCACACTCATCTGGGTGGCTCCCACGGTCGAGCTGAGCCTGGGCTGGACCCCCGACCAGCTCGTCGGCACCGCCTTCATCGACTTGCTGCATCCAGAGGATCGCAACCGCGTGCGGGCCAATCGGGAGCGGTTGTACGGCGGAAAGCCCATGAACCACTACGCCGAAGGTGTGGCGATGCGACTACGAACCGCCTCCGGCGACTATCGCTGGTTCTCGGGGCGCGGGGTTCCGCTCTTCGACTCCGAGGGCAAGCCAGCCGGGTTGGCAGCGGGCCTACGGCTCGTGGACGACCTGGTGCACGAGCGTGAACGCGCTCTGAGCAGCGAGAGTCGCCTGGAGCAGATCCTGGACAGCATGCTCGACCCGCACATGATGCTGGAGTCCGTGCGCGACGCGAACGGTGATGTGTGCGACCTGGAGTTCGCGCGGGCCAACGCCACCGCCTGCCGGGTCCTGGGTCTGCGCCACGACCAACTGGTGGGCCGCCGGATTCTCGCCTGGCATCCGGCGATGGCCACGGACAAGCTCTGGCAACAGGCCGTCGCAGTGCTGCAGACGGGGCAGCCGCTGGCGTGGGATGACTACCGGTTCCCCAGTGCGGTGATGACCGCGGAACGCTTCTACGACATCCGGATGGTGCGCCTCGGCGACAGCCTGAGCTGCGCGTTTCGCGATGTGACCGGCAGGCACCGCGCGGCCCGGGCCATGGCAGAGTCGGAGAGCCGCTTCCGGCTGCTGGCCGAGAACACCACGGATGTCGTGATCACCGTGCGCAGTGATGGCACTATCGACTGGGTCTCGCCCACCGCACGCAAAGCGCTGGGTCGCAGTGTGAGCTCGCTCTTGGGGACGCCGTTCGCGAAACTTGTGCACCACGATGACCTGCCCGGTCTCTACGCGCAAGGTAGTGCCGAGGTGCGACTGGGCAGTCCGGTGGACGGCTGGCGATGGATGCGAATGTCGTCACGCATCCTGCCCGATGTCACCATCCACACCGCGCGGGACATCCAGAGCGAGATGGTCGCCCGCGAGCAGCTGGCTCACGAACTCGGGCACGACCCGCTGACCGGCCTGCCCAACCGCTCCGGTGCGCTGGCCCAGATCGAGGATGCGCTCAGTGACGAGCCGGCCGGCTCGGTGGCCTTGTTGGCCGTGGGCGTCGACGATCTGCGCAGCGTCAATGAGGCTTTCACGTACGCCGCTGGCGATCAGGTCCTCACCCAGATCTGCACCCGCCTGCTGCGCTACGCCGCGCAGCCCGACCATGTGGCGCGGGTGGGGGACAACGAGTTCACCCTGCTCGTGCTCCACGTGGAGGACGCCGCGGAACTGGCCGACCTGGCCACCGAGATGCAGACCGAGATGAGCAGTGCCATCACCATCGACGGCCACAGCATCGACGTGACCATCTCCATAGGTATCGCCCTCGCGGAGATGCCCGCAGCCTCAGAGGTCCTGCGCGATGCGACCTCGGCCCTGCACCACGCGCGTGAGCGGGGCGGGAACCGCTGGGAGTACCACAACCCCGACCTGACTCAGGCCGCCCGGGAACGGCTGATCATGCGGACCGGGATCAAGCAGGCACTGCTGGCCGAGGAGTTCCAGCCCTGGTTCCAGCCGGTGGTCAACCTGCGCGACGGTTCGGTCAGCGGCTACGAGGCGCTGGCGCGCTGGGAGCGCGACGGACAGATCGTGTCGCCGGCCGAATTCATCCCCGTTGCCGAGTCCACCGATTTGATCGTCACGCTGGACCGCCACATCCTGTGCCGGGCGCTGGCCCTCATCCCGCTGGGCGCGGAGGTGGGCGTGAACGTATCAGCCCCGACTCTGTCCACCGCGGACCTGGCCGACACCGTGCACGCAGAGCTCGTCGCTCATGGCGTCGATGCGTCGCGCCTGCATCTGGAAGTCACCGAAACCGCACTTCTACGCCCCACCGCGACCGTCATCGCCAACATGCGCAACGTGGCGGCGCTGGGGGTGCGCTGGTGGGTGGATGACTTTGGCACCGGCTACTCCTCGATCGCCCATCTGCGGGACCTGCCGATCCACGGGCTCAAATTGGACCGCAGCTTCACCGCTGGCCTGCCGCAGGATGCGACGTGCCAGCGGCTCGCAGCAGGACTGATCGGGTTGGCGCATGGACTGGGGTTGGGCACGATCGCCGAAGGGATCGAGACCGCTGAACAAGGCCGCATTCTTGCCGAGCAAGGCTGGGACCGTGGCCAGGGCTGGCTATACGGGCGGCCGACTCCGCTGTAGCGTCATGGCCCATGAACCTTTGGGAGAACGATCCGGGTGAGGTCCTGGCAATCGTGGCGCACCCCGACGATCTGGAGTACGGGGCGGCTGCCGCGGTGGCGAAGTGGACGGCCACCGGACATCGGGTGACGTATCTGCTCGTCACGCGCGGGGAGGCCGGCATTGATGGCATGGCCCCCGAGCAGGCCGCCCCCTTGCGGGTGGCCGAGGAGGTCGAGTCGGCGGCCGTCGTGGGCGTCGATGATGTGCGGTTCCTGGACCACGCCGACGGCGTTGTGGAGTACGGGCTGGCGTTGCGCCGCGACATCGCTGCGGTGATCCGCCACGTGCGACCGCAGACCTTGCTGTTGTTCAACCACCGGGAATCGTGGGGTTTCCCAGGCAGCCGCAACAGCGCCGACCATCGTGCGGTGGGGGAGGCGGCCTTGGATGCTGCGGCCGACGCTGGGAACCGCTGGATCTTCCCGGGGGAGCAGCCGCATGCGGTGCGATGGATGCTGGTGGCGGGGTCGCCGCAGGCGGATCACGCGATCGATGTGACGGGATTCGAGGACCTGGCGGTCGAGTCGCTGCGCTGCCACCGGGCCTACCTGGAGGGACTCGGAGACCATCCCATGGCGGATCCGGAATTCGTGCGGGCTTTCCTGGCGCAGGCCGGGGAGCGCGCGGGTGTGCGCGCTGCGGTGGGGGTCGAGGTCGTCGGCAGTTGATCCGGTCACGCCCGTTCGGGGTGGGCGATTCTGGACGATGGGGGCGTTTCTGGGTGCCGAGGGCCAGGCACCCGGTAGGTTCGCCGGTTTCGTTCAGGTGCGCCCGTTCGGGACCGGCGATTCTGGACGATGGGGGCGTTTCTGGCCGCCGAGGATCAGTCATCGCGTAGGTTCGCCGGTTTCGTTCACCTGCGCCCGTTCGGGACCGGCGATTCTGGACGATGGGGGCGTTTCTGGGTGCCGGGGGCCGAGCGCTGCGTAGGTTCGCCGGTTTCGTTCAGGTTCGCCCGTTCGGGACCGGCGGTTCTGGACGATGGGGGCGCTGCTGGCCGCCGAGGGCCAGGCGCCGCGCAGGTTCGCCGGTTTCGTTCACCTTCGCCCGTTCGGGACCGGCGATTCTGGACGAAAGGGGCGCTGCTGGCCGCCGAGGATCAGGGACGAACACACACACGCCTCACGAGGCAGTGCCATCGCGCATCCACTCCTGCGCGGCGTGTGAGCGTCCGTTTGGCGGGCAAGGCCACACCAAAGCCGGAAAACACCGCCCTGGCCGAACCTCACCTCGGCGCTACTGCCCATGAAAGGATGATCGGGTGCGACCTGACGATGAGATCCCCCACGGAATGCGGGTCGCGGCGGCCTTCGGTTGGCGCCTGCTCGTCCTGGTCGCGGTTGGCTACATCGCGGTGCGGGTCATCATCGCCGTGGAGTTCGTGGCCGTGGCCTTGTTCGTGGCTCTGATCATCGCCGCTCTGGTCGGGCCACTGGTCAACATTCTGCACAATGGCATCCCGCGGGGTGCCGCCGTCGCCTTCGGGCTGGTCATCGTAGTGGCAGCGATCCTGGGCATCTTCGTGTTCATCGGCACGCAGGTGGCCAGCCAATGGGAGGGGCTGACCATCCAGTTCCGGCAAGGTCTCGATGAGATCTTGGTCTGGCTGGAAGAAGGACCCCTGCACCTGACAACCGATGCCATCAGCCAATACGTGGACGCCGGGCGCACCTGGATCACCGAGCACCAAAGTGACCTGGCCTCCACCGCAATCGGCGCTTCGGGCACGATCGTGGAGTTCTTCACCGGCTTCGCACTGGCGATCTTCGCCTCAGTATTCTTCCTGCTGGGTGGCCGCGACATCTGGTCATGGATGGTTGGGCTGTTCCCGCAACGCCAGCGCGGCCGGATCGACGGCGTCGGGCAGGTGGCCTGGGGGTCCTTCGCCGGCTACACCCGCGGGATCGTGGTGGTCGCCTTCGTCAACGCGGTACTCGTCCTGATCGGGCTGCTGGTCCTGCGGGTGCCGCTGGCATTCCCGCTGGCGCTGCTGGTCTTCCTCTTCTCTTTCATCCCCCTGCTCGGGGCGCCGATCGCGACGGCCATCGCCGCAGTTGTCGCGCTGGCCGCCCGTGGCCCCTGGATCGCCCTGGCCGTCATCGCGCTGATCGTCATCGTCGGGCAGTTCGAAGGTCATGTGCTGCAACCGCTGGTGATGAGTAAGGCCGTGCATCTGCACCCGCTGGTGGTCGGTATCGCCGTAGCCTCCGGCACCGTGCTCGCGGGGATCGTTGGGGCGGTCGTCGCCGTACCGCTGGTCGCCGTGGCCTACTCGAGCATACGGTTCTGGGTGAACACCGGTTCGCGAGCCCAGTTCAGTCCGCCGCCACCGGCCGACCCCACCGGCACCGGCGCTGCCCTGCCGTGAGGTCGCCACGCACCCTGCTGATCGTCGTGGCGTGGATCCCGCTGGTCCTCGCCGTCGACGGCTCCGTCAGCACCTGGGTGCTAGGACTGTTGACCTGCGCGCTGCTGTTCTGGCTCACCGCGCCCCAGCCGCTACTGGTGCGCTACCAGGTCGGCATTGTCGTCGCCTTCGCCACAGCCATCGAACTGATCTTCAGCGGGTGGCTCGGCGTGTACGAATACCGCCTGGGGATGGTTCCGCTGTACGTGCCCGCCGGGCATGGACTGGTCTACCTCGCAGCACTGGATGTCGGCGACTGGAGCTGGGCGCGCAGGCACAGCCGCATGATCGTGCGGGCGACGGTGGCCGTCGTCGTGGTCGTCGCGCTGTACGCGCTGCTCGGGGATCGCCAGGACGTCCTGGGGGCGTTCTGGGCGCTGTGCCTGCTGGGCTTCGTGCGCTGGGGTCGAGCCCCGCTACTGTTCGTCGGTGCGTTCTGGGTGGTGAGCTGGCTGGAGGTGCTGGGCACCCGGTGGGGGGTATGGACCTGGCAGCCCTACGACACCATCCTGGGCTGGGTGCCGATGGGCAACCCGCCGTCGGTGGCTGCTGGCGGCTACGGCTGGTTCGACCTGTCCGCCGTCGCCTTCGCAGGCCCGATCGTTGCCGCTGTGATGTCGCGCAGGTCGACCTCACATGCCCAGCTCACTCGTGTCTGACCTGCGCCAGCACGGCCTCGTGGAGCAGCCCGTTGGTGGTCACCGCGTTCATCCCAATCAGCGCAGCTCCACCGTCCCATGCTGTCATCGCGCCACCTGCTTCGGTCACCACTGGCAGCAGGGCTGCCATGTCCCACAGGTTCAACTGCGGCTCGGCGGTGATGTCCACGCAGCCCTCGGCGACGAGCATGTGGGACCAGAAATCGCCGTATGCGCGACTCCGCCACACCGCTTCGCGTAACCCGAGCCAGGACTGCTGCTGCCAGCCCTCGGTGTCGGAATAGGACAGGCTCGCGTCGGCAAGTTCCGCGACGGCACTGACCCGGTTGCGGATCGGTGTGCCGCCGAGTTCGGAGCGCCAGGAGCCCTCCCCGACCTGCGCCCACCAGCGTCGTCCCAGCGCTGGGGCGGACACGACGCCGACCACGGGATCCCCGTCAACGGCAAGAGCGATCAGCGTCGCCCAGACCGGCACGCCGCGGACATAGTTCTTCGTCCCGTCAATAGGGTCGATCACCCAGGACCGACCAGTGCCCATGCTCCCGCCGTACTCCTCACCGACGAGGGTGTCGTCCGGGCGCTGCACCGCGAGCGCTTCCCGCAGGGCGCGTTCGACGGCCTGATCCGCATCCGACACCGGAGTCATATCCGGCTTCGTGGTCACGACCAGGTCTGCTTGCCGGAAGCGAGCCATGCTGAGGGCGTCGGCGGCATCCGCCAGCCGGTGGGCCAACGCGAGATCGTTCATGCCACCAGCCTAAGGAGTGCGAGAGAACGGCCTCTGCCTTTACCTCTGGTATCCAAGTTAGGTACCTTAACAAAGGGGGGGTAAGGCGGCGGTCCGGAGTCGGGTATGGCGGGGGAGTGTCTGCACCCGGGACCGCCGCCTTATGGCCGATTCACTCCTCGCGCATGGACACGAGCAGGCGACGCAGTGAGGCCACCCGGGCCGGGTCGATGCCGTGCGCTGCCGCGTACTCGTCGAGGGCGCATTCCTGTTCGTCGTGGGTGCAGGAACGCGGACAGTCGGCCGTCCCAGGCGCCAGGTCGCTGAAGGCGTGAATGACCCGGTCGGCATCGACGTGGGCCAGGCCGAAGGAGCGCACACCGGGGGTGTCGATCAGCAGGCCGCCCCCGAACGGGAATCCGTAGGCCGACGTCGACGTATGCCGACCGCGACCCGTGACCGCATTCACCGATCCGGTCGCCCGGTCGGCTGCGGGTACCAGCGAATTCACCAGTGTCGACTTCCCCACTCCGGACTGGCCGACCAGAACCGTCGTGTGGGACTGCAGGGCGCTGATGAGGTCCGCATCGATGACCAGCGTGCGGTCAGGGCGGCGCCGGACGGTGAACACGTCGAACTGCACCCCGGGGTACAGGCTCAGCAGTTCGTCGGGTGCGGCCAGGTCGGCCTTGGTCAGGATCAGCAGGGGCGCGATCTCGGCGTCGAACGCGGCCACCAGGCAGCGATCGATGAATCCCAGACTGGGCACCGGGTCAGCCAGCGAGGACACGATGGCCAGCCGGTCGGCGTTGGCGACGATCACCCGCTCGGTGGCGTCGGTGTCGTCCGCGGTGCGCCGCAGTATCGTGCGCCTGGTTTCGCGCGCAACGATCCTGACCAGCGCGTCGTCACTGTCCGGCAGGGGTCCGTCAATGCCCACCCGGTCACCGACGACCAGTCCCTTGCGGCCCAGGTGGCGCGCCCGCACCGCCATGACCTCCCGCTCACCGGCCAGCACCGTGAACCGGCCGCGATCCACCGCGATGACGGTGCCGGGTATGGCCTTGGCGAACTTCGGGCGCTGCTTGCTGCGCGGGCGGGTGGAGCGGCCCGGCCGGATGCGGACATCGTCCTCGTCGAGTTCGCGGATCACGCCACCATGCCTTCCCACCGCGCCACGAAGCCGGGCATCGTTTTGGCCGTGGTCTCCGGGTCGGCGACACACAGACCCGGGATGCGCAGCGCCAGGATGGCACCCATCGTGGCCATGCGATGGTCGGCGTAGGTCCGGATGGTCGCGTCGCTGTTGGCTCGACGACCGGAAGGGTCGATCACAAGCGCGTCGGGCTCGACCTGCACGGTCACGCCGACCCGTTCAAGTTCAGCTGCGATCGCGACCAGCCGATCGGTCTCGTGGCCGCGCAGGTGAGCGATACCGGACAGCCTGCTGGGCGAGGTCGCGAAAGCCGCGATCGCCGCGATGGTCGGCGTGAGCTCACCGACCGCACGCAGGTTCACGTCGAAGCCGGGGTACTCGTCGGGACCCGTCACTGTCAGGCCAGGTGACACCTGCGCTCCCAGGTGGGTCAGGAAGCCGCGCCAGTAATCGCCGGCCTGCGTGGTGTGGGTGGGCCAGTCGGCGACGCTCACCGTCGAGCCGGTGACAACTGCAGCGGCCAGGAAGGGCCCGGCGTTGGACAGGTCGGGCTCAATGTGCCAGTGGTGGGCGGCGATCTGGCCCGGTTCGACCTGCCACTCATCGCCCTTACCAAGCACCGTCACCCCGGCCTCAGCGAGCATCGCCACCGTCATCTCGATGTGGGGGACGCTGGGCAGCGGTGGACCGACATGGCGTAGGTGCAGGCCGCGTCGCATCCGCGCTCCACTGAGCAACAGCCCGCTCACGAACTGGCTGGACGCCGAGGCGTCGAGAGCCACCGAGCCGCCGCGCAGCGATCCGCCGTGGACGTCGAACGGGAGCGCATCGCCGGTGACGTCGACGCCCAGGTCGCGCAGGGCCGCCAGCATCGGTGCCAGGGGGCGGGTCCGGGCCTGCTCGTCGCCGGTGAACGTGACGGCGCCGCTGGCCAGTGCGGCAACAGGCGGCAGGAAGCGCATCACGGTCCCAGCCAGACCGCAGTCGATGGTCGCGGGGCCGCTGAGCGGGTGTCCGGTGATCCGCAGATCGGTGTCGGTGGCGATCTCAGTGCCGAGCGCCCGCAACCCGGCGATCATCAGCCGGGTGTCGCGGGCGTCGAGCCAGCCGGAGATCCGACTGTCGCCGGACGCCAGCGCGGCCAGCACCAGCGCCCGGTTGGTCATCGACTTCGACCCCGGGATCTGCACGGATGCGGTGAAGGGCCGCTCGCAGTGCGGTGCCGCCCAGATCTCCACAGTCCCAGGGTAGTTGGTGGCGAACATGCCCCGGCGGACAATGGTTGGCATGGACACTGGGATACAGCGGCTGTCGCCCGAAGATCTGACGGTGCTGGCCACCGACGCGGGTCAGGTGCCGATGAATATGGCCGCGGTGCTCGAGTTCGGCCCGGTCAGCGACGTTGCGGCGCTGGTGGCCACCCTGGGGGAGCGGCTGAGCCGTGTGCCCCGCCTGCGGCAGCGGTTGCAGCGTCCGGGATGGGGTGGCGGCCGCCCGTTCTGGGTCGACGACGAGGCGTTCGACCTGGCCCGCCACGTCGAGGAATCGTCGTTGCCCGCCGGTGACCTGGTGTGCCGCCGACTGTGCGCGAAGCACCCGTTGTGGCGGATGTACTACAGCGACAGTGGCGGTGACGTGCGGGTCGTGATCGTGCTGCACCATGTCCTGGCCGACGGGATGGGCGGGCTGGCGGCACTGGCCGCGCTGGTCGACGGGGTGCCGGTCACAGCGCCGCGTGCACCCCGTCCGGTCCCGACCCGGCAGGAGGTGCGACGCGACGCTGCGGCGCACCGACGTGCCGCGCGCAGGAATGTTGGCGCCGGCATGCGCCGACTGGTCGCAGGCATGCGTGAGATGGGGCTGGGCAGCAGCCGGCCCGCTCTCGTCGCGCGCTCCTCGATCCTGCGTCCCACCTCCACCCGTCGGCGGGTGCTCACCCTGGAAGCCCCGCTGGCCGAGGTCATCGACGCCGGGCATCGGCAGGCGGCCACCGTCAACGATCTGGTCCTGGCGGCAGTGGCGGGGACTCTGGAAGGGTTGCTCGACCGCAGGACCGAACATCCCGCTGAGCTGGTCATCTCGGTGCCGGTGTCCGGGCGTACCCGAAACGGGGAGCTGGGCAACCAGGTGGGTGCCGTGCCGGTGGCCGTCCCCACCGGTCTCAGCCGTCAGGAGCGCCTGCAGCACATCGTCGCGAGCACCGCCCGCGCGAAGGGGCAGCAGCGAGGCAGCTCCGCGCAGGTTCTCAGTGTGGTGTTCCGCGGACTGGCAGCCGTGGGCGTCGGGCAGTACTTCATCGATCACCAGCGGCTGGTGCACTCGTTCGAAACCAACCTGCGCGGCCCCGACCAGCCGTTGTTGATGGGCGGCCAGCCGTTGCGGCGCATCGTGCCGATCGCCGTGAACCCGGGCAACGTCGGGGTGTCGTTCGACGTGCTGTCGTACGCGGGCACGCTGGTCATCTCGATCGTGGCCTGCCCGCGGACTATTCCCGAGCTGGAGGTGGTGGCGGACCTGCTGGCCGATGAGCTGGCGGCTTTGCTGGCATGAGGTGACCCGCGTGGTGTGATGGAGCCATGTGCGGCAGATACGCGGCGAGCAAGGACGTGGCCACTCTCGTGGAGGAGTTCCACGTCGCGCGGCCCCCCGACGAGACCCTGCCCGAGGACTTCAACGTGGCCCCCAGCAAGCAGGTCTACATGGTCGTGGACCGGGAGACCGACGACGGGGTACAACGGCAACTGCGCACCGCCAAGTGGGGACTGGTGCCGAGCTGGGCGAAGGATCCGAAGATCGGCAATCGGATGATCAACGCGCGGATCGAAACCGCTGCGCAGAAGCCGTCCTTTCGCCGGGCCTGGTCGAAGCGGCGCTGCCTGCTGCCCGCCGACGGCTACTACGAGTGGTACGCCGGGGAGGGGCCCAAGCAGCCGTTCTTCATCCACCGTACGGACGGCCGATCGCTGGCTATGGCGGGGCTGTTCGAGTTCTGGAAGGACGGCGAGGACTGGCTGGTCTCCACGTGTGTGCTGACGACCGACGCCACCGATGACCTTGGCCGCATCCACGACCGGATGCCGCTGCTGGTTCCGGAGGGCAACTGGCAGGCCTGGCTGGACCCAGACGCCGCACCCAGCGCGGAACTGACCGTCCCGGCGATGCAGGCCGGACTCGAGGCCTATCCGGTGAGCACCGAGGTGAACAACGTCCGGCACAACGGAGCGCACCTGCTCGATCCGTTGCCTGCCTCATGAAAGGCCGTTTCCAACACTTCCCAGCCGACCAGCCGCACGCCACGCTGGTGCTTGGACACGGCGCGGGCGGGTCCACCCGGATCGCCCCCGACCTGCAGGCGCTCGCCGACGCGCTGCCCGGCGCCGGCATCAGTGTGGTGCTGCATGACCAGCCGTGGCGGGTGGCGGGCAAGAAGGTGGCCCCGGCGCCGCCGACCCTCGACGCGGGCTGGATCGAGGACCTGCGGCAGCTTCCTGGGCCGGTGATCGTGGGAGGTCGTTCCGCGGGCGCCCGGGTCGCCTGCCGCACGGCGGCCGTCACCGGCGCGATCGCTGTGGTCGCTCTCGCCTTCCCGCTGCACCCGCCGGGTCGCCCGGAGAAATCCCGCGCCGAGGAGTTGGCCGTCGACGTGCCGCTGCGGATCGTGCAGGGCATGCGCGACCCGTTCGGCCGACCTGAGGAGTTCCCGGAAGGCCTCGACATCGTGGCGGTGGCGGGGGACCACAGTCTGCGGCAGGGGCTACCGCAGGTGGTCGACGCGGTCCGGGAGTTCGTGGGAATGGTCGGGCAGTGAGCGTTGTTGGAATCGGCAACGTCGACCCCGGAGGTGTGAATGCTGCTGTTGGACAGCCCGGCGAGCATCGAACTGGGCGCACTAGGCTCTTCGGTAATGACTGATTCCGAGGACGACCTGACCGCGCGGTTCGAAGCCGAAGTGACCCCGCTGCTCGACACCCTGTACGCGGGTGCGCTGCGGATGGCCCGCAACCCCGACGACGCCAGCGACCTCGTGCAGGAAACCGTCGAACGGGCGTACAAGGGATTCAAGTCCTACACCCCTGGGACGAACCTGCGGGCGTGGCTGTTCCGCATCATGACCAACGCCTACATCAACACCTACCGCAAGAAGCAGCGGCAGCCGTTGCAGTCGAGTTCGGATGATGTGGAGGACTGGCAGATGCATCGCGCTGCCTCCCACACCTCCAACGGCCTGCGCTCCGCGGAGGCCGAGGCGCTTGACAGCTTGCCCGACTCGGACGTCAAGCGGGCCCTGGCATCGATCGGTGAGGATTACCGGCTCGCCGTGTACTACGCCGACGTGGAAGGGTTCGCCTACAAGGAGATCGCCGAGATCATGGGCACCCCGGTGGGCACCGTGATGTCCCGGCTGCACCGGGGACGCAAACAACTGCGGGCATTGCTCGAGGACTACGCCATCGAACGGGGCCTCGTGCCAACACAGGCGGAGGAGTCATGAGTTGTACGGATCCACGCGAGTGTGAGGACTGCGGCAAGCACCTCTACGAGTACCAGCACCACGAACTCGACGCCGCTGCCGCGCAGCGGATCAAGGGCCATCTGCAGGACTGCCCGAGTTGTATG
>Ga0208938_1001438_pt1 | contig 13963 bp, 17 predicted proteins | sample AD_UKC125_MetaG_FD_184434 | JGI IMG/M metagenome (GOLD analysis project Ga0208938, IMG submission 184434) | Active sludge microbial communities of municipal wastewater-treating anaerobic digesters from USA - AD_UKC125_MetaG (SPAdes) (version 2) | ecosystem: Engineered > Bioreactor > Anaerobic >... | reverse complement strand
ATGTTGATTACGGTTCAGATACCAGGCATCCAAGCTGGAAGCCAAGACAAATTCTAAATGACAATATGAGCACCGAAGAATTCGGCGCTTTTTTATTGCGCGCTTTTAAATGCATGAAAGAGGTTTCTGAAGCCGGATGCATGACCTATATTGTTATGTCTGCTCAGGAGTGGGGAAACTTGATGCTTTCTTTGAAAGAGAATGGATACCACTGGTCATCAACAATAATCTGGAATAAGGATAGGCTGGTACTTTCAAGAAAGGATTATCATACCAAGTATGAGCCAATATGGTATGGCTGGAGTGATGGCTCTGCAAGGCTTCATCCATTGACTGACAGACAGCAATGTGATGTTTGGGATATTCCCAGACCATCTGTATCTGAACTGCATCCGACAACAAAACCTGTGGAGCTTGTTGTTAGAGCAATCAAGAATAGCAGCAACATGAAAGATATTGTGCTTGATTTATTCGGTGGTTCCGGCACTACACTAATAGCTTGTGAAGAAACGGATAGAAGGTGCAGAATGATGGAATTGGATGAAAAATATGCAGATGTAATTGTAAAGCGATACATTGATAAAGTCGGCAGCGATGCTGATGTTTTTGTTTTGAGGGATGGAGAGAAGATTAGGTATGTGGACATAAAGCGTGAGCAGGTTGCAGTCTAATATTGTCAGCAAATATCGTCTTCTCTCATTCTATCTGTCCGAATATTTTTTAGGATAATTGACAGTTTAAAAAGCCTGAAACCCTTCATTTTACTTGATTTAATGTGATTTCAGAGTGATTAATGTAGTACACAAAATCATGAAATGGAGGGTTTTATATTATGGAAAGAAAAGAAATCGTTAAGGTATTGGGAGAACATTTTGGAGTTGAGCCAAAGTACATGGGAGTGCCGAGTTTCGCTTATCAGATTGAAACAGCGGAAGAAACTTACACAATTGACCGAGCAGGGAAGATTACAACTTCGAAAGGAAAAGAAGTAGAGCTTGATAGTATATTAAATGAAGAGATTGAAAAGAAAACAAGCGAACCTGCAGCAACAGAGACAGGAACCTTTGAAGTTGCAGTTCCGATGGAAGGCCATACAGGCATTTCCTTGAGAAATCTGGTCAATATGATTTACAGCAAACAGGGCCTTATCAAGAAATCATTAGGGCTTACAGCAAATATTATTGAGGATGATTTTTGTATAGGTATCAATGAAGCCAAAACGGAAACATTAGAGGATATCAAAACAGCCATAGAGGGTATTGGAGAAAAACGCTGCCCAGGGATTGCCTTTGATTTTAATAACAACACCATTACCTTCAATTTTTTAAAAGGGGAAGCAAGTCCTGAAAAGGTAAAAGCCTATACCCAGCTTGTAGCATTATTAAACCAAAATGCCAAAACTTTAAAGCATGTTTCCGCTAAAGCCAAGGATACCGATAACGACAAGTTTACATTCAGGGTTTTCCTTATTAGACTTGGTATGGTTGGGGATGAGTACAAGGATACAAGGAAAACATTGCTTGAAAACCTGGAAGGGAACTCTGCCTTCAGAAGCGGCAAAAAGCCTGATAAAAAAGTAGATATTGCAACAAAATAACGGACTATCGATATAATATCGCTTCACGTGGGCTTGTGAGGCGATATTTTCATATTGGTGGTATAGTTGCTGGGTTTGCAGTTAATAGCCGGCTTATAGGCGAAGGTATAAATGGGTGAAATGGATATATATTTCAACTTTACTTTCAGGCTGGTTTTGAGGTAATGTACTACCTAACCAAATAAAGAAAGGGGATTTTAAGAGATGAGAACTGAAAACTTAATAAGGGAAACCTTGAAGGGCTTGCTGGCAACTGCAAATGAGAAAATATGTGTGCTTGGCTTAGAGGATGCCCAGGAGGATTTAAGGCAGATAAGGGATATGTACGTTGAACTGGTTCAGTTCTGGGCTTTGGATGAGCATTTGATTGAGGAGTTTGATGAGCAGATTGGGTTGTTGAAATAACGTTTGCCTGGATAAGGGGCTTCGGTTGAGGCTCCTTGCTTTGTTTTTTTGAGGAGGTGAAGTAAATATGGCGAGTAGTGTGCTTACAAAATATTACACGCATGTTGAACCAAGACTTGATGAGATAGAAAAGTGGGTTGATGAAGGATGCACCAAAGCTGAAATTGCAAGGCTGCTTGATATAAGCCTGTGGGCTTTGGATGATTATACAAAAAAGCATCAACAATTAGCGAAAATATTAAAAAAGGATGATAAGTGGAATACGGTAATTCTGCCGAAATTGTCTGACATAAAGGATTGGCTGGTTAATGGGGCGACAGTTAGAGAGGTTTGCAGTAAACTTGCGATTTCTCCTGATACTTGGTATCGTTATTGCAGAGAGCATGAAATCCTCATGGAACTTGTAAACATGGGCAGGAGCGTGTTATGTAATCAAGTGGAAAAATCATTATTGAAGCTCTGCACCGGCTACGACTATGAGGAACTCAAGACCATTGTGGAAGAAGATAAAAATGGCAAGAAGCGCACCAAGATTGAAAAGATAAAGCGACATCAGCCGCCTTCGGCTCAGGCAATAGCGTTTTTCCTTCGTAACCGTATGCCAGAGGAATGGAGCGATAAGAAGGAACTCATATTGGATACAAGCCAGAATGAGGAAGCAAGGAAGAAATTGTTCCTGCAAATGATAAACGGTGAGCTTGAAACAGAAGATGATATTATTGACAGCGAAGATGAGCAGCCGAGAACCGATGAGGAGTATATTCAATAATCTTATGTCGTCAGTTTTTACCGGGATAAATGCCGGTTTTATATATAAAAATGCCTGAAACAAGCCTGATTTCAATGCATAATTAGGATTATGTCTTGAGTTGACTTCAAGGCAGTGCAGAGGTAACATGGACACACCAAATAAAGGAAGGGTGTGTCTATATGCTTGATTTAAGTAGTTTTGAAGCATATTTGAGAAGTAAAGAACGCAGCCGGAATACTATTAGCTGCTATATTCGGGACAGCAAGGCTTTTATTGATTGGTATACCAGCAGGACAGATTGCGGTTTTGATAAGCTGATTGAACTTGATGCCATTGAATATAAGAAGTACTTGCTCAATACGAGTGAATCGGTGGTTACAGTCAACAGAAAGATTTCCAGTATCAATATCTTTTTCAAGTGGCTTTATGAAAGCGGAACAACTCCTGATGAAATCAATATAAAACCAGTAAAGAATCGGAATGCCCGCCAATACAAAGGATTGGAGGAAAGGGATTTGAGGAAGCTCCGAGCCGAGATACACAGAAACAGGAATAAAATGCATATATGCATCATTGAAATCCTGCTTGGAACAGGGCTTCGGGTGAGTGAACTCTGCAACATAAGGCTTCGGGATATAGAAATATCCGAACGTAAAGGCTCTTTGAGGGTTATAGGCAAAGGAAACGTAAACAGAACGATACCATTGAACAAGGATGTCCGAAAAGCAATTCAGGATTATCTTGCGGTAAGGCCCAAAGATGACAGTGACTTCCTATTGATAGGACAGCGAGGGGCTTTGAAACGGAATGCAATCAACCTTATTCTTGATAAGTATGGCAAGAGAGTGAATGTTGAAGTTACTCCGCACCAGTTAAGGCATACGCTTGGATATAAGCTGGTCAAGGAAGGGACAGCCATTACAACTATTCAGCAGATACTTGGCCACGAGAATATAATGACTACTAACCTTTATACCGTTACCACCGAGCAGGACATGAGTAATTCCCTTGAAGCACTAGAGTGGTAAAAAAGCCCGCTCATTTTTATGCACTTTTTTCAATGGGAGGGGTGCTTCTATTTGTAAAAATTGCCCCGACAGCAGATGGTGTAAAAATTTTTAATGATTTTTGTAGAAAAAGTATCAAGTCCGCAGTATAATAAATACATAGACGCATTATAAACCAATAACTTTGAAATATTGAAGAAGTGTGAAGTTGACAGTGACATTATGGGATATGTATAATTGGTCTTAGATTGGAGGGATGATGAAATGACAAGAATTAGCAAAATAAACAACAAAGGATTAACGACAGAAAAGAAAGCTCTGTTAAAAAGTGTTGTTGGTTCCGCATCATCGCCTAAAATTGATTTGAATAAAGTTAGGGAATCATTTAAGTATGAAAAAAATTGATTTTAAAAATAATTTTAGGGCTTTGAAAATGGTGAGGACATTCTTGTTGATACAGGTGTCCTCTTTGCTTTATTAAATGAGTATGATGCATGGCATAAAACAGTGAACGATTTATTTAACAGTTTTGTATTTAATAATGATGTTGTTTTATTCTTGTACATAAATCCATGCATTCAAAATGAGTTAACAAACTTGATAGACAGCAGCAAGCTTATCAAGTTCTATGATGAAAAGTATCCACAATTAGCAATTACTAAAGAAGATGTTGAACAGATTGAAACAAGTTCCGTTCTGGCACTAGAAAAACTGTTAGAAAATGAGGTTCTTATTGTTTTGAATTCTAACAAGGAGAGTTTATTGCAGCAATTAAAGCTATTTAAGGAGTTAGGGGCAGCAGATGCGATTAATGTGACGTTAGCAAATGAATATGGTATAAGCTTTTTAACCCTGGATAATAGGCTTGTAAGTAATATACAAAAAAACGCAGATAAATTATCAAATATTCAAAATGTTTATTATACAATACCAATATATAGAACATATTGAAGTTTAATGTATTAAAAATATGAAAGGTGATGCTATGGAAATACAACAAGACCACCACCGCCAGAACCTTCTGCTGAAGCAATATCTGAACAAATATTTCTCCCCGGACAAGATAGAAGAACTTGTTGGGGAGTTTTCATTTTCGGAGCTACGCAGGCTGCTTGGCGAGATGGATATAGAATTTTTTGCCTTGTGTTACTTCCCGAAATACTTTGATAGAAGATTTGGGCAGTTTCATAAAGAGCTATTTGATGAATTAAAATATATGCTGGACAATAAAGGGTTGATAGAAGCTTTTGGATTGCCAAGGGAGCATGGGAAAAGTACAATCAACTCTTTTTTATTCCCGCTGTATTCAACTTTATATAATAAATCACAGTTTACATTGATTATATCGGCAACAGAGCAGGTTGCTCTTCCGTTCCTTGATATGATTAAGGATGAGCTTGAGAATAATCAGTTATTGATTGAGGATTTCGGAATCTATAAGGGCAACCGCTGGAATAATAACGAGATATGGATAAGGGGCAGAGGTGGAGTGGATGCCTGTATCATGATTCGAGGGATTGATGGCTCATTAAGGGGAATCCACTTCAAGCAGCATCGACCCCAACTTGTACTTCTGGATGACCTGCTCAAAGATGATACCGCAAAATCGGAAGCCAAACGTGAACAGGTTAAAAGCACATTTACTGATGTTGTCATTCCTATTGGAACAAAGGATACAAATATACTTGTTGTCGGTACCATCCTTCATGAAGAGGACTTGATGGCTGAACTTCTGAAAGGGAAAATCCCAGGAGTCCGAAGTATTAAGAAATCGGCAGTTATAAGTTTTGCAGAACGAGATGACCTTTGGAGCGAATGGGAATCAATATATAATAACTTACAGGACTTAGACAGGATTGAAACCGCCAAGTCCTTTTTTTATGACCATCAGGAGGAAATGCTACAAGGTACGGAGATTCTGTGGCCGGAATATCTGGACTATTATTACCTGATGTGCAAAAAACAGTCTATGGGAGATAAATCCTTTTATAAAGAAATGCAGAATGACCCACGTTCTATGGATGATTATATATTTCAGGATATCCAATACTGGGACAGGCTTCCTGACTTTGAAGAAATGGAATTGGTGATGTATGTTGACCCTGCAATTAAAGCCGGAAAGAGGAATGACTATTCTGCAATCACTATCCTTGGAAAGCATATAAAAACAAAACAGAAATATGTTGTGGACGGATGCATATACAGGATGCTTCCTGATGGTCTGTTCCAGATTGCCATAGAAAAGCTTAAGCAATATCCCATTGAAAAGATAGGATTTGAAACAACACAGGCACAAAGCTATATGAAGCAGAAGTTTGAAGAGGAACTCTGGAAGAATAAAATATATACTCCTGTGGAAGAAGTGATAAGCAGGGGGCAAAAGCATGAGAGGATAATCTCCCTGGAGCCGGAAGTAAAGAAAGGGCATATATTGTTCAACCCTGCTAATATAAGATATAACAATCAGGTGAAGGATTACAATAAATCGGCAAAATATGATGATGCTCCTGATTCATTATATGGTGCTGTGCAGTTGGTGGAAGGGGTTAAGAGTATAAGGCTTTATGATAGAAGTTTACTGTTTTAGGTAGAAAATTCTTAAAAGGGTGTGATGTATTTGGACATAAATGAAAACTTAATACTGGAGTGCCTGAATGAACTCAGCAAAAATGCTAAGGATAAGCAGAAATACAAGGACTATTATGAAGGTAACCACTCAATTCTAAAGAACTATCAAATGCAGGACAGCAGGAGCAACATGAAGCTGGTGTTCAATTTTCCACGTAAGTTTGTAGACAATGAAACCGGCTATCTTCTTGGGAAACCTGTCAATTATGTTTCCAAATCAGATGATAATGAGATTATAGATGCCATCGACAGAAATACGAGCCATTGGGATAAAGAGCATAATATAAACCTTCTGAAACAATCTGAAATATATGGTGAAGCCTATGAACTCAACTATATCAATACAGATGGGGAATTCTGCGCAACCATTCTGACACCTATAGAAGCTTATGTTCTGGAAGATGGCACTGCCGAAAGAAATGTAGTGCTGGCCTTGCATACCTTCACAAAAAAGTTTGATGATAATAAATATCTTGATGTATATACTGATTCCGAAATCCGGCATTATGAATTGGGAAGCAGTGGAACGAAGCCTGAGCTTAAATATATCGGCAGCCATGAACATATCTTTGGCAGAGTGCCTGTAATAGTTTGCCCTGCCAATAACGAAAGGAAAAGCGGATTCCAAGATGTAGTCAGTTTGTTTGATGCGTATAATGCCATAAATTCCGATTTAGTCAATGAAATTGCCGACCACAGAAATGCTTATCTTGTCATTGAAAACGCCAAAATTGAGGAAGAGGACTTGCTGAAAATGAAATCTATGGGAATTATCCAGGTCCCTAACCAAGCGAAAGTTTACTGGCTGACCAAAGATATCAATGACAGCTTTGTTAAAAATGAACTTGACAATATTGAAAGAAAAATATTTGACCTGATGGACGAGGTTAATTTTAACGAGAACTGGGCTGCCAACACCTCATCGCTGGCCTTGAGGAACAAGCTTTTAAACCTTGAGAACAGGGTTGCCATGAGGGAAGCCATCATGGAGAAGGTTATCAGGCAAAGGCTCAAGAACCTGTTTGTGTATCTAAAAAAGAAGGAAGGCAAATCCTATGACTACAGGGATGTTACAGTTAAATTTACAAGGAACCTTCCTACCGATTTGACAGGGCTTGCCGATGTTATTACGAAACTAAAGGATGTCTGTTCGCAGGAAACGCTTCTTACTCTCCTGCCGTTTGTTGAAAATCCAAAAGTTGAGCTTGAAAAATACTATTTTGAAAAAAGACGTTCTGGTACTATTCCTGAAGGTAACATTTCATCGGTTCAAAATCAGGTTATTGTATAAATAAACAATTTAAGCCTTTATTTTTATCGGGTAGGGTAATTATACTACCTGTCTTTTTTATGCTTTCAGAAATAAAAAATCCAACATTTTCATTTAACTCAAAAAATGCCATGAACTGCTAGTAATAAGCGGGTTTGTGGCTGTTTTTACATATAAATTAATTTGCCCGTTTTTATAGGGGATTGGAGGTACGGTTTGTGTGGCAAGATTGGGCAATTTGGCAAAGGAGGGCATGGGCTTCTGGATTAATTCTAATGGAGAAATCCAGTACCATAAAAAGTGCGCAAGATGCAGGCACAAGTGCAAACAATCTTTCAGGTGCGTGGATGTAATATGCCCACGCTATGAAAGAAGATAATAGATTGTCCTGGGCATGACGTTAAACTGCCCTAATATTATGCGTGTCTGGGCGAAAAGGTCAGATGTGTAAAACGAAAGGAGATTTATATACTATGACATTCGAAGAAGTAAAAAAGTACATGGATGAAAACAAAACCTCAGATGAGGTGAAAGCATACCTTCAGGGCTTGATGAGCGTTGAAGGGGTGCAGAAGTTTCTTTCTGAAAATGAGGAAGGCAGGAGATGGTTCGACAGCGAAAAGGACAAACACCTTGAAAAGGGTTTAAAAACCTGGAAGGACAACAACCTGCAAAGAGAGATTGACAAAAAGATAAAAGAGCTTTATCCGGAAGAATCCGAGGAAAAGAAGCAGCTTCGGGAATTGACAGCCAAGATTGAAAGGATGGAGCTTGAAAAACAGAGGGAGATATTAAAGAATAAAGCCCTCACTATCGCTTCCGAAAAGAAGCTTCCAATCAATAAGATAGCTGACTTGTTCATTGCGGAGGATGAGGAAGCTACAGTTGCTAATATTAGCAGGTTTGAGGAGATATTCAACACCTCGGTTCAGGCTGCTGTGGAGGAAAGGCTCAAAAGTAATGGATATAATCCGCCGCAGAATAACAGCAATCAGAACAACAAGCCTAAAAGCCTTAATGAAGCGTTAAAACAGTATTATTCCAACCAAAACAAGTAAAATTTGAAAGGAGATTGATTTTATGATTACATTGGCACAAGCAAAATTAAACACACAGGATGATATTCAGGCAGGGGTTATAGATGAATTCAGAAAAAGTTCATTCATACTGGACAACATGCCCTTTGATGACGCTGTTACCCCTGGGACAAATGGCGCAACACTCACATACGGGTACACAAGGCTGATCACACAGCCGACAGCGGCTTTCAGGGCCATCAACAGCGAATATACCCCGCAGGAAGTTGAAAAGCAGAGGTATACGGTTGAGTTAAAGCCCTTCGGAGGCTCCTTCCAGATTGACAGGGTTATCGCAAGCACAGGTGGACTGGTAGATGAAGTAAACCTTCAGGTTCAGCAGAAGGTTAAAGCTGCAAGGGCGTTATTCCATGACACCATCATCAACGGGGATTCTGCTGTAGATGCCAATGCCTTTGACGGGCTCAATAAAGCAATCACAGGCTCCAGCACAGAGTTTAACACAGGAGCATATATAGACCTGTCAACATCCTCGGCAGTAGATACTAACTATAAGCAGTTCCTTGACCTGCTGGATGAGTTCCTCTCCAATCTTGACGGGAAGCCGACATTCCTTGGGGGGAATTCAAAACTCATCACTAAAATCAAAGCAGTGGCAAGAAGGGCGGGATACCTCACTCAGAGCGAGGATGCATTCGGCAGGAAGGTAGATGCCTATGACGGAATTGTACTGGTTGACCTTGGAGCAAAAGCAGGAAGCAATGACCCTGTTGTATCTATTGTTAATACAAGGAAACCAAATGGCACTGATGTAGTGACAGGCCTTACCGACCTTTATGCAGCAAGGTTGGCTCTTGATGGATTCCATGCCGTATCCCTCGCAAATCAGGACTTGGTGAAGATATGGCTTCCTGACTTTTCTACAGCCGGAGCCGTAAAGAACGGAGAAGTGGAAATGGTGGCGGCTGTTGCATTAAAAGCTACCAAGGCGGCAGGAGTATTCAGGAACATTAAAGTAGCATAACGGAGGTATTGGCTATGGCAAGGATATATTCGAAAAATAAGCAATACAACGGTATATCCGCCGGCGTAAACTTTGTAAACGGGGTAGGGGTTACTGATGACCCTTACCTTGTTTCATGGTTTATAGAGAATGGCTATACCGTAGAAGAGATAAAAGAAATAAAAAATTATGAGGACATGACCTATAAGGAATTAACGGATTATGCAAAAGAGCGTGGGTTTAACGGAATCGGGTATAAAAAGGAACAGCTAATTCAGGCATTATATGATTTGGACAAAAAAGAAGATAAAATAAGGAAAACGGAGGGATAACCTGTGCTTGAAATCGTAAAAATGCTGCTTGGCATGGATATTTCAGACACATCGAAAGACAACCTGCTCAACCATTTCATTAAGAAAGCCACAGATATTATCTTAGGCTACTGCAATATAGATGCGCTGCCCGAACAGTATCATGATGTGGCTGCCGACCTTGCAGTTTTCCTCTATAACAACAGGGATTTAGAAGGGATAACAAAGAAAACCGAAGGGGAGAAAAGCCTCACAATCATAAATGCCATTCCCGAATCCATAAGGCTTGCGCTTCCGCCTCCAAGGATAAGGGTGGTAGGCTGATATGTTTTATAATACCTTGATAAAAATATATTCAAAATCTGACCCCAATTCCTATATAAAATCCATTTATGCCGATGTTCAGCCTTATTTAAAAAGCATAATGTTTGAAGATGGTTTTGAAATAAACATAACCAGGAGGGTTTTCTGTGATATTGAAAACTCCATTAGTATACATAGCTATATGGAAATTGAAAATGAAAAATACAAGGTGATGGATATCAAGAAGTGGGACAGCTACATGGAAGTTTACCTGTACAAGTTGAAAAGGCAGGTGTAAACATATGAACAAAATTGACGACATGATAGACTTTTTCCTTTATGAAAAGGGGGAAAGCATTAAAATAAACGGGACAGATGAGGCTGCCCTGATCGTAGATGCTGCCGACAAACTCACTTATTACGATGATAAAATAATTCGGTGCAAGTGCCAGATCAGGACAGGGGATATAGTGGAATATAACAACTTGAAATATATGATTATCAGCCAGATTGACAGGGAAGAAAACTCATACAGGGCAAGGATGAGAAAATGCAGCTGCAGGATAGCTTTTAACTGGTCGGGCAATATTAAGTGGTTTGACTGCATTGAAGAGAGCAAGGTATTCGATATCACTTCAGGGAATTATATATCGGTAGCTTCAGGGAATATATACGTAACGGTGCAATATAACCCTGATACAAGAAATATCGCATTAAACCAGAGATTTTACGTAACCAATCAGCCATTTAAGGTTACTGGAATAGACAAATCCCAGGAAGGGCTTATAAAATTAAACTGTACACTGGATGCAATAAGCACAACATATGACGATGTTGAGAACAATATTGCCGACCGCTGGAAATATGAAACATTGCATGCATACACACTGACCATCAATAACGGGGATGCGGCCAATGTCCTTATAAATGATATCATACAGTTGAATGTAACCGTTACGGATAACGGAACTGCCGTAACCAATCCTACGGTAACCTTTACATCCAGTGATCCTAACTGTGTAAGCGTGGATAATACGGGAAAGGTTATGGGAATCGCACTGGGACAGGCTGTAATTACAGCAAAGCTTACATATCACGATACGGTTGCAGATTCCATTACAATAACTACAGTAGAAACCTTAGCACACAACTATTCAATCACCATAACGGGAAGCAGTACGGTGAAACTGGGACAGAGCCAATCCTATGTGGCGCACATATATGATAATGGAAATGAAGTGTTTGACAAATCCGTTGCATGGTCTATCCGCAATCAGGACGGGACTTCAACGCTATATGCTTCCATCACAGCGTCAACAGGGAACAGCGCAACCGTAAAGGCAGCAAGCAGCTCTGCCTACCTGAATAAATATGTGGTCTTGACAGCCACGTTATCGGATGATTCTACAGTATTTAAGGAATTCAATATTCAGATAAAAAGTTTGTTTTAACAGGGGCTTACCTTCCGGCAAGCCCCTTTCATATATGGGTTTAATGAAGGGGGACAAGAGATTATATGATAAATGAAGCGAATATCAATTATAGATTGAGTTTACATATATTAAATACATTAAAGAAAAACAACCTTATAACACAAGAGGAATTTGAAGCCATAGATTTAGAAAACAAAAAATCCTTCAAAGCATTGGAATATCAAGTTTTGACTTGATTAATGCCCCAAGCGATTATATCATGTGACCACAAAAAGAATATATTCGAAAGGGAGGATTTTATGGCAGCAAATACAGCAGTAAAAAAGATAAGAAAAATTGAAGCAAAGCCGGTTCAGGTAATTAAGGGATTGCCTGAAAACGCAAAGACAAGGGTTTGCGCCTATTGCAGGGTAAGCACCGACAACAAGGAACAGGAATCAAGTTATGAATCGCAGGTTTTCTACTATACGAACTATATAAACAGCAGAAGTGACTGGACTCTGGTCGATATTTATGCCGATGACGGGATATCGGGAACGAGTACGGCAAAAAGGGAAGATTTTAAAAGGATGATTCAGGACTGCATGGACGGCAAGATTGATATGATTATCACCAAGTCTATTTCAAGGTTTGCGAGGAATACGCTTGACTGCCTTGATTATGTTAGAAGGCTTAAGGAAAAAGGAATAGCAGTTTTCTTCGAAAAAGAAAACATCAACACACTGGACAGCAAGGGAGAGGTTTTACTTTCAATTCTAAGCAGCCTTGCGCAGGATGAGAGCCGTAATATATCTGAAAATACCCGATGGGGAATTGTGCGGCAGTTTGAAAAAGGCAGGGTGTTGGTGAATACCACAAGATTCCTTGGATATGACAAAAATGAAGCAGGAGAGCTTATTATAAATGAAGAAGAAGCTAAAATCGTCCGCAGGATATTCAGAGAATACCTTGAAGGCAAAAGCTACAACGCAATTGCCAAAGGGTTGATGAAGGACGGAATAAAGACGGTAACCGGCAATCCAAAATGGTGGGATTCCACCATCAGCGGCATACTGGAAAATGAAAAGTATTATGGTGATGCCCTGCTTCAGAAAACAATCACAATTGATTTTCTCAGGCACAAAAGGGTGGATAATAAAGGACAGGCAGAACAATACATAATAGAAGGAAATCATCCTCCGATTATATCAAAGGAGATATTTGACAGGGTACAGGCTGAAAAGGCAAGAAGGGCTGCAAAATATAACAATATTGAAGGCGACAGGCAGAAATATTCTAATAAGTACCCTTTCAGCGGCAAGGTCTTCTGTGGGAACTGCGATAATATATACAGAAGAAGGCAGTGGAACAGCAATAACCCATCCAGGAAATTCGTATGGCAGTGTAAAACCTATATAATGAATGGAAAAAAGGCATGCGCAGCCAAAGCAGTGGATGAAAGCGTTTTGAAAGATGCCTTTGTCAGGGTGTTCAACCAATTATATGAGAATCGTGAAGATTTCATAAAGACGCTGATTGAAAATATAGAGAAGGTGCTTCTTCATAAGCCGAGTGATAGAGAAATTGAAGCACTGGAAAATAAGATTGAAGAACTGAAAACTGAACTGAAAAGACTGATACGATTCCAGACCAATAACGGTATGGACGATGAGGTTTACAGGGAAGAGTACAAGAGGATTTCAGATGAACTGGAGGAATTGAGAGAAAAGAGGGCAGAGGTTGATAAGGACAGTATATTGAAGGATAGCCTGAAGGGAAGAGTAGATGAGATTATTGAGATTATAAAGGGCAGGCAGGAAGCCCTAGAAGAGTTTGATGAAGGAATATTCAATGCGTTGGTTGAAAAGATAGAGGTCGTCTCACCAACGCATTTTGTTTTTGAGTTGAAAAGTGGGGTTAGGGTAGAGGAAAGAATATAAATAACGTTGTTTCGACAATGGTTTTCAAAAAATTGCATATGGGGATATGCCAGGATAACCAACGAGATGGATGAACTTAGGCAACAGCGTTCGTCTTTTACCCAGGCGGAGTTCAAGCGGAAAGATACCCTTTCAAGGGTACGTGAGATTGAAAAAATGCTTCGTGGCCAGGCTATTTAGCCCCCTAATAGGTTTGGAGAAAAAATGCGAATATGTTAGCATAAATAATAGAAATAGGGGGTAATAAAATGGCTAAAAAACAATACAGTGTAGAATTTATAGAACAAGTAATTAAAGAG
>Ga0208938_1001437_pt1 | contig 13970 bp, 8 predicted proteins | sample AD_UKC125_MetaG_FD_184434 | JGI IMG/M metagenome (GOLD analysis project Ga0208938, IMG submission 184434) | Active sludge microbial communities of municipal wastewater-treating anaerobic digesters from USA - AD_UKC125_MetaG (SPAdes) (version 2) | ecosystem: Engineered > Bioreactor > Anaerobic >... | reverse complement strand
TTTCATATTCTGATGGAATAACCATATGCATACCAAATCGTGGAATTTCAGGCAATGGTTTAGAACCCGGAATAAAGTGCATAGAAATATCAATCTTCCCGGAAAAAGAAACAGAATATTCTATTTGCAACATAGCATCTAATTTTGGCATATGATACTTTGTAGCAACAAGTACATTAGAACAACGTGTATCATTTGTATAATTTATATCAATAAGTTTGATTTCTTTGCCTGCATTTTTCCATATTCCACAACGAGACAATGTACCATTAGCAATATCATTATCAGTTAGGGGTCGCCAAAAATTAGGAGTCAAACTTTCTTTAATCATTTCTTTTCCCTTATAAACCATACTGATCATTTTTCCTGTAGCTAATTGAAAAACAAAATGAAAGTCTTCACCCGATATTATAATACAATCCGGATTTTCCTCAATTCGGAGTTGATTTGTACTTTTATTTTCATGCAAAACCACTAACTTTTGCGACTCGTATCTATTATTATATAATTGCCATTGCTCCATAGCTACAACATGATTCTTAGGTAATACCCTTGTTTGTTGTTTAGTTAGCGCTTCTATTTTTAAAAAATATTCCTTTTTATCACTAGGTAAGGGTTTTATAGCCAAATCAATGTATTGAAATTCTCCGGGTACAATTTCCGGAAAAACATCCTCTCCCTGTTGAATAATCTCACCATCGGCTTCAATGAACCATCGATAATAATAATCAGAAAGGGATATAAAATCGAAACGATTAGTTACTTTTAATTGATTTGATGAAAAAGGTACAGGTTCAAATAAAATGTTCTGATAAACTTTTTTTACTTCCCAAATATGAGGATGAAAACTTCTATCCGCAGCAACCAATCCATTAGCACAAAAATTTGAATCATTAGGCACACCAACATATCCTAAATCACCTCCATATGCCCAAATATCATTACCTTTTTCATCTTTTATTTTAAATGTTTGATCCACCCAATCCCAAATAAATCCTCCTTGTAATTGGTCGTATTTATGAATTACATCCCAATAATCTTGTAAATTACCCTCACTATTTCCCATTGCATGCTCGTATTCACACATGATAAGAGGTCGATGTTGCCTTTCATGAACATACTTCCTTAAGTGCCAAATACGCGCATACATGGGACAATAAATATCAGATAAACCTTCTGTTCGAGCTCCCTCATATTGAACAGGCCGAGTAATATCAAAAGATTTTGTCCAATGATAAGTGGTTTCAAAATTTTTCCCATAACCGGATTCATTTCCCAAGGACCAAATTAATATTGAAGTAAAATTTCTGTCTCGCTTGACCATACGTGATACTCGCTCTATAAAAGGTTTTTCCCAATCCGGATAATTTGCTAATGTTTGATCTGGATGGTACTCCATTCCATGGCTTTCCAAATTTGCTTCATCAATGAGATAAATTCCCAATCTATCACATAACATATACCATTCCGGATTATTTGGATAATGACTACAACGCACTGAATTAATATTAAATTGTTTCATTAAAACAATGTCATTTATCATACTTTCAATAGTAATTGTTCGTCCATTTATCGGATCATGCTCATGACGATTCACTCCTTTAAACGAAATTGGCTTATTATTCAGCAAAAATAATCCATTACGCATTTCAATTTTCCGAAAACCAAAAGAATGAGCAAATGATTCAAGTATTTCCCCATTTTCGTTGCGCATGGTTACAACCATATTGTAAAGATAAGGGAATTCAGCGCTCCACTTTTGTATATTGGGAAATATTTTAGTAAAAGATACAAGAGTATCAAGTGGCGAAACTATCTCATAACCAAAACACCCTATTTTACTTTCATTATCATATAAGGTAACATCAAGTCTTTGTCCTTTTTTAGGTTGATTCAAATACAACTTTACATCAAATTCGCCATCCTGATATTTATTTGTCAAGGAAGCAATTAAGTGAAAATCTTTTACTCGACTTTTAGGACGAGCATACACATATACATTACGTTCAATTCCGCTGTATTTCCAATAATCCTGACCTTCTAGATAAGACCCATCACTGTATCTGAAAACTTTTACAATAAGATTATTTTTTCCTTTTTTTAATAAATGAGAGATATTAAAATGCGCAGGTAACCGACTATCTTCACTATAACCGATAAGTTTTCCGTTTAACCAACAATAAAAAGCAGATTCAACACCCTCAAAATCAATAAAAACATCCATCCCTTCCCAACATTCCGGAACAGAAAAGTATCGTTGATACACACCTACCGGGTTATAATCATCAGGGAGATATGGAGGATTTGCTGGGAAAGGATACCTCACATCAGTATAAATAGGAACGTCAAAACCTTGTAATTCCCAACTTCCAGGGACCCTTATTTTCGCCCACTTATCATAAGAATATTTTGAATGTAAAAAATCGTCATTGCATTCTGTTGGATTTTTATACCACCGAAAATTCCAAATACCATTCAACGTAATGCGCCTTTCACCTTTTACATTTAACTTAAGACACTCCGGAATAGGCTTTTTAACCTGTTCCAAAGCCACATCCTCCGAAATATAAGGTATAAAATGTGAACGCATCGGCTCTCTATTTATCGCATTTACTTGTGGATCTTGCCAAGGTACTTTTTCAGTTTCAATTTGTTGATTAGAAAAGCCTAAATTTGAAATTAATATAAATAAACAAGGTAAAAAGAATTTTTTTTTCATTTGCTTGATATTTTGTTAAGTTGGTTCTCGTAAATATTGTTACATATAGAAACGCATAAGAAAAACCATCACTATAGCTTGACTTTTATTGGATTATCAATACTCAAATAGTTTATCCGTCTGTTGATAAAAAAATAAGAAAGATAAGATCTTTCAAAGAGAACAAAATAAAGTTACCAAAAAAGGAACACTAAAATCGGTAACAAAACCATGAAAAACAGAAATTGGCACATATTCTTTACCAGAATACTGCATAATAATTGGTAAAGTAGTATCCATAGTGGTAGCCCCGCCCGCAGATATGGGAGCAAGTTTCCCAAAATACTTTACCAAAAGAGGCGTTAACAACAACGTTAAAATCTCTCTTAAAATATTAGAAAGAAGTGCAATTGTCCCCAATTGAACTCCTTTATATTCTGTTATAAAAATACTTGATAAAGAATAGTATCCAAACCCACTACCTACTGCCATACAATCCATAATCGTTCTATGAGGCAAAAAAATGCTAACAAAACCACAGCCAATTAAAGTTCCTAAAATAGTAGCCAAAGGCAATAAAAATAATCGAGAGTCGAAATTTTTAAAACTTCTTAATATTTTGGCATCATTCCCTACACTAAATCCCACACAAAGCATCAGCATACATAAGACATAATAACTTATCTGATTATTTAAAAAATCGACAGGAACAATATTCGAATAACCCAACAAAGAACCTATTACAAAAAAAACAACAATGGCAATGTTTCCCTTCATTGAAAATAATTTTTTTTATCTTCGTTTTTTATCGGTTTATTGATTTCCATAAAATCCAAGCCATTAAAACACTCCCCAAAATGGCTCCTACAGAAATAACAGCAGCGTCTATACCTATGAATCTCAAATTTTTTATTATATCTGGATTACTCCCAACCTCAACGCCCAAAATAAATAGCAGCAACCAAATAAGGATATTAATTAATTGATTAATAAAATATATTTTATGATTTCTAAACATGTAACCACAAATCACCCCCACTATCATAAAACTTATCACCCTAAACATATCTTGATTAATAACAAAAAAGGTATTTGATAAGATCTTGAGATCCTATCAAATACCTCATCAATTAAAATTTATCATTTGCATTTATTTCTGTAAGAGGAATAGGATAAAATGAGTTTTTTTCGATATTAAATCCCTCTCGACCAGCCTTTCCCATTGCTTCAGAAAGCTTATTCCATCTTCGTAAGTCATACCACCGAAAATTCTCTAAAGGGAATTCGATCATCCGTTCATGTTCAATTTGCTCTCTAACTTTTTCCTTCGTACTCCCTTCCATCGGCGGCATATCCCCATGCACTCTTCTTACTTCATTAATCAATGGGATCGCTTCTCCAGTTTTCCCCAATTCATTTAGAGCTTCCGCTTGCATTAATAATACATTTGCATAACGCATCAGTGGGATGTTAATAGCACAATAATTTTGATTTAAGCCATCTAATGTAGAAGGGAGAAATTTACGAAAAACTGGTCGATCATATGGAACACCATCAATTGAAAACCAATCATCATAATCATATCCATAAACTTTACCTCTTCCATCATTAAAATAATCACACCGAAAAAAAATAGTCTGATACAAACGACTATCATAAAAACCTGTAGAAGCTATTTGCCCTTCTTTTTTATATTCTTCCATTAATATATTAGTGGGTAATATTTCGTCCCATCCTCCAAGTTCTTCAGCCGCCATCCATTTATGAAGTTGGGTTCGATAGTTTGCACCATTAGCGGTACTCATTGAAAATTGCAATTCAAAAATAGATTCTTTGCAATTTTTATTATCCCCTGTAAACATACTCAAAAAGTCTTTTTCTAGTTCATATCCTTTTACTTCTTGAAAAGCATTAACAGCAAGCTCTAAGAATTCTTGCTTTTTATCTGGCTCTTCATAAGCCCTTGTCAAATAAACAAATCCCAAATAAGAATAAGCAGCTCCACTTGTAGCTCTTCCTATATTCTCAGGATCATAACTTACTGGAAGATCGGTTGCTTTTTTAAAATCATTAATAATAAAATCCCACGCTTCATCTCTTGAAGAAACAGCTTTACTTAGATCTTTCTGTTCAGTAATATATTTATCTCGGATAATAATTTCATTCCAATTAAGTAACAATTTCAAATGATAATAACCCCTTAAAAAATAAGCTTCATTTACAATTTGTTTTCTCATTTTGGGATCAATTTTTTCATCCGACATTTGCGAAACTTTTTCAATTACTTGATTAGAAAAACTTATTCCTCTATAATTATTAGACCAATAAGCACTTATTTGTGAATTACCATTGGTATAAGTAAAATGATATAATTCCACCCAATTTGGATAATTCATTGCGTCTTTCCCTATACCAATAATGTCTTCCCTATATGCTTCTACAGGCCATTTTACTTCTGCAAACTCCCAAGTATCGATCGAATATTCTAACTGAGAATAAGCGGCAGCCAATCCCGCCTCAGCATCTTGTAGATTTCTCCAAAAATTAGCAGAAGTTAGCTGATCGGGTGAATCAAGAGTCAAATAATCATCGCATGCAAAAAACAGCAATGTTATAAATAATGTATAAAATATTTTTCTCATAATTTTTTTATTAAAATGTTAACTGTAAACCAAATGTATAGGATCGTGTAAATGGATAAATATGTCTATCTATACCAGAATTTAATACACTTGATCGAGCAAATTCAGGATCAACACCTTCATAAGAAGTAATTGTGAACAAATTCTCCCCACTTATATAAAATCGTAATCTATTCAAATACATTTTCTCTGCAATATTTTGAGGAATAGAATATCCTATTTGCAATTGACGCAAACGAACAAAATCACCTTTTTCTAAAAAACGATCCGATTCCCTTAAGTTTCCATTTGGATCTTGATATACAGCTCGGGGCACTTTAGTTGAGGTATTTGTAGGAGTCCAAGCTTTTAACGTAGATTTAAGAAAATTTGAACCTGAATTCATGCCTTCATAAAAATACTTGTTGCCATTATATAATTTATGTCCCCAAGCACTACTTAGAAGCAAAAATAAATCAAAACCTTTGTATTGTGTAGTAAAATTTAAATTCGCTTCTATTTTAGGAATGCCGCTACCGCAATATTCTTTATCATTCTCATCAATCACTCCATCATCATTTGTATCTTTAAAACGAATATCGCCAGGACGAGCTTTAGGTTGTAACAAATCCCCATCTTTATTCTTATGTGATTTCACTTCTTCCTCACTTTGGAATAATCCATCTGTCCTATATAAATAAAAGGCACCTATCGGCATCCCCACTCTTGTTTGAGTAGGAAAATGTTCTGACCCATATTTTAACCCCTCTCCATATAAAACCTGATTTTCATCTGCTAATTTCAGAACTCGATTTTTTAGTGAACTTATGTTAAATCCCACACTATAATCAAAGTCCTTATTTACAACATCCCCCCAATTCAACTCTATTTCTATACCGTTATTGCGAATTTTCCCCACATTCAATATGGGATTACTAAGCCCAGCAGATGGAGGTAATACTTTTGTGATGAGCAAATCTGATGTTTCGTTATTATAATAATTTAATGTGCCAGACAATTTATTTTGGAAAAGACTAAAATCAAATCCAATATTTTTACTATCTGTGGTTTCCCATTTAAGAGATCTATTTTCAAGACCACGAGCAATACTACCTGGCCATGGATTTTCGCCAACCCCTTTTACATAGCCCTGATATTTTGTGTTATAAGTAGATATAAGAGCCTGAAAATCATAATACCCAAGAGCACTTTCATTACCCAATCGACCCCAACTTGCCCTTAATTTTAAATTAGTTAAAAAAATATCTTTCGGAAAAAAATCTTCTTCGCTAATTCGCCATCCTAATGCCAATGACGGGAATGAACCCCACCGATTTTCCGACCCAAATTTAGAAGAACCATCATAACGCAATGTTCCTTGAAAAAGGTAACGATTAGCATAATTATAGTTTATTCGTCCAAAAAAAGATACTCTACGATATTCCCATTTTGAACCATCTCCGCTAAACGTTCCTCCTCGTCCTGCTCCAATAGTAGAAAAATAAGGATCTAAGAAACCTGAAGGTTTTTCATCTGTTACGAGTTTATTATTTTCAACATTATAAACAACTGTTTTTCCTTCAACTGCCACAGAATGCCATTGATAGCGTTTATTGTCAATCGAATTACCCAACATCATATTAAAAGAATGATTCGAAAATTGTTTATTAGCTGAAAAAATGTTTTCAAGAATTTGAGCTTCCCAATAATTAGCATCTTCACTATGGTAAGGGTATTCGTTTTTAGCTCTGATATCTGCAACATAAACAGGCGTATGATACATTGTTCTTTCATGCTCACCCTGGTATTGATAATTTGTTTTAATATTTAACCAATCGGTAAAATTAATTGTAAGAGAGGCATTTGCCGTTGTAAGATAATTTTTATCATAAGACGAACGGAAATGATGATCTGCCATAACATTACGATTATTAGGCAATCCATCAAAATTAGTCAAACCAAATCCCGAAGGTTGGTTTTCATCATAAATAGGCACTAACGGAGAGATCATATACATCTCTTTAAGAGAATATTGGGGCTGACGATTATCAGTATATTTAAATGCTAAATTGGCGTCGAATTGAAAAATATTCTTTTCTAAACTTAATTTCGCTCTTGCATTATCTTGACGATAATCATTACCTAAAAATATTCCTTTTTCATTAACCCGATTATAAAATATTGAGTAATTTGATTTCTGAGATGCCCCCCGTATACTTACTGTATAATTTTGAGCCAACCCTTTTCGTTGCATTGCATCTTGCCAATCAGTATCAACATTCGATTCTTTAGTTATATAAGGAGGCAACGATATTTGATCTTCAGGAGAAGCATACATATTCCAATTTTCATACATCTGTCTATGAACCTGTCGATATTCAGAAGCATTTAAAAGTTCTAATTTTTTAGCAATATTAGTAGTGCTTAAATAAGAATTAAATTCAACCCTCACTGCCCCTTTTTCTCCTCCTTTTGTGGTTATAAGAACGACACCGTTTGCTGCTCTTGAGCCATAAATAGCTGCCGCTGCTGCATCCTTTAATATTTCCATAGACAAAATATCTTGAGGACTTACATTATTAATATCTCCAGGAAATCCATCAATGATATAAAGGGGCTCATTGTCTCCGAAAGTTTTAACTCCTCGAATTTTCATTTGTAAACCGGCCCCTGCATTCCCTCCAAATTTTTGAATATTAACTCCTGCAACTTGTCCCTGCAAAGCTTCTGATAAATTATATGTATTTCTCTTGCTTATTTTCTCCCTATCTACTGAAGATATTGCGCCTGTTAAGTCACTTTTCCTCATTGTCCCATATCCGACTACAACCACTTCTTCCAAAGCTTTGACATCTTCTTGCAAAACAATATTGAAAGAGGTTTTCCCTGCTGTATTGATTTGTTGATCTATATATCCGATATAGGAAACCCGAATCGCGGCATCGTCGGCTACTTGCAAGGAAAAGTTTCCGTCCATGTCCGTTACCGTACCATTGGTGGTGCCTACCTCCACAATGTTTGCACCAATAATGGGCTCACCATTCACATCCACAACCCTTCCGGTAATTGTTTTCTTTTGCTGTTGGGAAACCAAGAATTCCGCTTCCTTGGCAAATTCTTCTTCCGATTTGACAAAAAGAATGATATGGTTTCCTTCCATGGAATATCGAATATCGGAACCTTTCAAGATAGCGTTCAATACATCTGCCACCCTCTCGCTTTTTGCTTTTACCGATACTTTTTTATCGGTATCGACTTCGTTGCTATAAATAAACAGATAATCGGTTTGCGCTTCAATTTCATTCAGAACCTCTTTGATGGTCGAATTGCGTTTATTAAGGGTAACTTTGGCATTTTGAGTAAATGCAGATTCTGCCATGGAACAAAAAACACAGGTAAACAATAAAATAATGCTGATACGCATAATTCTTAAAAATTGATTTATAGGTAATATTTTTGTTAAATAATTACCTCTCGAATTGTTTTTATTCATACATTTGTAATGTTTTTAGTTAATACGATTAATGAATTTAATTGTGTTAATGTAAAGCTGGCCGATAAGTGTTGCCGCACTTATCGGCTTCTTTATTCTCAGGTTATTATATTATGTCATAGGCTAATAAGTTTTAAGTGGTTATTTAATTACTTAATATAGATGGTTCCTGTTTCGTCGTCTTTCTCATATCTGAAACGAATGCTTTTCTGTAATACACGCAACGCATAATCGATACCGTCGGACTGTCGGAATTTTCCTGTATAGGTATGCTTCGGCAACGATTGAGTTTCGATCCTAATTGGCACGTCGAAATACGCAGCTAAAGTCTCCAAAATATCCTCCAACGATCTGTTATTAAAAGCAATAAGTCCTTTTATCCAAAGATATTCATCGTAATCGGCAATTTGCGAAACAACCAACCGCCCATTTTCAAAGGTAATTTTTTGATTGGGTTTTAGTGAAACCATTTTTTGATAATTATCATAAATATCAATTCCTCCCTCAAACAAGGAAGTTTCAAAAATTTTATTCTTTGAACGGGATTTCACATTAAACGAGGTTCCGGTAACTCTTATATCGCCCCCATCGGTTTTTACGATAAAAGGTTTTTTCTGATTTTTGCTCACTTCAAAATAAGCTTCACCGTCTAAATACACCGTTCTGCCTTTTTTCGAAAAAACAGACGGATATCTGAATGTGGTATTAGCGTTCAACCATACATTGGTGTTGTCGGCAAGAATCAGATTGATGCGCTGACCTGCAGGCACACAAAGCGTATGGTACTGTGCAGATAAGTTGCTTTCGTCCCTGAAACGCATCCAATATAAACCGCTTACGAGCAACAGTAAAAACACAGCAACAGCTGTACTAAAAACCCATGCCGAGAATTTGATGGTCTTTTTCCCTTCCGGTAAAGATTGGGGAGATGCCAAAAGAAGTGCATCGTAAATTTTTCTTTCACGCATGAACAGAGTGCGATTATGCTCCGAGTTTTCGAGCCATTCTTTAATCTGTTGTTCTTCATCCGCAGTAGCTGTTCCTTCGAAAAAACGATATAAAACTTCTTTATCCATACTAAAATTCTTCCCCTTTGTATATAGATAACAAACGAGGAAGGGATATCCCTAAAAGAAAAACGAACTTTTTAATCAAAATAAAAATAAAACAGCCAAAAATAAAATAAAATCTCGTAAAGAAATGCGCAAACATTTAAGAGCTTTGGATACATGATACTCAATCGTCTTAGGGCTAAGACTCATTTTTTGAGCAATATCCTTATAGGGAAAACCGTAATAGCGATTTAAGATAAAGATCCGACGCGTTTTCGATGGTAATTTATCTACCGTTTTGCGGACAATTTCGCGCATTTCGTCCGAAAAGAGGTATTCCGGATCACAAGCTTCCAAAGTGGCTAAACGGGTATTCAAGACCCATTCTGCTTGATCGGTCATTTCTCTTTCTGCTTTCAAGCGAATTTTTTCATGATGCAAATGGTTTATGCATTTGTTTTTTACAATGGTCAAGATATAAGCCGGCGCATTGGTATCCGGCAAAAGGTTTTCTCTGTTTTCCCAGTAAAGAGTGAATGCTTCCGAAACGAAATCTTCCGCAACAGGCTGATTTTTCAAATACCCCATTGCAAAACGAACAAAGCGTGAATAATATTCATTAAACAGGTTATTGAAGTTTCGTATATCCGAAGCAGAATTCATCTTATGCGTTCTTTTTCGGAGGCGAATGTAACTGAAAATTCAGAACAAATATAGTTTATTAAGTTAAATAAGTGAAAAATCTCACATAATTTCCTTTTTCGCTTAAAATTTTCTAATCGGTGAGTTTAAGATTGTCTTGGAATGGATAACCTTCGCAGTAACGAATAACCCGTTCATTCATGAATTTCAAAAAATCGTTATATTGTTCTTTATCAATCATGTTAGGATAACTAAGAATAAGAAGTTCTTTAGGGGTGATCCCCATGCGGTAAGGCAGATGAACAAACCGATAAGGGGTAAGCGTGAAGCCGGCACGCTCGTAAAACTGCAATCGTCTTACCGACAATTCGTCTATCAGCGGATCAATTTCTAATATGAGTGTATGAGCAGAATCGCACAAGTAACGCAATATTTTCGATCCATAACCCTGACCTCGTAACCGAGGATTTACAGCTAAATATTCCGGATAGCGATAAGAATCCCACTCCCAATAAAAGATAATCCCTATAAGCTGCCCCTCTTCCCATACCGACAAAGGAAAGAAAAACGGATCGGCGCATGCCCGGATATGATCTTCTTCCCTTCGGCGTTCGGATAAAGGAAAACTTTCCTCATACAATTTCCACATCTCGTTCCACCGCAACGTATCGCTTGGTTCTATACGTAAAAACTCCATCAATAATAACCCATTTTGAATAAACGGTAGCAAAAGTACGAAAAAAAAAGCGCTCAACGAAATCTTATTCGTTAAACGCTTTATTCTAAAATAATTAAATAAGTATTATTCTACCTTTTCGACCACATTCATCGTGATACGCTGCGTTTCATTATCGAAATCAACCACAACTGTCTCACCCTCTTTAATACCTGTCCGAATGATCATTTCGGCCATCTCATCTTCGATATATTTTTGAATAGCTCGTTTCAACGGACGAGCACCAAACTGCACATCGTAACCCTTATCTGCAATAAATTCTTTAGCAGCATCGGTAATAACAACGTTATAACCCAGCTCTTTAACACGTTTGTATAAGCCGTCCAGTTCAAGATCAATAATCTTGTAAAGAGACTCTTTACTTAACTGATCAAACATGATAATATCGTCAACACGATTCAAAAATTCAGGAGCAAACGCTTTATTCAACGCTTTTTGAATAATGCTTCGTGAATATTCCGGATCGGGAACATCGCCTCCCGCAGCTCTAAATCCGACTCCTCGTCCGAAATCTTTCAACTGCCGGGTACCAATATTCGAAGTCATGATAATGATGGCGTTCTTAAAATCGATCTTACGCCCAAGACTATCGGTAATATGTCCCTCGTCAAGTATCTGTAACAAAATGTTGAACACATCGGGATGGGCTTTTTCAATCTCATCCAACAGCACTACCGAATAGGGACGACGGCGAACTTTCTCTGTTAACTGGCCACCTTCTTCATAACCCACATATCCCGGAGGCGCACCTACCAGCCGCGACACATTGAATTTTTCCATGTATTCGCTCATGTCGATACGAATCAGGTTCTCGGGTGAATCAAACAGGTATTCAGCAAGTTTCTTGGCAAGGTGTGTCTTCCCCACTCCTGTAGGACCAAGGAACATGAAGCTCCCAATAGGTTTATTGGGATCTTTCAACCCCACCCTATTACGCTGAATGGCTTTCACCACTTTTTCTACCGCTTCATCCTGACCAATTACCTGATTTTTCAGTATATCTTTCATTTCGATCAATCGTTCCCCTTCGGCCTGAGCAATACGTTGAACCGGCACACCCGATATCATAGCAACTACTTCGGCAACCTTGTCCTCATCCACAATCTCGGGTTTTTCCTTGATTTCTTTCTGCCAACGTTCTTCCTCAGCTTCCAAAGCCAACAACAACTGACGCTGTTTATCGCGGTAACTGGCCGCCAACTCATATTTCTGAGCCTTCACAGCTGCGGTTTTCTGCTCTTCCACTTCCTTAAGTTCAGCCTCCAATTGCTCGATAACTTTCGGTATCACGATATTGGAAATATGAACTCGTGCGCCGGCTTCATCCAAAGCATCAATAGCCTTATCAGGGAAAGTTCGATCGCTGACATATCTATCCGTCAATTTCACACAAGCTTCCAACGCTTTATCGGTATAACGCACATTGTGGTGCTCCTCATACCGCTCTTTGATGTTTTTCAGAATCTGCAGAGTTTCTTCCGGAGTAGTTGGATCCACAATTACTTTTTGGAAACGACGTTCCAACGCACCGTCTTTTTCAATGTTTTTACGATACTCGTCCAGCGTCGTTGCCCCAATACATTGAATTTCTCCCCGTGCTAATGCAGGTTTCAACATATTGGCTGCATCCAGCGATCCGGTCGCCCCCCCGGCACCAACAATAGTGTGAACTTCATCAATGAACAAAATGATGTTCGGATTTTTAGACAGCTCATTCAAAATAGCCTTGATACGTTCCTCAAATTGACCACGATACTTAGTACCGGCAACGATGGATGCCATATCGAGCGAAATAATTCGTTTATCGAACAATGCACGCGAAACTTTCTTTTGTACGATACGTAATGCCAAACCATCCACAATGGCCGATTTTCCCACACCGGGATCACCAATCAGCACAGGATTATTTTTCTTGCGCCGGCTCAATATCTGAGCAATGCGTTCAATTTCTTTATCGCGCCCAACCACCGGATCAAGCCGGTTTTCCATCGCAGCACGTGTAATATCCGTTCCAAAATTGTCTAAAACCGGCGTATCTGATGCCGATTTAGTCTGCGAACCACCTTGACCTCCGAAAGATGATCTGCCTTGCATATCATCGTCTTCGTCATCGGTAAAATTAGGCCCCATTGAAGGTAAATTCAATTCACCATCTCCTTGGCGAACATCATAAATACTCTTTATATAAGAAAACACACTCGAATAATCCATCTGAAATTGCGTAAGAATATCATTGATAATGGTATTCTTGTCCTTAAGCAACGCCAGCAGGATATGTTCAGAATCGGTTTCGGCACTTCTCATAAGACGCGCTTCCAGAATACTCATTTTTAGAACTTTTTCGGTATTCTTATTGATTACCAATTCACCTCCACTCCCGTCGTATGGCTCCTGCACATGACGAATCTGTGAATCAATGCTTTCTTTTAATGCTCTAAGATCAATATCGAAATCTTGGAGCACTTGAACTGCCAGCCCTGCACCATCGCGAAGTATACCAAGCATCAAATGTTCAGGACCTATATAATTATTTTGGAGTCTTCCGGCTTCTTCACGGCTGTAGGCCATGATATCCCTAACTCGTTGTGAAAAATTGTTATCCATATATTCTTATTCCTCCTTTGTAGCATACGACTACAAATATATAATTTTTTATTTAATTATTGAGTCCACTTTAAAAAGTGACAATTTGAAGTTTAAAAAATAAGTTTGATGATTTTACCTTTCC
>Ga0208938_1001434_pt1 | contig 13973 bp, 9 predicted proteins | sample AD_UKC125_MetaG_FD_184434 | JGI IMG/M metagenome (GOLD analysis project Ga0208938, IMG submission 184434) | Active sludge microbial communities of municipal wastewater-treating anaerobic digesters from USA - AD_UKC125_MetaG (SPAdes) (version 2) | ecosystem: Engineered > Bioreactor > Anaerobic >... | reverse complement strand
GCTGCGGCCGAACCGTTGTCACGCAGGTACTGCAGCAACCTGGGCTGGTCCAGGGGAATCGGCAGCCAGGCATTGCATCCGGCAAACCAGGCACGCATGCGCGACAGGAATCCACGGTGGTTGGCAACGATCAGGAGCCGCAGATCGGGCGGCGAGCGGCCGCGGTTGCGCTGGATATCCCGGCACAGGCTGATGGCCTTCGCCCCCAAAGAGACCTCGATCAGCACGGCAAACTGGTATGCGTGTTGCATCAACTGGCGCGACACCGCTTCGGGATCCCCGGCGAAATCAACGTCGTAGCCCGCACCCTCCAGAACCCGGATCAGCCCTGCCGCAGCAGAGCCGGCCAATCCCACGATCAGGACGCGATCCGCGGCCGCCAAGGGAGCCGGCAGGGTGTCGCCCTCCGAATCGGGCGAATCCGGCCCCTCCGATGGCCGTCCAAACGCGGCATCCTGCGTGCCTTTCCTCGGCATCGGTTCGACGGGCCGGGCTGACTGCGCAGTCTCCCACTCGGCCACCTCGTTTTCCCAGTCGGATGGTGTGACGGACGGCACGCTGGGGCTGAATTGCCGCGTGGGCTCGAAGTCTTCCGGCTCCCGTCGCGGCAACGGCTTGGCCACGACAACGGGTCTTTCCTGCGGCGATTGCGGCGCGAACTGGCGGGTCTCGGCAAACCCCTCTTCCGCATCCACCGGCTCCAAGGCAAAGGGCTGGGTGTCGGAAAACACGGGCCTGTCCTTGCCGAACCGCCGAAACCAGCCCCCCTCGCGGGCCCCGGGCTTCGTCCCCTCACCACCCGTTTCATTCGTGTGCGCCAAGGCGAGCTGGCGCCGGGCGGCGGTGATCAAGGCCTGCAGGCTCAGGGGCCGTGGCACCAGCGGCCAGCCGGTCCCCTGGTCGGAATGGCCCAGCAGGACCACACCGGCAGCGGGCATCTGCGCCTTCAAGGCACTCACGACCGCGGCATCGTCGGCATTCGCGATGACAAGCGCCGCCCGCGCGGGATCCGACGCCATGAAGGCGCCCGGGATCGGGCTTCCGCTCGGCGGAAACAGGGCGCCTGCGATGAGGACGCGCTCGGGCGGGGGCAAGCCGGCCAGGGCGATGGCACAAGTACGGGACATGCTGTGTGGTGGCGGACGGTTGGGCGGGCCTTGGGGCCGGATGGGAATGCAAAATTATTCACCCGAATGGCCCCATCCGGTCAGATGGCATCGGCCGGGGGCCATACTTACCCGCTTCAGCGTCGCATCTGTTGCAAAGGCGCCGCACCACCCCCGACTGAACCGCCGAAAGGCCTGCCGATGACGTCCATCTACGAATTCTCCGCCCAGCCGATGAGCGGCAAACCCGTTCCCCTGAAGAAATACAAGGGCAAGGCACTGCTGATCGTGAACACCGCCAGCGCCTGCGGCTTCACGCCACAGTTCGCCGGTCTGGAAACCCTGCATGAGGCCTGGGGCCCCAAAGGTCTCGTCGTGCTCGGTTTTCCCTGCAACCAGTTCGGCGCGCAGGATTCGGGCAGCAATGAAGAGATCGCCAGCTTCTGCCAACTCAACTACGGTGTGAGTTTCCCGATGATGGCCAAAATCGACGTCAATGGCCCACAAGCCGACCCGCTGTACCAGTGGCTGGCCGCCGAAGCGCCCGGCATCCTGGGCAGCAAGGCCATCAAGTGGAATTTCACCAAGTTTCTGGTTGGCAAGGACGGGCAGGTGATCCGGCGCTACGCGCCCACCGATACCCCGGAAAGTCTGACGAAGGACATCGAGCAGGCGCTGGCCGCCTGAAGGGCTGAGAAGCTCGCCCGACTCAGATTTCCGATTTTCTTGGCCTGTTCCCAGCGTCAAATCGTCGTTTCAAGCTATCTAATTGATAGTGACACGGCGGAAAGCGTCAGCCTGTCAGGACGTTGCGGGAGCCCGCCGCTGGCGGGCCCGCTCCAGCGTCTGGGACGCCGCGCGCGGATCCATGCCGTACATGTCGGCAAAAACCTCGATCGTCTGCCCCCCGTTCTCGAACGCGCGCAACAGCGCTTCGTCCTTGGCGCGGCGGGCCGCCGCTTCGGCCAAGGCCTCGTCCAGAAGGGCATTGGCCGCGTCGTCGCGACCGCGCACCCGCTCGTCATAGGCCTCCCGCGTCAGGCCGGACGCCTCGAACGCCTGAATCAGTCGTTGCAGCAGCTTGGGGCGCAGGTCTTCGCCGGCGCGGGACTGGCGGCGGCGGAACACCTCGAGCAATGCCTGATGAACGTGCTCGGGCGCCATGGCTTCGACGGCCTGTCCGGCCAGGTCGTGGCGCTGCAAGCCGGCTGCCACTGCCTGCAGATAGCGGGTGGAGCGGGTGTGGATGGCCAGCCCCGTCTTCAGCGCCTCGCGGTCCAGCACGCCGGGATGGGCTGCCAGCAACTCCTGGAAGATGCCCCGTTTCAAGGGCAGGAAAACCTCGCCGAACAGGCCCGGGTACAGCTCGGCCAGTTGCTCCAGAACCGGCGGTATGGCACGCGCCGCTCGTGGCCCCCCCATGGGCGCCGCTTTGGGCGTCTGCGCGCCCTCCTGTCGAGGGCCACGCCCGTGGCGCCGCGATGTCGCTTTGGGGCGACCCCCGTTGCCATCGCCAAGAGCCACCGGGCTTGTTGACGCGGGTGCCGAGGTTGCGGCGACTTCGACACCAGGTGGTTGCGCGAGGTCGGTTGCGGTCGAAGCCGGGGTGGGCACCGCTGGGGATGGTTCTTGTTTTTGTTCGGATTCGGTGGCGGTCATGGCATCGGCGGTCTGGGGAAAGCCCGCCATCATGCCAGCGTTCTCAGTCCCTCGGGCCAGGCCCGGTCAGCGCAGGTGCTCGTCCAGCACCTCGACCCAGTGCCGAACGGGGGTCGGGGTGCCACTTTGAAGATGCGTGATGCAGCCGATGTTGGCGGAGACGATGACGTCCGGCTCCAGCTCGCCCAGGTGGCCGAGCTTGCGGTCACGCAACTGGTGGCTCAGGTCGGGGTTGAGCACCGAGTAGGTGCCGGCCGAGCCGCAGCACAGGTGCGACTCGCTGCGCGCCACCTGGACCTTGAACCCGAACGCGGCCAGGTGCTGCTCCACCGCGCCGCGCAGCTGCTGGCCGTGCTGCAGGCTGCAGGGCGGATGAAACGCCAGATGCCGGCCCGCGCCCGCGTCGCCGGCCGGCGGCCCCGGAACCCGCTCCGGCCGGCTCTGGCGCAATGCCGCCACGATGGCGGGCAGCAGCTCGCTCAGGTCCCTGGTCAGTTCGCCGATGCGTTGGGCCTTGGCGGCGTAGGCGGGTTCGTCCTTGAGGAAATGCCCGTACTCGCGCACCGTGACGCCGCATCCGGAGGCGTTCATGACGAGGGCTTCGACCTCGCCGGAGGCGATCATCGGCCACCAGGCGTCGATGTTGGCGCGCATTTCCGCGCGCCCGCCATCCTGATCGTTGAGGTGAAACTTCACCGCGCCGCAGCAGCCCGCCTTGGGCGCGATCACGGTCTGGATGCCGGCAGCGTCCAGCACGCGGGCGGTGGCGGCGTTGATGTTGGGCATCATTGACGGCTGCACGCAGCCCGCCAGCATCAGCACCTTGCGCGCATGGCTGCCCGTCGGCCAGGCGCCGGCCTCCTGCTTAGCGGGCACCTTGGCCTGCAAGGCCGCCGGCAGCAGGCCACGCACGGCCTGGCCCATCTTCATGGCCGGGGCAAACAGCGGTGAGGGCAGGCCCTCCTTCAATGCCCAGCGCAAGGCTTTTTCCGGGGTCGGGCGCGGCACCTTGGCGTCGACGATCTTGCGCCCGATGTCCAGCAGGTGGCCGTACTGCACGCCGCTGGGGCAGGTGCTTTCGCAGTTGCGGCAGGTCAGGCAGCGGTCCAGGTGCATCTGGGTCTTGCGCGTGGGCTTCTCGCCTTCGAGCACCTGCTTCATCAGGTAGATGCGCCCGCGCGGACCATCGAGCTCGTCGCCGAGCAGCTGGTACGTGGGGCAGGTGGCAGTGCAGAAGCCACAGTGCACGCACTTGCGCAGGATGGCCTCGGCCTCCAGGCCTTCAGGGGTGCCAGCGAATTCGGGAGAAAGACGGGTTTGCATCGTGGGCCTGTCAGAGCTCGGCGTACAGGCGGCCGCGGTTGAAGAGGCCGGAGGGGTCGAATTCAGCCTTGAGGCGCCGGTGAATGCGGTCCAGCGGGGCTTTCAAAGGCTCAAAGCGGTCGATTCCCAGCGCCGACGGGTCATCGCCAGCTATGAATAGCGTAGCGTGTCCACCGGCCCTGGAGGCCGCCTCGCGCAGCGCGCCGGCGTGTTCGGGGCCGGCCTGGACCCAGCGCTGGCCGCCGTGCCATTCCACCAGAGGCGCCCCCACGCCCGACGGCAAGGGCAGCACCGGCGCCGTCTGCGGCACGGACAGGCGCCACAGGCATTCGGACGCCTGGCGATCCGCGAACCAGGGCAGGCGCTGGTCGCGGCAGGCGTCCCAGTCGGCAGCGACCCGGGCGTTGTCCTGGCGCTCGCCGCCCAGCGTGCGGCAGGCCGCTTCCACCGCTGCCACCGCGCCGCGCAGGCGCAGGTACAGGGTGCCGATGCCGGCATCTTCGACCCAGCAGCTGGCATTGAGCGGCAGGGGCTGGCCGCCCCAGCGGTTGAGGCGGCGCAGCGCCTCGGCCTGGTCGCATTCGAACTTCAGGGTGGCTTCGGCGAGCGCCATCGGCAACACCTTGAGGCTGACGGCCGTGATCACGCCCAGCGTGCCCCAGGCACCGGCCATCAGCCGCGACACGTCGTAGCCGGCCACGTTCTTCATCACCTGGCCGCCGAAAGTCAGCGCCTCGCCGCGGCCATTCACCAGCTCCAAGCCCAGCACGTAGTCGCGCACGGCGCCGACGCTGGCCCGCGCCGGGCCCGACAGGCCGGCCGCCACCATGCCGCCGACGGTCCCGCCCGCGCCAAATCGCGGCGGCTCAAACGGCAGGCACTGGCCCTGTTGCGCCAGCGCGACTTCAAGCGCTGCCAGCGGCGTGCCGGCACGCACCGTGACCACCAGCTCGCTGGGTTCGTAGGCGACGATGCCTTTCAACGCGGTGGTGTCCAGCACCTCGCCCTGCAGACTCTGCCCAAGGACATCTTTCGTGCCGCCGCCGCGGATGCGCAGCGGCGTGGCGCGGGCAGCCGCCAGGTGAACGGCATCGATCAGGGATTGGAGCGCGGCATCGGACATGGTCCGGCATGGTAAACCGGCGGGTGGCCGGGCAGCGCTGAATTTTTTGAACGGCGCGTGTGCGAATATTCGCATGGCCCGACGGCCAGGCCCCTGCACCGGGCAAAAAAAAGGCCCACCGAAGTGGGCCGAATATCCAAGGAAGACTCTCGCATTGAAAACCGGTCGCGGCGATGGTCACCGCGACCGGGGAACCACTCAGCGGCTGTAGGCCGTTTCGCCGTGGGACGTGATGTCCAGGCCTTCGCGCTCGTCTTCTTCCGAGACGCGCAGTCCGATGGTCAGGTCGACGACCTTGTAGGCGATGACCGACACCACGCCAGACCAGACCACCGTCGTCAGCACGGCCTTGGTCTGCACCCAGACCTGGGCGGCGATGGAGTAATCGGCAGCGGTGATGGCGGTGGCCGTGACCCAGTCGGCCACGAAGCCGGGGCCGCCCAGTGCCGGGCTGTTGAACACACCGGTCAGGATGGCACCCAGGATGCCGCAGACACCGTGCACGCCGAACACGTCCAGCGAGTCGTCCGCACCCAGCATGTGCTTCAGGCCGTTCACACCCCACAGACCGGCGAAACCGGACAGGAAGCCGATGACCAGCGCACCGCCGATGCCGACGTTGCCGGCGGCCGGCGTGATCGCGACCAGACCGGCCACGGCACCCGAGGCGGCACCCAGCATGGACGCCTTGCCACGCATCAGCGCTTCACCCACGCACCAGGCCAGGATCGCAGCAGCGGTCGCACCGAAGGTGTTGATGAAGGCCAGGGCGGCGAAGCCGTTGGCTTCCAGGGCGGAGCCGGCGTTGAAACCGAACCAGCCCACCCACAGCAGGGAAGCACCCACCATGGTCAGCGTCAGGCTGTGCGGGGCCATGGACTCTTTGCCAAAACCGATGCGCTTGCCCACCATGATGGCGCCCACCAGACCGGCGACTGCGGCGTTGATGTGCACCACGGTACCGCCTGCGAAGTCGAGCGCGCCCCACTGCCAGACCATGCCGGCCTTGGCATTCATGGAATCAACCACGTCCTTGGCCGTGTAAGCATCCGGACCCATCCAGAACCAGACCATGTGGGCAATCGGCGCGTAGCTGAAGGTGAACCACAGCACCATGAAGGCCAGCACAGCGGAGAACTTCATGCGTTCGGCAAAGGCACCGACGATCAGGGTGCAGGTGATGCCGGCGAACGTGGCCTGGAAGGCGGCGAACACGATCTCGGGAATCACGACACCCTTGCTGAACGTGGCGGCATTGGCGAAGGTGCCGGCCGCGTTGTCCCAGATGCCCTTCATGAACAGCCGGTCAAAGCCACCGATGAACTGGTTGCCCTCCGTGAACGCCAGGCTGTAACCATAGATGAACCACAGCACGACGATCAGCGAGAAGGTCACCATGACCTGCATCAGCACCGACAGCATGTTCTTGCTGCGGACGAGACCGCCGTAGAACAGTGCCAGGCCCGGCACGGTCATCAGGATGACCAGCAGGGTGGACACCATCATCCAGGCGGTGTCGCCCTTGTTCGGCACCGGGGCCGCGGCAGGCGCCGCGGCAGAGGCCGGTGCCGCAGCAGCGGCGGCAGCAGGCGCAGCAGCCGACGCCGCAGGGGCCGCCGCGTCGGCCGGCTTGGCTTCCGCGGGTTTGGCTTCAGCCGATGCGGCCGAAGCGGCCGGTGCGGCGGCCGGTGCCTGGGCCATGACAGCGTTGCCGCCCATCAAAAGGCCCAGTCCCAGCGCAAGGGAGGCTAATAGTTTTTTCATTTCAGGTTCCTCTTACAGGGTTGCGGGCGCTCAGAGCGCTTCGGTGCCGGTTTCGCCGGTCCGGATGCGCACGACCTGCTCCAGGTTGTAGACAAAAATCTTGCCGTCACCGATCTTGCCGGTGCGCGCCGCGCCTTCGATGACTTCGATGACGCGATCGACCAGTTCGTCGGCCACAGCCGCTTCGACCTTGACCTTGGGCAGGAAGTCCACCACGTACTCCGCGCCGCGGTACAGCTCGGTGTGGCCTTTCTGCCGCCCGAAGCCCTTGACTTCGGTGACGGTGATGCCCTGGACGCCCATGCCGGAGAGGGCTTCGCGCACCTCGTCAAGCTTGAACGGTTTGATGATGGCGGTAACGAGTTTCATGGTGACTCCTAGACGGTCAGCTCGCTCAGAACGTTTTGCTGACAGAGACCACGGCCGTGCCGTTGCTGATGTTCTTGCCCGGGCTGGTGTAGCCGGCCAGGTCGCGGTTGGTGGAGATGTAGGCCAGGCCCAGCACCCATCCGTCGACGGTGTAGGTGCCGCCCAGCTTCCAGTCGGTGATGCTGTCGACCACGCTGCCGTTGATCTGCGTCACTTTCGCGCCGCCCTTCAGGCCCTGATAGCCGATGGAGCCATTGATGCCGAAACCATTGCCGAAATCATGGGACGCTGCCACGTTGAGGTACCAGCTGCCGTTGGAATCCGGGGCGCCGAAGAAGTCAGTCACCGCGTAGTTGTACTTGGCCGTCAGCGGACCCCAGCTGCCGCCGATGTAGAGCTCACCGTTCTTGATATTCCAGCCGGCGGGGTTGGCGCCGGTGCCGGGGTAGTAGTAATAGATACCGCCAACGTCGAGGCCGAAGTCACCGAAAGTGGCCTTGTAGCCGCCGTAGAAGTCCATCTCGATGCTGGCGCCGTTGTACATCGTGCTGTCAACGTTGGAGTTCCAGTTGCCCAGGTACAGGCCGTTCTTCAGCGCCAGATCCACGCCGCCCTGAATGGCCGGCAGCTTGTTGGTCTGCGAGATGCCACGGAAACGGTAGTCCGAGAAGATGCCCAGGTTGCCGGTGAGCGTGTAGTCAGGCTCCGGCGCCTTGGCGGCGGCAGGTGCCGGCGCTGCCGCTGGAGCAGCGGTTTGGGCCATGGCGTTGCCCGCCAGAGCGGCGACAGCGGCCGCAAGGGCCAGGGAGGTCAGGGACGAAGTTTTCATGGTTTGCACTCGCTGTAGTTGAAGTTGAAAAGGGATGCACTCAGCTAGCACGCACCGTGCCAGCTTGATTCGTACCCAGGGTGTGCCCCGCTATAGACCAGCCGGCGGGGGTGCGCTAAACTATCTGTATGAAAATACAGTACGCACTGATTTGGTGCAGCCTCGGTGCATCCAGTCACGTTGCAGCGCACCAATTCGGGATTTTCTGCCCATGAGCCTGTGTTTGTTGCAAAGCCGCGCCCTGTTGGGGCTCGACGCATCCCCGGTCACGGTCGAGGTGCACCTGGCCAATGGCCTGCCCTGCTTCACGCTGGTGGGCCTGGCCGACGTCGAGGTCAAGGAGGCGCGCGAGCGCGTGCGCTCGGCCCTGCAGAACGCCGGGCTCGAATTCCCCCACAACAAACGCATCACCGTGAACCTGGCGCCCGCCGATCTGCCCAAGGACTCCGGGCGCTTCGACCTGCCGATCGCCCTGGGCATCCTGGCCGCCAGCGGCCAGATCGACGGCGCCCGGCTGGCGGGCCATGAATTTGCCGGCGAGCTCTCGCTGTCCGGCGAACTGCGCCCGGTGCGCGGGGCGCTGGCCATGAGCCTGGCGCTCCACCGCCTGCAGGTCAGCACGCGGCTGGTGCTGCCCGCCGGCAGTGCCGAAGAGGCGGCGCTGGTGCCCGATGCCCAGGTCTACCGCGCACGCCACCTGCTGGATGTGGTGCGCCAATTCCTGCCAGGGCAGCCCCCAGTGGAGGCCCCGCCTGCTGACGACGGGTGGGCCCGGCTCTCGGCCAGCCCCTTGCCCCAAGCCGCGCAGTACGCCGACCTGGCCGACGTCAAGGGCCAGGCCGCTGCCCGCCGCGCGCTGGAGATCGCTGCGGCCGGCGGCCACAGCCTGCTGCTGATCGGCCCGCCGGGCTCGGGCAAATCGATGCTGGCGCAGCGCTTTGCCGGCCTGCTGCCGCCGATGACCGTGGCACAGGCCCTGGAAAGCGCCGCCGTGGCCTCGCTGGGCGGGCGTTTTTCACTCGACCGCTGGGCCCAGCGCCCCACGGCCAGCCCGCACCACACGGCCAGCGCGGTGGCGCTGGTGGGCGGCGGGTCGCCCCCGCGCCCGGGCGAAATCTCGCTGGCCCACCACGGCGTGCTGTTTCTGGATGAACTGCCGGAGTTTCCGCGCGCCGCACTGGAAGCCCTGCGCGAGCCGCTGGAGACCGGCACCATCACCATCTCCCGTGCTGCGCGCCGCGCGGAGTTTCCGGCCCGTTTCCAGTTGATCGGTGCCATGAACCCGTGCCCCTGCGGCTACCTGGGCTCCACGCTCAAGGCCTGCCGCTGCACGCCCGACCAGGTGTTGCGCTACCAGGGCCGGCTGTCGGGCCCGCTGCTGGACCGCATCGACCTGCACGTGGAAGTGCCCGCACTGGCCGCCACCGACTTGCTGAATGCGCCACCCGGCGAGGCCACTGCCACCGTCCGCACGCGCTGCACCGACGCCCGGGAGCGGGCCCTCACCCGCCAGGGCAAGCCGAATCAGGCCCTGCAAGGGCAGGAAATCGATGACCATGCCGCCCTGGATCCGGCTGCCGTCAAATTTCTCAATACCGCTGCGGCGCGCCTGGGCTGGAGCGCCCGCTCGATCCACCGGGTGCTCAAGGTGGCGCGCACAATTTCCGACCTGGCCGGTGCGCCGAGCATCCAGGTCACCCACGTGGCCGAAGCGGTTCAGTACCGGCGCGCCCTGCGCGCGGCCTGAGGCCCTGAATCAATCATTTATTGATAGCGAAAAATGACCCATCGACGCCGGGATGGTGTCATTTTTCCTCGAAAACCATCCAGCACATGCCTTCGCAATGCCCCGGCGGGCCCGCCAACCGCCCGCTCAGCGCTTGACGACCCGGATGGTCTTGCGCGCATCCGGGCCGATGCTTTTCAGCTCCGCCAGCAGCCCGTCAAGCGAGGCCGCGGCATCCAGATCCACCATGGGCAGCAGGCCCAGGGCCACGTGAAAACGCAGGCTGGAGCCGGGTGGCAGCACCTCGTTTTCGCGCAGCCCCTGCGCCACGGCATGGGTGGCCATGGCATTGGCCTCGTCCAGCGTACAGGGGCTTTCCATCAGCACTGCAAAATGCTGGCCCCCGACCCGGGCCACCGTGTCAGTGTCGCGAACCACCCGACGCAGCCTTGAGGCCGCCAGCACCAAGGCACGCTCGGCGCCCTCGCGCCCGAGTTCACGCGCCAGCGCGGCGTGGTTGGCCAGTTCCACCACCATCAGGGCAAAGGGCCGGCCACTGCGGGCCCGGTTGATCGACGCCTGCAACTGCGCCAACAGTCGCCGGTGCGAGGTCAGGCCCGTGAGTGGATCGGTCACGGCCAGGGCCCGCGCGCGGGCCCGGGTCTCGGTCTGTTCGTTCAGGCGCCGGTTCAGGCCGTAAAAGAGCAGCGGCATTTCCATGGCCGAGCCGAGCATCAGGCCATATTCGGACAGGAAGCCGGACTGGATCAGGCCAAAATTTCGCGCGACGGGAAACACGCCACCCAGGATGACCAGGCAGTAGCCGGCGGCAATCCAGCGGCTGTGCCGGTCCCCGCGCGAAATGGCCAGCGCCAACAGCACCAGGACCACGCCCATCGAAAGCGCCAGCAGGTACAGGCTCAGCTCGAACCCGATCACGCTCGGCACCACGGCGTCGATGCCGGCCACGACAATCAAGCCAAAAATGACGATGACGGCCAGGCGGTCGAGCAGGTTTGAATACTGTTGTGGGGCCGCAACGATTCGAACGAACCAGACGCCCAGCGCGCCGGCAAGCAAGGGCATGAAAAAGGTCATCGGATTGTTCAACGCTGGCATTTCGGGCCAGAACAGCATCCCGCCGACGCCGGTGATGCCAGCCTGCCCGAGGATCATGGTCAGCACGTAGATCGAATAGGCACCAAACCCACGATCGCGGTACACCAAAGCGTTGGCCAGCGCCACGAAAACAGTCAGCGCCGCCAGACCGAAATACGCACCCAGGAAAAATTGCGCGCGCTGTTCCTGCTCGGACGCCGTCGCCTGCGTCTTCAGGAACAGCCCACCGGAAAACGGCACGCGGTCGTGGCGGATGCGCACCAGGTACGTGATCTCGCGCCCGATCTCCGGACTGAGTGAAAAGAAAGGCATGCGCCCGCGCTCCGCCCAGTGGCTTTGCGCCAGGCTGTCACCGGCCCGCTGGACGACCAGCGCACCAGCGGCGTCCCGGTAATACAGCGTCGCCTCATCAACCCCCGGGAGGTCGATCTGCAGCAGCCAGCGGTCCTCCCGCCCGTTCACGCGGGCCACGAAGCGGATCCAGAGTACGTCGCCATCGGTCAACAGCAGCGTGTGGCCGCCGGGCCGCACGGAAAAAGGCAGTAGCGCCTGGCGAGCCTCGACGTCGGCCACGGACAGGTGGCCGCTGACGTCCACCAGAAACTGGCTCTGGTTGGCGAGCGGCACCGAGGACTGGGTATCCCCCAGCGTGACGGGAGCCGGCAGCGGCACGGCCCAGGCCCCAGTCAGCGCGAGCGGCAGGCACAGGACGAGCAGCACCCGCGCCGCCGCGCATCGCCGCACAAGCCAGACCCGCCACGAAACCAGAGTCGCCAGCCACATGAAACCATTGTGCTGGGCCCAAGGCCTTCGGGCCATAGGGCTGGCCAGTAAAGCGTTACAGACCGTGTGAAGTTCCAGGATCGGTACCCCGGTTAAAGACTCGGTGCCAGCAGGCGGCGCAAATCCGCCTCCGGCATGCCGCGGCGCCGCGCCAGCTCGTGCAGCTGATCGTCACCGATCTTGCCGACGTTGAAGTAGGTGCTTTTCGGATGGCTCAGCAGAAAACCACTGACGCTGGCTGCTGGCGTCATCGCCAGGCTTTCTGTCAGGCCCATGCCGATGTCGCCGCACTGCAGCAGAGCAAACAGCTCCCGCTTGACGCTGTGGTCCGGACAGGCGGGGTAGCCCGGCGCGGGGCGGATGCCCGTGTATTTCTCAGCAATCAGGTCCTCGTGGCTCAGCGCCTCCTGGGATGCGTAGCCCCACAGGTCGGTGCGCACGCGGTGGTGCAGGCACTCGGCAAAAGCCTCGGCCAGCCGGTCCGCCAGGGCCTTGAGCATGATGGCCGAGTAGTCGTCGTGTGCATCCATGAAGGCCTGCTCCTTCTTTTCGACACCCAGGCCAGCCGTCACGGCGAACACGCCCACATAGTCGTCGGCGACGCCCTTCGGCGCCACGAAGTCGGCCAGGCAGCGGCTCGGGCGCATCACGCCGTCGATCTCATGCTTCTCAGTCTGCTGCCGCAAGCCGTACCAGGTCAGTGCGACCTGGCTGCGGCTCTCGTCGGTGTACAGCTCAATGTCGTCGTCGCCCACCGTGTTGGCCGGGTACAGGCCGATGATGGCGCTGGCGCTGAGCCAGCGGCCGTCGATCAGGCGCTGCAGCATGGCTTGCCCATCGGCGAAGACCTTGCGCGCCTGTTCGCCCACCACCTCGTCCCGCAGGATGGCGGGGTAGGGGCCGGCCAGGTCCCAGGTCTGGAAGAACGGGCCCCAGTCGACGAAGCGCGCCAGCTCAGCCAGGTCGAAGTTCTTGAACAGGCGCTTGCCGATGAATTTGGGTTTCGGCGGCACATAGCCGCCCCAGTCGATCGGTGTCTTGTTGGCGCGCGCCCTGTCCAGCGGCCACAGCACGACCGGCTTCTTGCTGGCGTGCTGGGTACGCACGCGCTCGTAGTCGGCGTTGAGCTCGGTGATGTAGGCCGCAGACTGGTCGGACAGCAGCCCCTGCGCCACGCTCACGCTGCGCGAGGCGTCCGGCACATAGACCACCGGGCCTTCGTAGTGCGGCGCAATCTTGACGGCGGTGTGCACCCGGCTGGTGGTGGCCCCGCCGATCATCAGCGGCATCTGCCGGGCGCGGAAGTATTCGTCCTTCTGCATCTCGCCGGCCACGTATTGCATCTCTTCCAGGCTGGGCGTGATCAGGCCGGACAGACCGATGATGTCCGCGCCTGCTTCCTTCGCCTTGGCCAGGATCTCGTGGCACGGCACCATCACGCCCATGTTCACCACCTCGAAGTTGTTGCATTGCAGAACCACGGTGACGATGTTCTTGCCGATGTCGTGCACATCACCCTTGACGGTGGCGATGACGATCTTGCCCTTGGCCTTGACGTCTTCACCGGCGTGGGCCTGCAGCCGTTTTTCCTCCTCGATATAGGGCAGCAGGTGGGCCACGGCCTGCTTCATCACGCGGGCCGACTTGACCACCTGCGGCAGGAACATCTTGCCCTGCCCGAACAGGTCGCCGACGACGTTCATGCCGTCCATCAGCGGCCCTTCGATGACGTGCAGCGGGCGTCCACCCTTGGCCAGGATCGCCTGCCAGGCCTCCTCGGTGTCTTCATCGATGAATTCGGTGATGCCGTGCACCAGCGCATGGCTCAGGCGCTGCTCGACCGTGCCGGCGCGCCACTCGTTCTTCCTGCTGTCGTCCTTGGCCGAGCCCTTGGCGTTCTCGGCGACCTCGACCAGGCGCTCGCCGGCATCCGGGCGGCGGTTCAGCACCACGTCCTCGACGCGCTCGCGCAAGGTCGGCTCCAGGTCGTCGTAGACGCCCACCATGCCTGCGTTGACGATGCCCATGTCCATGCCGGCCTTGATGGCGTGGTACAGGAACACGGTGTGGATCGCCTCGCGCACCGGGTCGTTGCCCCGGAAGCTGAACGAGACGTTCGACACGCCACCCGACACCTTGGCGCCGGCCAAGTGCTGCTTGATCCAGCGCGTG
>Ga0208938_1001433_pt1 | contig 13974 bp, 9 predicted proteins | sample AD_UKC125_MetaG_FD_184434 | JGI IMG/M metagenome (GOLD analysis project Ga0208938, IMG submission 184434) | Active sludge microbial communities of municipal wastewater-treating anaerobic digesters from USA - AD_UKC125_MetaG (SPAdes) (version 2) | ecosystem: Engineered > Bioreactor > Anaerobic >... | reverse complement strand
TCGCTGAAGAGCCAGATCAGACGCAGGCAAAGGGGCAGCAGGGTGATCGGCCCGCCCAGGTGGCCGAAATGCATCTTCAGCGGCAGCCCCAGGAACGCAGCGGCCAGTTCGACCAGCGTGATCGCCACCATCGTCAGCAGAATCACGGAAAACAGCCAGAAATCCCTGCGCGAGACTCGCCACGAAACGGCCAGGAACCAGATGGCAGCAAGAATGAACTGTGGTACCAGCCAGTAGTAGTTCCATCGCGCCAGCGGATAGACATTTTCCTGCCCGCCCCAAAGAAAGACCAGCGGGATCACCAGCATCTGCCACCACAGAACCTGATTGACCCAGCCCACGCTTCGCCCGAGAAAGCGCATCAGAAAGAGCACCAGACCCGATACGCACAGCGGCGCGGTCGCCGGCACCAGCATCTCGATCCACGGCCCGGGCAGAGGCGGATCGATGATGTACAGGCGCGTGGTGTTGAGCGTCCACCAGCCGATCCAAAGTGTGAAGTACCCGTAGTAGGTGTCCCTGGGCCGCGTCAGCCACAAGGCGCCTATGAAGACGGTAAATGCACCCAGCAAGGCCGTGATGACCTTGGGCAGCGTGATGTTCCACCACAGCGCCTGCTCGTACAGGGGCCGAAGTTCGTCTGACGCGCCAACGCGCACCACCGACAACCCTGAAGACCGCTGTGCGGCAGAGACCTGACGCAGCGGATAGCCCACGACCTGAATGTGGATCGTGTTGACACCGGGTTTCAACAGGGCCTGGGGCAGCATGAACATCTGCGGCGTGAAGCAGTTGCGGCTGTACGGCAACGTCAGCTTCCCGCCGGAACCCACCGGCGACCCGTTCAGGTACACCGCCAGATTGCTGCAGACGCGCTCCACATAGATGGCCGGGACCTGGCTGCCTTGCACGAGGCGGGTGGCGTCCAGCGGTATGCGGTACCAGAGTTCGCCGCCATATTCGGGGCGGGTTCGGCCCCAGTCGTCCGGCAAGGTCTGTGCACGCCAGCCAGAAGCCGGCGCGCTCCTTTCAGAAAAGCCGGGCGCTTGCGAAACTTCGGCCTCACGAATCTCAAGCACCTCGGCCTGCACGGCCGCGGCGGCGAACAAACCCAATGCGCCGGCCAAGGCCAGCGCGCGGGAAAGGGCGACAATCATGAGCAGCATCCACTTCACGCCATGATTGTCCGTCACACCTTCACTCCCCATAACAACACCCGCCTGTCCCACTTGTGCGGCCCCATGGACGCGCACCTGCGCACGATCGAAGCGGCGCTGCAGGTCAGCATCGCGCACCGGCATGAGCAGTTCAAGGTGGACGGACCCAAGGCCAAGGCCACCCGCGCGATGGAGGTGCTGCAGGCGTTGTACGAGATGGCCGAGCGCGCGATCCCCGCGGACAAGATCCAGCTGATGCTGGCGGGCGAGGGCGAATCCCTGACCACTGGCGAAGACGGCGCCGTGGTGCTGCACACCCGCCGCGCCGACCTGCGCGCCCGCACGCCCAACCAGAGCCTGTACCTGGAGGCCATGGCCACGCACGACATCACCTTCGGGATCGGCCCGGCCGGCACTGGCAAGACCTACCTGGCGGTGGCCAGCGCCGTGGACGCCCTGGAGCGCGCCTCGGTGCAGCGCATCGTGCTGACGCGCCCGGCGGTGGAGGCCGGCGAGCGTCTGGGCTATCTGCCGGGCGACCTGGCGCAGAAGGTGGACCCCTACCTGCGCCCGCTCTACGACGCGCTGTACGACCTGATGGGCTTCGACAAGGTGACCAAGGCCTTCGAGCGCGGCGCGCTGGAGATCGCGCCGCTGGGCTTCATGCGCGGGCGCACGCTGAACCACGCCTTCGTGATCCTGGACGAGGCGCAGAACACCACGCCCGAGCAGATGAAGATGTTCCTGACCCGCATCGGCTTCGGCGCCAAGGCGGTAGTGACCGGCGACGTGAGCCAGATCGACCTGCCCAAGACCCAGCTCAGCGGCCTGATCGACGCCGAGCGCGTGCTGCGCCGGGTCAAGGGCATCGCCATGTGCCACCTGACCTCGGCTGACGTGGTGCGCCATCCGCTGGTGGCGCGCATCGTCGATGCCTACGACCAGCGCGGGCGCACGGCCGCAGCGCGCAAGACAGCCGAATAACTATTTCTTTGATAGCATCCAGTGACCGTCCGACGCTGGGAATGCACGGATTTGCCTCGAAAATGCGTCTGAACACCCTTCAACTCTCGCTGCAGTTCGGCGATCTGGCCGATGCGGCCCTGCACCGCATCGCCCTGCCCCGCCACAAGGTCGCGCGCTGGATTCGCCATGCGCTGGCCGCGGATGCCGAAATTACCGTGCGCATCGTCGGTCTCGAGGAAGGCCGTGCGCTGAACCGGGACTACCGGCAGAAGGACTACGCCACCAACGTGCTGACCTTCGACTACACCCGGGAGCCCCTCGTCACCGCCGACCTGGTGCTGTGCGCCCCGGTGGTCGAGCAGGAGGCGCGCGAACAGGGCAAGACGCTGCAGGCCCACTACGCGCACCTGCTGGTGCACGGCACGCTGCACGCCCAGGGCTGGGACCACGAGACCAGCCGGGCAGACGCCGAGGAAATGGAGGCGTACGAGATTCAGATTCTGGCAAGGCTGAACCTGCCGAACCCATATTCATGATTCTTTTCTAAGAAAGGCTCTCGAACGCCTTAAAACGGCATCTTGGGCATGCCGCCCATGCCCTTCATGCCACCCATGCGCTTCATCATCTTCATCAGGCCGCCGCCCTTCATCTTCTTCATCATGTCCTGCATCTGCTCGAATTCCTTGAGCAGGCGGTTCACTTCCTGAACCTGCACCCCTGCACCGGCCGCAATGCGGCGCTTGCGGGTGGCCTTGAGCAGCTCGGGCTTGCGCCGCTCCTGCGGCGTCATGCTGTGGATGATGCCCTGCTTGCGAACGATGTCTTTCTCGGCCCGGCTCAGGTCGGCCTCGGATGCCTTGGCCGCCATCTGCGTGGGCAGCTTGTCCATGAGGCTGGACAGGCCGCCCATCTGCTTCATCTGCTGGATCTGGGCGAGGAAGTCGTTCAGGTCAAAGCCCGCGCCACTCTTGACCTTCTCGGCCAGCTTCTGCGCCGCGGCCATGTCCACCCCGGCCGTCACCTGCTCGACCAGCGCCACGATGTCGCCCATGCCCAGGATGCGTCCGGCATGGCGTTCGGCGTCGAACACCTCCAGCCCGTCGATCTTCTCGCTGGTGCCGGCAAACTTGATCGGCGCACCGGTGATCTGGCGCACCGAGAGCGCAGCGCCCCCGCGCGAGTCGCCATCGGTCTTGGTCAGGATGATGCCGGTCAACGGCAGGGCTTCCTTGAACGCTTTGGCCGTATTCGCCGCGTCCTGACCCTGCATGGCATCCACCACGAACAGGGTTTCGACCGGCTTGAGCTCAGCATGGAGTTCGCGGATTTCCCGCATCAGCGCCTCATCGATCGCCAGCCGGCCCGCCGTGTCGACCAGCAGCACGTCGAAATAGTGCTTGCGGGCGTAGTCGATCGCCGCACGGGCGATGTCCAGCGGCTTCTGGTCGGGTGTGCTGGGGAACCATTCGGCACCGGCCTGCGCGGTGACGGTCTTGAGCTGCTCAATGGCGGCCGGGCGGTACACGTCGCCCGAGACGGTCAGCACCTTCTTCTTGCGCTTCTCGATCAGGTGCTTCGCCAGCTTGGCCGTGGTGGTGGTCTTGCCGGCGCCCTGCAGGCCGGCCATCAGGATCACGGCGGGGGGCTGGGCGGCCAGGTTGATGTCGGCAACCCCCTCGCCCATCGTTGCGGCCAGTTCGCGGTTGACGATGCCCACCAGCGCCTGCCCGGGCTTGAGCGAGCCCATCACTTCCTGACCCAGGGCCTTTTCCTTGACGCGGGCAATGAAGTCGCGCACCACGGGCAGAGCCACGTCGGCCTCCAGCAAGGCCATGCGCACCTCGCGCAGCATGTCGGTCACGTTGGACTCGGTGATGCGGGCCTGGCCGCTGATCTGCTTGACCAGGCGGGAGAGTTTGTCGGTAAGGGCGGAGGCCATGGAGGAGTATCCCGTCGGGTTGGGCCCGCCTGCTGGCGGACCGGAGAAGCACCGCGCGGCCGCGGTGTGCAAAACGCTAAACTGTGCCCATGATTTTAGCCAGTGCATCTTCCGTCGGACTGCTGCTTGCCCTGGGTGCCGCCCTGGCCTATGGACTGACGGCGGTGGCGGCGCCGCGACTCAGCCACCACGCGGTCCGACTGATCCTGCTGGCCGCGTGGTCGATGCACGCCGGGACGCTGGGTCTGGGGCTGGCTGGAACGCCGGCGCGCTTTGGCTTTGCTCCCGCTTTGTCCATCACCGCCTGGCTGGTGCTGACGGTGTATGCCGTCGAAAGCCATGTCATCCCCCAGTTGAAAGCGCGTTGGGCCCTGTCCGGATTGGGCGCGGCTGCGGTGCTGTTGGCGCAAGTCTTTCCAGGCGCGCCGCTGAATCCCGTGGCATCACCCTGGCTTCCGCTTCATTGGGCGCTGGGCATCGCGTCCTATGGCCTTTTTGCTGCGGCGGTGGTCCACGCAGGGCTCATGACCAGAGCCGAGAAGCAGATCCGTCTGGCCGCCGCCCCCCAGAGCGGCGTGCCCTTGCTCACGCTGGAGCGTTTCACCTTTCGCTTCGTGACCGCCGGCTTTGTGCTGCTGAGCGCCACGCTGCTCGCGGGCTGGTTTTTTGGCGAACACCTTTATGGGGCGGCGGGTGCGCGCTGGAAATGGGATCACAAGGCAGTCTTTTCAGTGCTGTCATGGATGACCTTTGGCACGCTGTTGATCGGTCGTGCCCGCTTCGGCTGGCGCGGTCGGCGCGCGGTTCGTTTTGTCTACGCCGGCGCGGTCCTGTTGCTGCTGGCCTACGCCGGCTCACGGTTCGTCCTGGAAGTGATTCTGGGACGCAGTTCGTGAAGGCCTTGATCATCCTGTTGGCGATCCTTGCGGGGGTCTGGCTCTGGCGCAGCGGCCGACAGAAAAGCCTTGGAGGTCGGGCCAACCCACCGCCCGAACCGCCAGCCAGCGGTCGCGAGGCCGCATCGATGGTGGCTTGCGCGGTCTGCGGTGTCCATGTGCCCCCCTCCGAAGCGGTCGCCGGACGTCAGGGCTCGTATTGCAGCGCAGCGCACCGCCGGCAGGCCGAGGGATGAATGAGACGGCCCGATCCGGCTGATCCCGCCTCGTCCTGGTTCGGGTCCGAGAACCTGCCCATGCCGGGTCTCTCCGCGAAAACCCACCCGGATGCAGCAAACCGGCTGTGGCATGGCTTCATGACCGCGCGGGTGATGACTGCGCTGGTGCTGCTGCTGATGCAGGGCTCTGCCTACCTCCTGGGCCTGGGTGCCTCCGTTCTGGTGCTGGACCTTTGCTTCCTGTATCTGGTGGCCGCGCTCGCCGTTCGCTTGCTGGGTAGCGCGAGGTCGCCGGGCCAGGCGTTCAATCCCCAATGGCTCGCGACCATCGCCGTGGATGTCGTCGCCTTTTCCGCACTGCAGTTCCTGCAAGGCGGCAACATCAATTACACCCCCTTGTTTGCGCTTCCGATCCTGCTGGCGGCCGTCCTGGGCACGCTGACGCTGGCGATGGGCACGGCCGCCACCGTCACCCTGCTTCTGCTGACCGACGCGTGGTGGATGTCGGTGGCCATGCCCGCCGACACCACGCCCCGATTCCTGCAGGCCGCGCTGACGGGCTCGGGCCTGTTCATCGTCGCTTTGCTGGCACACCAGCTGGCCGTGCGCCTGACCCGCGAGGAAGCCCTGGCACAGCGACACGCGGCCGAAGCACGGATACAGACACGCGTGAACCAACTGGTCATTGAAAACCTGAACGACGGGGTATTGGTGGTTGACAGCCAGGGGCGGGTCCGCGCCGCCAACCCGGCTGCGCGCCATCTGGTGGACGGTGACCTGCCTGCCCGCCGTACGCCGACGAAGCTGACCGACGAAGGAGCGTGGAAGCCCCTGGCCCAGCTGGCTGACATGACCTTTGCGCAGGGCAGCATGCCGACCACCGACGTCGATCTCGATTTCGCGGGTCTGCCCAGTGTCTACCTCAAGGTGCGCACGCAGCTTGCCGCAGCCGGGACCGAGGGAACCGGCAATCTCTGCGTCATGTTTCTGCAGGACCGCAGGGATGTGGAAGCCCGGGTCAGGGAAGAAAAGCTCGCGGCGATGGGTCGAATGTCGGCCGCCGTGGCCCATGAGATTCGCAATCCGCTGGCGGCGGTTGCGCAGGCCAATGCACTGCTTGAAGAAGACCTGGACAGCCCCGCCCGCCACCAACTGACCCGCATGATCCGGCACAACACCGAGCGCCTGGCACGGATTGTTGACGAGATTCTCGACGTTGCCCGGGTCGAGCATCTGAACACGGGAAACGGTGGCACGGCGGTTACGCTCGATGAGGCGATACAGGTGATATCCGCCGATTGGATCCATCAGAACCCGCAGGCCATGCGGCTGGACCTGCGTCTGACCGGTGGCCCGATCCGGGCTCGCTTCGATGCCGACCACTTGCGCCGTGTGCTGATCAATCTGCTCGACAACGCCAGGCGCTATGCAGCACACGCAGAGCCGATTGAGCTTTCGACTGTGGTAGGCGGCGTCGGCCATCCGGAACTGAGGGTCTGGAGTGACGGTCCGCCACTCGAGCAGGCGGTGCGGCGTCATCTGTTCGAGCCTTTCTTTTCGTCGCAAAGCCGCTCCAGCGGACTGGGCCTTTACATCTGCCGAGAGCTGTGCGAGCGCCACCAGGCGCACATCACCTACGACCGCACCGCAAGAAAACCCTTCGGTCAGCCGACCTGGGGCAATGAGTTTTGCGTACGATTCGAGCCTGCCGACGTTCACGAACATGCAGCGCCAACAGGCGCACGGCCGAGCGCACCAACATGACTGCAACGCCCACGACACTTGCTCCCCTGGTCCTCGTCATAGACGATGAGCCTGATCTTCGAACGCTGTATGAGCTTACGCTGCTGCGCGAAGGCTATCGGGTCGAGACTGCCGCAACGGTGGCAGAAGCCCGGATTTTGCTTGACCGCAACCCCTTTGCGGCCGTGATCACCGACATGCGCCTGCCCGATGGGACTGGGCTTGACCTTCTGAAAGAGATCCAGGCGCAGCGCCGACCGGAGCGCTGCATGGTCATCACGGCCTACGGCTCGGCTGAGAATGCCGTGGAGGCGCTCAAGAATGGCGCTTTTGACTACCTCACCAAGCCTGTCGATCTCAAACAGTTCCGCACTGTCGTGGCCTCCGCTATCCGTGACCGCACCTCGGACCGCGTCGCCGCTGCGCGAGCTGACATGGTTGCGCCTCGGGCAGGTCACTGGGTCCCGGGTGAAACAGGATCACAAGGCCACTCTGGCACTGCGGCACTGGAGCGCCTGGTGGGCACATCGGAGGCGCTGAGCGCCGTCAAGAGGCGTGTCGTCAGGGTTGCGCGCAGCATGGCTCCTGTCCTGGTGCGAGGCGAATCCGGAACCGGCAAGGAACTGATCGCGCTGGCCATCCATGCCTGCAGCCATCGTGCGGACGGCCCTTTTGTTGCTGTGAACTGCGGGGCTATTCCAGAGAACTTGCTTGAAGCCGAGTTTTTTGGTGCGCGCAAAGGGTCCTATACCGGGGCCACCCACGATCGCCTGGGCTATTTCCACGCCGCCGAGGGCGGCACGCTGTTTCTTGACGAGATCGGGGATTTGCCGCTGGCCATGCAGTCCAAGCTGCTGCGTTCGATCCAGGAACGACGCATCCGTTCACTGGGTTCGACGCAGGAAGATGTGGTCGACGTCCGGATCGTGAGCGCGACGCACAAAGACCTGGCAGCGGAAGTGCAGGCCGGCACATTTCGCCAGGATCTTTATTACCGCCTCAACGTCATTGAGATCGTGGTGCCCCCCCTGCGGGAGAGACGCGCGGATCTGCCGGCCCTTTGCGAGGCCCTGCTGGCTCGGATTGCCCAGGAATCCGGCGAGCCGGCACCCACGATATCCGAGCGTGCGCTGCGCGCGATCGAAAGGCACCCGCTGCCGGGCAACGTCCGCGAACTCGAGAACCTGCTTCACCGCGCGCTTGCGCTCAGTGCGGACGGGGAGCTGAACTTCGATGAAATCGACATGCCACCCTGCGCGGATGAGCCTTCAGCCAAAGGCGATGACCAGCCATCGCCCAGTGGATGTGCGGTGCCCGCCGACTTGCAAACCTGGCTGGACGAGCAGGAGCGGACCGTCATCACACGGGTCCTGAATGAAACAGGTTTCAACCGGACGGCCGCAGCGGCGCGACTCGGCCTGAACCTGCGCCAGATGCGCTATCGCATGGCCCGGCTGGCTATCGCGGCTCCCTCCCCTGGAATCGATCCCGATGAGCCGTCCTGAGTCGTATCCTGGTCTCTGGCGGCAAGGCTGGTATCGCTTTGCCCGCCATCTTCCTTCGCCGAACTTCGGTCCGCGACCCGAAGGCGTGAGTGTCGACCTGCTGGTCCTTCACTCCATCAGCCTGCCACCCGGCGTCTACGGCGGCGATCAAGTGCAACGCCTGTTCACCAATCAGTTGGACTTTGGCGCGCACCCATGGTTTGAACAGCTGAGGGGGCTGGAGGTGTCGGCGCACTTCTACATCCGGCGCACCGGTGATCTCTGGCAGTTCGTCAGTTGCGACGATCGGGCCTGGCACGCGGGCAAGTCGCTGCACCTGGGCCGCGAAAACTGCAACGACTATTCGGTCGGCATCGAACTGGAAGGCCTGGAAGGCGATTGTTTCGAGCCCGCCCAATACGAGACATTGGCCGGGCTGTGTGCGGCGGTCGCCCAGAACTACCCCATCGCACACATCGCCGGGCATGAGCATGTTGCGCCGGCGCGCAAGCACGACCCCGGGGCCGGGTTTGATTGGACCCAGTTGTGCAGCAGCCTGGGTTGGCCACCTCAGTGTTTTCCCTCGATTGCCGACGGCCTCTCCAAGCCCTGACCGATCGCGCGCGCCCGGCGGGACGACCCTCGGCACGGCGAGAACGACAAAGCTTCTTCGATCGACATCAAGACGGGACGCGGCTTTGCCGTGAAAAATCCCGCAAAAGGCGCGCCAATGCTCGTGTCAGCTGCGCCGGTCCGCCAGCAGACTGGCCTGGAAGGGAACCGGACAAAGGCCTCGTTCAGGCAGCAAACCAGTGCGCTCACGGGTCAGCTCAGGGTGCTGCACACGCACAGGGCAGAAAACACGCGATACACTACCGGTAGTGTCTTGTCACACGTTCAGACACCATATATAGTGCTTGCATCGCCACTGACCGAGCCAATGCCAAACCCGGTCACCAGGCTCGCCGCACGACTAACAAGATATTTCCAGAACAAAGAGGAAGCCATGCAAATCGCCTTGAACCCGACTTCTGCTCCCGCCGGGAGCTTCTCCGGTAACACCCTTGCCGAGGTTGCCGGCCAGCCGTCGGTCACGCCTTTGACGCATTACCAGATCATCCGGCGCAATGGCGCGGTGGTGCCGTTTGCTCCGGACAAGATTGCCATCGCGATGATGAAGGCGTTTCTTGCGGTTCATGGAACCCAGGGAGCGGCTTCGGCCAGCGTGCGCGAGGTGGTCGACAGTCTCACTCAGGCCGTCGTACGGGCATTGATGCGCTCGCGGCCGGGCGGCGGCACGTTTCATATCGAGGACGTCCAGGACCAGGTCGAGCTCGGACTGATGCGCGGTGGCCACCACGAAATCGCTCGCGCCTATGTGCTCTACCGCGAGCGACGCACGCAGGAGCGTGCGCGCCAGGCGCAGACCGAAGCCGCCCGCGCCCCGACCCCCGTCCTGCATGTGACCGACGGTGGACAGCGCGTGGCCCTGGACACCACCCAGCTCCAGCACCTGATCGAATCGGCCTGTAGCGGACTCGGCGCCGACGTCAAGCCGGAGCCCATCGTCGCAGAGACCATGCGCAACCTGTACGACGGTGTTCCGATGGACGAGGTCTACAAGGCATCCATCCTGGCGGCCCGCACCCTGATCGAGAAAGACCCCGACTACACCTACGCCACGGCGCGGCTGCTCCTGCACACGATTGCCAAGGAAGTGCTCGGCGCCGATGTGATCCAGGGTGGACTGGCCGCGCGGTACGCCGACTTTTTCCCTGACTTCATCCGCAAGGGTGTGGAGCATGAGTTGCTGGATGAACGGCTGCTGCAGTTCGACCTGCCGAGGCTGGGCGCCGCACTCAAGGCCGAGCGCGACCTGCAGTTCGACTACCTCGGCCTGCAGACGCTCTATGACCGCTACTTCCTGCACGTGCGCAAGACGCGGATCGAACTCCCCCAGGCCTTCTTCATGCGTGTGGCCATGGGCCTGGCACTCAACGAGATCGACCGTGAAGCGCGCGCCATCGAGTTCTACGAGGTGTTGTCCTCTTTCGATTTCATGTCCAGCACACCGACGCTGTTCAACAGCGGCACGCTGCGCTCCCAGCTGTCATCGTGCTACCTGACGACGGTGCCGGACAACCTGGACGGCATCTACGAATCGATCAAGGAAAACGCCCTGCTGTCGAAATTCGCCGGCGGGCTCGGTAACGACTGGACGAGAGTTCGTGCGCTCGGCTCGCATATCAAGGGCACGAACGGCGAATCGCAGGGCGTGGTTCCGTTCCTCAAGGTGGTGAATGACACGGCCGTGGCGGTGAACCAAGGCGGCAAACGAAAGGGCGCCGTCTGCACCTACCTGGAGACCTGGCATCTCGATATCGAGGAATTCTTGGAGCTGCGCAAGAACACCGGCGACGACCGTCGCCGCACGCACGACATGAACACGGCCAACTGGATTCCCGACCTGTTCATGCGCCGCGTCATGGAAAAAGGCGACTGGACGCTGTTCTCGCCGTCCGACTGCCCGGATCTGCATGACAAGTTCGGGACCGCGTTCGAGAAAGCCTATGTGGCCTACGAGCAAAAGGCGGAGCGCGGCGAGATCCGGCCTTCGCGCAAGCTGCCGGCCACCGACCTGTGGCGCAAGATGCTGTCCATGCTGTTCGAGACCGGGCACCCCTGGATCACGTTCAAGGACGCCTGCAACATCCGGTCGCCGCAGCAGCATGCGGGTGTCGTTCACTCCTCGAACCTGTGCACGGAAATCACGCTCAACACCAGCGATTCCGAAACAGCTGTCTGCAACCTGGGTTCGATCAACCTGCTGCGCCACATCAAGGACGGGCAGATCGACCACGCGAAGCTGAAGGCGACGATCACGACGGCCATGCGCATGCTGGACAACGTGATCGACATCAACTACTACGCTGTCAAGAAGGCCCGTGACTCCAACTTGCGCCATCGCCCGGTGGGCCTGGGCGTGATGGGCTTTCAGGACAGCCTTTATGAGTTGCATGTCCCCTACGCTTCACCCGAGGCCGTGAGCTTTGCAGACCAGTCCATGGAAGCGATTTGCTACTACGCCTACTGGGCGTCGACTGAGCTGGCGCGGGAGCGGGGCAAATACGCGAGCTACAAAGGATCGCTGTGGGATCAGGGCATCTTGCCGCTCGACACACTGGATCTGCTCGCGCGCGAACGTGGCGGCTATGTCGAAGTGGACCGCTCCGCCACCATGGACTGGGACGCACTGCGCCGCAAGATCGCCACCGATGGCATGCGCAATTCGAACTGCGTAGCCATTGCGCCGACCGCGACCATCTCCAACATCATCGGGGTCGACGCCTCCATCGAGCCTTGCTTCGGCAACCTGTCGGTCAAGTCGAATCTGTCCGGTGAGTTCACCATCATCAACAGCTACCTGGTGCGCGACCTCAAACGCCTGGGCCTGTGGGATGACGTGATGGTCATGGACCTCAAGCATTTCGATGGCTCGCTGCGCCCGATCGACCGCGTCCCGCAGGAGATGAAGGCTTTGTATGCCACCGCCTTTGAGGTGGAGCCCCAATGGTTGGTGCAGGCGGCAGCCCGTCGCCAGAAGTGGATCGATCAGGCGCAATCGCTGAACATCTACATGGCCGGCGCATCCGGAAAGAAGCTGGATGACACCTACAAGCTTGCCTGGATCAGCGGTCTGAAGACCACGTACTACCTGCGCACGATGGGCGCCACTCACGCCGAAAAATCCACGGTCAAGGCGGGTCGACTGAACGCGGTCTCCACGCAAAGTGATGCGCAGTCCTCCATGAGCGCACTCGATGCCGCAGCCGCCAGCGCGCAAGCGCAGATGGCGTCAGCACCTGCTACCGACATCAAGTTCTGTGCGATCGACGATCCGGGCTGCGAAGCCTGTCAGTGAACCCGACGTTACAACGCAACATTGCCAACAACGATGTGATTGATTCCTTGGTGTTTCACATCGTTGCTTCGATAATTTGAAAACTGGAAACCTCTATGCTGTCCTGGGACGAAGAAGTCACACCGTCGTTGCAACCCGCCTTGCAGCCCCACCTCACAAGCGGTCATTTTGATGGCCGCCAGCCAGAACTTCCCCCTTCGGTTTCAACAACACCCAGCGCCACACGGTTTCTTGATGATGGTGCGGCTGTTCGTTCGGCCGTCATCCAGCCATCGTCCAAGCCGGCCTCCACGTCCCGTCGCATCAATGCGGCAGACAAGCGGATCATCAATGGTCAGACCGATGTCAACCAGCTGGTCCCTTTCAAATACAAATGGGCGTGGGAGAAATACCTCGCAACCTGTGCCAACCACTGGATGCCGCAGGAAGTGAACATGAACCGCGACATCGCGCTCTGGAAGGACCCGAACGGTCTGACCGAAGATGAGCGTCGCATCATCAAGCGCAATCTCGGCTTCTTCGTCACTGCCGATTCGCTGGCCGCCAACAACATCGTGCTGGGCACCTACCGCCACATCACGGCACCGGAGTGCCGCCAGTTTCTGCTGCGCCAGGCATTCGAGGAAGCGATCCACACCCACGCCTACCAGTACATCGTGGAGTCGCTTGGCCTCGATGAGGGCGAGATCTTCAACGCGTACAACGAAGTCCCCTCGATCCGCAACAAGGATGAATTTCTGATCCCTTTCATCGAGGCGATCATGGACCCCAACTTCAAGACCGGCACACTGGAGAACGACCAGACCCTGCTCAAGTCGCTGATCGTCTTTGCCTGCCTGATGGAAGGCCTGTTCTTCTACGTCGGCTTCACGCAGATCCTGGCGCTGGGTCGCCAGAACAAGATGACGGGAGCCGCCGAGCAGTACCAATACATCCTGCGGGATGAGTCCATGCACTGCAACTTTGGCATCGACCTGATCAATCAACTCAAGCTGGAGAACCCGCAATTGTGGACACCGGCATTCAAGGCCGAGATCAAGGCACTCTTTTTGAAGGCCGTGGAGCTTGAGTACCAATACGCTGAAGACACGATGCCACGTGGCGTGCTCGGCATGAATGCCTCGATGTTCAAGGGTTACCTGCGCTACATCGCCAACCGGCGCGCAACGCAGATTGGACTGGAAGCCTTGTTCGCCAATGAGGAAAACCCGTTCCCTTGGATGAGTGAAATGATTGATCTGAAGAAGGAGCGCAACTTCTTCGAAACCCGTGTGCTGGAATACCAGTCGGGCGGTGCGCTCTCGTGGGATTGATGATCTGAATATGGTTTCAAGAATCGCACGAAAGCCCTATCACGCCGAAGAGCGTGGACGGTCTTCGTGTTCCCCTGTTCATGGTGCTGGGCAATGGCCCAACACCATGAATCGCTTTGTGCGGCCCGATGGGGCCCGAAGTGGTTTTCCGCGTTGATCTGTCAATTTGATAAAGGAGAAAATCATGGCAACTGCGAAGAAGGCCGCACCGGCCAAGAAGGCCGCACCGGCCAAGAAGGCCGCACCGGCCAAGAAGGCCGCACCGGCCAAGAAGGCTGCACCGGCCAAGAAGGCTGCACCGGCCAAGAAGGCTGCACCGGCCAAGAAGGCTGCACC
>Ga0208938_1001432_pt1 | contig 13978 bp, 13 predicted proteins | sample AD_UKC125_MetaG_FD_184434 | JGI IMG/M metagenome (GOLD analysis project Ga0208938, IMG submission 184434) | Active sludge microbial communities of municipal wastewater-treating anaerobic digesters from USA - AD_UKC125_MetaG (SPAdes) (version 2) | ecosystem: Engineered > Bioreactor > Anaerobic >... | reverse complement strand
GGAAAAGCCATGAAGAACCGGTGAGAAGCAGGGTGACGAGATTCCATACGCGGGCTTTTTTCCATGCCCAGCCGAGGGCGTTGAAAAGGGTGAGCGAGGTATGAAAAATCACAAAGAAAATATCCAAAAAAACATATACGGTATGCATAGGGCAAAATACATCTGCATAGGTAAAACACATCGCGTGATACAAATGTAGGGTATTTACCGGAAAATTGCATCGCATTGGTGCAAATTTATGCGCTACGGTTTTGCCGTTGAATTCCAAAATTGTAAGTTTGCAACGAAACTTAGAACAACAGAATAAGAATTATGCAGCATCCATTACATCAATTTGTGTACTGCCCGAAATGTGGCGCGAAAGCTTTTGTGGTCAACAACGAGAAATCGAAAAAATGCCTGCAATGCGGGTTTGTGTATTATTTTAATCCGTTTGCCGCCGTGGTGGCGGTGATCGAAAACGATAGGGACGAGATTTTGGTGGCGCGTCGGGGGAAGGAGCCGGCCAAAGGGACGCTGGATTTGCCGGGCGGGTTTACCGATTTGTTTGAGACGGCCGAAGATGCGGTGCGCCGCGAGGTGAAGGAGGAGACGCGCTTGCAGGTGAGCGGGCTGCAGTACCTTTTCTCCATTCCGAATATTTATGTATATTCGGGTTTCGAAGAGCATACGCTGGATTTGTTTTTTAGATGCAAAGTGGACGATTTCAGTGGATTGAAAGCTCAGGACGACGTGGAGGAGTTGTTTTTTATCGATAAGAAAAAGGTGAATCCGGCCGACTTCGGACTGACCTCTATTCGTAAAGGAATAGAAAAGTTGCAAAAAATTGCTATCTGACATATGAAAAAAATCATTCTGCTTATGACGCTGGTTGCCGTGGTGCAGGCCGGCGTGGCGCAACAAACGGCGTATCGTCGTCCGCCCGAGAATCGGTTTAACGAAGGGAAGACGTTATTTCTGGAGGGGAATTATGCGGCAGCGCCCGAGGTGTTGACCGAATTTCTTGCCCGAAGCACCGATGCGGCTCTACAGGAGGATGCCGAATATATGTTGGCGGCATGCAGTTTTTATCGGGGGGAGGAACACGGCGGCGAGAGGCTGATGGCGTTCCTGAAGGAGCATCCCGAGAGTGTGCACCGCAACGAGGGGGCGTTTTTGGTTGCTTCGTATTTTTTCGACCGCAAGGAGTGGCAAACGGCCAAGGAGTGGTTCGACCGTTGTTCCATCGATTACCTGACGCCGAGTGAGCAGGAAGAATACGGTTTCCGACGGGCTTACACGTTGCTGCAGATGGGAATGAAGGACGAAGCGGAACGGTGGTTTGAGTCGCTTTACCGAAACAGCAGGAAGTATGGCGATGCGGCGGATTATTATCTGGGGTATATTGCCTATAGCCGAGGCGAGTATGGGGCAGCGCTGGAGCGTTTTGACCGACTGAAGAATCACCCGATGTATGGCGAGGAGGCGTCGTTTTACGAGGCGCAGGCGGTCTTTTTCGACGGGAAGTTGGAGGAGGCCGTGCGACTGGCGGAGGCGTTTGTGGAGGCGTATCCGCAGAGTGGGCATCTGGGCGAGATGTATCGAATATTGGGAAATGCCAATTACCGACTGGGGTATGCCAACCGGGCGCTGACGTATTACGAAAAGTACATGGCAACGACCGACAAGCCGCTGCGAGGCGATGCGTATTTTATGGGGTTGGCGTATATCGATGCGGGGAAGTATGCCGATGCAATACGGATGTTGCAGTTGGCAGTGGGGCCGGCAGACAAACTGACGCAGCATGCGCAGCTGCAGTTGGGGCAGCTTTACCTGAGACAGGGCGACAAGCAGCAGGCGCAATTTGCTTTTGAGGCGGCTTCGCGCGAGGATTTCGATCCGAAAGTGACGGAGACGGCGCTGTATAATTATGCGCTGCTGGTGCACGAAACGAACATGTCGGTCTTCGGCGAGTCGATTGCGCTTTTCGAGAAGTTCCTGCGGATGTATCCCGACTCGCCGTATGCCGAGAAGGTGAACGATATTTTGGCCGAAACGTTTCTCTCGGCCAAAGATTACGAGGCGGCGCTGGAGGCGATAAACCGAATTGCGAATCCCGGACGACGTATCCTGGAGGCCAAGCAGATGGTTCTTTTCCAACTGGGCGCACAGCAGTTTATCAACGGCGATCTCAACGAGGCGATTCGCCTGTTTGCGTCGTGTATCGGCATGGGAAATTACGATGCCGAGGCACGAAACAGTGCGTATTTCTGGCGGGGGGAGTCGTATTACCGAATGGGAAATTACAGGAACGCCGAGGCGGATTTCAAGGCTTTTGTCGACAATGCCCGGCCGACGGACAAGAATTATGCGTTGGGGTGGTATAGTCTGGGGTATGCGCAGTTTAACCAAAACCGGTATGCCGAGGCGATGCGGTCGTTTCAACAGTATCTTTCGGCGGAAACGAACAAAAACCGTCCCGAGTATGCCGATGCGCTGAACCGATTGGGGGATATTTATTATTACAACCGCAATTTTGCCGAGGCCGAGCGCCGGTATGCGCAGGCGGCGGAGGTGAATCCGCAAACGGCAGACTATGCGGCGTTTCAGAAGGCTTTTGTGATGGGGTTGCAGCGGAATTACGAGGGCAAGATCAGGGAGCTGGACGAGCTGATGCGCCGCTATCCCAACTCGATATATTACGACGATGCGTTGTATGAAAAGAGCCGCGCGCTGACGATGCTCGGCCGTGAGACGGAGGCGATAAAGGTGTTGGAAGAGCTGATAGCGAAGTTTCCCGACAGTCCGCTCACGAGTCAGGCGGGTATCCAGCTGGGACAGTTGTATTACAATACGGGCAATTATCCGAAGAGCGTGGCGGCATACAAGCGGGTGATCGAGAAGTTTCCGGGCTCGGAGGATGCGCGCAATGCGCTGATTTCACTGGAAACGGTGTATCGCGACATGAACGATATCGAGTCGTATATCAACTATGCCAATTCGCTGCCGGGAGGGTTGCGGATTGCGCCGTCGCGACAGGATTCGCTGACGTTTTTGGCGGCCGAAAGGGTGTACATGAAGGGCTCGAGAGACGAGGCCCGACAGGCGCTGATTCGCTACTTGCAGAGTTATCCCGACGGGGCGTTCGGCAGCGATGCGAATTATTATCTGGGCGTGATAGCGGACGAGAAAGGAAACAAAGACGAAGCGCTGGGGTATTTTCGCAAGGTGATCGATGCCGGGAATACCGAATTTATGGAGAATGCGTTGCTGTATGCGGCGCAGGCAGAGTATGAGAAGGGCAATTACCGACAGGCGCTGGCGGATTATGCGAAGCTGGCCAACACGAGCCGCAATGCGGCCAACCGGCAGGAGGGGCTGATGGGGGTGCTCCGCACGCAGATGAAGCTGGAGAATTACAACGAGGCGGTGCGTACGGCTACCGATTTGTTGGCAAGTGCCGCCCTGTCGCCGGAGATGGCGACGGAGGCGCGCTACCTGCGGGGAAAGGCGTATCTGCAGCTGAAGGATCCGGATAAGGCGATGGCCGATTTTCAGGCGATTGCCAACGACACGCGCAGCGTGTATGGGGCGGAGGCGCAGTTTATACTGGCGGATACGTATTACCGATGGAAATCGTACGACAGGGCGGAGGCGCAGGTGAAGGATTTCATGCAGAAAGGGACGCCCCATCAGTATTGGATGGCGCGGGCAATTATCGTGCTGGCAGATACGTATGCGGCACGGGGCGATGCTTTTCAAGCGAAGCAGTATTTGCAGAGCTTGAAGGCGAACTACAAAGGCAACGAGGCCGATATTCGGCAGATGATTGACGAACGGTTGCGTAAACTGAATTGAAAATGAAGAAGATCAAGCTGAAGATGAAAAGATATGTATTCCCTTTGGCGGCGGGGTTGATGGTTGCCGCAGGTGTTTTGGCGCAGCAACAGGATTCGTTGCTGAGAAGGCAGATGGAGCTGGAACGACAGTTTAACCCGACGCTGAAAGATGCGGCGAAAATCAGTTCGCTGCCGGCGTTGCCCGAACCGGTGTCGAGAAAACCGAGCATGGAGTATGCTTCGTGGGCGGGACGAACGAATCCGCCGTTTGAGATTGCGATTCCGCGCCCGGCAAGTATCATGACGGCGATTCCGTTCAGTACGGAAAGGGGGCATTTCTTCATGAATGCAGGAAATTACGCCAACGTGGACGGGGCGCTGGGTTACCGGTTGGTGGATACGGAGAACGATAAGCTGAATGTGAGGGTGCTGCACCACTCGACCAACGGCGACGTGAAGTATGCGCAGAAGTCGGACCCGGCAACGACAACGGCTTATTTCATGGATACGAAAGGCGGAGCGGAGTATAGCCATCTCTTCGATGCTTACCGACTGAATTTGCAGGCGTCGTACCTGCATTCGAAGTTCAATTATTACGGCAATACCTTTGGCAAGGACCGCCTTTTCGATGACGAAAAACAGCGATTGGAGGTGTTTCAACTGAGTGCGGGAATGGATGCTTTCGAGTGGGAAGAAGACAAGTACAGGGGGTATGTCGATTTTATGCATTTTTCTTCGAAATTCGGTTGCGAGCCGGGCGAGAAAGGTACGGCAGGCAGCCAACTGGAAGCGATGGCGGGAATGACGAGGCCTTTCGACGGAGGCAGCCAATGGGGTGTGGACGGTAAGGTGAAGGGGGTGTTTTACAACCGACCGTCGGGTATAAAAAATTACCTGTTGGTGGATGCGGCTCCGTTTGTTTTGTTCGACGGACTGAACTGGGAGACGCGGCTGGGTGCGGATGTACAGCTGCAGTTTGGCGATAACGATATGGTGCGGGTGGCACCCAATGTGGAGTTTACGTTGATGATGACCGACAAATCGTCGTTCTATGCGAACGTGAAGGGGGGTATTGACGATAATACGTACCTGAACGTGATGCGGGAGTCGCGCTACTACAAACCGGGTGTCGCGGTGAAGCCGTCGTTTACCTACGTGGACGTGGAAGCGGGCATAAAGATGGGCGAATTGGAAGGGTTTAGGCTGGATGTTTTCGGCGGTTTCCGAAAAACGGACGATGCACATTTTCCGGTGATGGATCAAGTGCTGCAGAGTGTCCCCGAGAACGAGATTGAGACCGACTCCGAAACAGCATTGCCGGAATGGGTCGTAAAAGAGCCGCTGGTGCCGGCATACGGCGATCTTTCCCACTCGCACATTGGCGGATTGATCCGATGGAATATTTGGGCGCCGCTGGATATTTCGTTTCGGTTGAAGAAGAATTTCTATTCGGTGAAGGAGGCTCGCCTGGGAGATATGGAGATTGAGGATGCCGAGGCGTGGAACATGCCGGATGTGGAAACGGATGTGAGGGTGGTGATACAGACTTCGAACGAGATGAAATTTACGGTGGATTATTACCTGGCTTCGGGGAGGTGGTCGTTTTTCAACGGCGAGAACGTGAAGATGAAGAATATCAACGATTTGAATGCGGGCATGATTTACAACATTACGCCGGCGATCTCGCTCAACGTGCGGGTGCACAACATTTTATCGAAGAAGTACGATATTTGGTACGGTTATCCCGCCCAAACCATCAATATTCTGGGAGGATTTGCTTTCCAATTTTAGTGCATTAACTCTTTTAGTGCATCAATTCTTTCAGTGCATTACTCTTTCAGTGCATCAATTCTTTCAGTGCATCAATTCTTTCAGTGCATTACCCTTTCAGTGCATTACCCTTTCAGTGCATTACCCTTTCAGTGCATTACCCTTTCAGTGCATTACCCTTTCAGTGCATTACCCTTTCAGTGCATTAACCCTTTCAGTGCATTACCCTTTTAGTGCATTACTCACCAATTTCAAATATTTGCAGCCGCAGCTCAAACAAACCGCAGCTCAAACAAACACATAATCGCTAAAAAAACTGCAGCCGCATGACAACTAAGTCGTGCGGCTGCAAATATTTAAAGGGGTTTATTATTCGACAACGGGAGCGCCGACAAGTTCGGGGTCGACCAGGATGCGCCCGCAGTATTCGCACACGATGATCTTTTTGCCCATCTTGATATCCAACTGACGCTGAGGCGGAATTTTGTTGAAACAACCGCCGCAAGCACCACGCTGTATGGTGACGATGGCCAGTCCGTTGCGGGCATTTTTGCGGATACGGCGGAAAGCAGCCAGTAGACGAGGGTCTATTTTTGCTTCGGTTCTTTTTACTTTTTCGCGAAGTTTCTCTTCCTGTGCTTTGGTCTCCGAAATAATTTCGTTAAGCTCTTTGCGCTTCTGTTCCAGATCGAGCATTTTTTCTTTTAGCAGTTCATTGGCCGCCTCGATTTGCTCTTTAATGGCTTTGGCTTCCTCCTGATACTCGCGAATATGCTTTTCGGCCAACTCGATCTCGAGTGTCTCAAACTCGATTTCCTTTGACAAATGGTCGTATTCTTTGCTGTTGCGCACATTTTCGAGCTGAGTATTGTACTTTTCAAGCTTTGCTTTACCGGTTTCGATCTTTACTTTCTCTGCTTTTATTGCTTGGTTGATTTCTTCAAGATCGGATTCGAATTTGGCAATTCGGGTATTCAGACCGGCAATTTCGTCGTCTAAGTCGGCCACTTCTAATGGTAATTCCCCACGAAGGGTTTTGATCCGGTCAATCTCTGAGAGATACGTTTGAAGTTTATAAAGTGTCTTCAACTTTTCCGCTACCGGTACATCTTCTGCGCTTTTTTTCTTGGTTGCCATATTTGTCTTGCTTTTATTGTTTGTATTGTTTGTATTGTTTGTATTGTGAATACGACTGAAAAATAGCTTGCCTCTGCGTGACGGGTTTTATCGACAAAAAAATGCAGCAATTAGACGACGATTGGATCGTTTCATTACTACATTTGATTTGTAACGACGGGAACAAGTCGGACCGTCAACGAGTTACAAATATTTTACGGGATTCGAATCGAATGCCGATTTATGGATTACAAAGGTAGGATATTTTTTTGAAACGGCATCGTAAAAGATGTCTTTTGTGCAAATTTCCGACTCGTAATGTCCTACCACAGCGAGCAATATACGCCCTTCGGCATCGTAAAAATCGTTGTATTTTGCTTCGCCGGTAACAAAGGCATCGGCTCCGTAGGCCACGGCCTGAGGGATGAGGAACGCGCCGCTGCCGCCACAGAGTGCCACATCGCGGATTTCGCGGTTTTGCATCTTGGTGTGGCGGATGGTGGGGAGGTTGAAAATATCTTTCAGCTGATAGAGAAACTCTTGTTCGGTCATCGGCTCGGGAAGCACGCCTGCCACGCCGCTGCCGGCCTGTGCCCACGCGTTTTCCAAAGGATAAAAGTCGTAGGCGGGCTCTTCGTAAGGGTGCACGGCAATTAGGGCACGAAGCACGTCGTCCTGACGATAGCGGGGAAGCACGGTTTCGATGCGTACTTCTTTTTCGAAATGCAGCTCTCCCACTCTGCCTACAAACGGGTTAGCTCCTTCGCGTGCCCTGAACGTGCCCTCGCCGAGGAGGTTGTAGCTGCACGAATCGTAGTTGCCGATGTTGCCGGCACCGGCGTTGAAGAGTGCGCTGCGAAGCGAGTCGGCATGCGATTCGGGTACGAAAGTGACGAGCTTGAGCAAGGCGCTCTTCTTGGGACTAAGGATGTGCACTTGTTGCAATCCCAGCATGTCGGCCAGTTTGTAATTGACGCCGCCCTGTACGTTATCGAGATTGGTGTGTGCTGCATAAACAGCGATATCGTTTTTAACGGCTTTGATGAGGCAGCGTTCGATATAGGTTTGACCGGTGAGCGACTTTACCGGGTGAAAAAGCAGGGGATGGTGGGAAATGACGAGGTTGCATCCCAGCGAGATGGCTTCATCGATAACGTTTTCCGTTACATCGATGCACAGAAGCGCGCCTGTTGCTTCGCGATTGACATCGCCCGCTTGCAGACCGGCATTGTCGAAATCTTCTTGCAAGGCCGGTGGGGCAAGTTGTTCGATTACTTGAAGAATGTCTTTTATGCGCATAACCTTCGAGTTTTTAGGGGTTCGTATTACATACAAATGTACACGATAATTTCTAAAAAGAAAAAGCGCTACGGATAAATTCGTAGCGCTCACTGCTTTTCTTAGCGTTTAGCTTCAATCCTGTCCGGAAGTTTCATCAACCTTTTGTATCTTCGTCGGCCTCGGCTTTATCTTGAGGCTTTTCTTCTTTCTTATCCTCTTTTTCTTCTTTCTTTTCTACTTTTTCAGTCGAAGCGGTTTCGGCTTGAGGAGTTTCTTCAGCAGAAGTTTCTGCTGCGGCTTTCACTTCCTGCACTTCTTCGGCTTTCGCTTTCACATTATCTTGCTTTGCCTTTTTGGTGCTTTCTCCTGTAGCTTTTCCTTTGGCTTTTTCGGCCTTTTCGGCTTTTACTTCCCCTTTTGCCTCTACATCGGCAACGGAAGTATCGGCGGCAGAGGTTGCAGCACCGGTTGTAGAGGTTGCGGCACCGGCTGTTTTAGCTGTGGATTTTCTACGCGAACGGCGCGTCCGGGTTCTCTTAGGCCCGGTTTCCTTGAGCATGTTTTCGTTGAAATCTACCAGTTCGATAAAGCACATGGGAGCGTTGTCGCCCAAGCGATAGCCGGTTTTAATGATACGGGTGTAACCTCCGGGACGATCGCCTACCTTTTGCGATACCGTTTGAAAAAGCTCCGTCACCGCATATTTGTTTCTTAATGCACTGAATACAACTCTTCGAGAATGGGTGGTATCTTCCTTCGATCGCGTAATGAGAGGCTCCACAAATCGGCGCAATTCTTTGGCTTTGGGAACAGTAGTATAAATACGTTTATGCATGATGAGCGAGGTCGCCATGTTGGAAAGCATGGCTTCGCGGTGCCCTTTTTTACGTCCTAAATGATTGTTTTTACGTCTATGTCTCATTCCTGTTAATCTTTATCTAATTTATATTTCGAAACATCCATACCGAACGTCAAATTCATTCCGGCGAGGAGTTCTTCCAACTCAATAAGCGACTTCTTCCCGAAATTTCGGAATTTAAGAAGATCGTTTCTGGTATAGGAAACCAGTTGGCCAAGTGTTTCTACATCGGCTGCCTTGAGACAGTTAAGTGCGCGTACCGAGAGATCCAAGTCGGATAACTTACGTTTGAGAAGCTGACGCATATGGAGTACTTCTTCGTCGAACTCTTCGATACTATCGGAATCGGGAGATTCGATCATGATTTTGTCATCGTCAGAAAACAATGCAAAATGCTGAATAAGTATTTTTGCTGCTTCTTTTAATGCCTCTTTTGGCCGAATAGAACCATCGGTAGAAACCTCAATAATCAATTTTTCGTAATCCGTTTTTTGTTCGATACGGTAATTTTCGATCTCGTATTTTACATTTCGGATCGGGGTGAAAATAGAGTCAATGGCAATTGTTTGCACATCATCAGGAGGTAGCAGGGTGCGATTTTCATCGGCAGGAACATAGCCACGACCTTTATTGATGGAGAGTTCGATACGAATCTCTGCCTTCTTTTCCATATGGCATATTTCCAAGTCGGGGTTTAATACCTCGAAACCTGTCAATACTTTACCAATATCCCCGGCTTTGAACACTTCTGTTCCCGAAATGTGAAGGCTTACTTTCTCGGACTCGAATTCTTCGACCAAACGTTTAAACCGTACTTTCTTTAAATTGAGAATGATACCTGTTACATCTTCGATAATACCGGGTATAGAAGCAAACTCGTGCTCTACGCCATCGATTTTTATGGATGTAACTGCAAATCCTTCAAGTGAAGAAAGCAGAATACGACGTAATGCATTGCCAATGGTAATGCCATAGCCCGGTTCAAGCGGTCGGAATTCGAACTTTCCGTGGAAAGGATCCTCCTGCAACATGATTACTTTATCGGGTTTCTGAAATGCTAATATTGCCATGTAATGTTGTTATTATTTATTTAGAATATAATTCTACGATCAACTGTTCTTTAATGTTTTCAGGGATATCGGCTCGCTCGGGCAAATACAGCAATTTGCCGCAGAACGATGCTCTATCCCATTCCAACCAAGGATATTTACTATGATTAAACCCTGTGAGGGCATTCGAAATAACTTCCAATGATTTCGATTTTTCTCTTACACCTACAATGTCGCCCGGCTTAACGGTATAAGAAGGAATATTCACCACCTTACCGTTGACGGTAATGTGACGATGATTTACCAACTGACGTGCAGCTGCTCGGGTAGGAGCAATTCCTAAACGATAAACGATGTTGTCGAGCCGCGATTCCAGTAATTGAAGCAATACTTCACCGGTGATGCCGCGACTGCGTTCGGCACGTTCAAATGTAAGGCGAAATTGTTTTTCCAAAACGCCATAGGTGTATTTGGCACGTTGCTTTTCACGTAACTGAATGCCGTATTCCGACGTTTTTCTTCGGCGGCTATTTCCGTGTTGTCCCGGTGGATAATTCTTTTTAGAAAGAACTTTATCGGGACCGAAAATAGGTTCACCAAATTTACGAGCGATTTTTGATCTTGGACCAGTATATCTTGCCATTTCTTTTTAACGAATTAAACTTTTTTATTTGAAATCTTAAACTGTACAATTAAACTCTTCTTGCTTTTGGTGGACGGCACCCGTTGTGAGGGATGGGGGTAACGTCTACAATCTCGGTTACCTCAATGCCCGAAGCATGAATGGTTCTGATGGCTGCTTCGCGACCATTACCCGGCCCCTTCACAAAAACTTTTACCTTGCGAAGTCCCAAATCAAACGCAATTTTTGCGCAATCTTGCGCCACCATTTGTGCAGCATATGGTGTGTTCTTTTTTGAACTTCTGAATCCCATTTTACCTGCAGACGACCAACTGATCACGTCGCCGTTTTCGTTGGTCAACGATACAATAATATTATTGAAAGAAGACGAAATATGCGCTTGACCTTCAGCACTTACCTTGACATTTTTTCTTTTCGATGCAGTTGTTCTTTTTGCCATATTTTTTATATGTTATTTAGTAGCTTTCTTCTTGTTAGCAACTGTTTTCTTTCTACCTTTCCGGGTACGGGCATTCGTTTTGGTTTTCTGGCCGCGTACCGGTAATCCCAAACGATGACGAATACCTCGATAACATCCAATATCCATCAGTCGTTTAATATTCATCTGCACTTCGGCACGAAGATCTCCTTCCACTTTATACTCGCTGGAAATAATTTCACGAATACGGGCAATCTGATCATCCGTCCAGTCTTTTACTTTAATATCTCTATCAACTTCCGCTTTTGCTAAAATGCGGTTAGCTGAGCTGCGTCCAATACCATAGATATAAGTGAGTGCTACTTCGCCTCGCTTATTTTGCGGTAAATCGACTCCTACAATTCGTATTGCCATATATTTTCTAATTATTTGATTACAATAATAATAACAATAATCGTACTAACCCTGACGTTGTTTGTATCGGGGATTCTTTTTACAGATTACATATAAACGGCCTTTTCTTCTGACGATTTGACAGTCGGCCGAACGTTTCTTTATCGATGCTTTTACTTTCATATCGTTGTGTTCCTTTCTCCTTTATTCTTTATTTATATCTAAATGTAATTCTACCTTTCGTAAGGTCATATGGCGACATTTCCACGCGCACTCGGTCACCCGGTAAAATACGAATATAATTCATCCGCATTTTCCCGGAAATATGAGCTGTAATTTCATGTCCATTATCTAATTCAACACGAAACATAGCGTTGGACAACGATTCCACTATGACCCCGTCTTGTTCTATTGGTGGTTGTTTAGCCATTAAAAATAGTTTTGGTTTTAAATATGATTTTCTTCAATAAATTCAAATGTTGATAAAATATCGGCTTTGCCGTTGCGGATAGCAATGGTATGTTCGAAATGAGCTGCCGGCTTACGGTCTTTTGTTCTCACCGTCCAGCCGTCGCCTTCAAACACTACATTCTTGCTTCCCATATTAATCATGGGTTCAATGGCAATACACATGCCGTTTTTGAGCAACGGGCCCGTGCCCCTTCTGCCGTAATTGGGCACCTCGGGTGGTTCGTGCATATCACGACCAATGCCATGTCCCACTAATTCACGAACAACCGAATAGCCGTGCGACTCGCAGTAACTTTGTATAGCCCATGCGATATCTCCTATCCGATTATCTTCGCGTGCTTGTTCTATCCCTTTATAAAGCGCTTCTTTGGTTACTCTGAGCAACGCTTTTATTTTTTCGTCTACTTCACCTACACAAAACGTATAGGCCGAATCGCCGCAGTAACCGTTTTTGGTTGCACCACAATCTATGGATATGATGTCTCCTTCTCTCAACGGTTTATTATTGGGTATACCATGCACCACATTTTCATTTATTGAAGTACAAATGGAATTCGGAAAACCTCCATATCCCAAAAAAGTAGGAATGGCACCATGATCTCTTATGAACTCCTCGGCGATTCGATCGAGTTGCAACGTAGTAATTCCCGGCTTGATGTGTTTCGAAAGCTCTCCGAGCGTCATTCCCACAAGGCGGTTACTTTCGCGCATAAGTTCGATCTCTTCCTCGGTCTTCAATATGATCGTTCTGTTATTTCTCATCTATCAGAAAAATCCCTCCCTAAATTTAATATGCCGCAATAGATCCTGTTCTACCTTTAATTTTTTGACCGGATTTCAAAAATCCGTCGTAATGATGCATCAATAAATGACTTTCTATCTGTTGCAAGGTATCCAATATAACTCCCACAAGGATGAGAAGCGAGGTTCCTCCGAAAAAATGAGCAAATTGGGCATTTATTCCCATCATATTGGCAAATGCCGGCAAAATGGCAACGATTGCCAAAAATATAGAGCCCGGCAAGGTGATGCGCGACATGATGGTATCAATATATTCAGCCGTTTTCTTACCCGGCTTCACACCCGGAATAAACCCATTGTTCCGTTTTATGTCTTCGGCCATTTGCGTCGGATTGATGGTAATTGCCGTATAAAAGTAGGTAAAGGCAATAATCAACAACGCAAAAATGAAATTATACCAAAAACTGTTCGAATTTGTCAGCGCCGCCCAAAAACCTCCGCCTTCTTTTGCAGTAAACTGCACAATGGTGATCGGGATAAACATGATTGCCTGAGCAAAAATAATAGGCATTACGTTTGCTGCATTCACCTTCAACGGAATATACTGGCGAACACCTCCGTATTGTCTGTTACCGACAATGCGCTTGGCATACTGTACGGGAACCTTGCGAGTACCTTGCACCAACATGATGGCCAAAGCGGTAACCAACAACAAGAAAAGTATTTCGATCAGAAAAACCAACAATCCGCCCGGAGCGTTGATCAATCGATCCCATTCTGCTACCAGAGCACGAGGCAAACGCGCAATGATACCAACCAGAATGATAAACGATACGCCATTGCCTATACCTTTATCGGTAATGCGTTCGCCCAACCATAGCACGAACATACTGCCGGCCGCTAAAATAACGGTAGAGGGCAATACCCAATCCCAGAATCCTCCGGGTATGGCCCCGCGCAATGCACCGTAAATATATGCCGGTCCTTGCAGAAATAAAATAACAACCGTCAAATAACGAGTATACTGATTTATTTTGGTATATCCGCTTTCGCCTTCATGTTGCAATTTTTGAAAATAAGGAACCGCTATTCCCAACAATTGCATAACAATGGAAGCCGAAATATAGGGCATAATTCCCAATGCAAAAATTGAAGCATTAGCAAAAGCACCACCGGAGAACATATCCAACAATCCCAAAAGGCCTGCACTGGCGCTGGTACGCAATGCTTGCAGTTGGGCAGGATTGACTCCCGGCAATACCACAAACGAACCGAATCGGTAAACCGCCACAAAGAGCAACGTGATCAAGAGCCTTTTACGAAGGTCTTCAATTTTCCAGATATTCCTAAGTGTTTCTGTAAATTTCATTTCATTGAAGTTTTATAACGGTTCCGCCGGCCGATTTAATAGCTTCTTCG
>Ga0208938_1001431_pt1 | contig 13980 bp, 6 predicted proteins | sample AD_UKC125_MetaG_FD_184434 | JGI IMG/M metagenome (GOLD analysis project Ga0208938, IMG submission 184434) | Active sludge microbial communities of municipal wastewater-treating anaerobic digesters from USA - AD_UKC125_MetaG (SPAdes) (version 2) | ecosystem: Engineered > Bioreactor > Anaerobic >... | reverse complement strand
TTTAATTTATATTTCTCATCTACATATTTGTTTATAATATAAGTCTCATAAATTTCCTCTTTAAGATTTTTCTCTTCATTATCACTTTCATCTAAGGAATCATGTATCGCCTTCAATAAAAGTACAGTAGTAGTAATTCTCTGCTGTCCATCAATAATTATCCTTTCCATCATCAATTCTTGCTTTTCATTAGATACAAAAACAATGGTTCCTAAAAAATGTCCATTATTATAATCATCCCTTATTATTCCTTCAATATCCCTGAAAAATTGCTCCACCTGGTCTTTATTCCATTCATAATTTCTTTGATATACAGGAATATTAAATATACTTTTATTTTCCTTTAATAATGCTAATAATTTCATAGGACCTGCTTGCATTCTCATATTCCTCCTATTATTTATCTATATCATACATTCAGTAAAGGTAATGTTTTAACAAATATCTTTCAATAATTTCTCTATTTTTTTTAAATCTCCTTCATTCTTATCGTTTTATACAATCCTTACCTGCCCTATTAGGCAATTTGCTATAAATGCAGCTTCCTTTCATAATAATCCTACTCCGCTCCCAAAGCTTTAAATACAGCATCTTCTGCAGATTTATAAAATATTAAGTTAAATGAACCTACTAGTTCAGGGGGTACTGTTCCTAAATCAGCTGCTGATGTTAAAGGTAATAATACTTTTTTGGCTCCACTGTCTTGGCAAACTTGCAATGTATTGGCTAATTCTTCTACTTTAATCAAAGTCCCTCCTATACTTATGTCTCCTAAAACAGCTAAACTAGAAAGTACAGGCTTTTTTAATGCTACTGAACATATAGCTATTATAGTGGGTAAAGTCAATTTCATTGTCATTCCTATTCCATTTAAATCCTGTACATGTACGAGATAATCTTTTGTAGTTGTGCTTATATTTCCACTTATATTTTTACTATTAGCTTTTAAATACTTATAAGCATTGTCCATAGCCTCTTTTGCTTTTGAATTAGAGCCAATTCCAGTTCTTTCAAATTTACCATTTCCTGAAGTCATCTGTGTTTCTAATTTAAATACACCAATCATACCTGAAGATCCTCTAGATACAGTATATAAATGACCTGGTTTACCTATGCCATCTGGAATAAGAGTTCCTCCACTTTGTTCAGGAACAGGAACATATTCTTCTTCAAAAGTTTCATTATCTATATAAGAAAAATTTACATCATAAAACTCCATCCCACCAATTTTTTTAAGCTGTTCTTTTACCCTTCTTCTCATTTCCAACGCAAATCTCAATATCTTTTCAATATCTTGTTTAGTATATTCTCCATGAGGATATATTAATTTTATCATACCTGACACAGTCTTTTTAACGGCAATAGTATCCCTTTGATTTAGTTGATTACCTAATTTAAAATATTTTTCATGAACGTCAGTAAAAGATTCCTTTCTCAGCTCTCTCATTATTTCAGCAAAATAATCAGTAATAAATCCATAATCATCCGTAAAAAAATCTGGCCTATATTTAGGAATTTCCCAGCCTGGCAAATAGCAATGTATACGATCTAAAAATGCAGTATCCATACCCATCTCTTCAGGAAAAGGTTCAAACAAATGAGAGGTTTTTAATAGAACATCTACAGATTGATTTATATTTCCTACAAAAGCAAAGGAAGCTGTAGCATTCTTTTCCTCTTTTCCTCGTGAAAAAGAACCAGAAGCCATATAATCTTTCATAATTTGGACTCCGTCTTTATCTTTAAATTTAATTCCTGCAACTTCATCAAAAGCTACACAATCCCACATACCTACAAGTCCAACCTGTCTAGTGTTCATATTATAAAATAGATTAGCTACAGTAGTTTGCCCTCCTGAAACCAATATAGAGTTAGGGGAAATTTCCTTATATATATGAGATTTACCTGTTCCTCTAGGACCTAATTCACAAAAATTATAGTTATTTTCCACTAATGGTACTAGCCTTATCAAATGTAACCATTTTTCCCTCTCATTTAATTTGTCTGGTTCCATTCCAGTACTTCTTAAAACTATATCTATCCATTCTTTAGCTGTAAATTTGGCTCTAGCTTCCTTGAATTCATCTATGTCAATATTAGGCATTTGGACAGGAGTTAGTTTGTTTATAATAAAAGGAACTCTATTTTTATCTCCTTCATCAAAAAAGTACTCCATCTGCACTATACACCAGATTCCCCCTGCCAAAAGCCTATCATATTTTGAAGGATATATATCAGATATAGGAACTCCACTAAGTCCTAAATTAGAAAATTCTGCCTCATAAGTATCTGTTCTATAATTTAACCTTACTGATACTTTATCTATAACAGTATAACTTCCAGTTTCTCTAAGCTTAGATATTATTTTTTGTGCTTCATCAGGTCTAACATAATTTCTAGATAAAATATTTTTTACATTTTGGACTCCTTGTTCAATTATCTTTTCATCTTGAGAAGAACAATACATACCTAGCAAATATTCCAGCACGTATACTGGAACATTTGCACCTTCTTTGATTCTTTTTGTTAGATCTTTTCTCACAACTTTGCCAGGGAAATAAGTCAAAAGTTTATTATTTAACTCATCTCTATCAAACAAATTAGGCATCTAACTCCCCCTTATATATCAAAACCAAAATCATCTGCAAAAGCTATATCTATAATAACTTGTTGTCTGTAAATTTCTATTCCTGTTTCTGCATCAGTAATTGTAAAATAATATTTCTCATCTTGAGTATATTTTTTATTTCTAAGTCTAAAATTTAATTTAAAAATTCTATCTATAGACTCTTTTGATCTGCTTTTAGCAACATAAATCTCCTCATTGGATATAAGTTCTCCATCTTCATTTTCAAACCTAATTTTGTAGGTAGCAGGTTTTATAGTATCTGAAACTGGTTCTTGCTGAACAAAATCTAAACTTAATAGTAAATTAGTTATCTTTGATAACATACTTATGAGGGATATTTTAACCTTCTCTGTTTCTACAGCACCTATAACAGTTTTTACTTTAACTACAGGAACTATAATCTCCTGGGGTGAACTTCCACCATGAACAAAATTTTGTCCCCCACCTTGTACCTTAAAAACATCAGAAGATATAGGTGTAATAATAGCTCTTTCATCATAATTCCCTAAAACATCAGATACCATCATGCTTTTCGTACCTAATATATCATAAGGTTTTTCTGAAATTATAAATCTTCTATTAGCTTTATCATTTTGTTCAAAAAACCTATTTATCTTATCTGATTCTTTGTTTTTACTTCTAGTATAAATAAATCCATGATCTGCTGTAACTATAAATCTAGTTGCTGAAATATTATTGGTAAGTTTTCTTATAATATCTTTTATTTCCTCCATAGCCTCATTGCAAGCATCAAAAACTTCATCTTCGGAGCTATGGGCTCTTGCATCTATTTTATTATGATAAATATATATTATTTCTTTTCCACTAAAAAAATCTCTCATCTCTTGTTTTGTCATCTTTATCAATTCATCATATTGTATACTATCACTGTTAGGATTTTTAGATTGAAGTATAGCATTCCTTTCATTCATGTTTTTAGTAGGCTTTCCATCCACAAAAACTTCATAATTATCAGCAATATCAATATGTTTATTTGGCAAAAGTGCTGCCATTCCTAAGCTAGTGTAGCTTGGCAACACCCCAATTTGAGGTTCTATATTAGCTTCAGTTTTTTCATCAAATTTAAATCTTTCTACTAATTCTTTTCCAATTTCATATCTAAATGCATCAGATATTATTACAATAATTCTTCCACTATTTCCTGCTACATAATTTCTATAAAAATCCTTTTGAAGTTTATACTTTTCTTTTAAAATATTGTAATCTAGTTTATTGCTAAATTCTTTTGAAATTACATCTAAATACTTATTAATATATATATTTTCAACTAGAACCTCCAATTCTTCAAATATACTGCTATTTTTAACTTTATCTAAATGATAATAAAATTTCCTATAATAAGTGTCAATTTTATAATATTTATTGTCATATTCCTCTACCAAATCTATTATATTGTCTTCTGGAGTAAAATCTTTATTTAATATTAAATAATAAGCATTTATTAAAACATCATATTTATCACTATATAAATCTTTAAAATGCTTAAACTTCCTACTTTTACATACATCAACTAAGGACAAATTATTGACTGTTACATTTAAATTTTCATCAAACAATCTATCCAAAACCCAATTTATTATTATTTCGTCAATATCTTTAAATACATCTACATTTATTAAATGCTCTATTTCATAATTTTTAAAAATTTTATCTCCATCTATAACTTTATATACTTCGTTGGAAATTTTTCTAAAACTGTCTTTATATATATTGCTGTTCATCATCTGATCTATAAAAGCCATAACAGTACCAGGCTTATCCAATACATACTTATTTAATTTTGAAGGCAATTTAGTATTCATTTGATTTTCTGCATAAGTTAATAATAAACTTATAGAAAGTTTCATAAGATTTGGTTCCTCATCTATATAAGAAAAATTATTTTTACAATATTTCCAAAAAACTTCTTCCAATCCAAACTTAGAAAACTCCTTCATGTATTTATTATCTGATAAACCTTCAGATAATACAATCCTTACAACCTCTTCAAAATTTGCTACCTTTGATTTAACTAATGTAGATAACAAAGCTATTTCTATACTTTCCTCATTGTATTCATCTACTTCCAATTCATAAAATCTATTGGTCCTATCTTTAGCATTAAAAAATTTTATATATTTCTCTATTACAGGTTTATATACTACATCTATACCTAAATCTGCCATTATAAGGGAAGCTCTATCTGCAAAAAACTCTTTTGAATAAATAATCGTATCAGCTAAATGATTATCTCTATTATTTGGTTTTTTAAAAGGAGCATATATAAGATAGTTACTTTCAATATCTTGTCTCTCTAACAGCACTTTAGTTTTAAATAAGCTCCTTGGAGTTAGATAATGGATCTTGGCATTTTTAAGATTTAAATTTTTTATATCATCTACAAATTCTTGTTTTTCATCATACCAAAATATAATAACTCTATCTTTTTCATCGAATTCATTATTCAGTTTGTCTTCAATTTGTTTTAAATTTAGTTCTGCCATATATTTCACTCCTTAAATTTTAGCGAGTATTTCATATTTATTCCCTTCGTTATCTGTTTGTACTTTGTCATAGTTTACTTTTACACCATCGTCTAGATCTATAGCTACTCTTGATAAGGCTATGTGTCCTATTTTCTCATCATATTCTTTACATTCTTTAAGCTGTTTTATGATCTTTTCTAGTTCTTTTTCTAATTTAGCTGATTCTTTTGCATTTTTGCTTTTTGCTATGTCTTCTTTTAAAAATTTTATTTTATTTTCATAAACTCTTTGTACTTTGTGTAAATAATCTATTCTTACTTTCCCTGTGGTATCTTCATTATATCTATGCATATAGATTAAAGCTTTAAAACCATTTTGCTTTCCACTGTCATATAGCCAATATATTGGTCGCTTTTTATATGTTTTTACATGGTCTTTATAAAAATCTTTTATAAAGTAATTTCTTATTTTTTCTATTGGTGTGCCACTACCTTTTAAAGAATCTGCTATAAATTCAAGATTTTCTTCTAAGTTTTCTTCTCCAAAACTTACCTTAACAAATTCTACAAATCTATTTACTAAGTCATATTCAAAATATTCTTCATCTGTTATTAATGCTACATTATCTTCTACTGGTTTAAATTTTTTATATCTATTTATATCAAATTCTCCACCAGCATATACTAATCCTTCTTCATCTAAACTATATCGTCCAAATATACATCCTACTCCATAGGATATGAAGGATTTAATTACATCTTCTTTAGTTAAAATATATTGATTTCCTTTGATATCTTCATATATATCTTTTTTATCATCAAATATTTTAGCTATGGTAATATCTTTGTCTGATACATCTTTAGTTAATTCATCTTCTAGGCCATAAATTTCTATGAATAATTCGTTTAGTCTTTCTTCATTTTCTTTAAGTTTAGCAAAATTATTATTAGCATATTCTTTCCAGTTTTCATAGGCTGATTCTATGGTATTTGGAACTTGTCCTTGTTTATTTTTGTCTAGCAGTGGATGAACTTCAAAATCCCATGAGGTTTCGAAAGAATCCCAGTCGGTTTTGGAGATAGAGATGTTTTGTTGGACTAAATCATCTACCTTTTCTTCGTTCTTTTTATAAATAACTATTGGTAATGATTTCACATCTTTAATTTGATAATTTAAAGTTGGATTTACAATTTGTAAAAAATTAAATGCTACTTTCGTAGAAAGAAATCCTAATAAATAATTAAAATTGTTTTTTGGAAATAGCGAAGAGCCAGCTACATCAAATATAAATCCTTGCGGAGAATATCGAACACCAAATTTTGATGAACTGATAAAAGTCCAAGTAATTGATTCTTTAAAATAATAATCTCTACTCTTGAGTCTTACCCAAGTACCCTGAGGTAATTTTGATGTAAATTCTTTCATTTCAAATCCATCATTTTCATAATTAACCACATATTCATTGTTTCCAAACCACTTTCTATACGCTCCTCCTTTATTATAAGGAAACCATTTTTTCTTACTATTTTTTGCTTCAATAGTATCTTTACATCCATATCCCATTTTATTATGGTCTGTTTCATGCCAATATCTTAAAAACCTCCTATTATCAGCTGTAGTCATTCCTTGTTTAACTTCATAAATATCCCCAATAGTATCATTTTCCTTAAAAATCATACTAATCCTTTCACTAGCCCAATAGACTATAGGACTTCCTGGTATTAATTCAAAATTATCTGTATTTACTTGATTATATCTATTCTCTCTTATAGGAAATTCTTTAGGTATATCTTCTATAATATCTTCCAATTTTATTTGATTATATGTTCCTTTATATCCTTGAATTTTTTGTTTTTGAAATACCATAGCACAAGTTCCAAATGCTATCCTCATAACCATATTCTCCATATGGATTAAATTCATAATTATAGAACTATTTAATATATCCTTTCTCATTTTTTCGTAACTAGATAAAAACATCCAAGATTGCATTGTTACCATACTCATAAATCCATATTTTTCGGTTATATTTAATCCAAGTTCCATAAATACTGCAAATAGGTCTGATTTTGTATTTTTGTATTTCTTATCTAGATATTTAACTAGATAAGAGCTCATATGCCTTCTACCTAAATAAGGTGGATTTGTAACCACAATCTCATATTTTTTTGATAATATATTTAACAACTTCAGTATATGTTTTAAATCCTCCTGACTATCTTCTATCCCTATCAATTCCATAGGCAACACATTTTTATCAACGTTCTCTACAAATTCAACAAGCTTATCATAATTATATTCTTCCTCAATTTTTATTATGGAACCTAATTCTTTACCATCTTTAAATAATTCTACTAATTCTAATATATCTTGTTTTAAGCCTTCTCTTTGTTCTTTATCTTCTATATTCCCGCCTAAAAAATCTATTTGTTTTATGTTTATATCTTTACTATCTATAAAGTAATATAAATTATTATCTATATTCTTATTAAGTATTCTTCTATTATACTGTCTTCCTTTCATCATAAGAGAAAAATAAGCTAATTGATAGGCTCTTTTATCTATATCTAATCCATATAAATTATTCTCTATTATACTTTCTGCTGCTTCTCTTTCTGTATATCCTTCTTCTAAGTAAAATTGCATAAATAACTCAAATGCATATACAAGTATATGACCACTTCCCATAGATGGGTCAATAAATCTTATATCTTCTAATTTTAAATATTTTCTATCTTTCCTTATGTTTTCTAATTCTATTTTCACTTCTTCTATTTGTTCTGCTTCTGGCAAGTAATATTTCCATCCATATTCTTTAGCCAATTCTTCTTCTGTTTTATTTATTCCACTGGCTATTTTTTTCTCTATCCAAAGTCTACCTAAAGAGTTTTGTACCATATATTTTACTATCCATTCTGGTGTAAATAATTGAGTTTTAGCGGGTATTGTATTTTTATTTACTTTTTTACCTTTTTTAACTGCTGCATCCACTTCAGCTTTAGGTACAGTGTTATAATATTGATACAGCCATCCAATTATCTCTATCTGTCCTGTTTTTTCTATATTAAAATAGTCTTCATCTATTTCTTCTATTAATTTATAGACTACTCCATTCTCGTCGATATAAGATATGTTTAATAATAGTTCTGCGTAGTCATTTGTTTTTTCAAATAATTCTGGTAGCTGTTTTCCTAATGCATTACATTGTTTTATGAACATAAATTGAAACATCTTGTCCATAGCTTTGGTACTGCCATCTAGTTTTAGTTCATCTAGTTTTTCAAATTCTTCTTCTGTTATGCCTATATTAGTATCTCTATAATAGGTTATAAATTCAGGTTCCTTTACTCCTTCTTTACCAGAAGATAATACCCTCATCTTATCTGGCATATAATTGTTTACTTCCATAAATCTTATGGCAATTATTCTATTAAACCAAGTATATGCTACTTCTTCTACTAAGGTTTTATATGCTGTTTTATAATTTGATTCTTTTTCTCTTTTTCTTAGTTCTTTTACTAATTTCTTATACTTATTTACATCTTCTCCATGTATTCTATAAGGTTCAATCTCCCCTATGTCAAATATAAGCATGTCTTCAGTAGACTCAGGAAGAGGGTCATTAATACCCTCTTCTGTTATTCCTATAAGTCTAGCTTTAGTTTCTATATCCTTTATGAGTTTTTCTCTTGAGTATATAGAAAAATTTTTGAGTGCTGTTTTATCCATTTGTTATCCTCCTAAAACTCAATACTTAAAATAGTGTTTTCTTCTAATTCTTTTTCAATTCTTGATTTTAGCTCATTTATATATTTATCTAAGTCTTCTTTTTTTTCTATCCTCCATGAATTTATTGGATTGATGTCTTTTATATTTATAATTTTTCGTACTTTAACTGGTGGTACTGTTGTTCCTCCTGTATTTTCTTTTCCATCAGATTCATTTTCTTTGTCTATTTCTATTCTCTTTTTTATTTCTTTAGTTATTTCATTTAAATATCTCATTTTTAGAGTCTCTGCTTCAATTTTAAAACTATTTACTTTTGCAACATTGTTACAAGATTCAGCTCTTTTTATAAGATCATCAAAACTATTTCTATATTTATATCCAAACTCATCCTCTAAACCTGTCTTTTCTAATTCTTCCATAATCCTACTCTTTGCCTGCTCAATCTCCTCTTTCACAGGTTCCAATTCTTCGTCTAAAATATTATTATATATGTCTAAAAATCTATCGTTTAATTCTGGTAAATCCTTTATTTTATTATAAGGTCTTGTCATGTTTACTATATTTTTCATATCTTCTACTATTTCTTCTATTTCTTCACTTAATATATAGTTTTTACTTTCATTATATATTGATATATAGTGTTGTGTTTTATCCCATATGTTTTTTTGTTCCCCTTTGAAAAAAGATTTTATTGGCTGATACTCCTCTTCAAAATCTAAATACTCATCTTCATTTTTATTTACATATTTAAACACATCTATAGGATTTGACATTCCTCGTGTTTTGTTGATTAATTCAATTCCTTGTTCAATTATTTTTTCTCCAGGATATTTTCCTCTGTTATAATTATCCTTTATGGCATTCAATTCATCTATCATTTCTTTAGCATATTCATTAAATTCTTTTACCATCATATCTGTATCTTCAAAAGGTATTTCCTTATCAAATACTACAGAGGATATGTTTTTCAAACTTTTTATATATCTTTCATCCACTATTTCTTTTTCTTCTATTAATAATTTTTCTGCATATTGCTTTTTAGTTATATAATCTATTATTTCTTTCTCACTTTCATTAAATAAAGAAATAGTTTCTCCATGTAAAGTAAAACTTATTTTACCATCTGAAAATAATTTTGCAATTATCCACTCTATATCTACATCTAAAAATCCATAAGGTGCTTTTGAAAATTTATCCTTCACTTCTTTAAGTGATATTTTACTATGCTTTTTAGTCCTTATTTTTATATAATTTAATATCTCTATTATAGCATTTTCATTAGGTGTATCGAGAACATCTAATTGCACATCTTTTTTGTCTCTATTTTTGAATAGATTTCTAATATCCGATTCATCCATAGGAGTGTCTATATAATCTAATTTATGGTATACAGTTTCAATCAATTTTTCTAAACTTTCCTGCACATTATATTTGAAATCCTTACTTTTTAGTTCTAATTTATCTCCATTTACATAAAATTTAGCTTCTTTTAAAGCTTCTTCTAAATAGAGTTTTCCTCTGTTTTGGTGTTCTTTCATTTCTATCCGTTTCAAAGCTCTTATTTCTTCTATTTTGGGAATATTGCTAGCACTAGATATCTGTAAATATTTTTCTATTTTCATTTCTGTTTTTATTTCATCTATAAAAGCTCCATCATTTGGCAAATCTACAAAAACTTTATTTTCTTTTTGACTATTCATTCTTAGAACACTCTCTATTCTATTTTTTTCTGAATTAGGAGTTATTATTTCAATGCCTATATCAAATGCTTGATTAGCAACATAAGGTTCCCCATCTACCCATCTATTAAATCCGAAATTATATCTATTGCCAAATTTACTATATCTTACTTTGTCTTGGGAAAGAATCCCAGCATATATAATTTCTGAAATCTTTTTAGTCAATGCTTGAGTTTCAATATGTTGTCTTTCGATTTGTCTATTTATTTCTTGCTCTTCATTAGTTAAGAAAATATATATATCTCCATTTTTTTGCACTAATGTCTGCCTAACTAAAATATTTAATGCATTTTCTACTTTATCTTTTAGCTCTATCCTATCTTCATATATATTAGATACCATAAGAGTAGTAATATTTTCTAAATTAGCTTCTATTTCTTTTACATATTTTATTAAAAACAAAGTTTTTAAAACATTTACATTGAAATTATCTTTTTCTTTTTTTGGATTTATACAACTTTTCTCTAAAGCTTTAGTTATAACTGCTGAATGACTATGATCTAAAAATTTATCTAATCCATCATAAAATATATTGAATGGAACTAATGCTCCATCTTCTTCATCCATTATCGCCTCTACACTTTCTTTAAACAAAGCCAACATGGAACGTTCTCCTTCTGAAAGATGTTTGCCACTAGCTCCATGCTGTCTTATAGATGTTAAAACACTGCCTAATAAATCAAATTGATATGGTACAAAAGGATATACTTCACAAAAATCCTCTTTGTTTTCATAAAGTTTCTTCTCTATTCCATCATTAAATATAAGTAAATTTTTTATTATAGTTTCATTATTTTCATACAAAACACTTAAAGTTTCATTAGCAGTTTCTGTTTTTTCTAGTATACGGAGTTTAATGACTTCGTCAACATTGGCAGAAGTCAGGTTTAATCTAGTATCAAATCTTCCTTGTATTTTAGAAAAATCCCTTCCCTTCACTTCTGTTATAGAATCTATATCCTGTTGACTTGTCACTACTATCCATGCTTTTCCTTGACAAGCTGTTCCTAAGTCTTCTGTTATAGTTTGTAAATTAAGCATTAAATCAGTATCATCGCCTATATATTGTCCCATTTCATCCACTAAAAATACTATATGATGATTTTCCTCTTTGCTATCTAAATATTCTTTTACTAATTGTGCAAATCTGTCTATACTTATTTCATAAGGTCTTACTGTAGTCCTACTCCAATCCCTAGCTACCTCTTCACTCATAAAACCTATATCAACTAAAGTCTCTACTACTTTATCTTTATGAAATTTAAACTTATGGCGATTTTCTACCCAATTTAAATTATGCATTTCTTCATATCTTCTTTTAAATTCTTCATACATTCCATCTTCTGTTAATTGCCTTTCCAAATCTGCTAAATGAGGATCTGTGCTAAATCCCTGCATTTCATTAAAAACCCTTAAAAATACATTTAATATACTATCTTTTCCCTTAGTTCCTGCTGACTTACTTTTAGAATCTATATTGAATAAAATTACATCTGCCGGAGTATTGCATGCAAGTTTCATATCCGCTATTACCATAGGATCTTGTATTTTCGCATCTTCTAAAAAATAATCAATAGCTTTTTTACCATCTACTTCACGATTTTCTAATAAATATGATAATATCTTTAAGAAATGAGACTTACCACTTCCAAAAAACCCAGATATCCAAACTCCCATTTTATCTGTATTTCCAACTATTCCCTTTTTATAACTACTAAAAAAATCTCTAAAATGCTTCTGTAGCTCCTTTGTTACCACATATTCTTCTAATTCCTGTTTAACATTTTCTTCATCATCTTGTCCCACTTTTATGACACCTTGTATATCTCTATCAATTGGCTTTGCAAACATATCTTTTATTTTCATAATATACTTCCCTACCTCCTTGTTCACTTACTTAATAAGTGGAAAAGCTCTATAGTAATTTTCATCCTTAAATTCAGAAAATAACATTAAGCTTTGCCCATCAAATTTACCTGGATAAAAAAGTACAACTGGAGCTCTATCAAATACTAAGTGAAGTTTATTTAAAATTCCATGAGCTCTTAAAAAAGGATAAATTTTCCCTACTCCTGTAATAAATACGACAGAATTATCAGGTGTATTTTCATCTATATAAGTATTAAAATAATTATCATCATAATCCATATTAAGTAAATCATATACAGAACTTATTAAATAATCCATACCATCAATTTCTTCCATTTCTATGCAAGTTTCAAGTAATCCCTCTTCTTCTATTAAATCAATCATAATATCATACAAATCATATATTTTTAATACATATCCCTGAGGTTTTTCTTCATGTTTCTTCTTTAATTTTTCCAAGTACTTCCTTACCTTTAACTCTTCTTCAGCTGGATAATCAAAAATGTAATATCCAACTTCATTGCTAAGACCTTTGTTTTTTCTAAAATCTTCATCACTTATTATTTTTTCAATCATTCGTAATTTTTCATCTAATGTCAAATTGCCCATATATATTATTCCCCCAAAAATATCCTTAAATAAGGATATAATCCATTGTTTTTCATTTCTCTTTCTAAATTAATATCCAATATTGGTTTTTTTACTACTAATGAACCCTTTTCTTCCACTATAAGATTTGCTTCTTTTAGATATGTTTTATAAGCACCTGCCAATCTTTTTTTGGTTTGTGATGTGAAATTTGCGACTTTTTCACTTTGTTCAGATTTGTTTTTTAAAAATACCATTATATCACTATTATCAAAATTTAAATTACCTAATATTAGTTTCTCTCTATATATTTCATACATAAATTCAAAAAACAATCTATCTGTCATCATTATGCCTAATATATTTAATATTTTTTGATCTGAAATTGATAAATCATTAAACATAATAGATATTTTTTTGGGTAATGCCCTTGTTCGTTTAGATACTTCATTTATCATTCTTTTACCATAATCATCCGATGGAGCTAGTAGTATGTTTTCTTCTTCTTGCATTTTTTTTATTTCTGCATCCTTTAACCCTTCACTAAGTAATGTATTATATTTTTTAAACTCTTGAAACCAAAATCCTTTGCTTACAGCCCCAGCACTATATTTTAATTTATTTACATTACTAATATTCATATTTTACCTCCCCACACAATGATATACTGTATATTATTATACCATTGTATGGGGAGTATTTTCTATTTTATCCTTTAATTATCCTGAAAAACATATTCTATTTAAATAAAATTAACTACTTAACATCATCTATATTATAATCCCACTTATTTTACTTAATTGTTTTCTACATGATTATTAACCTCAATATCCATCTCTTCTTCCGTAACAACCTTATACTTTATAGTTCCTATTGTTAACAATATAGACGCTATAATGAAAAGATATAAACCAACTCCACCTGCATTTACAGTAGTACC
>Ga0208938_1001427_pt1 | contig 13993 bp, 9 predicted proteins | sample AD_UKC125_MetaG_FD_184434 | JGI IMG/M metagenome (GOLD analysis project Ga0208938, IMG submission 184434) | Active sludge microbial communities of municipal wastewater-treating anaerobic digesters from USA - AD_UKC125_MetaG (SPAdes) (version 2) | ecosystem: Engineered > Bioreactor > Anaerobic >... | reverse complement strand
CGGCCACTGGGCGCGGATCGCTCGCCGGCTCGCCGCCCTCCTCCCCCATCGGGTATGCCGCGGGCGCACCTCCCAGCCCCCGGGCCGTGGGCTCGGCGACCGGCAACGGCGGTGGAGCGACCTCATCCAACCGCCGCAGGGCAGCCAGCACCTTCTCCCGATCGGTCGTCGGCCAGAAGGGAGGCAGCGAGCGTTGGAGGAAGCCGGCATACCTCGCGGTGGTCATCCGGGAGTCGAGGAAGGCGACAACGCCCCGGTCGTCGGAGCGGCGGACAAGCCGGCCGGCGCCTTGCGCCAATCGCAACGCCGCATGGGTGGCCGACACTGCCATGAACCCGTTGCCGCCCATCCGGGCGATCGCCTGAGTCCGTGCCGAGGCCAATGGGTCATCCGGTCGCGGGAAGGGGATCCGGTCGATGACGACCAACTGGCACGACGACCCCGGCACGTCGACGCCCTGCCACAGACTCAAGGTCCCGAACAGGCACGTCGTCGAGTCACGTGCGAATTGCCGTACCAGAGTGGAGATCTGGTCTTCACCCTGGCACAGGATCTCGATGGCCACCCCCTGACGGGAGAAGCGGTCGCGCAGCTCCTCCGAGGCCGCCTGGGCGGCCCGCATCGAGGAGAACAGCCCGAGCGTCCGGCCGCCGGCGGCCAGCACCAGGGCCTCCAGCTCGTCCATCGCCTCCGTCGGGGTGCCGTCCCGACCGGGTGGCGGCAGGTGGGCCGCGACATAGGCGATCGCCTGGCGCGGGTAGTCGAAGGGCGAGCCGACATCGACGCCGGTCCACCCGGGCGCACCCTCGCCGCGCAGCCCCATCGTCCCGGCCACCGCGTCGAAGGATCCCCCCAACTCCAGCGTCGCCGAGGTCAGCACGACGGTCCGGTCCGCGAGCACTTTGTCGCGCACCAGCATCGCCACGCTCATCGGCGCGACCCGCAGCACGGCGCCCCGGCGCGGCTCGTGGGAGAGCCAGACGACGTCGAGCTCGCGGCCCTCGAGGATCCGCTCGGCGTTCTCGAACACCTCGTCGACCGCGGCCCGCGCGACCTGCAGCGCCCCGTCCGCCTCGGCCCCGGCCTCAGGCTTGAGCTCACTCTGCATCGCCCGGGCGACATCCCGGACCCGGCTCAGGGCCAGGACGAGCGCATCGGGCAGGCTGAGAACCCGGCCCTCCGGCATACCGTCAAGGACCGACCCGAGCAGGTCCCCCGCCCCGGTCGCGTCGTCGGACCGCTCGCTGCGCTTGCCGGCCCTCCGGGCCGCGCCGCTCACCATGCCCGCGGTCAGCTCGTCGGTGATCGTCGAGGTGACCCGCTCGACCAACTCGTGCGCCTCGTCGACCACGAGCAGATCGTGTTCGGGCAACATCTGGCGACCTTCGAACGAGTCGATCGCCATGAACGAGTGGTTGGTGACGATGACGTCCACCTCGGCCGCCGCGGCCCGCGAGCGCTCCACGAAGCAGGCGGTGACCAGCGGACACTTCCCGCCCAGGCACTCGTGGGCGTCGACCGACACCTGCCGCCAGGCCCGGTCGGACACGCCCGGGACGAGTTCGTCGCGGTCGCCAGACTCGGTGATCTCCGCCCACGCGCGCAGCCGGATGACCTCCTGCCCCAGCCGCCCCACCGCACGGTCGACCTCGCCGACGTCAAGCAGGGCGTCGTCGTCGGGGAAGCCGCCTTCGAGCTTGTGCAGACACAGATAGTTGCGCCGGCCCTTGACCATGGCGAAGGTCGGCGAGCGCCCCAGCAGCGGCGCCAAGGCGGTCGCCAGCCGGGGCAGGTCGCGGTCGACGATCTGGGCCTGCAGCGCCAGAGTGGCGGTGGCGACAACGGAGGGCTTGCCGGTGTCGAGGGCGTGCTGGACCGCGGGCACGAGGTAGGCCAGCGACTTGCCGGTGCCGGTCCCGGCCTGGACGAGCAGGTGCTCGCGGGCCTCGACGGCGCGCTCCACGGCATACGCCATCTGCACCTGGCCCGGCCGCTCGGTGCCCCCGACTCCGGCCACCGCAGCGCGCAGCAGGTTGTCGAGGGTGGACACCGCGCCACTGTATGCCGTGCCGCCCGCCACTCGCGGCAGCCGTCCCCGGCCGGGCCACGTGGCAAACCCCACGCGGTGCGGCCGCCGAGACGGGTAGCGTCATCGGTTTGTGAGCGGCTTTCGGGAGCGGGTGTTACCACGACGGCTCGGGCCGGCCTACTCCCTGCTGCTCGGGTCGACGTGGGTGAGCAACATCGGCGATGGCATCGCCCTCGCGGCCGGCCCCTTGCTCATGGCGTCGGTGACCCGCGATCCTCTGCTCGTGGCCGCGGCCGCCGTGCTCCAGCGACTGCCGTGGGTGCTGTTCGGCCTGTATGCCGGTGTGCTGGCTGATCGTCTCGACCGCAAGCGCATGGTCGTCGCCGTCGACGTGGCTCGGGCGATCGTGCTGCTCCTCTTCACCGTGGCGCTCACCGGTGGGACGGTGCACGTCTGGCTCGTCCTAGCCGTGATGTTCCTGCTCGGGACGGCCGAGACCTTCGCGGACACCGCGTCACCGACGCTGCTGCCGATGATCGTCGACCCACCCGACCTGGGCATCGCCAACGCCCGCCTCATGGCGGGTTACCTGACGATGAACCAGTTGATCGCTCCGCCGATTGGTGCGGCGTTGTTCGCGATTGGCGTCGCCGTTCCCTTCGGGACCCAAGCCGTGTGCGTGGCCTTTGGTGCGGTGCTCGTCGGGCGGATGAAGGTGCCGCCTATGCCGCCGCGAGCTGAGGTCAGCCACGTGCGGCGGGACATCGCCGAGGGTTTCCGTTGGCTCTGGGGTAACGGGCCGGTCCGAACCCTGGCCCTCACGATCCTCGTCTTCAACGTGACGTGGGGCGCCGCGTGGTCGGTCCTCGTGCTCCTGGCGCAGGACCGACTTGGGATGGGGCCGGTGGGATTCGGTGCCCTGACGACGGCCGTGGCGGTCGGCGGGTTGGCGAGCACCGCGGCATACGACTGGTTGGAGCGGCGGTTCACCCTCGCTGCCCTCATGCGGGTGTGCCTGCTCACCGAGACCCTGGTCCATCTCGGGCTGGCCCTGACGACGATGCCGGCAGTGGCGCTGGTGGTGATGTTCGCCTTCGGTGCGGAGGCGTTCGTCTGGGGCGCGACGGCTCGGGCGGTGCGCCAGCGGGCGGTTCCCACGGAGTTCCAGGGGCGGGTCGGAAGCGTCTACACCCTCGGGCTGTTTGGCGGGTTAGTCGTGGGGCAGGCCCTCGGCGGCGTCCTCGCCTCACTGTGGGGCGTGACGGCGCCGTTCTGGTTCGCCTTCGGCGGGTCGGCGATCCTGCTCGCCATCATCTGGCGCGAGTTGGCCCGAATCGCGCACGGCACGACGACCGACGCCTGACGCCGATCAGTACCAATGCGGAGAACGAGATTGCCAGGCGCTCCAGGCACCGCAGGGAGTTCCGTACCGACTCTTGATGTACCCCAACCCCCAGGTGATCTGGGTCGCCGGGCTGACCAACCAGTCGGCGCCCGCGGTGGCCATCTTCGTGCCGGGCAACGCCTGCGGGATCCCGTAGGCGCTCGAATAGGGGTTGTCCGCCGCCCAGTTCCAGCCGCTCTCGCGCTGCCACAGCGACTCGAGACACGTCCATTGGCTGGAGTCGAAGCCGAACGTCGGCATGATCTGCTGCGCCACGGTCTTGGGATGCGCCTGGGCCCACGCCAGGGTCGAGGACGTCGGCGGCGGCGTGCTCGTCGGGGACGCGGAGGCTGACGGGGTGGTCGTCGACGTCGTTGTGGTCGAGGTGGCCTTCGGCGTGGAGGACGACGAGGACGACGAGCTCGCCGACGGGCGCGGGGGCGAGGTCGTCGAGGTCGTTGTCGACGGCGTGTTCGACGTCGACGGCGTGGCCCGCGAGGCGGGAGTCGGGCTCGGCTTCGCTTGGGCTGCAGCGCGTTCGGCCGCCTCCCGAGCGGCCCGCTGCGCGGCTGCGTCAGCGGCTGCCTGCGCCGCGGCGGCTGCCGCCAGCCCGTCCAGCCGCTGCTGCTGGGTCTCCTCGGAGGTCTGCTGAAGCGCTGCTAGCTCGGCCACCATCGCTCGCTGTCGGCCAGCGACGGCATTGAGCGCGTCGGTCGCCGAAGCGAGTTCCGCCTCCATGCCGGTGAGGGCAGCGGCCCGCGCCAGTCGGGCCTCGGTCAACACGCGGCTGCGCTCAGCGGCAACAGCGGTCGCCGAGTCGGCGACCCCGGCGAGCATCGCGGCATCGCGCAGTTGACGGTCCAGGCTGTTGGCGGAGTCCTCGAGGTATTGCGCAAGGTCCACCGCTCGTTGTGGCCCCTCCATGGTGAGGAGTCCCAGCATGAGTTCTCCGGTCGACCCGTTCTGCTCGTATGCCGCGGCGGCCGTTCGGCTGATCGCATCGCGCGCCGCCGCGGAGGCCTGCGCGGCCCGATCTGCCTCTGCCGCAGCCAGTTCGGCGGCGTGAGCCGCAGCGTCTTCGGCGGCCTGTGCGGCGGCATACGCAGCCGCGGCGGTCGCCACAGCGTGCTGGCGCGCCCCTGCCTCGGCCGTTGCCTGTTGGTATGCCGCGTCGAGCTCGGCGACGCGATCGCCCTGGGTGGCCACGGCCGACTTCGCCGCGTCGACCTGGGCGGTGCTGGGGATGACCGGCAGGACGGAGTCGTCGGCTGCGGCATTCGGCGAGGGTGCCAGCCAGATCAGCAACAAGCCTGCGATGCAGGCGAGCACGAGCGACCCGAGGCCGCCTCGTGACCCGGTGCCGACGCCTGAGCGCCTAGGCATCCGTGCCAGCATGCGACCTCCATCGTTGGGACAACGGCCCCACGATAGCGAGATCTCACCGATTGCACCATAAGACCCAAGGACCCCTCTGACCCCGCACGACACGCCGACCGGGCGTCATTTACCGAGATTCGTCGGGCGCGGCCACGGCATACCTGCGCAGTTCGTCCGAGACGATGCCGTCCGCGATGAGCGCTCGGTCCCCCACGCGCACGGTCCCCCCGTCCCGGAGGTCCTTGACGATGTCCCAGTGGAGCGCGGACCGGTTGCGGCCCCCGCACTCCTGGTAGGAGCGCCCCAGGGCGATGTGCACCGTCCCGAGGATCTTCTCGTCGATAAGCAGGTCGCCCGTGGGGGTGCGCAGGGCGGCATTGAGCCCAATCCCGAACTCCCCCACCCGCATCGCGCCGTCGTCGGTTGCGAGCAGGCCCCTGACGAAGTCCTCCCCCGCTGACGCAGCCACGGAGGTGACGCGGCCGTCAGCGAAGTTCAAGCGAAGGTCGGCGACCTCCAAGCCGCTGAACCAGAATCGACCGGGGAAAGTGATGTGCCCGTCGACCTGATCCTCCACCGGCGCGGTGGCGATCTCGCCGTCCGGCCAGTTGGCCCGGCCCGCAAACGGGACCCAGGTGCGCCCTCCGACGCCAAGCACGAGATCGGTATCCGACCCGACGATGTGAACGCTCGACGCCTCGGCCAGTTCGGCACACCACGGCATCAGCCGGGACTCGGCGGCTGGCCAGTCCTCAGCGAACGACGCGCTCCACTCATCCATCAGCGTCTGGGCATCGACACCCGCGAACTCGGCCCACTGCGCCGTCGGGACCCGCACGATCGCCCAACGGGTGCCCTCCCAACGCAGCGTGGCGATCCGGCCTCGGCCTTCACGCAGCGCGGCCACCCGCGCGCCCGAGAGCGCTTCGGTCGGGGGTAGCAAGCCTCGGAAGGACACGTGGACGTCCGACCAGCGCATGGCCGCTTCCTCGATCGGCGGCGGCTGGCGCAGCATCGACTCGCTGCCCCATCGGACGGCGGAGGCGTCGAACTGCTCGTCGGCGTGGACGATCTGGGCCAGCCCACCCCGGCGGTAGACCTCTTCGACGAACGCCGCGGCGGCAGCGAGCACAGCGGCATCGTTGGTGAAGATGGAGACCCGAGACCCCTGGGTCACCGACACGCCGTCGGCAACGAGTTCCGCTAGGGCCGGGAGGCTCATGGACACGGGGACCGCCTTTCGCACAACGAGATCAGCGAGCACGCCACTGGCACAGCGCGCTGTAGAGAGCAAGGAACCTGGCGTGGTCCGGCACGAGGACGTCGCTCAGCGCCGGATCCGGGTCGACGACCTCGCGGATGCGGGCCCACGCGGCCAACTGCGCGCGGGAGTCGACCGCGCCGACCGCGAGCGCAGCCAGGGCGACGTCGCCCAGCGCGGCGCCATCGGAGTCGACGACCGTCTGGGTCACGCCTGCGATCGCCGACACGCTGCGCAGGAGGATGTCGTTCTTGGTCCCGCCACCGATGGCCGCCACCCGGCGCACGGGCGCTCCGGCCTTCCCGTATGCCGCCAGCGCGGCGGCGGTCGCATGGGCCACTCCCTCGATGACTCCGCGGGCGAGCTCCGGCCGGCCGTGGGAGAGCCCGAGGCCGACGAAGGCCGCTCGGCTCTGAGGGTCGTGGAAGGGCGTGCGTTCGCCGCTGAAGTGCGGAAGGGCCAGCAGGCCACGACAGCCGGGAGTGGCCTGTTCGGCAAGACCAATCAGAGCGGCGAAGGTCTGTTGGTCAGTGTTGCCGACAATGTCGAGGACCTCGGCGATCCACCGAGTGGCGGTTCCCGAGGTGGCCACGCCGGCGGCGAGGACGAAGGTCCCCGGGAAGACGAAGGGCGCAGCCCACAGGGTGTGGTCGGTCACGAGGGTGTCGCCGACCCGGATGAAGAAGCCCGACGATCCATACATGGCCATCACCGAACCCTGGTCGATGACACCGGCGGCCACGGCTTCGGCAGGGGCGTCGGCCGTCCCGACGATGACGCGGGTGCCTTCCGGGATGCCGGTGGCACGGTGCGCAGCCGCAGTGACGGTCCCCGCGATCTCGCTCGACCAGGCCAACCGGGGCAACCGGGCTTCCTCGACGATGTCATCGCAGTCGCTCAGGTCCCACTGCTGCGTGGCGATGTCGTAGATCGGGTGGAAGTAGCCCGCCGTGGCATGGTCGATGACCACCTCGTCGGTCAGTCGGGCCACGAGGAAGGACTGGCAGGTGAGGAACCACCGCGCTGCCTCCCAGTTGGCGGGCTCCTCGTCTCGCAGCCAGGCGATCTTGGGGGCTGCCGACTGACTGGACAGCGAGTTGCCAGAGCGTCGGAAGATCTCCCCCGGCCCCAGCCGCGCGGTGAGTGAGTCGATCTGGCGGCTGGCCCGCGAGTCGACGCCGTAGAGGATCGCCGAGCGGAGCGGCCGGAGTTGCGCATCGACGGGCAGGACGCACGGTCCGATCCCGCTCACTCCGACCGCTTCAACGCCGCCCCGGGCCTCGGGTCTGGCCATCAACTCCGCGGCCACGGCGCACAGCCCGTCCCACCACACGGTTTCGGGGTCATGCTCGACATGGCCCTCTGCGGGGGTGAGCAGGCCGTGTCTGCGGCGGGCCCGAGCCAGCACCGTCCCGTCCGCAGTAGCCAGCACGCCCTTGGCCTCGAACGTCCCGATGTCGACCCCCAGGAGCGGGCGGTCGGCACCGAGGGCGGATCGCATCAGCGCATGCTCCGCACGACGTCCATCAACTCGATGACCCTGGCCACATCCACAGTGTTCTCGAAGATGCCATCGCGCTTCAAGGCCGTCCCGACGATCGCGGCATCGGCGATCCGCAGGCTCGGCTCCGCGGTCTCGGCCCGGACTCCGGTGTTGACGATGACCGGAACGTCGCCAGCGTTGTCCTTGACCACCTTGAGGACTGAGTTGTCCGTCGGAGCGCCTGCCGTCAGTCCGGAGACGCACAGGGCATCGGGAACGCAGTTGAACACCGTCGAGCGGGTCACCGACGCGAGGTCGCGCCCGGCAAGGTAGTTGGCGGCCTCGGGCACGATGTTGAAGAGCAACCGGACGTCGTCGCCGGACACTGCCAACCGGTGGCGCGCGGTCTGTCCGACGTTCGTGTTCCACAGACCGAAGTCACCGGCATACACCCCCGTGAACACCTCACGCACGAACTTGGCGTCGGTCGCGACGGCGAGGTCGATGCTGGCGGTCGCGTCCCAGAGGACGTTCACGCCGAAGGGAACCTCGATCGCGTCGTTGATCTCGCCGATGATGCGGGCCATGGTCACAGCCGTGATGGGCTCGGTCTTGGTCAGGTAGGGCAGGCTGAACTCATTCGAGATGAGGATGCCGTCCACGCCACCCTCCTGAAGCGCCTCCACCTCGCGGCGGGCGTGGGCGACGATTGCCCGGACGCCGCGACTCCTGTCATAGGAGGGGTCCCCGGGGAGCGGGGAGAGGTGACACATGCCGATGACCGGCTTGGTCACACAGAAGAGGTCGCTGAGCCAGGACACGCTGGTACTGCCTTTCGAAACGTAGGGGGTGGTGCTGGGGTGGTGGCGGGGATTGTGGCTGGGGTTGGTTGTGGGGTTGACGCTGGCCGACACTGACGCCGGATCGGGTCTCATCTCGAGGAACCACGACCTCGGAGGTAATCCAGGACCATGGCGCCGATGAGGATGACGCCCTGCGCCATGGCGTATTGCTGGGAGCTCAGTCGCATGGCCGTGAATCCGCTGGCGACGACCTGCAGGCAGAGCGTGGCCAGCACCACGCCGAGGACGGTGGCCCGGCCGCCGTACGGGTTGGTGCCGCCGAGCACGGCGATGACGATGACGAGCAGGGTGTAGGAGGCGCCGTAGTCGGCACTCGCGCTGGGGTTGCGCGACAGGAAGACCACGCCGGCGATGCCGCCCAGCAGTCCGACGATGGTGTAGGTCGCCAGCAGAGTCCGCGTCGAGCTGATCCCGGAGAACCGGCTCGCCTCGGCGTTGGCTCCCTGGTAGCGGATCCGGAAACCCAGCGAGATCCGGTCCAGGAGCACACCGATCGCCACGGCCACCACGACGAGAATGAGGAAGATTGCCGGCACTCCGAGGAACGTCGTCGTCCCCAGCGTGCTCAACCCCGCCGGGGCCCCGTAAAGCGTCCTGCCGCCGGTGACGACGAGCTCGAGCCCGTTGAACAGTTGCATCGTGCCCAGGGTGGCGAGGATGGGGGTGATCCCGACCTTCGCGATGAGCAGTCCGTTGATCGCGCCCGCCGCCACCCCGACCACGAGCCCCAGCAGGACCAACGGAAGAGCGAGCGAGTTGGCCAGCTCGACCCCGGCCCGAGAGCTCACGGCCGTGTAGGTCATCGAGATCGTGATCGCCGAAGCGTTCGCGATGGAGACGACCGACAGGTCGATCCCGCCACTGAGCATCGTCACCATCATGGCGATGGCAAGGATGCCGATCTCGGGGGCGGCGAGGGCGATGACCTGGAAGTTGTACGAGCCCAGGAACACGGCAGGGCGCAGGATGGTGAAGATCGCGAAGGCAGCCACGAGGAGCGCGGCCATCTGTCCGACCGAGCGATTGACATGGATCTTGCGGACGAAGTCGGTGAGCACGTCCCGACGCTCGGCGCCACCACGGCGCATGCCGTCCGCCTCGGCGATGCGGTTCATCATGCCGCTGCCTTCACGGCCGGGGCCTTCACTGCTGCGGGCGCCGCGCGACGCGGTCTGCGCCCGACCCACGCTTGGGCGCCGACTCCGAGCAGGAGCAGCAGGCCGACTGTGGCTCGTTGCCAGGCGGTCGGGACCCCGACCAGCACGAGGCTGTTGTTGATCACCTGGACGAGCAACACACCGAGTACCGTGCCGAGGACCGAGCCGCGTCCACCGAAGATCGACGCCCCTCCGAGGACGACGGCCGCGATGGTGTCCAACTCGATGCCGATGAGCATCTGGGGGTCGGCGGCCTGCCCCTGGATCATGAAGACCATCCCGCCGAAGGCCGCGAGGGCGCCGACCAGCACGTAGAGGACGACCTGGGTCCGCTGCACCGGGATGCCGACCCGCCGGGCCGCCTCAGGGTCACCACCGATGGCGTATGCCGCGCGGCCAAACATCGTGTGTTTCAGGCCGAGCGCGATGAGCACCGTGAGGATGAGCACCGGGACGACGAGGACGTGCAGGAACGTCGTCCCCGCCTCCGTGTTCACGGAGATCACCGAGCGGGTGCTCTGCTCGGCCAGCGACCGCGGCAGTTGGGCGATGTAGGTGGCTCCGACGAAGGTGATCATCGCGCCGCGGAAGAAGCCTGCCGTGCCCAATGTGACGATCAGTGTCGGCAGGCGGAACCGCGCGATGAGGATGCCGTTCACCAGCCCAAGGAGGCAGCCGATGGCCATGGCGAGCGCGAAGTTTCCGAGCAGTCCCGCGTCGACGCCTCGCGCCGTGGTGAGGGCGACCGCGGAGTATGCCGAGAACACGGCGATCGCCGGGAAGGAGACGTCGATTCCGCCGGACACCAGGACCAGCAACACGCCCATGGCGAAGATCCACGGGACGGTCGCGCCACGGATCACCGAGAAGAAGGTGTGCAGGCTGAAGAACGCCGGTGCGGCAGCGGACATCACGGCCACGACGAGCAGCAACAGGGCAGCGAGGTAGCCCTCGTTGTTGCGCCCCGGCCAGCGGGACAGCAACCCCGAGCGCCTTTGGCGCAGTGCCGGCGTGCTCATGCGGCGATCCGCTGCTCGATGGTCTCAACCCGGACGGCATCCCCGGCCAACTCGCAGACGATTCGGCCCCCCTGCACGATGAGGACCCGGTGGCACGCGCTGTACAACTCGGGGATGTCGTCGGAGATGACGACGACGCCCATCCCCGCGCTCGCCTGGGTCCGCAGGATCTCGAGGATCTCGGACTTGGAGCCCACGTCGACGCCGACGGTGGGGCCGTTGAGCAGCAGCACCTTGGGGTTGGTCATCAACCACTTGGCGAGCACGACACGTTGGGCGTTCCCGCCCGAGAGGCTGCGAACCGCGAGGCTGAGGTTGGGCGCCTTGATGCGTAGCCGGCTCGCGACACTCTGGATGAAGGCGAGCATCCGCGCCCGGTCCAGCAGCCTGGCCCGACCGGCAAATGCGGTGACCGAGGCCGCCACGACGTTGTCGGCGATGGAGTCGTCGAGGAACAACCCTTGGGTCAGTCGGTCTTCCGGGACGTAGCCGATCCCTGCGGCGACCGCGTCCGGGATCGATTGGATGCGCACCGGGTGACCGCCGACGGAGATCGTCCCCGTGGTGGCCGGGCGCACCCCGAAGATGGCCTCGGCGATCTCGCCGCGCCCCGAACCGAGCAGCCCGGTCAGACCGACGATCTCCCCGCACCGGACCACCAGGTCGACGTCGGCGAACGCGCCCGGTCGGCCGAGACCCTTGACCTCCAGGGCGATGGCGGCGTCGGCCGGGACGGCAGACACCACCCGCGAAGTGTCGATGTCCTTGCCGGTCATCAGCCCGGCGATCGCATCGCGGTCGTAGTCCCCCGCCGCACCGGTGGCGACCCACGTGCCGTTGCGCAGCACGGTGAGGCGTTGGGAGACCCGGAGCACCTCGTCGAGCTTGTGGCTGACGAAAATCAGCGACACGCCGCGGGACTGCAACCGGCGAACGAGGGCGAACAGCGCGGTGACCTCGGCTCCGGTCAACGCCGTGGTGGGCTCGTCCATGATGATGATCTGGGCGTCGCTGACGAGCGCCCGGCAGATGGCGGTCAATTGCTTGTCGGCAACCGACAGGGCCGCGACATCGGCATCCAGATCAAGGGCCAGGCCGAGCTCGTCGACGATCCCCTGCGCGATGGGGCGGGCTGCGCGGGCCGAATAGAACCGGCCACCCACAGCGCGTTGGCGCGGCATGGCGATGTTCTCGGCCACGCTGAGGTTCGGAAAGAGCGAGAAGTCCTGGTAGATGACTTGAACCCCGGCTGCGATGGCGCTGGCCGGGGTCATGCTCGCGTGCCGCTCGCCGCCGACGACGATCACGCCGGAGTCGGGAGTTTCCACGCCGCTGATGATCTTGATGAGCGTCGACTTCCCGCTGCCGTTCTCACCAGCGAGGCAGTGCACCTCGCCGGGCAGGAGTGTGAAGGACACGGTGTCGAGGGCGTGGACACCACCGTAGGTCTTGACGATGTCGCGGAGCTCCAGCACGGGCCGTGGGGCCGGTGAGATGTCCATGGTCGTCCTTGGTTCGGATGGAGCAGCGGCCTCGGTGTTGGGTCGGGGCCTCCCCGGTCAGAAGCGGTGGGGGGAAACCGGAGAGGCCCCGACGGTTGAGCGGTCTGCGCGCTTGCGCAGCCGCAGCTCTTAGAACGGGTACTTCGAGGCGGTGCTGGCGTCAACGGAGACCTGCGCGTCACCGAGCCAGACGTTGGCCATGGTGGGCGACTTCTTGAGCTTGTGGTAGCCGTCGACACCCAGGTCTGTGCCCTCGGTGATCTTCTCCCCCTTGGCGATCTTCAAGGCCAGCGCGAGCTGCGCCTCACCGGCCGCGGCCGGGTCCCAGAAGAAGATCTGGTCGATCGACTTGTCGGTCAGATACTTGCCGGCGATGGAGGGGATGCTCGTCCCGATGACACAGGTGTCGGCGGCTCGGCCCGTCTCCTGCACCGCCCTGGCGATGCCCGCGACGTCCGTCGCGGCTGACCCCTGGAAACCTTTGATCTCCGGGTCGCGGGTGAGCAGTTCCTTCGCCCTCGCGTATGCCGTGTTCTCGTCTTCCTTGGATTCGATCGGGTCGCTGATCCTGGTCATACCGGGGTAGGCGGACTTGCCCTTCTCGTAGGCACCCTTGACCCAGGCCAGGTGGGTCTCGGCCGTCAGCGCCCCGACGAACTGGACGTACTTCCCGGACTTGCCCATGCACGAGGCCATCGCATCCATGATGGCGGCGCCGTAGTCGGCGTTGTCGAAGGCTTCAAGGTCGGCATCGACGTTGGTCATGCCCGGTGCCTCGTGGGTGACCACGACGATGCCTTGCTCCCGGGCACTCTTGAGGACCGATTCGGTCGCGGCCGGCGAGTTCGGGACGACGGTGATGGCCGTCGGCTTCTGGGCGATGAGGTTCTGGATGATCGCGATCTGCTTCTCGGGGCTCGCGGTATCGGCACCGTCCATCCGCGCGTCCACCCCGGTCCGCTGACCGAAGGCCTTGATGCCTTGATTCATTCGGTCGAACCAACCCACGCCGGTGAGCTTGACCACGGTGACCATCGTCATCGACTTCGCGTCGACCGGCTTCGCCGCAGCGCTGGCGCTCGTCGAGGTGGTCCCTGCAGTGCTACCGCAGCCAGCGGTGAGCGCGATCGACCCAACGGCGAGGAGTGCTGCCGGCTTGGCGAGCCTGGTACGCGTCATGCGGGTTCTCCATGTTTCGTTCGAACCGCCGGGGCTGGCGGTTGCCATGACGTGAACGTTACGCACGTGTTCGCGCACTGTCAATACCCTTCTTGGGACAATTTGCCCGATTACGTTCGTCACGGTGCCTGATATCAGGCACTCATCTGGCGCTAGGTGGGCGAAACGCGCTACGGTGGGCACGTCTTCTCCACGAGAAGGCGCGTGGCACACCACCAAGGAGCCTCATGGTCCGCAAGGCCGACATTCTCGATGACCTCCTCGAGAACGGCTATCGCAGCGTCCCCGATCTTGCGCTGGCGTTCGGGGTGGACGCGTCGACCATCCGCCGGCATCTGGCCCGGCTCGAGAAGCTCAACCTCGTGCAGCGCACGCATGGCGGCGCCCTCCCCATCCGCCACGCGGACACTCCGTTCGCCGTCAAGCAGTCGCTGCACACCTCCGAGAAGGTGGCGATCGGGGCGGCCATGGCCGCCCGGATCGAGGACGGCCAGACCGTCTTGCTCGACAGCGGCTCCACGACGTTGGAGGTCGCCAAACGCCTCACCGCGCGCGGCCTGACCATCGTGACGAACGATCTGCGGATCGGCCTCGAGGTCGCTAACCGACAACTCGGCCACCTAGTCATGCTCGGGGGCGAGCTACTCCCCAGCGTGTATACGCTGCATGGGCCGGCGACGCTGCGTCATCTGGCCGAGATCCGCGTCTCGGTCGCCGTGTTCAGCGCCGACTCGGTGAT
>Ga0208938_1001425_pt1 | contig 14013 bp, 10 predicted proteins | sample AD_UKC125_MetaG_FD_184434 | JGI IMG/M metagenome (GOLD analysis project Ga0208938, IMG submission 184434) | Active sludge microbial communities of municipal wastewater-treating anaerobic digesters from USA - AD_UKC125_MetaG (SPAdes) (version 2) | ecosystem: Engineered > Bioreactor > Anaerobic >... | reverse complement strand
ATGCTGCCGTTCCTTATTTCAAAGTACTTTGCTTAGGAGGCATGTTATCGCCTTTTTCTTTCATTTTGAACGAATTGTTTATTGCACGAGAAAAAGCCGATTTCTTTCTTGGGGTGGAAATCGTAAAACGAATTATTCTGGTGTTGCTGATTTTTTTGTTTTTCAGACAAGGCATTATGGGGCTGGCTGTCAGTTGGATAATCTACATGGCAATTACACTCCTCATTTCACTCATCTTATCGCAAAAACTCATTCGTTATTCTCTTGTCGATTTTCTGAAAGATGCATTTCCCTACTTCCCGACAGCACTTGCAAGCGCGGCCATCGGTTATGCAATAAGCCGCACCATACAAAATAATTTCCTCTATCTGTTAGTCAGTGCCACAATTATGGGTGGAAGCTACTGGCTGATATGCAGATTATTAAAACTCGAAATGACCAAAGAAATCAAAAACTGGATAAAGTTAAAAAAACAACTATGAAGGATCTCGTCTTATACTTCCGTTTCGCCCTCTCATACGCTTTTAATAACCGCACTCTGTCGCATCTTCGCTATTTTTCTCGATGGATAAAAGACAAAAAATCAGGGGATAATCCTTTGCTGAGAAAATTGCCGTGGATGACGTATGATGCGATTGACCACCTTGCAAAAATCTGTACACCCGAAATGAAAGTTTTCGAGTGGGGATCGGGTGGATCAACACTCTTTTTTGCTTCTCGATGTAACCACGTAACAACTGTTGAGCATGATACAACTTGGAGTAACTTCCTGAAAGAGAAAATCGACGAATTATCTTTCAAAAATGTAGATCTAAAAGAAATTCCACCTGAAAAAATCCCCGACTTCAAAAAGAAAGATTACCGCAATCCGGACGATTTTGTATCCAAAGATACCCATTCCGTCGGCCTTTCTTATGAAAATTATGTAAAGTCTATCAATTCGTATCCAACGGAATATTTCGATATTGTTTTAGTTGACGGCAGGGCAAGAAACAGTTGCATTAAACATGCTATACCACACATCAAAAAAGGAGGGTTTCTTATCGTGGATAATTCCGACAGAGCATATTATCTCAAACCGTTCCCCGAATTAAAAGATTCTTCCCAATGGCAAAAAACCGAATTTCAAGGTCCGGTTTTTTTTCAACATGCATTTAGCAAAACCTCGTTTTTCAAGAAATTAAGGTAGAATGCATGCCAAGAATTTCTGCTCTTACGCGAGCATGAAATCCAGTTGTTTGCGTTCCAAATTGGCGCGTGCCACCATAATGGAAATCTGCTGCCCCAACCGGTATTCACGGCCGGTATGCCTTCCTATCAACCGATAATTCCTTTCATCCAACTCGTAAAAGTCGTCATCCAGTTCGCGAATGGGAATCATACCTTCGCATTTATTCTCATTGATTTCAACATAAAGCCCCCACTCCGTTACACCCGATATCACCCCATCGTATACTTTCCCGAGTTTATCCGACATAAATTCAACCTGCTTGTATTTTATCGAATCGCGTTCGGCATTTTCAGCCAATCGTTCCATCTGAGAGCAATGTTCGCATTCCTCCTCAGTTTGCGTCTCATCCACAGCCGAAGCCCCTTCACTATACCTGTCGAGCAAGCGATGCACCATCATATCGGGATAACGTCGGATAGGCGAAGTAAAATGGGTATAATAATCGAACGCCAAACCGTAATGCCCCACATTTTTGGTAGAATATACGGCTTTCGACATGGTTCGGATGGCAAGTGTTCCCACCAAGTCTTCCTCGGGACGACCTTTTATCTTGTCGAGCAGCGAGTTGATGCTTTTGGCTATATCCACCTTCGTTCCTGAAGTTTTTATCTTATGCCCGAAACGCAAAATGAACGAATTAAAATCTTCCAATTTCTCGATATCGGGAACATCGTGCACACGATAAACAAACGTTTTGGCTTTTTTACCTTTCGGCACTTTCCCGATGTGCTCGGCAACGGTACGGTTGGCCAGCAACATAAACTCTTCAATCAGATGATTGGCTTCTTTCGATTCTTTAAAATATACACCCAGTGGCTTACCGTTCTCGTCGAGATTGAATTTTACCTCGTACCGATCGAAATTGATGGCTCCGTTGGCAAACCGGCGTTCACGAAGCTGTTTGGCCAAATTGTTCAACACAAGAATTTCGGAACTGAAATCGCCCTTGCCTGTTTCAATTATCGCCTGTGCATCTTCATATGTCAGTCGGCTGTCGGACTTAACAATCGTATGCGCAATACGGTATTTCAACACCTCGGCTTCGTTGTTCATTTCAAAGATAACCGAATGACAAAGCTTCTCTTCATGAGGACGAAGCGAACAGAGATAGTTGCTCAACCTCTCCGGAAGCATGGGCACCGTGCGATCGACCAAATAGATAGACGTTGCCCGTTGTTCGGCTTCCCTGTCAATGGGGTCGCCGGGTTTCACATAATAGGTTACATCGGCAATATGCACACCCACCTCCCACAAATTGTCGGAAAGTTTGCGCAACGAGAGCGCATCATCAAAATCCTTTGCATCGGCCGGATCGATGGTTATGGTCACTACATCACGAAAATCCTCACGTTTTGCATACTCCTCTTCAGGTATCTTGTCCGAGAGCGATTCGGCATACTTTTCCACGTCACGAGGATACCTGTAAGGTAAATTATATTGTGCCAAAATGGCATGCATTTCCGCCGTATTTTCGCCGGGTTTACCCAAAATATCAATCACTTTTCCGATGGGATTATTGGCACGTTCGGGCCACTCAACAATTTCGACCACCACTTTGTCGCCATCCTTACCTCCGCCGAGAAAATCAAACGGAATAAAAATATCGTTGGCCAATATCTTACTGTCCATGACCAAAAAGGCGTAATGTTTTTTCACTTCAAGTGTTCCAATATAGTGAGTATCGGAACGCTTCAAAATGTCGACCACCACTCCCTCCGTTTCGGCATGTTTGCGCTTTGCCAGCAGTTGAACCCGCACTCGATCGCCATTCATGGCATGTTTGGAATTGCGCTCGCTGATGAAAACGATGTTGCCATCGTCATCCGGAACAAAGAAATTTTTGCCGTTACTGCGGCGCTCAAAACGACCTTCGAGCATCAACCGCCGATCGTTGATACGGTATCTTCCTCGCGATGTCTCCAGTATGATGTCTTCATCGCGCAGCTTATCGAGCACTTTTATCAATATGCAACGTTCTGCTTCACCGGTCACATTAATAGCAGCAGCTAGCTGTTTATAATTATATTCTTTTCCTCTGTTTTGGGTCAAAAAATCGACAACAACTTGCGTTAAAGCTTTTTTGCCGAGTTTTTTTCGGAAAACAGAAGAGGATGTTTTTCTACTCATAAATTTTTCAATTATATTTTTCTAAATCAATTAAATCACATTTAAATCCTGAAATCGGATTTTTAGTTATTACAAATTTACACGATAAATTTTAATTTACACACAGACACTTAAAAATTCCATACTCGGAAAATTCGCTTCGTTTTATTACAGAACACACAAATTAATAGGGAAAAAACAAAAAACTTGGAAAAGGAAGGAGTCCGAATATGCTGACACTGTGTTTATCGTGATTGAATTACAGCTTAATATACTAACAAATAATATGCCAAAATAGAAGCAAACATTCTCATAAAAATCCGGCCAACAAACAAGAAAATCTCACCTCGAAGAACCAAATTATACCGATTTTTTTGCATCTTTGCAAAAGGGCAATTAAATCTGCCCCATAAACTTTCAAAAAAATTCTGCCTTTATGAAAAAAATAGTCATGTTATTCTGTCTACTGATACCCGTTTTCACTTTTGCCCAACAACCCGTTGTAATTGAACTCAACGAAGGATGGCAATTTACACAAACCGGCAAAGACGAGTGGCGCAACGCCGAAATACCCGGTTCGGTTCAAAGAGATTTGATACGCCACAACGTGCTCCCCGATCCTTATTACGGCACCAACGAAACTAAAGTGCAATGGCCGGAAAACGAAAACTGGGATTTCAAAAAAACGTTCACGGTTACCGAGGACCAATTGAAACACGACGATGCCGTGCTCTTTTTTGAAGGATTGGATACCCATGCCGATGTTTTTCTCAACGGTGCGAAGATACTGCATGCACAAAACATGTTTATCGGATACCGCGTGCCCGTGAAGAACAGCTTACGCAAAGGAGAAAATCAACTTTACATCCGGTTTTACTCCCCTATCACCCACATGGAGCCTGCCCGTTTGACAAACGGATACGAATACCCGGCCGACAACGACCACAGCGATAAAAAAATGAGTGTTTACTCGCGCAAAGCTCCCTACCATTTCGGGTGGGACTGGGGTATGCGGTTGGTGCAAATGGGCATCTGGAAACCGGTTTCGCTCACATTCTACAACAAAGCAAGGATTGACGACTACTACGTGAAACAAACCTCCGTCACAGCACAAAAGGCCGACATAGACAATCAGATTGAAGTTTTTTCGGTAACGAAAGAACCCCTCAAAGCGCTGGTAGTGATTGAATACGGACTGAAAGGCCGGGAGAAAAAAACCATCAGCAAAGAAATTGACCTCGTTCCGGGCAAAAACCGCATCAGCATACCGCTGGAAATTGTAAATCCCGAACGATGGATGCCTGCCGGATGGGGACAACAACACCTCTACGATTTCACGGCAAAAATTATTCATAACGACCAAACCATCGCCGAAAAAACGGAACAAATCGGTTTGCGCAAAATACGACTGGTTTACGAACCGGACCAATACGGTAAGAAATTTTATTTCGAAGTAAACGACATTCCCCTGTTTGCCAAAGGAGCAAATTACATTCCGGGGGAAATCATGATTTCGCAACAAGACGAAGCCTTCTACAATCGCCTTTTTGAAAATGTTACTGCCGCCAACATGAATTTTCTGCGCGTATGGGGTGGCGGCATCTACGAAAACGACTATTTCTACCGTCTGGCCGATGAAAAGGGCATCTTAATCTGGCAGGATTTTATTTTCGGATGCACCCCTTATCCGTCGGACGATGCTTTTCTGGCAAACGTGAAAGATGAAGCAATCTACAACATCAAACGACTGCGCAATCATGCTTCCCTGGCATTGTGGTGCGGAAACAACGAAGTTGACGAAGGGCTGAAACATTGGGGATGGGATAAAAAATATCCTCCGGAAATCATGAAAAGCTGGCGCGAAGGCTATAACAAAACATTCCGCAAAATGATCCCTCGTCTGGTTAACAAATACGACGGCACACGCGGATACATTCAAAGCTCGCCCGACACTGCAAACTGGGGCAATCCCGAAACACTGAAATACGGCGACGCCCACTACTGGGGATTGTGGCATGGACGCGAACCTTTTGAAATATTGAACGAACGCATCCCGCGCTTCATGAGGAAATGAAAACTATTCGGACCTTTGCTTCCGAAAACGATTTGGACATCAATTCCGAGGTAATGAAAATCCACCAAAAAAGCGGCATCGGAAACGAGGTCATCAAAACCTATATGGACATGTACTATCATACGCCGAAAAATTTCGAAGATTTCGTTTACGTAGGCCTCGTCATGCAGGGAAACGGCATGAGAGAAGGAATAGAGGCTCATCGCCGCAATCAGCCCTATTGCATGGGAACACTTTACTGGCAATTGAACGACGATTGGCCCGTGGTTTCGTGGTCGAGTATCGATTACTACAACAACTGGAAGGCTCAACACTACAAAGCACGCGATGTTTTTGCTCCCATTGCGCTGGGTTCAGAAATAAAAGACAACCAATTGAGTTATTTCGTCATGTCGGATAAACTGGAAGAAGTAAACCCGCTGCAGCTTCATGTGCAGGTTATCGATTTTACGGGCAAAAAACTGAAAACGTTCAAAGAAACGGTATCGGCAAAGCCCAACACATCGAGCAAGGTGAAAACCTACACTGTTTCCGACTTAGTAACGGAAGAGCAAAAACACAACTGCGTGATTCATGCTTGGCTGAGCGATAAAAACTGCTTGGCTGAGCGATAAAAACGGCAAGGCGATTTCCGAGAAAAATAATTATTTCTACTGGCCAAACAAACTGAATCTCCCCGAAACCACCATCAAACAAAAGGTTGCATATGCCGACGGTAAATACACGGTTACGCTGTGGAGCAACTATCTGGCAAAGGATGTGTTCGTGGAAATACCCATTCAAGGGGCAAAATTTACCGACAACTTTTTCGACCTGCTGCCGGGAGAAAAAAAGACCATCGTCATCACCTCTCCTCAACTGAAAGCATCGGAAAAAACGCCAATCACGGTTAAACACATCAGAGAAACCTATTAAGCAAAAAATAATAATCGACTCATCATTCAAAATAATGAAAAGAACTTTCAAAATCATCCAAACCGTCATTCTGTTAACAGGAGTTTTTATTTTTTTCGAATCCGCTTACCCCTATGCGAATTACAACAGGCCAAAGGGTCTGATGACCGACCTGTTGTCTATTCCGGAATATGCCGTTATCACAAATTCGCAGCCCCATTTTTCATGGATTATTCCGGGTGAAAAAAGTATTCAAACCGCTTATCAAATTTTGGTAGCTTCTGATTTAACCAAGCTTGAAGAAAACATTGGTGATATGTGGGATTCGGGGAAAATCGACTCGGAAAATTCCATTTCGATTCCTTATAAAGGTAAAAGTTTAAAAGAAAATACGCCTTATTGGTGGAAAGTCAGGACATGGGATCAAAACAAAACGGCAAGCGAATATAGTTTCCCTCAAAAATTCAATACGGGTGATTTTGAACATGTAAATAGAAAATGGCCGGGAGAAAGTCGTTGGGTTACCATCAGGGAAAACAGCAAAGAAAAGTATGTTTTAGAAAACAGGCACACCATTGGTTATCACGAAATAGAACCTGCAAGTATTGTTGTAAATTCCAAAGGCAATCATTTTGTTACCTTCGAGAAAGCGTATTTCGCAACCATAAAATTAGAGTTAGGACCTGTTGAAAAAGAAGATACCTTGATTATCCATCTCGGAGAAAAATCGACGCCATCACAAGAGGTAGACAGGAATCCAGGGGGATCGATCATTTACCAACAAGCAGTTTTGAAGTTAACGCCGGGCGTTAGCAATTATATTCTCCAACTTCCGCGTTTTGTTCCACGCTATCCCAATAGTCAGGTTTTACCGGAACATATGCCTGAGGTTACCCCTTTCCGATTCGTAGAAATAGAAGGCCGGGAAGGAGAATTAAAAGTAAATCAAATAAAGCAATATGCCTTATTGTACCCTTTTAATGATAATGCTTCGTATTTTCATTCGTCCAACGATAATTTGAACCAAATTTGGGATCTCTGTAAACACACTTTAAAAGCAACGCCCTTTTTAGGAATGTATATTGACGGCACTCGCGAAAGAATGCCCTATGAAGCAGATGCCTACATGCAACAAGTATCGCATTATTGTGTGGATCGCGAATTTGCCATTCAGCGGTATACAACCGATTTCTTGATATACAATCCGAGTTGGCCTACAGAATGGCATTTACACATTGTTTTAATGGCATGGGCCGACTATATGGCGACAGGCGATTCTCGGTTTTTAGAAAGCAGATACGATGAACTAAAAAAGAAGACCCTTTTAGCTTTGGCCAGGGAAGACGGGCTTATCAGTACACGAACCGGACTTGTTACTCCCGAATTTTTGAAGAGCATCCGCTATGAAGGTCGCGATTTTAGAGATATTGTCGACTGGCCTCAGGGAACTCCTGCAAATGAAACCGCCCATATGAGCGGACACGGCAGTGCAACATTGGAGGGAGAGACCGATCGGTTTGTATTTTCCGACATCAACACAGTTGTCAATGCGTATCATTACCGTAATTTGGTATTGATGGAGAAAATAGCCGATGTGTTGAACAAAACGGAAGATAAGAGATTTTTCGAAAAGAAGGCATCGCTGGTTAAATCCTCTTTTAATGAGAAATTGCTGGATAAAGAAACAAAATTGTATACCGATGGAGAAGGTGTTCAACACAGTGCGTTGCATGCAAACATGTTTCCCGTAGCCTTTGATTTGGCTCCCGAATCCAATTATCCTGAAATTAGGAGTTTTCTGCAGTCGAAAGGGATGGCGTGCAGCCCGGGAATGTCTCTGTATCTTTTCGAGGCCCTTTACAAATTGGGAGCCGAGGATTATGCTCTTCAATTACTTACCTCTGAGGGAGATCGCAGTTGGATGAATATGATCCGCATGGGAGCAACAATGACCACCGAAGCATGGGACATGAAATATAAGAAAAACCTGACATGGACACATGCATGGGGAGCAACACCTGTTTACGTGATTTCCAGGAGAATTTGCGGTATCGAACCCGTTGAACCATCGTTTCGTAAACTATGCATAAAGCCGCAACCGGGCAATTTAGAGTGGGCAAAAATTAAACACCCCACTATTCGCGGAAGCGTTGAGGTGGAATTCGAAAATAAAAAGAATTCTTTTGTTTTAAATGTGGTTATTCCCCCAAACAGTACCGCAGATATTTTTATCCCCCTCAAGTTTGATAAATATATCCTCTTACAGAATAAGAAAATTGTCAAAGGAAAGAAAACGGATAATTATATTTTGATTAAAGATGTGGAGCCGGGTGAGTATTCTTTTGAACTAAAAATAGCGTAAACGACCACGAACCGTGAGGAAGAACCCCATTAAGACGATTCTTTTTCTTCGCGATGTTTTTTGAGCCAGATCTGATACGAATTGACCAGATTCTGCCACAACACGTACAAGCCCGGTCCCAACGAAGCCAACGGATTAAGGTAAGTCTGGGCAAGCCATATGGCCAGAACGGTATTTTTCTGACCCAGACTTTGCCCTCCGGCAATAGCGCGTCCAAAGGCTGAACCGATTTTCCTTCCGAAGAAAAATTGCAAGAGGCAGATAATCAACGAAGCAAGAGCAATAAAAATCTCAAGCGTATACCCGCCGGTGTTCTGTTCTACCACAAACCGCGTAACGCTGGCAATAAGAATAGTAATGGTTACCGCCCACAAGTAAAACGAAACAATCTGCCCCGACTGCACTTTTTTATATGTCTTAAAGGATACCCTCCTAAGGAGCAGCGCACATACAAAAGGCAAAACAATCACCGGCATCACTTTTTTGAAAATATACCAGAACGAAGCAGCAAACGAAACATCGGCGCCGGTTTTACCCACTGCCGACAAAAACAAAGGGGCAATAAACGCCACCAACAAATTGCTGATCATGGAATAAGCAGCTACGGCAGAGATGCTCCCGCCCAAGATACCGGCAACCACAGGAGCCGAAGTAGCAGTGGGTGCCAATACACAAATCATGGCCGACTGAGCCAGTATTTCGTTCAACGGACGAAGTGCCAGATATACTGCGGCACTGCCGATGTATTGAATACCCAACAAAATGTAATGAAATTTGGTCAATCGGATATCATGCCACGACACACGCGTATAGGTAATAAACAGCATTGCTGAGAGCAAAAACGGAGTGAGGGGCGACAAAACAGACAAGGGCCGATAAAACCCTATCCCGATAACCATTGCAATAAGAAGAAGATATTTATCCAAAAACCGTTTCACAACAGATTCGTTTTCTTTTTTTAATTCTTTTCTACTAATAAATGAAAAATAAAATTATTTGCCGAATAGCCAAAATTAATCGTAGTAACTTTTGGGAGTGACCGTTTTTTCCGGTCGTCGTAATTTATCTTTAAAACGGATATCGACCAACCACTGCTTACGGTTGATTACAAAATCAACGATAAACTGTTCAATTTCGGGAAGAAATTCTTTCATCGGGAAACCGGCCACTTCGTGTCCCAAGCCTTCCATACTATAAAACAGGTAAGGATAACCTTTTTCTCTGAAACGCTTTGCCAATGATTTGGAACCAAACATACCGATACGGAAAAATCGCGTCTTGTCGTAAGGTACCAGTTTATCGGCACTTCCGTGAAAGAAAAGCGTAGGCGCAGGGGCTTGCGTATAAGAAGGCACACCCTCGGTGCTGAAAATTCCCCCGGCGAACGATATAACACCGGCAAAATGAAACTTTTCGGGCAACACATCGGCCGAAGGCTTATGGTCGCGCGCTTCGTAATCGGCCTGCAACACCGTAACAGCACCGGCACTCGATCCACTGATGATGATGCGCGAAGTATCAATATTCAACGTTTCAGCGTTTTGCAACAGATAATTGGTTGCGCTATACAAGTCGGCCACAGCCATGGCAATGGCATTACGCAACGGTTTGGTATTGAAAATTCCCGGTGGCGGAGCGTCTTTCATCCCCAAACGGTAATCAATGGAAACCACGGCAAACCCTTTTTCGGCAAAATACGTGAAATAATCGGTATAATCGGCGGCGTCACGCGAACCCTCCTTAAATCCTCCCCCAAAAACAAAGATGAGACACGGCTTACTCTCCTTCACCTCCGAAGGAAAAGCATAAATATCCAGTTTCAACTCCTGACCATCTTTCACTGCGTATACCTGCGTATCTTTCTGAGGTTTCGCTGCAAAAAGAAATAGAGAGATCAAAAGCGCCCCTATTGACAGCAGCAACTTTCTAAACATATTTTTGATTTACTTTTCGAGGAATTTTTTTACGGTTTCGTAGGCTTCTTGCCTGGCACATTCAAAGTCGTCGTTGAGAATAACGACATCAAACTGTGGAGCAAAACTCATTTCATATTGGGCTTTGGCCAAACGCTTTTCGATCGCTTCCGGCGTCTCGGTACCACGTTTTTCGAGCCGGTTGCGCAACTCTTCTATCGAAGGAGGCATAACAAAAATACTCAACGCCTGATCGCCGTATATTTTTTTTATGTTTAGCCCACCTTTCACATCGACATCGAAAATCACATTTTTACCCGTAGCAAGAATCCGATCGACCTCACTTTTCAAATCACATTTTTACCCGTAGCAAGAATCCGATCGACCTCACTTTTCAGTGTACCATAAAAAGTGTTTTCATACACCTCTTCATACTCCAGAAATTCGCCGTTTGCTATACGCTGTTTGAATTCTTCTGGCGTAAGAAAGTAATAATCCACACCGTTTTGCTCTCCGTCGCGCGGAGGTCGACTGGTAGCCGAAATAGAAAATTCCAGATCCAAATCTTTTGAAAGCAGATAGCGTACCAACGTAGATTTGCCGGTTCCGGAGGGAGCCGACACAATAATTAATTTTCCCATAGTCATGTATTTTTACAGCACATTGAGCACCTGTTCCTTAATTTGCTCCAATTCGTCCTTCATTTGCACCACAAGGCGTTGCATCTCGCTGTGATTTGATTTGGCACCCATCGTGTTGATTTCGCGCCCTATTTCCTGAGCAATGAATCCCAGTTTTCGGCCTTGCGACTGTTCGTTTTCGAGGGTTTCAATGAAATAGTTCAAATGATTGGCAAGTCGTTCTTTTTCTTCGCTGATATCGAGTTTTTCGATATAATAAATCAGTTCCTGCTCGAAACGGTTTTTATCGTACTCAATACCTTCCAGACTTTTCAACCCTTCGTAAAGGCGAAGTTTCACCTTTTCGATGCGCTCCGCTTCGTAAGGGCCTATTTTATCGAGCAGGTTGCGGATGTTTTCTATTTTTTCTCTCAGCACGTTGCCCAACATCTCCCCTTCTTGTTTGCGAAAAGCAATCACTTCGTCTACCGCTTTGTCAACGGCTTCCTCAATGGCTTCCCATTCTTCATCGCTGATCAACGGCTTCCTCAATGGCTTCCCATTCTTCATCGCTGATTTCTTCCACATCCGGTTTCATCACGTCGGGCAAGCGGAACAACACCAAAAACCATTCTTTCGGTTCATCAATTTGGAGTTCGGCGGCAATATCTTTGATTTCCTCGTAATATTGAGCCACAACATGATGATCGATTCGTGATGACACATCTTTCAGCAGCTGCTCTACGGTAATGGTTAAATCGATTTTCCCACGTTCGAGCCGACGGGATAAATTATTCCGTAAAGTAACTTCTTTTTCTCTGTATGCAAAGGGGATACGTACGGATAAGTCAAATTGTTTGCTGTTAAGAGAGCGGATTTCGACAGTTATTTTTTTGTTTGGGATTTCGGCTGTCGATTTGCCGTACCCGGTCATCGAATATACCATGTTTATAATCTTAATGAATGTCTTACTAGCAGTCAGTCACGACGCTCACAAAGATACGGTATTTTGTGAAATACACAATAAAAAAGTTTTTTAGGAGTTGTGCCGATTTTTTCATGCCGTGCAAACTTCTTTTTTGTGTTGTGTCAAATTTTTCCTCCCGCCCAAGCATCTGTTTTGGGGTTGTACCACGGTTTTTCTACTGTCCAAGTCCTAAATTTAAGGTCGTTCTGTTTTTTCCCCACAGCCACACATTTGTTTTAAGGTTGAAGCAATTTTTTGCTCTCGCCCTCACTTCAGATTTAAGGCTAAACCGATTTTTTCATGCCGTGCAAACTTCTTTTTTGTGTTGTGTCAAATTTTTACTCTCGCCCAAGCATCTGTTTTGGGGTTGTACCCGGCTTTTTCTACTGTCCCGATCCTCAAATTAAGGTTGTGCCGATATTTTTCTCCTTTTCTGATCGTAATTTTAAGGTTCTGCCACGGTTTTCCCCTGTTTTCGACAACATAATTTAAGCAGTACGACGGCAGTTATTAAATTATGTTGTCATAATTAGTGCAGAACGGCGGTTTTGTTCATTTTATGATATCATTATTTAACCACAACGCCCGCAAACCTTAAATCATGTTATCGAAATCGAAGTCCGACGCACGTTTTGTGCTTTTCCCGATATCGTTATCCGACAAAAACGGACGTGAATCCCAAAGCATATGATCAAAATCGGGACAGAACAGACGCTTAATCCCTTTCCCGCCATTGTTATTCAACCGAAAAAGGCGTGAATCTTGCGTCGTGCTATTCAAATCGAAGCAAAACGCACGTCTCGCACCTTGTGCAATATCAATTTTTAACTCAACCGGCAATTTAACGTTTTTTATACTATCGGAAACAAGCCGAATAGCCGGCGACGCACAATAGCCGGCCGCCTTATCTGCCTACGTAAACGGAATCGCAAAGCGAAACAAACCGGTCGGCACGCATTCGGAACGATTTTCTTTTTCGGACAACTTTCTTTCGCCGTGAAAACGATATCACCCTGATCATCCGAGTGGTGACGAAAGGTTTCGGAAATTTCCGGACAGGAAACAAAATGTGCATCGGCAACATGCGTGTCCCTTTTTTGTTATCTTTGTTGTACAGGCACCGCATCGGGCGATTTTGTCGGGTAACACGATCCCGTTTGATGTGCTGTTTGTTCTTTATTGTCCTAAACTTTTTGCTATGCAACAATTCAAATTGAGCCGCCTGGCTCTGTTAAAAAACGACGAGCACGCCATGTTGATCGAACAGGTGTGCCGCATTCTTGACGACCACCCCGTGGACGACGGGCACGTGAGGAGAGCTGCCGAAAAGGTAAAATCGCACCTCGACGCACTGAAAGGGATAAAATGTCGATCGGGAAAGCACGCCCTCACGCCCGTGCTGGCCGAGCTGGCGGAGAAACGCCGCCGGGCACTGATTTCGTTGAAAATGCGGGTGAAAGCGGCATTATGGTCGCCGCTGAGCGAGGAAAACGAGCCCGCCCGGGTGCTGAAGTTTTGGCTCGACAAGCAGGGGGAACGTCCCGTGAACGGCAGCTGCATGGCCCGGACGCGGTGCGTGGACGAAATGCTGAAAGAGGCCGTTTGCGATGCGGCCGTCGGCGAAGCACTGACGGCATTGAACCTGATGCCGCTTGCGGATTACCTGCGCCGGACGAACGAGGCTTTCAAGGCTGCCTTCATGCAACGCAACGAAGAGTGGGCACGAGAGGAAAAACCCGACAGCCGCACCTTGCGGAAAGCTTCGGACAAAGATGTGAAGCTGCTGATGAACGTGCTGGTGGTGCAGGCCGCGATGGAGGGCGAGAGCAGGTACGGGGAGCTGACG
>Ga0208938_1001424_pt1 | contig 14018 bp, 13 predicted proteins | sample AD_UKC125_MetaG_FD_184434 | JGI IMG/M metagenome (GOLD analysis project Ga0208938, IMG submission 184434) | Active sludge microbial communities of municipal wastewater-treating anaerobic digesters from USA - AD_UKC125_MetaG (SPAdes) (version 2) | ecosystem: Engineered > Bioreactor > Anaerobic >... | reverse complement strand
CCGTGGTGCCGACTTTGCAGGCCAGCAAGGAAACAGCGGAATTGCGCAATATCGGCATCAATTCGTTTAAAGGCTTATATGAGCCTTCGGCAGTGCAGCAATTGCCGGATGGCCGCTTATTGGTGGTGGAAGATGAGCATGCCCGCGCCGCCAGCATCGTATCGTTCAATCCGGACGGCACCTTGGCGGAAAACGAATCGGCCGACAGCCGCATTGTGCGCGGCTTCAAACGCAAGCTCAGCGATTTGGAAGCCTTAACCATCGATAACGATGGCTATGTTTACGCCATCACTTCGCATTCGCGCAACCGTGAAGGCGTGCGCAACCCCGATCGCGAGCACTTCATCCGCTTTAAAATTCGCGGCAATGAGGTGACCGAATTGAGTTCGTTCGACGGCTTGGTGGATCTGCTGGAAAATTCCGAGCAAGTGAAACAATTATTGAGCGATAAAATCGGCACTACGCTGGATTTTAAAACCATCAATATCGAAGGCATGGCTTATGATCCGAAGAAAAACCAATTGCTGCTGGGTTTCCGCGATCCTGAGTTTAACGAGCGCTCGATGGTGCTGTACATCAGCAACCCGAAAGAGATGTTCACCAAAAAAGAGCAGCCGAATTTCTCGGCTGTGGCGTTTATCGACATCAAAGGCGGCGGTATCCGTTCATTGAACTATGATGAAGTTCAGGAGGCGTTTATTTTGGCGAACGAAGTTCGCGACGATACCGGCAAGAAAGTGCCGCAGTTCTGGACCTGGAGCGGCGAGCCGGATGCGGAAGCCAAGCCGGTTGATTTACCCGGTATGAACCATATGGTGAACGTAGAAGCGATTGATTCGGTGAAAGTAAACGGCCAAAGCCGTCTGATTCTGATGAGCGACGACGGCGATGCCACCAAAAACATCGGCGGCAAATATATGCTGGTAGAATACGATAAATTCTAAGCCGGTTAACGGAACGAAAGCCGTCTGAGCGATTCGGACGGCTTTGTTTTCCACAATGAAATAGAACACACACACAACCTGTTTTTTCAGACAGGCATACCACAAACAAGGAAACAAAATGAACTTCGCTAAACGCAAATCATTGATTGGAACCTGCGCTGCCGGCGTGGCTGCGGTTGCCGCTACCTTAGCGATTGCCCAGCCGGGCACTGCCGCTGCGGTGAATAAACCCGAGTACCGCGAATTAGCCGCCACATTCGAACCCTCTGCCGTGCAACAACTGCCCGACGGCCGCTTGCTGGTGGTGGAAGACGAAGCCGCGCGCGCGCTCAATTTGTTAACCATCAGCTCCGATTTGGTGTTGCAGGAAAATGAAGCCGCCGATGCCGAACTGATGCAGAGCCTAGCCGGTAAACTGGATGATTTGGAAGCCTTGGCCGCCGATAATCAAGGCCATCTCTATGCTGCCACGTCTTATTCCACCACCAAAAAAGAAGGCCGCGTAGCGGATCGCGAGCGCTTGGTACGCTTTAAAATCGAAGGCAACCGGTTGGTCGGCATAAAAGATGCGGTTAACCTGAAAGAAGCCTTATTAAAAGCCGATTCGGTGCAACAGGCGATTACGGCCAAAACCGGCGCCGCGGTGGATTTCAACGAACTCAATATCGAAGGCTTGGCCTACGACAGCCAACAATCGCGTTTGCTGATCGGCTTGCGTGAGCCGATGGCGGGCAAATTGTCCATCATCATTGCCATCAACAATCCGCAGGCGTTGTTTGACCGGCAGGCCGCGCCGCAATTCGGCGAGGTGACTTTGCTCGACTTAGGCGGCGGCATCCGTTCGCTGGATTATGTAGCCGAAACCAACAGTTATCTGATTGCCAACGAAAAGGAAAACGAGCAGGGCAAAAACCGTTCGCGCTTATGGCGTTGGGACGGCAAACCGCAATCCGCCGCGCAGCCGCTTAATTTCGGTGATGATGAAGCGGAAAATCTGGAAGCGCTTAATGTGATTCAGGTGGGTGGCAAACCGTATCTGCTGGCAATGGCGGACGACGGAAAAGTGAAAAAACAGAAACCGTCTCATTACTTTGTAATGGATTTCAATCGCTTAAAGTAAGCGGTGTTTTTAAATACGAATGCCTGTCTGAAAGATTTTTTTCAGACAGGCATTTTTCAGGCAAAAACTTTCTATTACACCCGACCGCGGTTGGCTTCGGCCAATTCGGCCAGCAGCGCTTCGGTATCCGGCCAGCCGATGCAGGCATCGGTGATGCTTTGGCCGTAGGTAACCGGTTTGTCTTGGCGGCCTTCGACTAAGTGGCTTTCCACCATCACGCCCATGATGTGGTTTTCGCCGTTGCGCAATTGGTTGGCAATATCGGCGGCCACTTCCATCTGGCGTTTGAAGTCTTTGCGGCTGTTGGCGTGACTGAAATCCACCATCAGTTTGGAAGGCACACCCGCTTTTTCACAGGCTTCGGCGGCGGCGGTAACGTGGCTGCTGTCGTAGTTCGGTTCTTTACCGCCGCGCAGGATCACGTGGCAGTCGCGGTTACCGGCAGTTTGCACGATGGCGGAATGGCCGGTTTTGGTCACCGACAGGAAGTGGTGCGGATGCGAAGCGGCACCGATGGCATCGATGGCGATTTTCAGGTTGCCGTCGGTACCGTTTTTAAAGCCGACCGGGCAGGATAGGCCGGAAGACAGCTCGCGGTGTACCTGGCTTTCGGTGGTGCGCGCACCGATGGCGCCCCAGCTGATTAAGTCGGCATAATATTGCGGCGTAATCATGTCGAGAAACTCGGTGGAAGCGGGCATGCCCATTTCGTTGAGGTTGAGCAGCAACTTGCGCGCTTGGCGCAGGCCGAAATTGATGTCGAAGGTGCCGTCGAGGTGCGGATCGTTAATCAGGCCTTTCCAGCCGACGGTGGTGCGCGGTTTTTCGAAATACACGCGCATTACAATCAGCAGCTCTTTCTCGTATTTTTTGCGCAAAGGCAGCAGGCGCTCGGCGTATTCGAGCGCGGCTTTGGGATCATGGATGGAGCAGGGGCCGATAATCACCAGCAGGCGGTTGTCTTTGCCGTGTACTAAATCGGAGATTTCCTGGCGGGTGCGTACCACTAAATCGGCAGCGGCTTCGCTGATGGGCAATTCGTAAAGATGGGCGATAGGGGGCAATAATTCGGTTACGGCTTTGATGCGGACGTCGTCGGTTTTTTGCAGTCTGTTCATGATGTCTCTGAATAACAATTAATGGTTTGAATAAGATAGTAATGATTTACTGCTTAGGTTAGCCCTAATCTGCTTGCTTGGCAAGGCTTTTATCTGGGTTTTGGTTATTTAATTGCGCATATTTTATGTTTTAATCGTTTTATGTTATTTAATATTGCTGTATTGCTTGTTTGTTGAAATTAAATGCCTGTCTGAAAACTTTTCAGACAGGCATTTAATTTCATTTCAAAGCGTTTAGTCTTTGGCGATTTCGCTATCGATGGTTTGATACAGCGCCTGAAAATCCGGTTCGCCGACAAAAGTTTTCAGCACTTCGCCTTTTTTGTTGATCAGCACCGAGGTGGGATACACCGTGGTGTTGAACGCTTTGCTCACCACATTGCCGGTATCGAACATCACCGGAAATTTCATCTGGCGGGTTTCGGTGTAGGCGCGCACGCTTTCAATCGGATCCACCGGCACCGCAATACCGAGCACTTGGAACGGCTTGCCTTGGTAATCGTTAGACATCTTGATCACTTTCGGCATTTCGCTCACGCAACCGGGGCAGGAGGGAAACCAGAAATTGATAAAGGTGACCTTGCCGTTTAAAGAGGCGTTGTCGACAGTTTGGCCGTTTAAATCTTGCAGGCTGAACGCCGGTGCGGGCTGGTTTTTCGGGATTAATACATAGGCAATCAGGCCGCCGATTAAGGCGACGGCCACTAGGGAAATCAGTTTTTTCATGGAGTGGGTAACAGGGTGAGTTGTTGTTGTAATTCGGGGGAAAGGCTGACGGCGCGGCCGTTTAATACCGGCATCAGCGATACTTCGGCTTCCACGCAGACTTTGCCGCTACTTTGCAGGATAATCGATTGCGACACCTGCAAACGGCGCGGCTGAATGTCGCTCAGGCGGCTGTGGATGTCTAAGCGGTCGCCCTCGGTGGCGCTGCGGCGGTAGCGGATATCGATGCGCGCCACCACCAGTTTGGTGTCGCCCAACAGCGGCAGCAAACCGCCGGCTTCAAACCACGCCCAGCGCGCTTCTTCCAGAAATTCCAGATAGCGCGCATTGTTGACATGGCCGTAGCCGTCTAAATGATAGCTGCGGATGTGGATGGTGGTCGCCACGTTAGCTCAAATCAAAGGGTTGGAACGCTTCGCGCGCTAAGGGCTCGCTGGAGAGGTCGGTCAGCACGGTAGAGAGCTGGATATCGAACCACTCGTTGAAAATATCGGGGTGCAGATCCGGCCACTCGCTTTCGTCTTCACACCAGTCGGCCAGCTCGGCGGCGAAAATTTCCTCGAAACGCGCTTCGATTTCGTCCCACACCTCGTCGGCATTGTCGCAAGGGTTGACCAGATAGGCATTGGCATCGGCTTGTAAGTCTTCCAAACTGTATTCGGAAAGATCAATGCTCAACGATTGCAGCCAGTTCCAAAACGGATCCAGCGGAATCAGCAGGAAGACACTGCGGTTTACTTCGTACATGGTCGCACTCCTTGTATATTAAGCGGCAAAACGTTATAGGCATGATAATCGGAAAAGCCGCCGCCGTCATCTTTATGGAAAATCAAAACAGGCAAAGAGGGCGGCCGATGGCAAAAATCATGCGGATACAGTACAATATCCGGCTAAAATTTAGATAGAAAAGAACATCATGGAAGCCGAACTGATCAATCAGCTCAACAACACCTTAAACGACCTCGAAGTGCGCAGCGCCGATATCCGCGTGTATATGGATTATCAGGGCAAAAAAGAGCGGCTGGAGGAAGTGGTCGGCCTTTCCGAAGATCCGGATTTGTGGAACGACCCGAAAAAAGCGCAGGAAATCGGTAAAGAGCGCAAAATCCTCGAAGGCATCGTGCTCACGCTCGACAACATCGCCAGCGGCATCGAAGACAACCGTATGTTGATCGAGATGACGGTGGAGGAAAACGATGCCGACGGTTTTGCTGCGGTGCAGGACGATGTGGCGGCGCTGGAAGCGCAGATGGCCGAGTTGGAATTCAAGCGGATGTTTAACCAGCCCGCCGATGCCAACAACTGCTTTATCGACATCACCGCCGGCGCCGGCGGCACTGAAGCGGAAGACTGGGCGGGCATGTTGTTGCGCATGTATATGCGTTATGCCGAGCGCAAAGGTTTTAAAGTGGAAGTGCTGGAAGAAGACGACGGCGAAATCGCCGGCATCAACCGCGCCACCATCCGCCTGGAAGGCGAATATGCTTACGGTCTGCTGCGCACCGAAACCGGCGTACACCGCCTAGTGCGCTATTCGCCGTTTGATTCAAACAACAAGCGCCACACCTCGTTTTCTTCGGTATTCGTGTATCCCGAGGTGGACGACAGCATCGAAGTGGAAATCAACCCGGCCGATTTGCGCATCGACACCTACCGCGCTTCCGGCGCCGGTGGTCAGCACATCAACAAAACCGATTCCGCCGTGCGCATCACCCACGAACCGACCGGCATCGTGGTGCAATGCCAAAACGACCGTTCGCAACACGCCAACAAAGCCGCCGCAATGGAAATGCTGCGCTCCAAACTGTTTGAACTGGAAATGCGCAAACGCAACGAGGAAAAACAGGCGCTGGAAGACGGCAAGAGCGATGTGGGCTGGGGCAGCCAAATCCGTTCTTATGTACTCGATTCGTCACGCATCAAAGACTTACGCACCGGTTATGAAGTTGGCAACACCAAAGCAGTGTTGGATGGTGATTTAGACGGTTTTATTGAGGCCAGTTTGAAGCAGGGTGTTTGATCGCGAGTTGCGGCATTGATATCGATGGGGGCTGTCACCAAGAGAATGGGTGTTCATGCCCCCAAATTGTTTGGCGATGATTATTCGTTTAGGTGTATAGCTACCGCTACGGTTATTGGACAGTTCAAATGAGTCATTTAAATTTGCATACAGATAAAGTGCTGAATAAATTTAAATTTCCTGCATCTTACTTAAATTATGTTATGCAATGTGATATTACAAGTTTAGATCCATGGAAGTTTTTATGTGAGTCCCAAACAAGATTTGATGGGAAGTTAATGGCGCTACGCAGGTTGTATCCTAATAGAACGTTAGTTCCATTCGCTTATCGCATTGATTCTGATGATGTTGTGTGCTTTGATGGTGAAGAATGTTCTGAAGAGCCGTTAGTCCACTATGTTCATTTGTATGCTACATCAGGCTGGGAAGATAGAGGTAGCGTAGCCAATTTTAATGAATGGTTAAAGCTAGCGCTTCAAGAGGCTAAAGAATGCCAACGCGAAGAATAAGCAAGCATCGGATTGAAGTATGGAAAAATCACTGAAGCAAATCAGTAAGTTTTTAAGTTATATTTTAAGGCATCACCCGGAAGCCATCGGATTGACTCTGGATGTCAATGGCTGGGCAGATATCGATGAATTATTAGCTAAAGCCGGTCAGCACGGTGAAATCATAGATAAGCATTTGCTGTATGAGGTAGTGAGCCAGAATGATAAGAAGCGGTTCACAATCTCGGACGACGGTATGAAAATCCGGGCGGAACAAGGCCATTCAACCAAACAGGTGGATATAGAGTATATAGAAAAGCAAAACCGCCTAGCATTTTATATCATGGCACCGCCAGTCGATTTCTGGATTCTATTTTGCAACAAGGTTTAATCCCGGGCGATCGACATTATGTGCATTTATCAAGTGATATAAATGTTGCTACTCAAGTGGGGCAACGATACGGAAAAGTGGTGATTTTAGAAATCAAAGCAGAGGAAATGTATCAGCAAGGGTTTCAGTTTTATCTGACGAAGAATAATGTTTGGTTGATTAAACACGTGCCAAGCGAGTTTATTAATCAATTGAACTGAACATAAGAAATATTTGATCGATATTGAGGTTTTAAAAAATGCCTGTCTGAAAACCTTTTCAGACAGGCATTTTATTAAGCAAATTTCGCTTATTCTACGGTAACCGATTTAGCCAAGTTACGTGGTTTGTCTACATCGGTGCCGCGAGCCAAGGCGGCGTGGTACGACAACAACTGTACCGGAATGGTGTGCACGATGGGCGACAGAATACCAACGTGGCGTGGGGTACGGATTACGTGTACGCCTTCGCCTTCGTTGAAGTTGCTGTCCAAATCGGTGAACACAAACAATTCGCCGCCGCGTGCGCCGACTTCCTGCATATTGGCTTTCACTTTGTCGAGCAGGTTGTCGTTCGGTGCAATCACCACCACCGGCATGTTTTCGTCTACCAGAGCCAGCGGGCCGTGTTTCAGCTCACCGGCCGGATAGGCTTCGGCGTGGATGTAGGTGATTTCTTTCAGTTTCAACGCACCTTCGAGGGCGATCGGGTAGTGGATACCGCGGCCGAGGAACAGTGAGCTGTTTTTCTTGGCGAATTTCTGTGCCCAAGCGGCGATTTGCGGTTCCAGATTCAATACGTGCTGGATGCTGCCCGGCAGTTGGCGCAATTCTTCGATGTAGGCGTGTGCCTGCTCATCGCTGACATGGCCGCGCATTTTGCCGATGGTTACCGCCAAGCCGAACAATACCACCAATTGGGTAGTGAAGGCTTTGGTAGACGCTACGCCGATTTCGGCGCCGGCACGGGTGTACAGTACCAGTTCGCTTTCACGCGGCAGCGCGGATTCCATTACGTTACAAATTGACAGGCTGTGTTTTTGGCCAAGCGATTGGGCGTATTTCAGCGCTTCCATGGTATCCAAGGTTTCGCCGGATTGGGAAATGGTGATGATCAATTGCTTGGGATCGGCAATTACATCGCGGTAGCGGTATTCGCTGGCGATTTCCACGTCGGTCGGAATCTTGGCAATGCTTTCCAGCCAGTATTTGCTGGTGAGGGCAGAGTAGTAAGAAGTACCGCAGGCGAGGATTTTGATGCTGTTGATATCGTTGAGTACAGCACGTGCGTTTTCACCGAAGTTTTCCGGCTCGAAACCGCCGTCGAGGAACACTTCTGCGGTATCGGCGATGGCTTTGGGCTGCTCGTGGATTTCTTTTTGCATAAAGTGGCTGTACGGGCCGAGTTCCAAAGAAGCCAGTGACAACTCGGATACGCGCACGCTGCGCTCGGCAGGGTTGCCGGTTTTGTCGATCAAGGTATCGATACCGTTGGCGCTCAAGATGGCGATGTCGCCGTCTTCCAAGTAAGCGATTTTACGGGTAAAGGCAATCACGGCAGAAACGTCGGAGGCGATAAAGGTTTCTTGGTCGCCCAAGGCGATCAGAAGCGGGCAGCCCATGCGTGCAACCACCATTTCTTTGGGGTTGTCTTGCGCAATCACGGCAATCGCATACGCGCCGTGGAAGTTTTTGGTAGCGGATTTCACCGCTTCAAACAGATTACCGCCGTTTTGGGTATATTCGTGTTTGACGCTGTGGGCGATTACTTCGGTATCGGTTTGCGATTCGAATTCGTAGCCCAAGCCTTGCAGGCGGGCACGTTCTTCTTCAAAGTTTTCGATGATGCCGTTGTGTACCACGGCAATCAGGCCGCCTGAAATATGGGGGTGAGCGTTCGGCTCGGTTACACCGCCGTGGGTGGCCCAACGGGTGTGGCCGATGCCGATGTGGCTGAACAGGCCTTTTTCTTTGGCTGCATCTTCCATCAATTGTACGCGGCCAACACGGCGAACGCGTTTGATTTTGCCGTCTACTTCAACAGCAATACCGGAAGAGTCGTAGCCTCGGTATTCGAGACGTTTAAGACCGTCAGTTAAAAAATCGACTACATTATGGTTGGCGCGAATGGCGCCGACGATACCGCACATATAAGTTCCTTAGTATCAAGGGTTTGCAAATAAATCAGGCCGCTGACGTTCAGACAGGCCTGAAGGGAAAGCTAAGCTCAGATTCAAGCTTTATTTTTATCTTCTTTTTTAGGGCGTATCCAACCCTCGATGATGGTTTGACGGGCACGAGCCAGTACCAATGTGTCTTCAGGGCAATCTTTGGTGATCACGCTGCCGGCACCGGTGGTGGCGCCACGGCTGATGGAAACCGGAGCCACGATCATGCTGCCGGAGCCAATGAATACATTGTCGCCAATCACGGTTTTGTGTTTGTTCACGCCGTCGTAGTTGCAGGTGATGGTGCCTGCGCCGATATTGGTTTTGCTGCCGATTTCGGCGTCGCCCAAGTAGGTGAGGTGGTTGGCTTTGCTGCCGACGCCCATCACGGTGTTTTTCACTTCGACAAAGTTGCCGACGTGCACTTCGTCGCTCAAGCGGGCGTTCGGGCGCAAGCGGGCAAAGGGGCCGATGGCGGCGTTTTTGCCGACTTCACAGCCTTCTAAATGGGAGAAGGGTTGAATCACGGTGCCGTCGGCGATGGTGGCGTTTTTAATCACGCAGTTGGCGCCGATTTCGACGTTGTCACCCAACACCACATTGCCTTCGAATACGCAGTTCACATCGATAATCACGTCTTGGCCGTGTTGCAGCTTGCCGCGTAAATCGAAGCGGGCGGGATCACGTAGGGTTACGCCGGCTTTCAGCAGCGCTTCGGCTTGGTTGCCTTGGAAAATACGCTCTAATTCGGCCAGTTGCAGTTTATTGTTGACGCCGGCAGCCATATAAGAAGCCGCTACTTGCACGGGGTGAACGGCAATACCGTCGTTGTTGGCCAGTGCAATCAGGTCGGTAAGATAGTATTCGCCTTGGGCATTGTTGCTGCTTAAGCTGTTTAACCAGCCTTCCAGTTTGGCATTGGGCAATACCAAGATGCCGGTATTGATTTCGCGTACCGCTTTTTGCGCGGCGTCGGCATCTTTCTCTTCGACAATCGCCACCACTTTCTCGCCTTCGCGAATGATACGGCCGAGGCCGGTGGGGTCGGCAGGAACGTCGGTCAGCAGGCCAACTTCGTTGCCGGCGGCATCCAGCAGGGCTTGCAGGGTTTCTTGATCAATCAGCGGCACATCGCCGTACAGCACCAAGGTGCGGCCATCGGCAGGCAGATACGGCAACGCCATTTTCACGGCGTGGCCGGTACCCAATTGTTCGGTTTGTTCTACCCAATTTACATCACGTTTCACTTGCTCCAGCACCATTTCTTTGCCGTGGCCGATAATCACGCTGATGCTTTCGGGGTTCAGGCTCTGCGCGGTATCAATCACGCGCTCGACCATGGGCTGGCCGCCGATTTGGTGCAACACCTTAGGCAGTTTGGAATACATGCGGGTACCTTTGCCCGCAGCAAGAATCACGATATGCAGATTGGTATTCATATAGAGAGAATTCCGATTTCAAATGAGATAAAGATAATATTGTTTGTTTTATTGGCCGACAGTATTGGGATCAGCCGGTTTTCCCCAGCGGGCGCCACGCACGGATTCCGGTTGCCCTTGCGGCATCACCGCGTGTTGTTCGGGGCGGAACTGGTTGTTGCGCATATTGCGGGAATAAGTGCCGTCTTCATAAACTACAGGTGTACCTTGCGGGTATTTTTGGCGTAATGAAGTGTGGCCTTCGGCATTTTGATAGGTTTCCCACGAGCAACCGCTGATGACGGTAGCGGCCAGTAGGGCAAAGACGAGATGGCGCATAAAATTCCTTTACGATGGAGTTGATTTTCAGGGGTATAATAGTAACGCAGGATAGCGGCTGCTGTTAAGAAAGCACCGGATCCCGAGAAGCTAAGTTGTGCTCCTGAGCCCAGTGTCGCAGAGCGGCAAAATCTTTTGCGGCGAAATCAACGAATGGCAAATCGTGGCTTTGCTGGCCAAACCAGATAGTCTGCATCCCCAATTTCTTGGCTGCATGCAGATTATCGGCGCTGTCGTCAATCATAATGCAGTCTGCCGGTTGGGTTTTCAGTATGCGACAAACGGTTAAATAGGCTTGGTCGGCGGGTTTGTAACACAGGCCAAAATCGTCGGTGCCCAGCAGCGTCTCGAAATGGGCGTTCAGTTGCATCGCTGAAGCCAGCGCCGCAACGTAAAAAGAGGGCGCATTCGAGAAGATAGCTTTTCGACCATGCAAATTGGGTAAGGTTTCCAAAATACCGCTCATCGGTTTTAAAGCGGCTAATATCGGCTCTAAAGGATGGCTTTGCCGTAAAAAGTCGTGAATGTCGACTTCGGGGTGGTGCTGCTGCAAACCGGCCAGTGTGGCGCCGTAGCGGTGCCAGTAATCTTGGCGCAGGTGCGAGGCTTCGTCATGATTTAATTGCAGTTTTTGCGCCAGATAGTCGGTCATGTGGCGATTGATCAGTTGGAAGATGCCGGCATCGGCATGATGCAAGGTGTTATCCAAATCGAATAACCAAACGGTAGAGATAGGCATGGAAATTTTGCCGCAAAATAGTGGCTTACGTTATTAAGATGCTGCATCTTACAAAATGCTGGAGAAAACAACAATGAAGCGTAGGGTATTTTTAGCCATGGGTGTGGTTTTGTTGGCGGCCTGCTCGCCGGCGGAACAATCGTCGGAACAGAAAAAGCCGCTGAAAGAGGTGCGGTTGGCGGTACACAAATCGTTTGAATTGCCGCAGCCGTTGATTGCCAAATTTGAACAAGAAAACCATGCCAAGGTGAATATTATTAAAGTGGGCGGCGGCGGCGAGTTGGTAAATAAGTTGATTTTAAGTCGTGCCAAACCGGTAGCGGATGCGGTGTTTGGTTTGGACAACACCACTTCGGCCAAGGCACGGGAAGCGGGTATTTTGGCTGATAACCAGCCAGCGAGTGCCGAAACGGAAGCGCCTTTATACGGCGCGCTGGCGGTGGATTACGGCTATGTGGTGTTGAATTACGACAAAGCTTGGTTTGCCAAAAACCAACTGGCGCTGCCCAAGTCGCTGGATGATTTGGCTACGCCGGCTTATAAAGATTTGTTGGTGGTGCCCAGCCCGGCCACGTCCGGCCCTGGTTTGGGCTTTCTGGCGGCCAATATTCATGAGATGGGCGAAGAGCAAGCGCTGGCTTGGTGGGGCAAAATGCGCGCCAACGGCGTGAAGATTACGCCGGATTGGAATGCGGCTTATTACACCGAGTTCAGCCAAAACGGCGGCGCACGGCCTTTGGTGGTGAGCTATGCCACGAGCCCGGCGGCGGAAGTGTTCTTCAGCAAAGGCAAATACAGCGAACCGCCTACCGGCAATCTGTTTCTGCAAGGCGGGGTGTTCCGTCAAGTGGAAGGGGTGGCGGTGTTGAGGGGCGCGGCAGAGCCGGAATTGGCGGCCAAGTTGGTACAATACCTACAACATGGCGAGGTGCAAAAAGCGATTCCGGAAACGATGTGGGTGTATCCGGCGGTAAAAGGCACGCCGCTGCCGCCGTCGTTTCAATTTGCCGAACAGCCGAGTTTTAGCAACAATCCGAGTGAGGTCGATATTCAGGCACATCGCCAGCGTTGGGTAGAGAGTTGGTTGCGGGTGGTGGAAAAATAAGTAGCCGGAAAATAGGATAGCTTAAACGGGGCGTGTAAAAGCGCCCCGTTTTTTATCGGCATAAAGGGGGTGAAATGTTGAGAAATGGCCTTATCTATTTTTGAATTGAATGTAATGCCTGTCTGAAACATGGTTATAGGCAAACTCAATCTGTAACCCCCTATCCTTATGATAGGATGTATTAAATTTTTTCAGACAGGCATTAGCCGTACCGAATCCACACACCCAGCGAGAATCTATATGCAAAACACCGTATTACTCAATCTGGCCGACGAGCCGCGTTATCACGAAATTGCCACCGCCGACATCAAGCCCGCCATGCAGACGGCGATGGAAGAAGCCCGCCGTGCGATTGCCGGCATCAAGCAGCAGCCGCAAGCCACTTGGCTGAATACGGTGGAACGGCTCACCGACATCACCGAGCGGGTCGGCCGCATTTGGGGCGTGGTGGCGCACTTAAATTCGGTGGTCGATACCCCCGAATTGCGTGCCGAATACAATGCGTTGATGCCCGAAGTAACCGTATTTTTCACCGAAATCGGCCAAGATATCGAGCTTTACGAGCGTTTTAAAGCGATTAAAGCCTCGCCCGAATTTGAGAAACTCGACAGCGCCCGCCAAACCAAGCTGGAACACGATTTGCGCGATTTCGTGTTGAGCGGTGCCGAATTACCGGCCGAGCAGCAGGCACAGTTTGCCCAACTGCAAACCGAAAGCGCGCAACTGGCCGCCCGTTTCAGCCAAAACGTGCTTGATGCCACCGATGCCTTCGCCATTTATCTGGACGACAACAGCCGCTTGGCCGGCATTCCCGAAGATGCGCAGGCGATGTTCGCCGCGGCCGCCGCAGCCGAAGGCAAAAGCGGCTATAAAATCGGCCTGCAAATGCCGCATTATCTGGCGGTGATGCAGTATGCCGACGACCGCGAACTGCGCGCTGATATGTATCGCGCCTATGTGACCCGCGCCAGCGAATTCGGCAATGCCGATTGGGACAACACCGGCAACATCACCCGCCGCCTCGAAATCGCCTTGGAAGAAGCCCGCCTGCTCGGTTTCGCCAATTACGCCGAGCTGTCGCTGTACACCAAAATGGCTGAAACGCCCGCGCAAGTGCTCGATTTTCTGCACGATTTGGCCAAGCGCGCCAAGCCGTTTGCCGAAAAAGACCTGGCCGAAGCGCAAGCCTTTGCCCGTGAAAAACTCGCCATCAGCGAGCCGCAGGCCTGGGATTTGAGCTACGCCAGCGAAAAACTGCGCGAAGCCAAATATGCTTTCTCCGAAACCGAAGTGAAAAAATACTTCCCCGCCGGCCGCGTGCTGGCCGGATTGTTCGCCCAAATCCACCGCTTGTACGGCGTGAACTTTATCGAGAAAAAAGTGGCCGTGTGGCACCCCGATGTGCGCTATTACGAGCTGGAAAAAGGCGGCGGCATCATCGGCGGTGTGTACATGGATCTGTAT
>Ga0208938_1001423_pt1 | contig 14023 bp, 13 predicted proteins | sample AD_UKC125_MetaG_FD_184434 | JGI IMG/M metagenome (GOLD analysis project Ga0208938, IMG submission 184434) | Active sludge microbial communities of municipal wastewater-treating anaerobic digesters from USA - AD_UKC125_MetaG (SPAdes) (version 2) | ecosystem: Engineered > Bioreactor > Anaerobic >... | reverse complement strand
ACCCCGCTTCGAGAAGCTCGTCGGTGATCTCGCGGGGTGCTACTAGCGAAGGATCAGCATCCAGCAGCGCCTCATCTACGAGGTGCTGCCCGTGGAGCGCGTCGTACATGTCTTGCGAATGTGGACGCACTACGAATGACGCGCAGGTCCAAACTGCTTGCGCCGTCTCCCCATGACACACCCTGACACCCCCGGACGCCTCAACGTACGATTCTGAAGTAGTCCGGCTACTTCGATCGGTCGCTCGCGGCATACGGGCAGGTGGGGCGGCCGTGCGGGAGGTGCGGGAGCCTGATCGTGCGTGAGCACTTCATGAACCGTTCGTCCTTCTCCTGCCCGAAGTGCCAGCCGAAACCGCGCGGCAGGTAGTAGGGGACTCTCGGCCTGCTGGAGCAGCTGGCCCGGCTTGGTGATGGGAAGGAACCTTCACTCAGGCGAACGAGTGCCCCGTCGCGTGAAACCAGGAGGCGAGCTGACCGATCAGTTCGGCACTCCTTGGCTGTTCGAAGCCATGCGGCCCTGTTGTGTCAACCCCGGCATCCAACGCCCGCACCCCGTCGTCCCAGTTGAGATGTGCCGGGCTCAGGCCACCCTTCGCCCCGTTGGTGTCGATGTCGACGCGGGGAACTGCCACGATCCCACCACCACGAACGATGTCCCGCGAAACCATCATCCACGGCGTACCGTCATCATCCTCATGGAGCCAGTAGTCGAGGCCCGGGCATAACGTGTCCAAGGCCTCCGCGATCTCAGTTTCTTCGGGCTGGCGCAGACCGACTTCCTCCCCACTCAACAGTCACGCAGTCACGGTACCGAGCGTGCCCACCGAACCGCGTGCATGTGCCGCATGCTCATGCTCCGATGTGGGCCATGCCTGCGGCGAATCGGCAGAATCTAGCTGGCAAATCGGTAGCTGAGTGGCAGCGAAACGCCAGCCTTGCTCTGGCGAACTGCTAGCCTTCGAGCATGGAGATCCTGCCTCGGGCTGTGGGGGCGTGGGCGCGCCAGGTCATGGCGGCGTCCCCTGTTCTCGTCGTTGAGGGCGCACGGCAGGTGGGAAAGTCGACCCTGGTGCGGATGCTGGCGGATGAGCGCGATGTGTTGACGACGATGGATGACGATGTGACGCGTGCGTTCGCCCACGACGATCCAGTCGGGTTCCTACGGTCCGCAGGTGATCGGCGACTCGTCGTCGATGAGATTCAGCGCTGCCCAGGGCTCATCCTGCCGCTCAAGGCGGAGGTTGATCGAGACCGTCGGTCGGGGCGCTTCATCCTGACCGGATCGGCGAACCTGCTGCGACTCGCAAACGCACAGGACTCGTTGGCAGGGAGGGCGATGACGATCCGCCTTCAACCGTTTACGCAAGCCGAGATTGCTCAGAGCACAACTGACTGGGTGACGTCGATCCTTGAAGGGATCGCACCGAACGCTGTTTCCAGCGAGCGTGTCGACATCGTGGACAGAGTTGCCAAGGGCGGCTATCCCACCGTTCAGGAGTTCACCCCACGCCTGCGCGCAGCTTGGCACCGTGACTATACGCGCCGCCTCGTCGAGAGGGATGCTGCTGACGTTGCGCCCGCGCAAGTGGGGGCGCTGCGTCAACTGCTGGCCTTGATCGCTGCAGCCCCGATGGGGGAGTTGGTATTCGAGCGGTTTGCGCAGGAATTGGGCCTCGCTCGGGCCACCGTTCAGAGGCACTTGGAGATCCTGGAGGCGCTGTTCCTGGTGGAGCGGCTGCCGAGTTGGTCACGCAACCTCACCAAGCGCCAGATTCAGCGACCGAAGGCGCTTCTCACAGATCCAGGTTTGGCGGCGACCCTTTCAGGCATGACTGCGGAGCACCTCGCCTCACCCCAGGGATCGGACCACTTTGGGCCACTGCTGGAGAACTTCGTCGTGTGTGAGCTCCGCCGACAACAGGGATGGTCAGCCACGGACTTCTCGTTGTCGCACTACCGCGATCGGCACGGTGCAGAGGTCGACGTCATCGTCGAGACCCCACGCGGCGTCATAGCGGTGGAGGTGAAGGCGGCAACCACCGCTCGTCCCGAGCACTTCAAGCACCTCATCGACCTGCGGGAGCGGCTCGGCCACGAGTTCCTCGGCGGAATCGTCCTGACCACGGGTGCCGGTCAACGAGCCGGTGATCGATTGGCATCCATGTCGGTGGCGTCCCTGTGGACCAGCGTGACCTGACGTGCCGTGACAGTGTGCGACGGATCAACGCAGGATTCTCAAATAGTCGGGCTACTTCGATCGCTCGCTCGCGGCATACGGGCAGGTGGGGCGGCCGTGCGGGAGGTGCGGGCGTCTCTAGCGACCGTTTCAAGGAACTTGGCCGGTGTGAGGGACACAGCAGCATCATGCCTTGCAGGGCGTGGAACCTTGCTGTGGGTCACAGGCACCTTGGCAGGAGCGTACGGGATGGCGTACGCTTGGTGCCGGGAGGAGATCATCATGACTGCGGTGAGTGCAACGTCGGCGAGGGCGAACTTGTACCGGCTGATCGACCAGGTGAATGAGGAATCGGAGCCGTTGACCATCACGGGGCAGCGCGGCAACGCCGTCCTGATTGGTGAGGACGACTGGCGCGCGATCCAGGAGACCCTGTTTCTTGAGTCTGTGCCGGGCCTGGCTGAGTCCATTCGCGTCGCACGGGCGGAGGGTGTCCAGGCTGGTTCGACGGAGCTCGACTGGTGAGTGACGTCGAGTGGACCGTGGTCTTCTCACGGCAGGCTCGGAAGGATGCCCGCAAGATTGCGTCGACGGGCCTCAAAGCCAAAGCCCACCAGTTGCTAGACCTAGTGGCGCAGGATCCGTTCGCCACGCCACCCCGCTTCGAGAAGCTTGTCGGTGATCTCGCGGGATGCTACTCACGGAGGATCAACATTCAGCACCGGCTCGTCTATGAGGTGCTGGCCGACGTGCGCATCGTCCACGTCCTGCGAATGTGGACGCACTGCGAGTGACGTACAGGCCCAATCTGGTTGCGCCGGCTCCCACCCACCGCTCAGCCTTCCGCCCGGACGGCACCAACTCGCGGGGTCGGCCGCGCGAGGCGCGGGACGCCGATCGTGCGCGAGCACTTCATGAATCGCTCGTCCTTCTCCTGCCCGAGGCGCCGTCGTCCGTCGGCCAGGGCTTTGATCACCCGAAAGCCCAGCTCACGGCGCTCGGGCGGTCGGTCGATCGGGGCCGCAGCACCTGGTGGGCGTGAATCTAGACTGGGCCGGTGAGTGCTGACCGGGGCGTCGTCGCCCTACTGTTCGGCCTGTCAGGCGCGGGGAAATCGACCATCGCAACGGCGACTGCAGCCCGCCTCCGTGCGGCCGGTCTGACGGTTCACCTCCTCGACGGTGACATTGTGCGCGCCACCCTCAGCGCCGATCTTGGCTTCGGGCCGGCCGATCGCCGGGAGCAACTGCGACGAGTAGCTGCCGCGTCGGTCGCGGCTGCGGATCAGGGCGCGGTCGTCATCGCCGCCCTCATCGCCCCGGAGCAGGCCGCGCGCGATGCCTTTGAGGGCGCGGTGCGCTCGGCCGGCCATCGGTTCGTGGACGTCCATGTGGCCACCAGTCTGGGTGTCTGCGAGGCCCGGGACGTCAAGGGCCTGTATGCCGCGGCGCGGGCAGGACGGATCGAGGACTTCACCGGGGTGTCGGCTCCCTTCGATTGGCCCGAGCACTCCAGCGTGCGGGTTGACGGGGGGGTCGGAACGATCGAAGAGGCATCTCTCATCGTGGCGTCTGCGATCCTGCGGGCCCGTTCGACTCCCGCGGCGCTCCCAGAATGACCGCTGAACCGCTGCAGGTGGCTCTAGCCGCAGCGATCGTCGGGACGCTCATCGGCCTCACGGGGATGGGCGGGGGCGCCCTGTTGACCCCGGCCCTGATCCTGCTGGGCATACCACCGACCGCCGCCGTCGCCAACGACCTCGTCGCCACGGCACTGACCAAGGTCGCCGGCGCGTGGGCGCACTGGCGGGCGGGCACCGCCGACCTGGCTGTCGCGGCACGGCTGTCATGGGGCTCAGTTCCAGCCGCACTCCTCACGGGGGCCTGGGTCGGTGCCCGGGAAGGCACCAACGCGCAGCATGAATGGCTGCGCTCGGCCATTGGGGTGACGTTGCTGGTCACGGTGGTGGTCACCGTCGCCAGCAAATGTTGGCGGGCGAGGGCCAACCAGCATGCCCTTCTCGCCCACAGCGCAATCCCTGAAGCCGGGGCCGGAGATCGGCCTTCCGGCGGCCGATCTGCACTGCTCGTCCTGACCGGGGCCATCGTGGGAGCGCTTGTTGCGGTGACATCGGTGGGCTCGGGCACGCTGGCCATGGCGGCAATGCTGATCATCCTCCCGAAGTGGTCGCCCCGTCGGATGGTGGGCACCGACCTGGCCCAGGCCGTCCCGATGCTTTCGGCCGCTGCGCTCGGTCACGCCCTGACCCGCGGCCTGGACTGGGCCCTGATCGTCCCACTCGTCCTCGGCGGCGCCCCGGCCGTGGTCTGTGGGGCGGCGCTGGCCCAGCGCGTGCCCACCGCATGGCTGCAGCCTCTGGTGCTCGTGCTCATCTCGGCCAGCGGCCTAGCCCTCGTGCTCGGCTGACTTCAGGTTTCCACCCGGAATGTGAACCGCCGTTGGGCTGATCGCTTGGCCAGCTCTCGCATGATCCAACCCGTGCGCACTGCAGCGGACCCCTGACATAGAGTTCCGGGCGTGATCGATTCCCTGGCGCCCCTGTCCTTGCCGACCGTCGACGCCGCCGAGCCCTGGCTGGCCGGCAAGGCTCGCAGCGGACTCGCCCGCGCCGCCGACCTGGTCGCCACACTCAAACAGCAACGTCCGCGGGACGCGGAGACGGCTTTGGAGCTGTGGAACGAAATCTCGATTGAACTGGCTAACGTCGCTGCCGCGGCCTCGTTCTTCAGCGAGGCCCACCCGTTGGAGGCCGTGCGAACCCGCGGCGAGCAGGCCATGCAGGACGTCCAGAAGGTCACCACCGACCTCGGACTGGACCGCGACCTCTACGACATCTTCGCCGCGGTCGACGGATCTGCGCTCGACGCCGAGGCGCGACGCCTGCTCGACAAGACCCTGCTCGACTTCCGGCGCGCCGGCGTCGACCAGGACGAAGCGACGCGCGCTCGCATCCGGGCCATCAACGAGCGACTGCTCGTCGTCGGGCAGGAATTCAGCAAGAACATCCGCGACGACGTCAAGACGATCTCGGTCACCTCGGCCGAGCTGGACGGCCTGCCGCAGGACTGGCTCGATGTCCACCCGGTCGGCGCCGACGGCTTGATCACCGTGACGACCGACTACCCCGACCTCGTACCGGTCGTCACCTTCTGCACGGTCCGCGAGACCCGGCACGCGCTGCGGGTGGCCTTCCTCAACCGCGCGTGGCCCGCCAATGACGCCCTGCTGCGCGAGCTGGTCGACCTGCGGCACGAGTTGGCCGGACTCGTGGGCTACGCCTCATGGGCCGACTACGACGCCGAAGTCAAGATGATCGGCCAGGGATCGGCGATCCCGGAGTTCATCGATCGGATCTCCGCGGCCGCCCAGGAGTCGGGGGAGCGGGACCTCGGCGTGCTGCTCGAGCGACTTCGCCAGGACGATCCGGAGGCCAGCGCAGTTTCGACGCCCGACGCCGCGTTCTACGAGGAGGTCGTGCGGCGGGAACAACTCGACGTCGATGCCCAATTGGTGCGCACCTTCTTCGACTTCACGCAGGTGCGCCAGGGACTGCTCGACGTCACCGGCCGCCTCTTCGGACTGACCTACCTGCCGGCGACGGACGCCACGCTCTGGGATGGCGACGTCGCGGCATACGACGTGCATGAAGGCGACGCCGCAGGGCCGCGCCTGGGCCGGATCTACCTCGATCTGCACCCGCGGGAGGGCAAGTACAAACACGCGGCCCAGTTCGACCTGCGTCCCGGAGTGGCGGGGCGGCAGCTGCCCGAGGGCGTCCTGGTGTGCAACTTCCCGCGCGGCTTCATGGAGCACGACCAGGTCGTCACCCTGTTCCACGAGTTCGGCCACCTGCTGCACCACGTGCTCGGCGGTGACCAGCGCTGGGTGCGCTTCTCCGGCGTCGTGACCGAATGGGATTTCGTCGAGGCACCGAGCCAGATGCTCGAGGAGTGGGCCTGGGACGCCGACGTCCTGCGCACCTTCGCCCGCACGCTCGGCGGGGAGCCGATCCCCGCCGACCTGGTGGCCAAGATGCGCACCGCCGACAACTTCGGCAAGGGCTATCGCGAGCGCACGCAGATGTTCTACGCCGCGATGTCCTACGCCTTCCACACCGAGCGCCCGGCTGACTTCACCGAGGCGACCCGGGCTCTGCAAGCGAAGTATTCGCTCTTCCCCTACCTGCCCGACACCCATTTCGCGGCGAGTTTCGGCCATTTGGAAGGGTATTCGAGCGCGTACTACACATACGCCTGGTCGCTCGTCATCGCCAAGGACCTCTTCTCGGCCTTCGATCGGGATGACATGTTCGCCGTCGACGTCGCCGCGCGCTACCGCGACCGGATCTTGCGCCCGGGTGGCTCGCGAGATGCCGCCGACCTCGTGGAGGACTTCCTCGGTCGGCCCTACACTTTCGACGCGTATGCCGCGTACCTCGCCGAGTGAGGTGCGGCGGTGACCACTGAGAGGGTCACGGCCTTTGTGTCGGGGCACGTCCAGGGTGTCGGCTTTCGCTGGTGGACCCGGTCCCGCGCGCTCGAGCTCGGCCTGGTCGGACACGCCCGCAACCTCGAGGACGGCAGGGTCGAAGTCGTCGCCCAGGGCCCTACGCAGGCCCTGGATGCCCTCGTCGATCTGTTGCGGGCCCAGCCCTCCACGCACCGTCGCCCGGGCCGGGTCACCTCGGTCGTCTGCCAGTGGTCTCAACCCCATGACGGCGTCGTGGGGTTTCGCGAACGCTGACCCGCAGGGGATGCGGCGGCACCCGAGACGGCACCCGAGACGGCACCAGAGGCGGCACCGGAGGCGACACCGGGGCGCGCGGAGGGGGCTGCACGGCATACCCTCGTGCCCGTGACCGTGCCCCCGGAACTCGCCGCGCTGCGCTCGAGCATCGACAATCTCGACGCCGCCTTGGTCTACCTGTTGGCCGAACGCTTCCGGTGCACCCAACGGGTCGGTCATCTCAAGGCAGATCTCGGCCTGGCGCCCTCTGATCCTGGGCGAGAGGAACAACAGCTGACCAGGTTGCGCAGCCTCGCCGCGGCCTCCGGGCTGGACCCGGTCTTCGCGGAGAAGGTCCTCAACTTCATCATTGCCGAGGTCATCCACCACCACGAGCAGATCGCGGGGTCCTCCGCGGCCTCGACGGCGCAGCCGGCGCCGGCCTCCGCCGAGTAACCTGGGCCCGCCTCGGATCTGTTCGACCCGCACCATCGTCAGGAAGCCACCAGCAGCGTGTTTCTCAAGAGCGTGACCCTCAAGGGCTTCAAGTCCTTCGCGTCAGCGACCACGCTGCGTCTGGAGCCCGGGATCACCTGCATCGTCGGCCCCAACGGCTCGGGGAAGTCCAATGTCGTCGATGCCCTGGCCTGGGTCATGGGCGAGCAAGGTGCCAAGAGCCTGCGCGGCGGCAAGATGGAAGACGTCATCTTCGCCGGCACCGCCGGACGGGCACCGTTGGGGCGGGCCGAGGTCGCGCTGACCATCGACAACACCGACGGTGCCCTGCCGATCGACTACTCCGAGGTGACGATCAGTCGCACGATGTTCCGCAACGGCGGCTCGGAATATGCCATCAATGGCACCACCTGCCGGCTGCTCGACGTGCAAGAACTGTTGTCCGACAGCGGAATCGGCCGCGAGATGCACGTCATCGTCGGGCAAGGGCAACTCGACGCCGTGCTGCGGGCGACTCCCGAGGAGCGACGCGGTTTCATCGAGGAGGCCGCGGGCGTCCTCAAACACCGCAAGCGCAAGGAACGCGCGCTGCGCAAGCTCGAATCCATGGAGGCCAACCTCACCCGGGTCAAGGACCTCACCACCGAGATCCGGCGCCAGTTGGGGCCGTTGGGTCGTCAGGCCGAGACGGCCCGCAAGGCCGGCACGATCCAGGCCGAGGTGCGCGACGCGCGGCTGCGGCTCATCGCCGACGACCTGGTGCAACTCACGGCCACGCTCGAGCAGGAAGTCGCCGACGAGACCGCTCTCATCGCGCGGCGCACCGAGATCGAGGAGCAGGTCGGCGCCCTCTCGGCCGATCTCGACCAGGTGGAGCGACAGGCCGACGCCGCGCGCCCGCTGCTGGCTCAGGCGCAGGACCGGTGGTTCACACTCGCCCGCCTCGTGGAACGGCTCTCGGCGATCGCGACCTTCGCGGGTGAGCGCGTCCGACTTCTCGCCGAGGACGACGACGGTCCCGAGGCGACCCCGGCGCGAGACCCCCAACTGCTGCGCGCCCAGGCCATCGACCTGAGGGAGCAGCACACGGCCCTGGTCGATCAAATCGAGCAGGCCGCAGCCGAACTGCGCGAGGCGGTCACCGTCCGCACGGCTGCCGAGCAGGAGTATGCCGTGGAGCAGCACCGCCTCGCGGCGCTCGCCCGCGCTGCAGCCGACCGCCGGGAGGGACTCGCAACCCTGGCCGGGCAGGTCGCCGCCCGGGCCTCACGGATCGAGGCACGGGAGGCCGAGATCGGCCGCCTTCGCGACATCGAGGCCGCGTCGACGGCCCGCGCCGCGGCCGCTGAGCGTGAGTTCGCCACTCTGGAAGCCTCGATCGCTGTCGAGGAGGAGGGCGAGGAAGGTCTCGACACGGCATACGAGTCCGCGGCGGCGGAACTGTCGCGCCTGCAGGCGGAAGTGGCGCGTCTCGTCGACGCCGAACGCGACGCCGATCGCACCCGCTCCGCCGCTGCTGCCCGCGCCGACGCCCTCGCGATGAGCCTCTCGGTCAAGGACGGGGTCGCCGCACTGTTGCAGGGGGAGGACTCCCGCGGCGTGTTGGGTTCGCTGTCGCAGCTCGTGCACGTCGAGTCCGGCCACGAAGCGGCCGTCGCCGCCGCCCTCGGGTGGGCGGCCGATGCCGTGGCCGTCGAGAGTATGGGCGACGCCGTGCACCACATCGGACGCCTGCGTGCCGCCGATGCCGGCCGCGCGGGGCTGCTCGTCGCCGCAGGTGCCCGCCCAAGCGATGCGGCGACTTGGCCCGCTCTTCCCGCCGGCGCGCGCTGGGCCCGAGCGGTCGTGCAGGCCGACGACCGCATCCGCGCGGCGGTCGACCAACTGCTCGACCGGGTCGCCTTGGCCGACGACGACAGAGTCGCCCGGTCCCTGGCCGATGCCGGGCTGGTGGCCGTGACCCCGGCCGGCGACGTGCTCGCTCCGGGATTCGCCCGGGGCGGCAGCGGTGCCCCCAGCCAGCTGGAGATGACCGCAGCGATGGAGGAGGCCCGCGCGCATGCCGAGGCCGCAGCGCGGGAGTCCGAGCAGGCCAGGTTTGCCAGGGCCGCACTCACCGCGACCAGCGACGAGATCTCCGCGCAGGTCGCGGCAGCCCTGGAGCGGCTGCACGACTCGGACGCTCGGATGGCGGCCGTGGCCGAACAACTCGGGGCCCTCGGCGCGGCAGTCCGCAGCGCTCGTGCTGAGGCCGATCGGACTCAAGCGGCCATCCGCGCCGGCGCCGAGGTCCTCGAGCGCGACCGAGCCGACCATGCGGAGCTCGTGGCTCGGCTGCGTGCCGCGCAGGCCGAACCGGGCGACGAGGGTGACGCGAGCACTGAGCGCCGCGACGCGCTGGAGCAAGCCGCACGGGCGGCCCGAGCCCACGAGACCGAAGTGCGCCTCACCTTGCGCACTCGCGAGGAACGCGATCGGGCGCTGGTCGAACGCGCCGATGCCCTCGAGGCCGCGGCGGCGGCCGAGGAGGCGGCGCGGGCGGCGCAGGCCGCCCGCCGGGAGCGTCGGGCCAAAGAGGCGCGCACTGCCCATGCCGTGCGAGCTGGAGCAGCGTATGCCGTGCAGGTGTTGCGCACCAGCGCGACCCGGGCCGACGAGCAGCGGCAGGTCGGCGAACGGGAGCGTGCTGAACGTGACGCGCGGATGACGCTTCTTCGACGCGAGCTGGCGGTCCTGCAGGACCAGATGCGCGAGCTGACCGACTCGGTGCACCGCGACGAGGTGGCCAGAGCCCAGCAGCGGCTGCGCATCGAGACGCTGCAAGCGCGGGCTTTGGACGAATACGGGGTCGCTGCCGAGACCCTCATCGCTGAATACGGCCCCGATCAGTTGGTGCCGGCGGTGGTGATCGCTAGCGACCCCGACGCTCCCGTCCCGGACCCCGTGCCCTATGTCCGGGAGGTCCAGGAGCGCCGGCTACGCACTGCAGAGCGGCAGTTGGCCGCGCTGGGCCGGATCAACCCGCTGGCCCTCGAGGAATTCGCGGCGCTGGAGGAACGGCATACCTTCCTCACCACCCAGCTGGAGGACCTGCGCACCTCCAAGCGCGACCTGCTCGACATCGTGCGCGAGGTGGACGAACGGGTGGAGCGGGTCTTCACCGAGGCCTTCCACGACACGGCGGCGCAGTTCGAGGCGGTGTTCTCCCGGCTGTTCCCCGGGGGTGAGGGGCGCCTGGTGCTCACCGACCCGGCGAACATGTTGACGACCGGATTGGAGGTGGAGGCCAGGCCACCCGGGAAGAAGATCAAACGCCTCTCGCTGCTGTCCGGAGGGGAGCGTTCCCTGGTCGCGGTCGCGCTGCTCGTGGCGATCTTCAAGGCCCGACCGAGTCCCTTCTACATCATGGACGAGGTCGAGGCGGCCCTCGACGACGCCAACCTCGGGCGGCTGCTCATCCTCTTCGAGGAGTTGCGCAACTCCAGCCAGCTCATCGTCATCACCCATCAGAAGAAGACGATGGAGATCGCCGACGCGCTGTATGGGGTGACCATGCGCGGCGATGGCGTGACGACAGTCGTGTCGCAGCGGATGCGCGACCTCGCCTGATCTGCCTGCCCCCCGCCAGGACCGACTTGTTTGTGATCTGGAACACCACTCCGGCGGGTTGCGATCGCCGAGCGCCATGAAGTTTGCGACCCTAGAGGGCATGACTGCTCTCGTCCTCGCGATGCTCCTGTGCCTGGCGCTGGGCCTCGGCGTCGTCCTGGCCGTGGTGGTTCCCGCCCGGCGTGCCGGCCGCGACCTGCTGACTCCGCACGGTGAACACGTCGTCGCCCGAGTCCGCGAACGCACCGAGTCGGTCGCCTCGGCCACCCGCGAGCGCACCGAGGGCCTGCTGTCGACCGGCAAAGGCCAGGCCGAGGTCGGCAAGGGTGAGGCCCGCGACCGCGACTGAATCGCGCCGAGGAACGTGACTCCAGAGCGACCCTAGAGTTCGGACCCGAGTCCCTGGGCGTGACGGCATACGACCTCACCGAGGGCAGCCAGATCGGTCGGACCGGCATACACGACCGAGATGGCCCCACGGCATACCCCGGCCGTGTCGATGACCGGAGAAGCCACCGCGCTGAAGCCCATAATGACCTCGCTCTCCGTGTAAGCCCACCCCTCGGTGCGCGCGTCGGTGACCTCTGGTCGTTCGTGGGGTCGCGGCGGTTCACCGGCAAGCAGGGCCAGCCCCGGGGCGCCGAGGTCGACGGGATGGCGCAAGCCGGGGCGGTAACTCACGTGAGCCGTGGCGGCCGGGGGTTCGACGACTTCTACCGCCACCGCTTCGTCGCCGTGCCGGACGACGAGGAACGCGGTCTTGTCGGTCGCGACGGCCAGGCGCAACAGGTGGCGCCCGGCCCGGGCACGCAGCGCCGGAGTGAACCGGCCCGCGAGGACGGCCAGGCCGGCGCCGGGCTGGTAGCGACCCTGCGCATCCCGTGAGAGCAACCCGTGGTCTTCCAGGGTGCGCAACATTCGGTAGGTGATCGAGCGATGCATCGCCACGCCGGCTGCGACATCCGCTACCGTCAGAGGGGCGTTGGATTCGGTGACGTGTTCCAGAATGCGAAGACCGCGGTCCAGAGTTTGAGACGCAGGACGACCGTCGGATGACGAAGATCTCGATTCCGGCACGATCGTTGCCAAGGCACTCTCCCCCCTCTACGCTGAGCGGAACTCTCCACATATCGAATTCCGGTGTCCGATTATCGAACTCACACGAGGATAGGCGACGGAAGACGAGCAAGGGAAGAGAGCTCGAGAAGATCCTGTAAGGACATAGCGAAGGCCGGGGGGACCCGCCTTCGGTCAAGGAGGCGACATGCAGCGCAGCATGCGATTGGTCTCGTTCGGTCTCGCCGTTGGTCTGGCGACGACTCTCGCGGCCTGCTCGGAAAGCGGTTCGTCCGGAAGCTCGGCCACTGGAGGGGCCGCCAGCACCGGTGACATCAAGATCGGTGTCGTTCTCGACATCACGGGCGCGGGCGCCAGCCTGGGTGTCCCGGAGCGTCAGACCATCGAGATGCTGGCCGACCAGGTCAACGCCGCGGGAGGCGTCAACGGCCGGAAGGTCAAGCTCTACATCGAGGACAACCAGTCCACGGAGGACGGCGCCGCCAAGGCGACGACCAAGCTGCTCACGACCGAGAAGGTCGACATCCTGCTCGGCGCTTCGCGCACGGGCCCGAGCCTGGCCATGCGTCCGATCGCCGAGAAGGCCGAGAAGCCGATGGTGTCGCTGGCGGCCAACGCCAAGATCGTCGACGGCTCCAAGTGGGTCTTCAAGACCGCCCAGAACGACAAGGTCGTGCTGGAGAAGATGGTCGATGACATGAAGGCCAAGGGCATCACCCAGGTGGCCGTGGCGCGCGACGCCTCGGGCTTCGGCGAGGGCATCCCCGAGATGCTGGCCGAGGTCGGCAAGGCCGCCGGCATCTCGGTCGTCAAGGTCGAGAAGTTCGCCCCCGACGCCACCGACTTCACCTCGCAGATGACCAACCTGCGCGCCTCCAACCCGCAGGCCGTCCTCATCTGGGGCATCCCGCCGGCAGCCGGACTGGCGCAGAAGGCCTACAAGCAGCTCGGCCTCAACGTGCCGGTCTACCAGTCGCACGGCATCGGCAACCAGGCCTTCCTGGACACCGCCGGTGACACCGCCGACGGCCTGCGCGCCCCGCTCGGCCGCATGCTTGTCGCCAGCCAGCTCAAGGACGACGACCCGCAGAAGCCGGTGGTCACGAAGTTCATCGCGGACTTCAAGGCCAAGTACAACGCCAACCCGTCGACCTTCGCCGGACACGCTTACGACGGCTTCATGATCGCCATCGAGGCCCTCAAGAAGGCCGGCACCGACGCGGCCAAGCTGCGCGATGCCCTCGAGGCCACCAGCAAGTGGCCCGGCGTCAGCGGCGTCTTCTCGATGACCCCGACCGACCACTCCGGGTTGACCAAGGACGCCCTCGTCATGGTGACGGTGGAGAACAAGGCCTGGAAGGTCGCGGGCTAACACCTCATGATCGACCTCCTCCAGCTGGTCTTCGCCGGGCTGGCTCAGGGGGCCGTCTACGGGTTGGTGGCGTTGGGTTTCGTCGCCATCTTCTCGGTTCGCGAGATCGTCAACCTGGTCCAGGGCGAGTATGCCGCCCTGGCCGGGTTGACGGCGATTAGCGCCGTCGGCGCTGGGCTGCCCCTACTTGTTGCCATCCTCGTCGCGATCCCGGTCACCATCGGGATCGCCGTGCTTCTGGAGCGGATGACCATCGCTCCGGTCAAGAAGATGACGCCGCTGACCTCGATCATCCTCACCTTGGGTGTGTCGACGGCAGTCAAGGCGCTCATGCTGCTCATCTGGGGTCCGGAGGCCAAGGGCCTGCCGACCTTCCCCGGGTCCGACATCGTCCTGGGCGGGGTGAGCATTCGCAGCCAGGAGCTGTGGGTCCTCGGCGTTGCTGCCGTGGTTGCCTACGGCGTGATCTGGTTCTACGAGCACACCGTGCGCGGGAAGTCGCTGCGCGCCTGTGCGGAGCAGCCGGTCGCCGCTCGCCTGGTCGGCATCTCGCCGCGCACCGCCACCGTCGTCGCCTTCGCGGTC
>Ga0208938_1001421_pt1 | contig 14029 bp, 12 predicted proteins | sample AD_UKC125_MetaG_FD_184434 | JGI IMG/M metagenome (GOLD analysis project Ga0208938, IMG submission 184434) | Active sludge microbial communities of municipal wastewater-treating anaerobic digesters from USA - AD_UKC125_MetaG (SPAdes) (version 2) | ecosystem: Engineered > Bioreactor > Anaerobic >... | reverse complement strand
GCGTGGCCCGACCTGGCCACGCTGGCCTCGCTCGAGGCAGAGCTGTTCGAGGCCGACGCCTGGACGGAAGCGACCTGGTGGGCCGAACTCGCCCAGCGCCCGCGCCGCGACTATGTCGTCGCCGTCGCCGTCGCCGGGGGCGGCGGCGGTGACGATCCGATCATCGGGTATGCCGGCCTCGACCATGGCGGGAGCACCGCCGACGTCATGACGATCGCCGTTCGCACGGCATACCGGGGCCGTGGTGTGGGCGCTGTCCTGCTGCGTGAGCTGGTGCGGCGGGCGGGCGCGCGCGGCGCCGAGGCGCTGCTGTTGGAGGTGCGGGCCGACAACGCGCCCGCGCAGATGCTGTATGCGCGGCACGGGTTCGAGCAGATCGCGGTGCGGCGGCGCTACTACCAGCCCGGCGACATCGACGCCGTCGTCATGCGCAGGATGCTGCCATGAGACCCGATGAGCCATTGGTCCTCGGCATCGAGACCTCGTGCGACGAGACCGGGGTGGGGATCGTGCGCGGCCACACCCTGCTCGTCGATGCCGTGGCCAGCAGTGTCGACGAGCACGCGCGCTTCGGCGGCGTCGTGCCCGAGGTCGCCAGCCGGGCGCATCTGGAGGCCATGGTCCCGACCATCGAGCGCGCCTGCGCCCAGGCCGGCGTGCGGCTGGGTGACCTCGACGCCATCGCCGTGACCGCCGGCCCGGGGCTGGCTGGTGCGCTGCTCGTCGGGGTTGCCGCCGCCAAGGCGCTCGCGCTGGCCCTGGACACGCCGATCTACGGCATCAACCACCTGGCGGCGCACGTCGCCGTCGATGTCGTCGAGCACGGGCCTCTGCCCGAGCCGACGATGGCGCTGCTCGTCTCAGGTGGCCACTCCAGCCTCCTGCTCGTGCCCGACGTCACCGCCGATGTGCGGCCGCTCGGCGCCACCGTCGACGATGCGGCGGGGGAGGCCTTCGACAAGGTCGCGCGCGTGCTCGGCCTGCCCTTCCCCGGTGGGCCGCACATCGACCGCGCGGCCCGGGACGGCAACCGACTGGCCATCGACTTCCCCCGTGGTTTCACCACCGGTCGGGATCTGGCCCGGCACCGCTTCGACTTCTCGTTCTCCGGGTTGAAGACGGCGGTTTCGCGCTGGGTGCAACTGCGCCAGGCGGCCGGGCAGGACGTGCCGGTGGCCGATGTCGCGGCGTCCTTCCAGGAGGCGGTCGTCGATGTCCTCACCCGCAAGGCGATCGCGGCCTGTCGGGAGCACGGTGTCGAGACGCTGCTCATCGGCGGCGGGGTCGCGGCGAACTCCCGGCTGCGGGCCCTCGCGGCGGCGCGCTGCGAGTCGGCCGGGATTCAGTTGCGGGTGCCGCGGCCGGGTTTGTGCACCGACAACGGAGCTATGGTCGCGGCCCTGGGGTCGCTTGCCGTCTCGCGCGGCCGCACGCCGTCGGGCCTGGACCACCCGGCCGACTCCTCGATGCCGGTGACGCTGGTCCAGGCCTGAATCGCAGTCGGCTCAGCTGCCCGCTCGGGGGCCGGCCAGCCATCGGCTCAGCCGCAGCGCAGCAGCCCGTATGCCGCCTTGAGGGTGAGCACGCGAGTCGCCGCTGCCTCGACCTTCGCCGCGAAGGCCGGGTCAGCCTGGCTCCGGGTCAACACCGCGGTGGCCATGACCGGGATCTGGGCGGGGACCGCGGTGAGCACGATGTCGCCTCCCGCGGCAACGAACCGAGTGGCCCGCTCACCGACCGGGACGGCCGCGACGGCTTGGGCGGCGCCCACGTCGTCGGTGATCACCACGCCGCGGAAGCCCAACGTGGTGCGCAGCAGGCCGGTGATGATCGGCTCGGAGAACATTGCCTGGTTGGTGGCGTCGAGCTTGGGATAACGGGCCGAAGACACCATGACCATCCCCACGTCGTGGGCGATGGCCCGCTGGAAGGGCACGAGGTAGGGATCCGTGGCGGTGGTGACCTCATCGGTGATCCCCGCAGCGGTCGAGTCGGTGTTGCCACTCACCCGGCCCAGCCCCGGGAAGTGCTTCGCGGTCGCCACGACGCCCGTGGACTGCAAGCCATCGACGACCGTCGCGACGTCGTCGGCGACGGCCGCCGGGTCGCTGCCGTACTGCCGGGAGTACTTCCCGATCGGACCATTGCGGGCCGCGAAGTCGGCGGCAACCGTGTCGGCCACCGGCGCGAGGTCGACGTTGACCCCGGCGGCTGCCAGCTCGCGACCCAGGCCCTCGGCCTGTGTGCGCAGCGTCGTGCGCTCGAGGCTCCCTTGGCGGAGGGCGTTCGGCAACGTCGTGAAGCCGGTGCCTTTGAGCTGTTGGACCGCACCACCCTCCTGGTCGGCCGCCACGAGCAGGTCCGGCCCCGGGGCCGCTGCCTGAAGCTTCTCGGCCGTGGACTTCACGGTCGTGGCGCCGGTCCAGCCGCCGAGGAAGATCACCGACCCGACGTCATGGGTCCGCAAGGCGGTCTGGACCTGGGCGCTCGACGAGCCCGGCGCCACCCCGACCATGAGCAACTGTCCGACCCGCTGAGCCGGCGACAGCTGCGTCACCGTGCTGGCGGCGCAGGCGGCCGCTGTGCTGCCCGGCGCGGTCCGGCCGGCCGTCGGTGCCGTGGATGCCGTGGAGGATGCGGTGGCGTTGGCTGAGCGCGTCCCTGCAGCTCCCGTCGTCGACCCCAGGGCTTGCGAGCTCGACCGGACCGGTGGCGGTCCGGGCGGGACCGCGGTCGACTCCTCGGAGCACCCGGCCGCGCCGGCCAAGGCGACGAGGGCAAGGCCGGACCACAGTCGGTGGGCGCGGCGGGCGCGGCGTGCGGTTGGGCGGGACGGCATACCGGCGACCGTAGTGCACCTCGCCGCGCGATACGCTCGCGAGCATGGGTCGCGTCCTCGTCCTCGGATCACTCAACGTCGATCTGGTCACCCCCGTGGAGCAGATCCCCGGCCCGGGCGAGACGGTCCTCGCGACCGGCCCGGTGCTGCGGTATGCCGGTGGGAAAGGTGGCAACCAGGCCGTCGCCGCCGCGGAGGCCGGGGCGTCGGTCGTCATGATCGGCGCGGTCGGCGACGACGAGCCCGGACGGGCCTATTCGGTGCGCCTGTCCAGCCGGGGGGCCTACCCGCGCCTGGCGGTCAAGCACGGGCACTGGACCGGCATGGCCCAGGTGACCCTCGCCGACAACGGCGACAACACCATCGTCGTGCTGCCCGGTGCCAACGAGCTGGCCCGCGCGGATGTCAACGACATCACCGCTGCCGACGTGCTGCTGTGCTCGCTGGAGATCCCCGTCCCCGTCGTCGTCGAGGCGGTGCGCATCGCTGTGGCCGCGGGTGCTCGGGTGGTCATCAACGCCGCCCCGTATGCCGCCCTGCCGCCCGACGTGCTCGCGGCGGCCGACCCGCTCATCGTCAACGAGCACGAGGCGATGGCGCTGGCCGACTCCGGGCTGCTGCCGGGGTCGCTGGTCGTGACCTTCGGTGCTGCCGGGGCGCAGTGGGACGACCTGCGGGTCGACGGCATACCGGTGGATCCGGAAGCGGTCGTGGACACGACCGGTGCCGGGGATGCCTTCTGTGGGGCGCTCGCCGCCGCGCTGTGCCGGGGCGATTCGCGGGATCTCGCGATGCGCTGGGCGGTGCACGCCGGCGCGGCCGCGGTGCAGCACCGCGGCGCGCAGACCGATCCGCGGTTCTGACCGGCCGTCAGCCGAACCCCACCGCCGAATCCAGGAACGTCAGGACGTCGGTGCCGGGTCCGACATAAGTGACGTTCATGGTCTGGGTCTGCGCGACCGGCTCGGTCTGAGCTAGCCGTTGCGCGGTCTCGGTCAGCCAGGTGCGGATCGACGCTCGACACGCTGAGTACTGCAGCTTCGCGAGCAAGGCGGTGGTGAAGTAGCCCCCGTCGGGGGTTTCCCTGGCCCTTTGGTCGGCGGCTGATGACGCGACGTGCAGCAGCTTGGCCGCCGGGATCTCCCAGCGCTGGGTCGAGGTCGGAAAGCGGGCCGGTGCCGCGTTGGTCATCTGGGCGCGTGGGCGAGCCGACCGAGACCCGGCTGCCGGGGATAGCGTGCCGGGACAAGGGTCGGACAGCGGCAGACCGAGATCGTTCTCGGCCGGCCTGGTGCGATCGGTTGCCAGCCGCACGATGGCATCGGCGGAGTGGCAAGCATCGATGATGGCCAGCACCTCGATGTCGGGCCGCAGGCGCCACATCTGGCCGAACAGCCCGTTGAGGATGGGGCCGTCGTCGACGACGACCGCTTGGTCGTAGCCGATGGTTGCCTCGCCGCGCGCGTCGGTGAGTGGGTAGGCGATCCCGTGACCGGCGAAGGTCACCACCAGGCGACCACAGGGGCGCAGCGATCGGATCGCCGCGGTGAGGTCCCGCTCGACCGTGGCATGGTTCGCGTGCGGCTCAGGGGCGTTGGAGACGACCCCGCCCAGCACCCGGCGCCAGTTCTGTCCGTCCCGTTCCGCACCGGGCAGCCCGGGCAGTGCCTGGCGATCATTGGACCAGCGGGGTTGCGGAACGGCGATGACAACCGCGGCCAGCGCGGCACCGGTGCCGGTCACGACCGGGCGGGGGCTGGAGTTGCGTCGGTCGGGGTCGACGCCGTGCTGCTGGTGGGAGAGCTCGTTGCTGGTGCGGCGGGTGAGGATGAGGTCGGAGCGGCTGCGCCGTGACTGCTGACGGCCACCTGACAACTGGAGGCCAGCGCCATGAGCAAGATCGCGATCCCGGCGCTGATGACGGCGATCGTGCCGCGCATGAGAGTGAGCCGTCCGAGGATCTTGTCGGCGTTCTCGATGGCGGCGTCAGCCGCCTCCCGATCAGCGCTTCGGATGTTGCCGGGCACCGGAATCCTCACGGTCAGTCGCCCCCTGGTCTCGAGAGCGCCCAGCCAGGTCCCCGCGATGAGCAATACCGCCGCGATCGCGACAGCGAGCATGGCGATGAACAGGAAGCCTTGCTCGGCCTTGGTGTCCACCGCCCGGCCGTCGGCGAGGGTGGACGGGCTCAACTCGAACTTGGGCCAGCGGTCCCAGAACGCGTTGAGCACGATGACGCTCAGCAGGAGCAGCGCAAGCCCGCTCAGCAGCGCGAACCCCCCGTCGTACTGCCCCGGCTCGACGTCGATCACGTGGTTCCCGCCCTCGGTCGGGTCGGTCGGGGGTTTGGCAGGTGGTTGGGTACTGACCGAGAGTTCGCTCGTCAGGGGCGGGTGGCCGAGCGCGATAACGGCGGTGTACGTCGTGCCGTGCTCAGCGTCGTAGGTGATCCCGGTGATGGTCGTGCTGTCGGAGTCTTTGGGGATGTCGAAGGATCGCAACTCCCGCTGGGGGGTGCCGGCCTGGATGGACCCCGTGGTGGAGTGCCCGGCCGGCAGATCGGCCCAGGTGACCGTGAAGGTGAGCTCCTCGCCGGGCGACACGACCCGCCTGTCTCCCGCGAAGTCCTTGAAGGCCAGATGTAGCGAGGGCTCGGTCATGGCCGGGAGCGGGGGTTCGTGGTCGGGCGCGGGGGGCATCTGGACTCTCCCATCTGGTGACAGCCGATACCGGCAGGATGCCCGAGTCGCCCGGAGTTGTCCGGAGATTCGGAGAAGTTCACCCCAGCGCGATCGCGGTCGCGGCTCCGCTGATGGTGGTCAGCACGAGAGTCGCCGCGCTGTCGCCAGTCACCTTCCCGGTCTCCTGACGGAAGCGATCCGGGTCGAGGGCCACCCCGCGCTTCTTCAGGGTCAGGGTGCCGACGCCCCGCTCGCGCAGCCAGGCGCGCACCACCTTGGGGCGCGCCGGCATCGCGTCGAGCACGGCATACCGGCGAGCCCACGGCAGGGCGGCACCCGCGTCTCCCGAGCTCAGCCCGACCCCTCGGGTCAGTTCCCGCCCCGGCAGCGCCCCGGTCAACCCGGCCCGGACGACGGCCTTGTCGGCCTCCCACAGCCACGGCCCGAGCTCCCCGGCTCCGGACAGGACCGGAGAGGTCGCTGCCGAGCCGACCGCCGCATCTGCCTCGGTGACGACCGCCTCGGTCATCCCACCGCGCCCGTCCGCACGGCATACCGCAGCTGTGCGCCCGGTCGCGAGGGCGAGCGGCCCCCACCACATCGCGCACTCCAGGACCTCGCCCAACCACGAGGTCCATTGCGCCTCGGCTCCGGGTGGGATCCGGCCGTGCGGGAAGGCCGGGGAGAGCTTCGCCCCGGTCGCCGGCACCTGCTCGGCCCACCGGCATACCTGATCCCACGTCGGGTCCATGTCCTCCACCGCGAAGAGCCGCCGCGACCGGCCCCGCGCGTCGGCAACCCCCCGGACGCGCCGCCCCGGGTCGACCCACACCCCGACCGCATCGGTATGCCGTCCGGTCGCCTCGCCCGGCAGCGGCACCTGCTCGGCCCGGCCGGTCACGACGCGGGCGTTCGACCACGGCGCAAGGTTGGCCCGGGCGAAGGCAGCGGTCACCGGGTCGGCCTCGACGGCGAGCACGTCGACGCCGGCCGTCGCGAACGCCAGGGCGTCCGAGCCGATCCCACAGCCCAGGTCGGCGACCGTCGTCACCCCGGCACGGACGAACCGGGCGGTATGCCGTGCGGCGAGTACCGGCCGGGTGGCCTGTTCGAGACCGTCAGGGGTGAAGAACATCCGGTCGGCCGCCGCACCGAACTTCGCGCGGGCTCGTTGCCGCGCCGCGACCACGGCCAGGACCGCCGCGACCTGGGCCGGGTCGTGCCCTTCGCCGCGCAGCCGGGTCTGCAGGGCAAGTTCGCGCGACGGGGCGGTCGCCATCGCCTGCGCCAGCAGGCCGGACGCGGCCGGGGAGGTGACCCAGGTCGCGGTCTCGGGAGTCATCGGCCCCCCACCAACCCGACTGGTCATGGCTCCAGCGTAGGGGCGGCCATGTCCGCGGGTCGGTGCCGAACACACCGCCCGCTGGCACTCGACTTGACCGAGTGCTAACGGCATACCTAGATTGGCGTTAGCACTCTCCCCGTGAGAGTGCTGACGCTCGGTCGGCGTCGACTCCCGCGACGGCGAGGTCGGCCAGGGCGACCACATCGTTGACGACTCCCTGCCCGGCCGTGACGGCCGGCAGGAACCCACGAAGGGAAGGGACACCGAAGTGTCGGTTTCCATCAAGCCGCTCGAAGACCGCATCCTGGTCAAGTCGCTCGAGGCCGAGACCACGACCGCATCCGGCCTGGTCATCCCGGACACCGCGAAGGAGAAGCCCCAGGAGGGCGAGGTCCTCGCCGTCGGACCGGGCCGTATCGACGACAAGGGCAACCGCGTGCCGGTCGACGTCCAGGTCGGCGACCGCGTCATCTACAGCAAGTACGGCGGCACCGAGATCAAGCACCGCGGCCAGGAATACCTCATCCTCTCGGCGCGGGACGTCCTCGCCGTCATCGGCTGAGGTAGGCGATCGTGGCAAAGACGCTGGAGTTCGACGACGCAGCACGCAAGTCCCTGGAGCGAGGTGTCGACGCCCTGGCCAATGCGGTCAAGGTGACCCTCGGCCCCAAGGGCCGCAACGTCGTCATCGACAAGAAGTGGGGCGCTCCGACGATCACCAACGATGGCGTGACCATCGCGCGGGAGATCGAGCTGGAGGACCCCTACGAAAACCTCGGCGCGCAGCTGGCCAAGGAGGTCGCGACCAAGACCAACGACATCGCTGGTGACGGCACGACCACCGCCACGGTGCTCGCCCAGGCCATGGTCAAGGAAGGCCTGCGCAACGTCGCCGCGGGCGCTGCTCCGGCTGCCCTCAAGCGCGGCATGGACCAGGCCGTCGAGGCGCTCAACGACCGGCTGCTGGCCAACGCCCGCGAGGTCGAGGGCACCGACGAGATCGGTCAGGTCGCCTCGCTCTCGGCCCAGGACACGGTGATCGGCCAGACCATCGCCGAGGCCTTCGACAAGGTCGGCAAGGACGGGGTCATCTCGGTCGAGGAGTCCTCGACGACGGCGACCGAGCTGGAGTTCACCGAGGGTATGCAGTTCGATAAGGGCTACATCTCGGCTTACTTCGTCACCGACGCCGAGCGGATGGAGGCCGTCCTCGAGGACGCCTACATCCTGATCAACCAGGGCAAGATCTCCTCGATCCAGGACCTGCTCCCGGTGCTCGAGAAGGTCGTCCAGTCCGGCAAGCCGCTGGTCATCGTCGCCGAGGATGTCGACGGCGAGGCTCTCTCGACGCTCGTCGTCAACAAGATCCGGGGCACCTTCACGGTGGCCGCGGTCAAGGCTCCGGGCTTCGGTGACCGCCGCAAGGCGATGCTCCAGGACCTGGCGATCCTCACGGGCGGTCAGGTCATCACCGAAGAGGTCGGCCTCAAGCTCGACCAGGTCGGTCTCGACTCGATGGGCCAGGCCCGTCGCATCGTCATCACCAAGGACACCACGACCGTCATCGACGGCCAGGGTGACAAGGACGACGTCGACGCCAGGGTCCACCAGATCAAGGCCGAGATCGAGCGCACCGACTCCGATTGGGACCGCGAGAAGCTGCAGGAGCGCCTGGCCAAGCTGGCCGGCGGCGTCTGCGTCATCAAGGTCGGCGCCCACACCGAGGTCGAGCTCAAGGAGAAGAAGCACCGCATCGAGGACGCCATCTCGGCGACCCGCGCGGCCATCGAGGAGGGCATCGTCGCCGGTGGCGGCACAGCCCTCATCCACGCGGCCACGGCCATCGACGAGCTGACCCTCTCCGGTGACGAAGCCACGGGTGCCGCCATCGTGCGCAAGGCCGCGGCGGAGCCGCTGCGGTGGATCGCCGAGAACGCCGGCCACCAGGGCTACGTCGTGACGACCAAGGTCGCCGAGCTCCCGCTCGGGCACGGTCTCGACGCGGCCACCGGCGAATACGTCGACCTGGCCAAGGCCGGCGTCATCGACCCGGTGAAGGTGACGCGGTCAGCCCTGCGCAACGCGGCGTCGATCGCCTCGATGATCCTCACCACCGACACGCTCGTGGTGGAGAAGAAGGAAGAGGAGCCCGCCCCCGCGGCCGGTCACGGCCACGGTCACGGCCACTGAGTCACCCAGCACGACCAGACAGGTATGCCGTGTGTCCCCCGAGGGCACACGGCATACCTGTCTGTGCAGCCGGATCGCGCAGGTCCTAGGCGGACAGCGGGACCCGAGTCGAAGCCGCGGCCACGCGCTCTTCCTCGGTCATCCCGCCCCAGATTCCGTAGGGCTCGCGCGCGGCCAGGGCGTGGCTGCGGCATTGCGCCAGCACCGGGCACCCGCCGCACACCCGCTTGGCAGCGGTCGCGCGTTGGATGCGGGCGGCGCCCCGTTCGCCTTCCGGGTGGAAGAACGCATCGGGACTGAGCCGGCGACAGGCACCGGATTCCTGCCACGACCATTGGTGCGCTATCGGTCCGGGCAGGCGGGAGATCTCTGCCATCTCTTCCCCTCTGAGAAAGCGGAACGCGTGGGTCATCACCACCGATGAGGTAGCTGATGTGAACGCTATGTCGATCGGTGGCGACAGTGGGACTGCCCTCGCCCAAGGCTTGGTAAAGAATGGGTAAGGCGGGCTGTCCACAAACTCCCCCAGCGGTTGGAGTGACGGCCTACACTCGCAGCAGGGATTGGACGCCTCTCAGGTGACGGCCATACGGGGGACCAGCGCAGTGGGCATCTGGCAACACGCATCGCACCCGCCACCGGGTGCCGCGCAGCCTGCGCCGCTGCCCTCGGTAACGAATGAGTCCGCCGCCACGATGGTGCCGTTAGACACGCAGACCTTGCGTGAGCTCGTCATCGCGGCTCGTTCGCCGAACGGACCCGCCATCGACGCGCTGTTGGCCCGAGTCAGGGTTCTCGCCTTGCGCTACGCCCGCGCCCGGTTGGGTCGCTTCGGCGTCGAGGACGTGGCCCAGGATGTTGCGCAGGAGGTGTGCCTGGCCGTGTATTCCGCTCTCGCGACCTATGACGACCGCGGCCTGCCCTTCGAAGCGTTCGTGTACTCGATCACGGCCCGCAAGGTGGCCGATGCACAGCGCGCTCTCATGCGGTCACCGGCTCCGGTCGCCGAGATCCCCGAGAGCGCCGACCCCGGCCGCACGCCTGAAGAGCTGGCAATGCTCAGTGACGATGTATCACGCACTTTCGCACTGCTCGATCGGCTCCCGACCAACCAACGCGAGATCCTTCTGCTTCGGGTGGCCATGGGCTTGGGGACCGAGGAGACGGCCGCTGCGCTGGAGAAGACTCCGGGTGCGGTGCGGGTGGCGCAGCATCGCGCTCTCACGAGCCTGCGCGCCCTGCTGTCCGGCTCAGACGGGGGGCACTCGTGAGCATCCCCGTGCGCGTCGACCTGCTGGGCTCTGACGACGAGATGCTGTCCCTGGTGGGAATGCGCGCCTATACCGGTGACGATGCCGTGGGCGCGCTGCTCGCCGCGGTCGCGGCTGCGGTGGATCGGCCGCTCCAGCCGGTGCTGCCCGTCCGGCGGCGTCGGCGGAGAATCGGCTTCGGGGTCTTTGCGACCGCGGCCTTCCTCGCCTCCGGCAGCGGGATGGCGGCAGCGGTCTCCGACGGCCTGCCCAGCGTCGAGGACTCGATCGTCGCGCTTCGCAGTGACCGCGGGGACGCACCGGGCGCCCCTGCGGCCGGTTCCGAGGTGCAGCGCCAGCCGGGGCTGGAGACCTTCGCCCGGTTGGGCAACCCGGTCGGTGCAGTCACCGTGGTCGACCTGGTCAGCGGTCCAGCCACGGCACCCTGGCTGGACACGACGTCATCGGATGCCCGCGCGGGCGACAGCTCTGGTATGCCGTCCGCCGCGGGAGTCCCCGCCGGGTCGCCCACGGCGCTGGAGTCACTGCGGCTGCCACCCAGCGACCCCACCCTGGCCGACCAGGGCGCTGGTCGTGGGTCCGGGGGCTCCGCCGTCGTCGCGGGCGGCGGGGGCGGCGGGGGAGCCAATCCAGCGACCGGAGGGTCCGGGAGCGGCGCAGCCACCGGGAGCGGCACAGGAACCGGGAGTAACCCTGGGATGGTGAGCGGTGGCGGGACCGTGACCACCAGCGGGAATGGGACCGCCGGGCCCGGCAACGCCGGAAACGGCACCGGGGCCGCGAACCCCGGCACCGGCAATGCGAACGCTGGCGGCGCCAACGCCAACGCCAACGCGAACGCCGGCGGCGCCAACGCCAACGGGAACGCCGGCACCGGCAATGCGAACGCCGGCAACGGCACCGGCAACGCCGGGGGCGGGAACGCCCCAGCGGCAACCAGCGCCCCGGGCTCGGCCAACCGAGCCACTGCCGCACCCGCAGCCACTCCCTCGGCGCCGGTCGGCGCCACCGGGAAGGGCGGATCGCCTCGGTAGAATCCGGGAATGACCCCCGAGAGCATCCGAGAGAGCGGGGACACCCCTTTCGCTCCCCTTGGCCTGACCTATGACGACGTCCTGCTCTTGCCCGGAGAAACCGACGTCATCCCCAGCGAGGTCGACACCACGACCCGGCTGACCCGGGAGATCTCGATTCGCATCCCCCTTGTCTCTGCGGCGATGGACACCGTCACCGAGTCGCGGATGGCCATCAACATGGCCCGCCAGGGCGGCCTGGGCGTGCTGCACCGCAACCTGTCGATCGCCGATCAGGCCTACCAGGTCGACGTCGTCAAGCGCACCCAGACCGGGATGATCAGCAACCCCATCACCATCGGCCCGGATGCCACCCTCGAGGACCTCGACAGCGTCTGCGGGCAATACCGCGTGTCCGGCCTACCTGTCGTCGATCCCGGTCACCACCTGTTGGGCATCATCACCAACCGCGACCTGCGTTTCACCCCGGTCGCCGAGTGGGCGACGACCCTCGTGCGCGAGGTCATGACGCCGATGCCGCTCATCACCGCGCCCGAGGGCATCTCACGCGAGGACGCCACCCTGCTGCTGCGCCAGCACAAGCGCGAACGGCTGCCGCTCGTCGACGGCGAGGGTCGCCTGGCCGGTCTCATCACGGTCAAGGACTTCGTCAAGTCCGAGCAATATCCCCAGGCGAGCAAGGACGCCCAAGGCCGCCTGCTCGTCGCCGCCGCCATCGGCTATTTCGGCGATGCCTGGGAGCGAGCCACGACGCTCGTCGAGGCCGGCGTCGACATCCTCGTGCCCGATGTCGCCAACGGTCACGCCCGGCTCATGCTCGAAATGATCGCCAAGCTCAAGTCCGACCCGGCGACCCGGCACGTCCAGGTCATCGGCGGCAATGTCGCCACGCGAGCGGGTGCTCAGGCGCTCGTCGATGCCGGCGCAGACGCGGTGAAGGTGGGCGTCGGACCCGGCTCGATCTGCACGACGCGGGTCGTCGCGGGGGTCGGCGTGCCCCAGATCACCGCGGTCCACGAGGCGTCTCGGGCGTGCGCCCCGGCCGGAGTCCCGGTCATCGCCGACGGCGGCGTCCAATACTCGGGCGACCTGGCCAAAGCGCTCGTCGCCGGAGCCGACACGATCATGGTCGGCTCGCTGCTGGCCGGCTGCGAAGAGAGTCCCGGCGAGCTCGTCTTCGTCAACGGCAAGCAGTTCAAGACCTACCGCGGCATGGGGTCGATGGGCGCGATGGCCTCCCGCGGCAAGAAGTCCTTCTCCAAGGACCGCTACTTCCAGGCCGACGTCGACACCGACGACAAGATTGTCCCTGAAGGCATCGAGGGGCGGGTGGCCTACCGCGGTCCGCTCAAGGCCGTCGTTCACCAGTTGGTCGGCGGGCTGCACCAGTCGATGTTCTACGTCGGGGCGCGCACGATTCCCGAGCTCAAGGAGCGCGGACGATTCGTCCGCATCACCTCCGCCGGGCTCAAGGAGAGCCACCCGCACGACGTGCAGGGAATCGTCGAGGCACCCAACTACGTCACCCGCTGACAGACGTCGTATGCCGTGCGGCGGGTAGGGTTTCGGACGTGACCGAGATCGAGATCGGCCGCGGCAAACGCGGTCGCCGGGCCTATTCGCTCGAGGAAATCGCCATCGTCCCCTCCCGGCGGACCCGCGACCCCGAGGACGTGTCGGTCTCCTGGCAGATCGACGCCTACCACCTCGACATCCCCGTCATGGGGGCGCCGATGGACTCGGTCATCTCCCCGGCCACGGCGATCGAGCTGGGTCGTCTCGGTGGTCTGCCGGTCCTCGACCTGGAAGGCGTGTGGACGCGCTACGACGACCCGGAGGCCCTCCTCGAGGAGGTTGCGGCCCTCGACCCGGCCCGCGCGACCGCGCGGATGCAGCAGATCTACGCCGAGCCGATCAAGGCCGAGCTCATCGGCGAACGCCTGCGCGAGCTGCGGGCCGCCGGCGTCACGGTCGCCGGAGCGCTCAGCCCCAAGCACACTCAGGCCCACTGGCGCACCGTCGTCGATGCGGGTGTCGACCTGTTCGTCATTCGCGGCACGACCGTCTCCGCCGAGCACGTGTCGAGTCAGGCCGAGCCGCTCAACCTCAAGCGGTTCATCTACGAGCTCGATGTGCCCGTCATCGTCGGGGGCGCCTCCACCTACACCGCGGCCCTGCACCTCATGCGGACCGGCGCGGCGGGCGTCCTCGTGGGCTTCGGTGGGGGAGCAGCCCACACGACTCGGCGCACCCTCGGCATTCACGCCCCGATGGCGACGGCGATCGCCGATGTGGCGGCCGCGCGGCGCGACTACCTCGACGAGTCGGGCGGACGCTACGTCCACGTCATCGCCGACGGCGGGGTCGGCACCTCCGGTGACGTCGTCAAGGCCATCGCGTGTGGTTCCGACGCCGTCATGCTCGGAGCGGCCCTGGCCCGCGCCACCGAGGCGCCCGGCGCCGGTTTCCACTGGGGGTCCGAGGCTCACCACCAGTCGCTGCCCCGCGGCGAACGGGTGCAGGTCGGTCGGCGGGCCAGCATGGCAGAGATCCTCTTCGGCCCGGGCCGTGCTGCCGACGGCACGACCAACATCATCGGCGCGTTGCGCCGGGCGATGGCGACGACCGGCTACTCCGATGTCAAGGAGTTCCAGCGCGTGGAAGTCGTC
>Ga0208938_1001415_pt1 | contig 14063 bp, 13 predicted proteins | sample AD_UKC125_MetaG_FD_184434 | JGI IMG/M metagenome (GOLD analysis project Ga0208938, IMG submission 184434) | Active sludge microbial communities of municipal wastewater-treating anaerobic digesters from USA - AD_UKC125_MetaG (SPAdes) (version 2) | ecosystem: Engineered > Bioreactor > Anaerobic >... | reverse complement strand
CTCGACGAGTCGGGCAAGCTCGTCACCGTCGTCATGGGTTCCTACGGCATCGGGGTCTCCCGCGCCGTCGCCTGCGTCGCCGAGGGCAACCACGACCAGTTCGGTCTGGTCTGGCCGCGGGAGATCGCGCCCGCCGATGTCCACGTCGTCGCCACCGGCAAAGACGAGGAGGTCTTCGTCGCTGCTGACACGTTGGCTCGCGAGTTGGCCGCCCAGGGTCTGGAGGTCATCTACGACGACCGCCGCGGGGTCTCCCCAGGTGTGAAGTTCAAGGACTCCGAGCTCGTCGGCGTTCCGACGATCGTCGTCGTTGGGCGTGGTCTGGCCGACGGGAAGGTCGAGATCAAGGACCGCCGGTCGGGGGAGCGACGCGAGGTCGCGGTCGGCGAGGCCGTCGCCGAGGTATGCCGCGAGGTCCGCGGCTCGTGACGTCCGGCCAGATGCCCGGCGCGGTCGAGGCCGTGATCTTCGACTGGGGCGGCACGATCACCCCGTGGCACACCGTCGACCTGCGTGAGCAGTGGCACGTCTTTGCTCGGGGAATGGGTGCGATCGCCTGCTCGCTGAACGACACCGCGTCGGCGGTGCTCAAGGCAGAGGACGCGGCGTGGCGGCGTGGTCGAGAGGAGGGGACCAGCGCGCGGCTCGATGACATCTTGCGCACGGCCGGTCTCGACCCGGACCACACGGCGACGCATGCCGGGCTGGCGGCATACCGGGAGTTCTGGGAGCCGCACACGTTCACGCACCCGAACATTCCGGAAGTCTGGGAGTGGTTGCGCGACAACGGAATCCGCGTTGGGGTGCTGTCCAACACGATCTGGTCGCGCGACTACCACCGCGAAATCTTCGAGCGCGACGGGGTGCTTCACCTCGTTGACGCCGACGTCTACTCCAGCGAGACCCCCTGGGTGAAGCCGCGACCGGAGATCTTCCGTGCCGCGGCGGCAGCGGTGGGGGCCGATCCGGCGGCGTGCGTCTATGTCGGTGACCGCTCCTACGAGGACGTCCACGGGCCACAGTCGGTCGGGATGCGCGCGATCTGGATCCCGCACTCGGACATCCCGGCCGAGCAGCAGGTCTCGCACGAAGCCACCCCTGATGCGATCGCGCACGAGCTGACCGACCTGGTCGACATCGTGTCGGCCTGGTCCTTCGATGGGCCGTCGTCCGGCAGGTCCTTCGGCGGGCCGGAGTCCCCGCTCGGGGATGCCTGACAGCCCAACCGTCTTCGCGCTGCTCGTCGTGGCCGGCCTGTTGGCAGGTTGGGTCGACGCGGTGGTCGGGGGCGGCGGGTTGATCCAACTGCCCGCCTTGCTCCTCGGGCTCCCGGGCGCCGCGCCGGCCCAACTGCTGGCCACCAACAAGATCGCCTCGATCTGCGGGACCTCGGTGAGCGCGGCGACGTACTATCGGCGCGTGCGGCCGGACCTGCGCACCGCCCTGCCCATGGCCGGCGCTGCCTACGTCGGTGCCATCGGTGGGGCGCTCATCGGGCTGCACATTCCCAAGAGCGCGTTCAACCCGGTCATCCTCGCGCTGCTCGTCGTCGTCGGGGCCTACACGCTGCTGCGTCCCGACCTCGGGACGGTGACCGAACTGCGGCACTCCGGCACACGGCATACCTCGTATGCCGTCCTCGTCGGCCTGGTCATCGGCGCCTACGACGGGGCGCTGGGGCCGGGGACGGGGTCGTTCCTGGTGTTCGCGTTGGTGGGGTGGCTGGGGTATGCGTTCCTGCAGGCCAGCGCGAAGGCCAAGATCGCGAACTTCGCCACCAACCTCGGGGCGCTGACCGTGTTCGTGCCGCAGGGCCAGGTGCTGTGGGTGACGGGATTGGCGATGGGTGTCGCGAACCTTGTCGGCGGTTACCTCGGTGCGCGCACGGCCGTGCGGCTGGGGAGTGGCTTCGTACGGGCGGTGTTCATGGTGGTGGTCGGCGCCTTCATCGTGCGCCTCGGTGGCTCGGTCTTCGGGGTGTGGCCGTAGAAATGACCGTGCGAGCGCTATGTCCGGGGAGAATCGGGGGAGCGGGCCGCAAAGATGACCGTGCGAGCGCTATCTCCGTGGGAAAACGGGGATTGATCGGGGGGAGGCGTGGGGGTGTGGGTGCCTGGTGAGAGCATCGCGGGAGGTGACGAACGCGGCATACCTCATGCCCCGGACCGAGCCGACTCACAGGAAACTCCTAGGTTCGCCCCTCAGGATCGACACATGTCCGCAGCGACCATCACTCCCGCGCACAACGGGACCGCGGCCGGCCAAGCGCCTGCCCGCCGCCCCGTCGGTGTTCCGCGGACCCCGCAATGGTGGCGCGATCTGGCTGGGACCTTCACCTGGCTCACCATGCTGTTCGTCGTCGCCCTCTGGGTGCGCAACGGTGGGATCCAGGAGTTCAGGTCGCTGGCCGGAGGGCTGAGCACGCTCGGCCGCGTGACGGGAATGGTGTCGGCGCAACTGCTGCTCATCCAGGTGCTGCTCATGGCGCGCATCCCGATGGTCGAACGCTCCTACGGACAGGACGAGTTGGCCAGGCGTCACCGGCTGGTCGGCCTGTGGTCGTTCAACCTCATGTGGGCCCACCTCGTGCTCATCTGGCTCGGGTATGCCGCCTCGTCCGGAGCGGGCCTCTGGGGGACGATCGTCGACCTCGTGCTCAACTACCCGGGGATGCTCCTGGCCCTGGCGGGGATGGTTGCCTTGTGCATGGTGGTCGTCACGTCGTTCCGGGCCTCCCGAGCGGCGCTGCGCTATGAGTCATGGCATCTGTTGCACCTCTACGCCTACCTCGGCGTGGGGCTGGCCCTGCCGCACCAACTCTGGACCGGCCAGGACTTCGTCGGCAACCTCGCCGCGACCGCCTTCTGGTGGACCCTCTGGGGCGCGGCGATCGTTTGCACGCTCACCTGGCGGGTCGGCCTGCCGATCTGGCGGACGACGCGGCACCGACTCGTCGTCGAGCGGGTTTACCCCGAGGGCCCCGGCGTCACGTCGGTCGTCGTCAGCGGTCGTGACCTGGACCGGATCCCCGTCGGCGCCGGGCAGTTCTTCCAGTGGCGGTTTCTCGGCAACCCCGGCGCCTCTCGCGCCCACCCCTACTCGCTGTCCGCCGCACCCGACGGCCGTTCCCTGCGGATCACCGCGGCGCACCTGGGCGACGGGTCCGCCGCGCTCGCCAACCTCAAGCCCGGCTCTCGGGTGATGATTGAAGGCCCCTACGGGCGACTGCACGGCGGGGTGCGCCGGCGCAGGAAGGTGCTGCTCATCGCCTCCGGCATCGGGGTCACGCCGATGCGGGCGCTCCTGGAGGAACTGCCCCAAGGCCCCGGGGACATCACCCTCGTCTATCGGGCACGCGAACAGACCGACCTCATCTTTACCGACGAACTTCTTGCCCTGGCCCGAGCCCGCGGCGCGCGCGTCTTCACGGTCATGGGGCGGCGAACGACCCGTCGACCCAGTTGGCTCCCCGAGAGCGCCGCCCACCTGTCCGACGTCGACGCGTTGCGTCACCTCGTCCCCGACCTCGCCGACCACGACGTCTACGTCTGCGGCAACCCCCAGTGGATGGATCGCGTCGAAGAGGCGGCGCTCGCCGGCGGCGTGCCGGAGGCCAACATCCACGTCGAACGCTTCGTCTACTGATCCTGACCGGAAGAGAACCGCGCATGCGACGCATCGTCACCTGGGCACTGAGCACGATCACGACCCTCGTGCTGCTCATGAGCTACCACACGTCGACCTCGAGCACGGCCTCCACCGTCAACGCCTCCGGCGTGACCCCTGGCAGCGCATCGAAGGGGGCGGCTCCCGGCTCCGTTCCGAACTCCGGTGGGTCAGCAGGCACCGGCAACGGCACGACGGGCGGGTCATCGAACGGCTCGGCGTCGAGCGCCGACGGCACGACGTTTGCGGGGGCCGCCGTGCCTACCCGCTTCGGCAACGTCCAGGTGCAGATCACCGTCGTCGACAAGCAGATTACCGCAGCGACGGTCCTGCAGATCCCCAACCGGGACCGCAAGGACATCCAGATCAACAACCGCGCGGTCCCGATCCTCAACAGCGCGACCGTCAAGGCCCAGAGCGCCGACATCGACATGGTGTCCGGGGCCACGGTCACCTCTGTCGCCTACATCCAGTCGCTGCAGTCGGCGATCGACAAGGCCAATTTGTGACCCGCCGGGCCTGGGTCGAGCACCACATGGGGATGCCGATGAGCATCCACCTGCGCGGTGACGACCTGGCCCGGCCGGAGGTCGAGAAGGCCGTGGCGACGGCATACGCCCTCCTTGCCCGGATGGACGAGATCTTCTCCACGTGGTCGACGGACTCCCAGGTGAGCCGGCTGCGGCGCGGCGAACTGGCGCTGAGCGATTGCGACCCGCTCGTCCACCAGGCGGCCCGCATCGGTGGTCAGGCGGAGGAGCTCACGAGCGGCGCCTTCACGACGTTGTTGCCTGACGCGGACGGTATGCCGCGCTTCGACCCGACCGGACTCGTCAAGGGGTGGGCGGTCGACCTGGCCGGCGACGAACTGCGCGGCCTTCCTGGTGTGTCGTGGTGCATCAACGCAGGCGGCGACGTCCGAGCCGGTCGGCACCAGCACGTGCCTCCGACCGGTGAGGACGCTAAGGCGTGGCGGATCGGCATCGAGAACCCCTACGACCGCAGCCAGATCGCCCGAGTCGTCCCGCTCACCGACGGGGCCGTCGCCACGTCGGGCACCGCGGCGCGAGGTGCCCATCTGTATGACCCGCACACCCGTCAGGCCGTCGGGCGGCCCGGGTCGACAAGCGTCGTCGGCCCCGACCTGCTGTGGTCGGACATCTGGGCCACGGCCCTGTTCGTCGGCGGCGCGACGACCCGAGCTGCGTTCGCCGAGCACCCGGCATACGAGGTCGTCGACCTCTGAGTCACCCCGCGACGGGACGCAGCGCTGCCGCCAGGTCGGCGGGCGTGGTCACCGGACGATCGCACACGAACCCGCGACACACGTATGCCGCCGCCGCGCCGTCCACGAGTGGGCGCCCCGCGAGCAGGGGCACGCCGGGGGCGTCGGGCTGGCCGGCAGCCAGCACCAACCCGGGGGAGGGACTGGCCAGCGCCACCTGTCGCAGCGCCTCGGCGTCGGCGCCGGTCCCGACGATCGCCACCTGCAGCGGTCCGGCCAGCCGGCCCTCGGCTCCTGCCAGAGTCCAACCGGCAAAGCGGGGATCCCGCTCGGCGACCGACCCAGCAACGGCGAGCGCGGCGTCGGCCAGCTCCAGGTGAGACGTCGACCCGGCGAGCGCGCCGAAGCCGAGCAGAGCCACGGCCAGGGACGATTGACCCGACGGTTCGGCGTTGTCGGCGGACGAGTGCGGCCGGGTTGGCAGGAGGCGCTCGTCAGTGTCGTCAGCGATGCCCGGCGTGTCGTAGAACGTGCCTGGGGCCTCGTTGTCCGCGTCGCCGAACAGCGCGACGGCCGTGTCGAGGAGCGTCCCCGCAACCGAGAGCCACCGGGCCTCCCCGGTGACCTGGGCCAGGGTCAGCAGCCCTTCGGCGAGGTTCCCGTAGTCGTCGGCGCACCCCTGTGCCGTCCCGACTGATCCGTCCCGCGAGACTCGCCGCAGCCGACCATCGACGAGGTGCAGGTCAAGGATCAGGTCTGCCGCGGCTGCCGCTGCCGCAACGAAATCGGCCCGCCCCAGCAGGGTGCCGACCTCGGCGAGCGCGGCGATCGCTAGCCCGTTCCACGAGGTGACGACCTTGTCGTCACGGGCCGGTTGCGGTCGGGTGGCTCGGGCTGCCAACAGCCTGGTGCGCACCCCCGCCCACCACGACGGGTCGTCGGGATCGCCCTGCAACTGCAGCGTCGATCGGCCGTGTTCGAAGGTCCCCTCGGCGGTCACCGTGAGCAGGTCCGCGGCCCGATCCCCGTCCTCGGCGCCCAACACCTCGACCAACTCGGCCCTGGACCAGACATAGGTGAGGCCTTCGACGCCGTCGGTGTCGGCGTCCAGCGCTGCCGCGAATCCGCCTTGGGCAGTGCCCAATTCGCGCACGATGAATTCACACGTCTCGACGGCGATCCGAGCCGCGAGGGGCGACCCCGTGGCGCGCCACCAGTGCCCGTAGACCCGGGCCAACAGAGCGTTGTCGTAGAGCATCTTCTCGAAGTGCGGGACCACCCAGGCGGCGTCCACGGCATACCTGGCGAAGCCGCCCGCGAGTTGGTCGTAGATGCCGCCGCGCGCCATGGCCGTGCAGGCCTCCTCGACGAGGCCGAGCGCTTCGGGCGAGCCGGTCCGCCCGTGGTGGCGCAGCAGGAACTCCAGCACCATCGCGGCGGGGAACTTCGGCGCGCGGCCGAAGCCCCCGTTGACCGGGTCGGCCGCGCGTCCCAGCCGGGTCACCGCGTCCGCCACGGTATGCCGCGTGATCGGTTCCGGCGCGGTCGGCGCGACCTGCGAACGCACCGCCGCCATGATCTGGGCACTGCTGGCTTGGATCGCCCCGCGCCGATCAGCCCAGGCCGACGACGCTGCGTCGAGGAGGCCAAGGAACTGCTCGCGCGGCAGGTAGGTCCCGCACCAGAACGGCTCGCCCTCGGGGGTGAGCAACACGGTCATCGGCCAGCCACCCGAGCCGGTGAGTGCCACGGTGGCGGCCATGTAGACGGCGTCGACATCCGGGCGTTCCTCGCGATCGACCTTGACGGCGACGAAGCCGGCGTTGACCGCCGCGGCCACGTCGTCCTTCTCGAAGGACTCGTGAGCCATGACGTGGCACCAGTGGCACGCGGCATACCCGACGGACAACAGGACCGGGACGTCGCGGTGACGAGCCTCCGCGAAGGCCGCCTCCGACCACTCCCACCAGTCCACCGGGTTGTCGGCATGTTGACGCAGGTAGGGGCTGAGGGCCTGCGCGAGTCGGTTTGGCATGCCTGTCAAGGTAACCGGTTCGGGCGGGTGCAGTTGCTTGAGGTCGAGTGCGAGCTAGTCAAAACGTCAGATCCAGCAACCGCGAAAGCTCGACTTCAAGTTAGGCAAACGATAGAGTTTGGCATGGCTAACTACGTCGCGCGCATCGCCGACCACGAGCTTGACGCCCGACTACGCGTGATGGGCGCAGTCCTCATCGAGGGGCCGAAGGCGTGCGGAAAGACCGCCACTGCATCCCAGATCGCCAACACGATCATCCGCCTCGACGAGGACCCCGTAGCGCGCGCCCAGCTCGATTTCGACCCCCAAGCCCTCTTCTCCGGAAGGCCACCGATCCTGTTCGACGAATGGCAGGTCGAGCCGGAGATCTGGAACCGCGTCCGTCGGCAGGTCGACGACCGCGAGGAAAAGGGCCAGTTCATCCTCACCGGATCCGCCCGACCGCGAGACAACGCGAACCGACACTCGGGGGCCGGGCGATTCTCGGTCATGCAGATGCGGCCGATGAGTCTCTTCGAGACCGGGCACTCGACCGGCGAGATCTCCCTGGCGAACCTCCTGGCGGGGGAACGCCAGGCCGGCCTGGGCACGCACTTGAGCTTCGACAACCTCATCCGTCGCATCATCACGGGCGGCTGGCCGGACCTACTCGACTCAGACGAGGACTTCGCACGAGACTGGCTCGCCGACTACCTGCGTCAAGTCATCGAGGTCGACGTCCCAGAGATGGGCCATCGCCGTAACCCAGGCAACCTGCGCCGCCTTCTCGAATCCCTAGCTCGTGGCGTCGGACAGCCCGTCAAGCTCAGCGATCTCGCCAAGGACGTCGGGGGCGAGGGCGGCCCGGTCGCCCACGAGACGATCACCGGCTACCTCGACGCACTCAGGCGTTTGTGGCTCACCGACGACTCTGCAGCGTGGCGACCCCATATGCGATCTCGAACCCGCCTGCGCACCGCGCCGGTGCGCTACTTCGTCGACCCATCGATCGGCACAGCCGCACTCAGCATCGGCAGCGCCGAGCTCAAGCGGGACCCTCTCGCGCTGGGCTTCCATTTCGAAGCGCTGGCCATCCGCGACCTCCGAATCTACGCACAGTTGCACCGTGGGCAGGTCGACTCATGGCGGGACGCAAACGGCAACGAAGTCGATGCGGTCCTGACCGCCCGCGACAACACGTGGGCAGCCTTCGAAATTAAGCTCAACCCACGCGATGTCGACGCCGGGGCAGCATCCGTCCTCAAATTCGCCGCGAACGTCGACACCGACCGACACAAGCGGCCGGCCTGCCTGGGTGTCATCACCTCGACGGGCGCCGGTGGCCTCCGTCCAGACGGTGTCCACGTCATCCCGATCGGCGCGCTCGGCCCCTGAACTCGCTGCCGAACGTCAAACGATTGGCGAGATGCTTAACCCGTTCGCCGAACGCGCCACATCAAGCGACCACTGGAGGTAGCAACCCATGAAGATCTTTGCCGTTGTGCTGGTGACCGCAACAGCCTTCGGTGCCTCGTGGGTGCTGACGCGCTGGGCGTCCAGCCCCGTCTGGCACCGCGTTGTTGTGCTCGTCGCCCTTCCCGCGGCCCTCGTTCTGGCCAGCTTCAACAGCGACCCTCTGTCGGGCACGACCGCCGTCATCGCGGTCCTCGTGGGCGCCGCGGTCGGCGCGACCTTCCGACCTCGGGTCAGTGGCCGGGAAGGCGGCCGGTCGACGGGTCCCGGGCAGTGAGGCAGTAGACCTCACCCGCGGGGTCACGCAGGACGGTCCAGAACTCCTGCACCGCCACCACCTGCGCCCCAAGCGAGCGATGGTATGCCGTCGCGGCGCTGACGTCGGCGCAGGCCAGGTCCAGGTGCATCCGGGGTCCGTTGCTCGGTTCGGTGTCCAGGCGCTGCAGGAGCAGGCGGATCGCCAACTCGGGCGGTGGGATGAGCACGGTGAACTCGGGGCGAACCGAGGCAACCACTCGCCACCCGGTGAGCGCCGCCCAAAACTCCACTTCGGCGGGCGCGCTCGCCGGGCCCACGTCGAGGGCGACCTGGTCAGCGCGCACCCGTCCACCGGGCGTCTCGACGACCGGAGGACGGACCCCGGCGCGGCGCAGCGGAACGAAGCAGAAGAGCAGCCCGGCAGGGGAGCGCAACACCTGGAGCGACCCGAGATGCGCAACTGACCGGGCTCCGAGGCCGACAGCGCGGTCGCGAGCGGCGACGACGTCGGGGACCTCCAGATCGAGGTGTCCGCCCTGGCACGGGTCGCCGACCCCTTGGAGTTTGATCGCAGCGTCGCCGTCGGTCGGCAGCAGGGTGGCGAACTCGCCGTTCTCGCCCCGACGCGCCGACAGGGTCGCCCCGAGGGCCGCACACCAGAAGTCGGCGGCTAAGGCGAAGGCCGCAACCGGGCGGTCCAGGAACGCCGTCACCCAGTGCACCCGAACATCGGCGCCGCTGTCACCGACCGTGCCCGTCGCCTCGCCGACACCGCCCGCGGCCCCGCCCATCGCCCCGCTCATGGCTGCATCGCCTTGATGATCGCCACCGCAAGGCTGACGCGGTCCGCAGCCGCGGGGTCGTGAGCCACCTCAAGTGCGTTGTCCATCTCGCGGACGATAGCCCAGGACCGAGCCCGGTCCTCGTCGATTTCCGCGGCCTCGCACACGATCTCCACCCGTCGACGCAGCCCCCACCGAAGGTCGGCCCCGGTGCCCAACTCGTCGGGCCGGTCCCACAACAGCGCGACCACGTCGAAGGCGCGGTCGCCGGCCGCCGGCTTGGGGTCGATCGCCACCCATGCCGGCCGGCCGTCGCGGATCCCGCGCAGGACGTTGGAGCAGTGCAGATCGGTGTGCAGCAGCCATCCACCGCCTGAGTCATCAGTGGCGAAATCTGCGGCCAATGCCCTCGCCTGGTCGACGAACCGCCGAGGCACCGGGCCGGCGCCACCGGCGAGCACATCCGCGTACGCATCCGCCTTCCGCGCGGCATACTCACGCAGCGTTGGCACGGTCGGGGGAGCGGGCACCTTCAGGTGGCGCAGCAGGTCACCGACGACCTCGCACGCCTCATCCATGGGTATGCCGTGCAGGTCGCGGTCGGCGTCGAGGCGCTCGAGCAGCAGGGCCCACAGGGACGGGTCGGCTCGCAGGAGTCGAACCGCCGCTTGGCCACCCCAGTGCCGCAACGCGAGATGCTCGCCCGCGGCCTCGTGATGCGGCCAGGTGACCTTGAGCATGGCCGGGCCGTCGGCGCTGACAACCGGGAGGGCGATCGCGCAGGCCCCGTGCCGGGCCGGGCCGTCGGGCGTCAACTCCCAATCGGCGCACACGTCGGCAACCGTCCGCGGCAGCCCGCGCAACCACGAGTCGCCGTCGATCGCGTGTCGTGCGGACGGGCCGTCCAGCAGGACATCCGCCGGACGCCCCGCCGCCGCGGCGACGAGACCGGCGGGAAGCGCCACCACGGTCACCCCAGCGCCAGCCCGGGCATCGTCGGCCAGGCGACGCCGTGGGCGACGGCCAGCGTTACCGCTTCAGTTTCAAGCCGGACCACTTCGAGCAGGGCAGAGGACCCCTGTGGGATCCGATCGAGATCGTCCAACCCGCGGTCCACGAGGTTGCGAAGGACGACGCTCACCAGCCGCCGAGCGTCGTCCGGCCCGGTGACGGGGAAGGGCAGGTGATAACCCAAAGCAGGAAGCGGGTCCGGGGTCAGCGCGGCGGCCAGCGTCGCCTCGCGGCGGGTCAGCGCGGCGACCGTGGCGAGGAGCGACTCACGGTCCGTGTCGAGCAGATGCGCTGCAGCGACCTCGAGGGCGTATTCGCAGGCTCGCGTCACCCCCACCAACGGCGTGGCGACGGGGGCGGGCAGCGGGTCGCGGGTCGGCCAGACGGGCGGCGCCGCGAGGCTTGCCGCGCCCGCAGCGTCATGGGCGGCGATGGCGACACCCAGGGCTCGCTGGGTGACGAACGACCCGGCAGCCGCGATGGAGGCATCGGCGGTGTCGCGAGCCGCGCGGGCCAACTCCCCCGCGGTGACCGGCGGCGGCACCGCGTTCGTGGGTGCCGATGTGGACGCCGTGGTCGCGGTTCCATCGACGGGCGCGGTCGGCCCCGAGGTCGCCGTCGCGGTCGAGCCGGGCGGCCCGCTGATGATTCGTTCGGGGACCTGCCCCGTTTCGAGGATCGCACGCAGCACCTGGGCCTGACGGGTATGCCGTTGCGTCACCTCAGGCGCGAGAGGCACCCCCGTAGCCCGGCCGGCGACTCCAGCCAACGCCGTCGCCCGTCGATAGGCCGCGACGAGCAACGCCTCGTCGGGGATCGGTTGGCGGCTGACAAACGGGATGGTGGGAGCGTCGTCCTCCAACCGGATCCCACACCCGGCCAGGCCGATGCCCGCCACGGCCGACAGGCCGGCCAACCCCGCCGCGCGCAACACGGTGCGGCGGGGCGGCATACGACGGGGTATGCCGCCCAAACCGGCGGTGAGGGGGGCCCGAGACACGGCCCGATCATGGCATGGGACGGTGCCCTCGCCGCTCGACTGACGTCAGGGCAGCGGCAGCGCCGTTACAGTGGTGTCACCCTTCGGCTGGCCGACGGGTCCCGCGAGTGCGGAAAATCGACAAGAGCAGGAGGTGTGCGCCGTGCAGGCAAGCCTTGTCCGCTCCATTGTCGAAGCGCCGCTGGCCGCAGTGGATCTGGTCGTGGAGGACGTCACCGTGACCGCTGCCGGGCGTCGCTCGGTGGTTCGGATCGCGGTCGACCGCTCTCTGGCCGGCCTCGCCAACACCGACACGACCTCGTTCGTGGCGCCTCTGTCCTTGGACGAGGTGGCCGATGCCACTCGGGTCGTCGATGCAGCCCTCGATTCCGACACCCGCGTGGGCAACGCGCCCTACGTGCTCGAGGTGAGCTCGCCCGGCGTGGATAGGCCGCTGACCCAGCCTCGTCACCTGCGCCGCAACGTCGGGCGCCTCGTGCGGTTGCGCCTGAAGGAGGGCGCGGAGCGCTCCGGGCGGATCGCCTCCGTGAGCGATCTGGTCATCGTCCTGACACCGGACCCGGCTGCCGATCCGGCGGCCACCGCCGCAGGGCCGGTCGAGATCCCGGTGGACCAGGTGCGCGACGGCCGCGTCATCATCGAGTTCGGGCGGATCGACGAGGTCGACCTGGACGAGCCAGACGACGAGCTTGACGAGACAGACGAGACAGACGACGAGTTGGACGAGCCGAGAAGTGAGGAGGGCTGATGGACATCGACCTGGCAGCGCTACGGGCGCTGGAACGCGAACGCGACCTCAGCCTTGAGGTGTTGATCCCGGCGATCGAGCAGGCCCTGCTGACCGCCTATCACCGCACCGATGGGTCGTTCAAGATCGCCCGCGTGGAGTTGGACCGCAAGACCGGCCACGTGGTTGTCCTCGCGCGCGAGGAGGGCCCGCTGCTGCCCCCGACCGAGGAGGGCGAACGCCCCACTCGCGGCGAGCCCGGCCCGGAGTTCGACGACACGCCGGACGGTTTCGGGCGAGTCGCTGCGGCGACCGCGCGGCAGGTCATCGTCCAGCGACTGCGCGACCTGGAGGACGAGGCGATCCTCGGTGACTTCAAGGGTCGCGAGGGCGACATCGTCTCCGGGATCGTCCAGCAGGGGTCAGACCCTCGCAACGTCCTGGTCGACTTCGGGACGGTCGAAGGCATGCTCCCGCAGGCCGAGCAGGTGCCCGGCGAGGTCTACCGGCACGGTGAGCGGCTGCGCTGCTACGTCGTCAGCGTCAAGCGTGGTCCCAAGGGCCCGCAGATTGCTCTGTCACGCACCCACCCCAACCTCGTCCGGTCGCTGTTCAAGCTTGAGGTGCCCGAGATCGCGGACGGCACCGTCGAGATCGCCGCGATGATCCGGGAAGCCGGCCACCGCACCAAGATCGCGGTGCGCTCCCGGGTCCCCGGGGTCAACGCGAAGGGGGCATGCATCGGCCCGATGGGTGCCCGGGTCCGGGCCGTCATGAACGAGCTGGGCGGGGAGAAAATCGACATCGTCGACTACTCCGACGACCCGCGCGAGTTCATCGCGGCGGCCCTGTCACCGGCGCGCGTGCAGTCGGTCGAGGTCGTCGACCCGGTGCTGCGTGCCGCCCGGGCAATCGTTCCCGACTACCAGTTGTCACTGGCGATCGGCAAGGAGGGCCAGAACGCCCGACTGGCCGCCAAACTCACCGGTTGGCGGATCGACATCCGCTCCGACACCGCTGTCGCCGAGAACCCTCCGACGTCTGATGCGCCGCCTGCCAGCGCCACCCGGCCGGCCGGTGACCGCCGCCCGCAGCAGGGCGGCGGGGGACGGCATACCGGCTCGCGCGGCACTGGACGCGGTGGCTCTGGCGCCGGTCCGTCCGGCCCGCCGCGCCGGGGGTGACCCACGGGTCGCCCCGCCACGGGGTAGACTGATGGGGACCGACCGGACTGGACTCCGTTCGGCGTCCTTCCCGTATGCCGCGCAACAGGGATCCCCTGTGCGCACCTGCGTGGGATGTCGCCGCCCGGATAGCTGGTTGGTTCTCGTGCGAGTGGTCGCCATCGTGGAAGCCGGACAAGCCCGGTTGGTCCCCGATGTGCGACATCGGCTCCCCGGGCGCGGCGCATGGCTGCACCCGGAGACCGCTTGTCTAGAGGTCGCCGTCCGGAAACGGGCGTTCGGAAGAGCCCTGCGCCTGCAGGTCCCCGCCGACGCCGCAGCCCTGACGGCATACCTGCGAGATCTCGTTCCACCGCTCGAGCCGACGATGTCCGAACAACCACAAGGCGGGTTAGACGCTGATGAGCACGCGATGAGCACTCAGCAATGAGCAAGCCCCAGCACTAACGCGGTCTGCGCCCCTGTCGAGGCACAGACCCAAGACAGGAGAAACGTGGCAAAGGTCCGTGTGAGCGCGCTCGCCAAAGAGCTCGGCACCGACAGTAAGTCCCTGATGGCGCACCTCAGTGCGCTGGGGGAGTACGTCAAGTCCCCGTCGTCGACCATCGAGTCACCGGTCGAACGCAAGGTCCGTGAGACCTTCCCCAAGCCCGCCGCTGCGTCGGCTCCCGCGCCTGCTGCAGCTGCCCCCGTTGCTCGTGCGGCCACCCCGGCGGCACCCGC
>Ga0208938_1001414_pt1 | contig 14067 bp, 6 predicted proteins | sample AD_UKC125_MetaG_FD_184434 | JGI IMG/M metagenome (GOLD analysis project Ga0208938, IMG submission 184434) | Active sludge microbial communities of municipal wastewater-treating anaerobic digesters from USA - AD_UKC125_MetaG (SPAdes) (version 2) | ecosystem: Engineered > Bioreactor > Anaerobic >... | reverse complement strand
TCGCCGCCCTGGTGGACGACCCAGGCGATGAGGAGAAGCGTGTCGCGCTGCTGGACGTGGTCAAGAGGCTGGTCGAGCATGGGGCCGACCTCCCTGACAGCGACACGCTGAAAGAGGCGCAAGCCATCATCGAGGCCCAGTTCCCTGATGGTGTTCCCACTGTTATGGACCCGTTCTGCGGCGGCGGCTCAACACTCGTAGAAGCACAGCGCCTTGGCCTCCCCACCTTCGGAAGCGACCTCAACCCCGTTCCCGTCCTCATCACCCGCACCCTCACCGAACTCCTCCCCAAGGTGTACGGGCAGCAACCTCTCCACCCCGAAAGGGTGGGGGCGACCGGCAAAGGCAAGGCGCGGTCAATCGGTGATGGCAAAGCCCTGTTCGGTCAGGATGAGTTCAAGAAGTACAGCGGATACGACGGAATCGTCCGGGACGTGACCTATTACTCTGAGATGGTTCGCGAGCAGGTCTGGGAGCAACTGAATCACTATTACCCAACCGACACGGACGAAACGCCGATCGCGTGGATGTGGGCACGGACAGCAACCTGCCCGAACCCGGCATGCTGCATCGAGACGATTCTTACGACCTCTTGGTGGCTTTCAAAAAAGAAGGCCGACATGGCTTGGATTGAACCTCGCGTAGTAGATGGTGTGGTTCTACTTGATGTCGTATCAAGGCAGAAGGCAGGCGCGGCGCCGACATCGCCCAAGGTCGGCGATGGCGTGTTCTCGTGCCTCGCCTGTGGCACAACCCTTGCCGGTCCCTATCTGAGGAACGAGGGCAAGGAGGGGAGATTGGGCCTTCGCATGATCGCAGTTGTTGCGGAGGCGAATGGTCATCGAACGTATCGCGCGGCGACCAAGGCGGATATGGAAGGTGCAAGCGGCGTCGTGCCGACAGAGGATGGGCCATGGCCCATAAACACCGACGGGCAGGGCATACGCGTTGGGCTCTACGGCATCGACGACTGGGAAGGTCTCTACACGCCCCGGCAGTTCCTCTCGTTGAGCATGTTGGCCCGTCAGATTAGGGAACTGAGCGGCGATCCGACTCTCCAAGCGGCCGATGAGACTTACGCGCACGCCCTTCTTGCCCTGCTTGCCTTAAGTCTTGGGAAGGCCGCTCAGAGCGGCTGCACCCTGACTCGCTGGAAACTGGACTCGCGAAACGGTTCTGGTTCCCCCGAGGGGGCCTTTGGAATGGCTACCTTGTCGATGTCCTGGGACTTCGCGGAAGTCGCCCTTTTCGGTACCCAAGGCAAGAGTTGGAAGCAATCCGTTGCGACCACGCTCCAGTCGCTGCCATATGTGGCCCGAGAAGGCAAAGGATCAGCAAGGCAGGCTGATGCCCGGACAGTTGCTCTGGATCGTCCTCGCGGACTGGTGGCGACCGACCCACCCTACTTCGACGCGATCGGCTACGCGGACCTCTCGGACTTCTTCTACATGTGGCATCGCCGGGCGCTCAGAGACACGTTCCCGGACTTGTACAACACCTTGGCCTCCCCCAAAAAAAACGAACTCGCGGCCATACCCTCTCGACACCACGGTGACAAGAATGCAGCACGTGAGTACTTCATCCAAGGATTCACCGACTCATTCACGAATCTGCAGGAGTCCCTCGCGGTGGGCCTCCCGATGCTGGTCGTGTACGCATCGAAGGAGCAGCGGTCAGGGCGGGGGGAGGAGACTCGCTGGGAGTCCATATTGACTGCAATGATGGCCGCGTCTCTGGAGATCACGGGGACGTGGCCCATCCACATGACTGGTCCATCGAGGCTGCGCGGCTTGGCCTCAAGTGCGGTCGCCTCATACATCGTGATGGTGTGCCGACCACGCCGGGAAGATGCCAGCACTGTCTCGTTGATGGATTTCACGCGCGAGTTGCGCCGTGAACTCCCCGGTGCGGTGTTGGCGTTGCAGGAGGCGTCGGTGCTGCCAGTGGATTTACCGCAGGCTGTGCTTGGTCCGGGTATGAGGATCTTCTCCCGTCACAAGGCGGTGCTGGATCAGTCTGGCCACCCGATTCCGGTGAGCCGGGCGATGCAGTTGATCTCCGCCGCGCTCGGCGAGATTCTGGATGAGCAGCAGGGCGAATTGGACCCGGCTTCACGGTTCGCCGTGGCGTGGTGGGAGTCGCACGGCTGGCAGTCGGGCGCGTTCGGTGTCGCGGATCAGTTGGTGCGACCGCAAGGCATCTCTGTTGATGACGTGGTTATCGCTGGGGTGGCAGAGTCACGCGGCGGGAAGGTTCGGCTGCTCGGGGAAACGGACCTGGATCGCGAGTGGGAGCCGTCGAAGGACGCGTATCCAACGGCATGGGAAGCGGTGCATCACCTGGCAGACCGTCTCATTGACGGTGGCGGGGTTCAGGAAGCCGCGGCGTTGCTGACGAAGTTGGGGCCGTTGAAGGATCAGGCACAGATGCTCGCCTACCGTCTGGAGAGTATCGCCGCCCGCAAAGGCTGGGCGAAGGATCAGGAGCGGTACAACGCTCTGATCGGTAGTTGGTCAAACATGCTGGCCGAATCCGCACGAAACGCAGTAAAAACGGAGGAGTTGTTCTAATGGCGTCGCTGTCGAACAAGGAACGTGTGGGCCGGGCGTTGGACCTGGTGGCTGAAGGTTTGCAGCCGTGGATGGTCGATCTGCTTACCCGCAAGTACGGGGAGACGTGGCAGGCAAAGGTACGCCAGGCAGCGGGCCAGGGTCGTGCGGCGGAGGACAGCCCGGATGACCCGTCTTACCTGTTCTGGGTCTTCGACAAGCAGTGGCATTCGCTGTTCAAGGAGCATGCCGACTACGCGGACAAGCGGGCGGTGTCGTCGCTGTGGGACGCACGCAAGTCGTGGGCGCACGGCGGGAAGTTCACCGACGACCAGACCGAACGCGTGCTCGGTGACGCGGAGGCGCTGCTGCGCGCTGTGGGTGGGGTGATGCAGGCCGATCAGGTGTCGAAGATGCGTACAGATCTTCGGCGGCTCCGGTATGAGAAGGATCAGCGCCGCCAGGTTGAGGAAATCCAGAAGGGGCTTGCGGTTGCGTTGAACAGCGCCGGTCTTCCGGCATGGCGTGACATTGTGGAGCCGCACGATGATGTGGCGCAGGGCACGTACCAGTTGGCGGAGTTCGCCGCGGACTTGCGGCAGGTCCATTTGGGGGTGGCGCGTCCGGAGTACGCCGACCCGGAGCAGTTCTACAACCGCACGTTCCTGACACGCGGGCTGCAGTACCTCCTGACTCAGACTGTGTTGCGGATGAATGGTCAGGGCGGCGAGCCAGTCATTGACTTGATGACGACGTTCGGTGGAGGGAAGACCCACTCGGAGATTGCCGTCTACCATCTGGCGTCCGGTACCCCGTTGGACCGGCTGGCCGGGATCGGTGAGTTGTGCGAGAAGGCTGGTGTCCCGGGTATCCCGGCGACGGTGAACCGGGCCGTGATCGTCGGTAACGACCTGTCGATCCTGGGTTCCACGAAGGACGACGGGACCGTCGTGCGCACGATGTGGGGGGAGTTGGCGTGGCAGTTGGGTGGCCGCGCCGGATACGACATGCTCGCCCGATACGACGAACAGTCGGCACCACCTCCGACCAGCGACATTGCAGCGCTGCTGGAGGCGTTCTCTCCGTGTGTGGTGCTGGTGGACGAGTGGGTCGCGTACATGCGGCAGTTGTACTCCCGCTCCGGTGACACGCCTGTTGCGGCGGGCACGTTCGAGGACCATCAGACGTTCGCCCAGTCCCTCACGGAGGCGTTCAAGCAGGTCAACACGGCGATTCTCGTGGTGTCGCTACCTGCGTCGGATTCGGTACGGGACATGGGCAAGGGGTTGTCAGAGAACCTGTACGAGATCGGCGGGACACCCGGCCTGGAATCACTACGCAGCCTCAGGTCTGTCGTGCACCGGGTGGAGGCGTCGTGGCAGCCCGCGACGGTCGAGGAGTCGTTCGAGATTGTGCGCCGCCGCATCTTCAAACCGCTGTCTCCTGACAAGGAAGCGGCCCGCAACCTCGTCGTCGGGAAGTTCATCGACCATTACGAGCAGCACCGCGGTCACGTCGCATCTGAGGCGTTGCAGCCCGGTTACCGGCAGACGATGAAGGCGTCCTACCCGATCCACCCCGAGTTGTTCGACCGGCTGTACCAGGACTGGTCAACCCTGGAACGGTTCCAACGCACCCGCGGTGTTCTGCGCCTTATGGCGACTGTGGTGCACGCCTTGTGGGTGAAGGGTGACACTTCGCCTCTGATCCTGCCCGCGTCCGTGCCGTTGGATGACACGAAGGTGTTTGAGGAGATCACCAGCCACCTGGACGACCCGTGGAAACCTGTCGTGGATACGGACATCGCCGGACCGAACTCAACCGCCACAACCATCGACCGGGAAATCTCTGTACTTGGCCGTTCCATGGCCACCCAGCGGGCAGCCCGCTGCGTTTTCATCGGCACGGCCCCGGCGGTCAACAGGAACGCCCGGCAAGGCGATTCCGGGCCGGTACGCGGAATCGCCCAGAAACGCGTCGTTCTCGGCGCTACCTATCCGGGCGACAACCCCGCCCACATCGGTGACGCCCTGCGCCAGTTAGGCGACCGCGGCGCCTACATGAACCGCGACCAAGACCGGTACTGGCTGTCCCTGCAACAAACCGTGTCCCGCATCGTGCATGACCGTGCCGAAGCGTACGACATCTCCGAGATTCACGCCGAACTCACCCGACGCCTACGCGAAGAGGTCGACACCGGCGTGTTCAAACGGGTCCACCGGGCACCTGCCACAACCGCCGACGTGGAAGATGAGCCGACTGCGGGGTTGGTTGTGTTCGGGATGGACCGGCCGCATTCGCGTAAGGCGAACTCGACGGCGGAGGCGGCAGCCCGGGAATTCCTGGCCAGCCGTGGCGCCCAACAACGCATCCACAAGAACACCCTCGTGTTCCTCTCCCCGGACCTCGCCCAAATCGACACCCTCGACGCGGTGATCCGCCAGCACCTCGCCTGGCAGTCCATCCGGGACAACGCCCAACAACTCAACCTCGACCAGCACAACCTCGGTGTCGTCACCACGCGTGTCAGCCAGGCCGACCAAGCCGTTCGGGACACGATCAAGGCCACCTACAAGTGGATACTGGTCCCCAACCAGGAGCCAGGTCGGCCCGGTATTGAGATGGAAACGATCCCGATGAACGGCGACGGCACTCTCGCCGCCCGCGTCACGAAGAAGGCCGCCAACTCCGAATTCGTCGTGGAACAGTACGCACCTAGCCTGCTCCGCGCTCGGATCGACGCACTGAAACTCTGGAAAGACCAGCCACACATCGCTGTGGAGACCCTCGCCGGGTACTTCGCGGACTACCTGTATATGCCGCGCGTGCAAAGTCAGCAAACCGTCTGCGACTCGGTGGGCCGTCTCAGCGAAGTCCTTCACAAAGAACAAGACGGATTCGCGTACGCCGACTCCTACGACGAAGACGCCAAACGGTACCGTGGCCTGACCCTGGACGACTCGCCAGCACGCGTTTCAACGAATGGCCTGGTGGTAGACCCGCTGATCGCGCGGAAGCAACTGGACGACGAGGCACAGCCAGCACCTGATCCCGAGCCTGGGCCAAATCCACCTGGAAAGGTGGACCCCGACGGCAAGGGGCAGCCCGGCGGCGGAGGCACACCCCCCGTACCGCCGCCCCCCATGCCCCCATTGCCACCACCCGCACCAAGCGTCTCCCGGTTCCACGCCACCAAAGAACTGAACACCACCCGGGTCGTGCGGGACATGTCCCAAATCGCAGAGGAGATTCTTGGCCTCCTCACCAGCAACGGCATCACCGTGAAGGTCACGGTCGACCTGGAATCGCAAGACCTCGCAGCGTTGCCGAATGACCAGGTGGACGCGCTGAGGGAGAACCTCAACACCCTCGGCTTCACTGACTGGAACGTTGAATGAATTGGTCTCAGCAGCCCATCGCCACAATGCGGACTGGCTGGCGGGGCAGGTGAAACGGGCATGAACCGCGTTGAAAGAGAAGAACTGCTCAGGCGCTGGTTCCGCAAGTCCAGCGATTCGGAGAACGAGCGCATGGACCGGGCAGTGCGGATGGTCACGCAGGCGGTCGAGTCCCACGCGGCTTTTGACGATGCGACATACCGCATCTACCCCAAAGGTTCATACGCCAATGAGACCAACGTCCGCGTAGACAGCGACGTAGACATCGTGGTGCAAAATCAAGAACTCTTCTACTTCGATTACGATCCGGACGCCATCACGCCCGCACCTGATTTCAACCACCACCCATACAAGGGGCAATGGACCCCCGATCTCTGGCGTTCCGAAGTCACCGCCGCGCTGACAGCCAAATTCGGAAGATCAGGAATCGACACCACGGGAAGCGTCGCGATCAGAGTCAAAGAGGTAACGAATAGCAGGCCCAGCACAGACGTTGTTCCCGCGTTCGACTACAAGCGATTCGTGACCTCAGACCGCCGTCGCTACCACGAAGGCAGCCGAACCTACAGTAAAGAGCGGAAAGCGATCACCAACTTTCCGGAGCAGCAACTAGTCAACGGACGCGAGAAGCACAGAGAAACAGGACGGCGATACAAGAGGTACGTGCGTGCGCTCAAGAACGCGGAAAACGTGCTTGTCAAAGACGGTGCGATAGACGAACTGCCCTCGTACTTCATGGAATGCCTGATGTGGAACGTCCCCAACGCCGTCATAAACAGCGGTGACCAATTCGAAGGCCTCGAACTGTCTCTGTTCTGGCTGTTCACTGAGTTGCGGCAACAGAACTACGATCCAAGAGACTGGGTGGAGCCGAACAGGCTCAAGTGGCTCTTTGTTGATCAAGACAAGTGGACCCCGGAACAAGCCCGCGACTTGGCCCTGGCGACGCTCGCCCATCTAGGACTCATCTAAACCATGAAGGACAACGCGAAGACAACGCGATTCGTAGCAACCGTGTTCTCCACGGGATGGGCGATATACGCGGTGGCGCAAGCCCCCAGTCCTTTCAACATGGTGTCAACGGTCATCTCGGCAGTCCCCGCACTCATCGGCTTCGCGCTTGTCGCTTTCGACAAGTGGCTCTGGAAGTGGCCAGGGGTCAACCGGCTTACGGGCCGCCCTCGGATCGGTGGAACCTGGATCGCGAGGATCACCCCCGGCCCCGGAAGTCGCATCCCTCCCGGCGGCAACTGGGGACCCATTCCCGCTGTGATCGTGATCGAACAGTCATTCTGGAGTGTTCATGTGCGGCTGTACACAGCCGAAAGTGAGTCCTTGTCTACAACGGCAAGCATGATCCCCCGGGGTGACGGCAGTGAAGGGCAGTGTCTCGCGTCCGTGTATCAGAACAAGCCAGACCCAGCGCACCGGGACAGGAGTCCGATTCACGAGGGGGCGTGCAATCTCAACTTCATCGGGCGGAAGCCTGCTACAGCGGACGGCAACTACTGGACGGACCGGCTCACAGCCGGGGGCATCCTGATCAGGCTGATCGACAGGAAAACCGACCGTGGTCGGTTGGACTGCATGGCACTCGCGAGACAGCAGTTCAATACCGCCCATTGATTCACGTTCACACATCTGGCGAGTCCAAACTGAGAGACAACGAGCACGTCGCGAACGCTTCCACTTGCCGATACATTGACCGTGGGAGTAATCACGACACCGAGACCAGTTGAGAACCACAACTGAGAGAACCCCAGGGTCACCGTATTAACGACTTGGTGCAGTGAGTACCTGTGAAGTGACATCGAACGTTGCCCATTGACAGGCATCGTGCCCAGACCTTGCCCGATGTGCGAAGGCACCGTGTCAAAGTGGTTGATTCCGGTCGCATCGTCACGGGCAGACTTGTGCCGAAGTCCTTCCAATCAGCGAGACCCCGCTCGTGCCCTGAATCGCCGCGGGTTCGGTGGAGGCGAGTTCTCCAGGTCGCTGGCGCGTCTGGGAGGTGTTTCTAGTGTGGTATTGCAGCTCGATGGCAACGGTTGGTGGTGCTCCAGCCGACGATCCGGCGAGAGAACACCTCGGTGAAGAATGCGGTGAACGCCATCCCCGATGACGTCGGGCGGTCCTCCTGCGGACCTGCCTTGTTGGCTGACCAGACCTCCGCCAGGACGTTGCGGTCGCGGCACCGTTGACCGCATCCACCTGCAACCCGTTATCCCGCCACGCACCGTTCTCCAGTTGTCCGCCGACTGCGTCACCTCACACATCACCGGACCGCCGATGCACTTGCGGCCCGATGGGGCAAACCACGCCCAGGGCCGCCAACTGGCCGCAAGGTACAGATGGGCGAGTGATCAAGCCCGCCAAGCATTCCTTCAGGCAGGGATGCGACGTCCGAGTGCTCTATCCTGCCCAGTGATCCCTGTGGAGGAGAGCCACCGTGTCGCTCATCGTTGGACGCGAACGTGCCTCTGCCCTGGCGCGCCCATTCACCTGCCCGGGGCACACCTTGAGACGACCAAGGAGTCAACCTCAGGGCGGTTCGGGTCGATGGGGACCGTGTGCGCATGAAATTGGATGACACGATCCCTGCGGAACGGGTGCGGGGAGTTCCCGAAGACAGCGCCCGGCAGCTCCACGCAGCGATGGAGGCCTCGCCGATCGGTTTCTGCTTGGTGGCCACAGACGGGTCTTTCCTGAAGGTCAACAAGGCGCTGTTCGACCTGCTGGGCCGCGATGAGCAGACCCTGCTGGTGTCCACCTGGCAGGAGTTGACCCACCCTGACGACGTCAACGTGGACCAGCAATTGGTGAACGAGATCCTGTCCGGCAGCCGCGACACGTACCGCATCATCAAGCGCTATCTGCGCCCGGACGGCTCGCAGGTATGGGGCGACCTGTCGGTGGGGTGTGTACGTGATGAAAGCGGAGCAGTTGAGAACTTCATCTCCCAGATCCTGGACGTCACCCACGAGCGTTCCGGGGAAGAGGCGCTGGCGAGGTCCCAGGAGCAGTACAAGCTACTCGCCGAAAACGCCTCCGATCTGGTCTTCCGCAGCAACCCAGCGCTCGAGTTGGACTGGGTGTCCCCCTCCGTGCGCCAGGTATTGGGATGGGCACCCTCGGAGCTGGTCGGTACCTCGGTCAGGGAGCTAGTGCACCCGGACGATGCGCCGGCTCTGGCGACGGCCGCCCGAACTGCGGCCAATGGCGCGCCAGTCTCGTACAGGGCGCGTTTCAAGCGCCAGGACGGTGGCTTCACGTGGTTGGCGATCACTGCTCGTCCCATCTTCGATGATGACGGCGTGTTGGTCGGTCGCATCGGGTCTGGCCGCGGCGTCGATGCCGAACAGGCCGCGCTGGACGCGTTGGCCGATCAGAATCAATACCTGCGTGCCGTGATCGATACGGAGCTGGATGCACGCGTGCTGGTCAGGCCGCTGCGGGACGAGACGGGCTCAGTGATCGACCTCGTGTGCCTGGACGCCAACCCGCAAGCGGTCGCCGACCTCGGTCAGGACCGCGAGACGATTGTGGGCGCCGGCATGCTGGACCTGTTCCCCAGTCAGCGCGGCAGCGGCTTGTTTGAGCGCTACGTGCACACGCTGAACACGGGCGAGCCACTCATCCTCGACGACGTCACTCTGCACGCGGACATCACCGATGACATCCAGCACATCGACGTGCGAGCCGTCCAAGTGCGGGACGGCCTGAGCATCACCTGGCGCTATGTGACGCAGCGACATGGTGCGCAGGCGGCGCTTGCCCGGTCCGAGGCCAGGTACCGACTGCTGGCCGAAAACAGCAGCGACATCGTGGCCGTCGGTGACCTCAGTGGCGTCCTGACGTGGGTCTCCCCGTCTGTCACTGAACATCTGGGGTGGGCGACCGAGGACCTGGTGGGACGTCCGTTCCCTGCGATTGTGCACGACGACGACCGCGCAGCCGTGCAGGAAGTCCATAAGGCCTTGTCAGCAGGGCGACAAGGGCGGGTGACGACCCGGATTCGGTCGGCCGCAGGTGACTGGCACTGGTACGACATCCTCGTTCGACCGGTCACCGGCGAGTCGGGCGAACTGGTCGGGGGAGTGGCCGGGTGGCGCAACATCCATGAGCAGCAGCAGTTGCAGCATGCGCTGCAGCAGAGTCAGGAACGGTTCCAACTCATCGCGGAGAACGCTGTCGAGGTGGTTCTCCTCCTCGACGAGACTCTGAACATCATCTGGACCTCGCCCTCGGCGCAACGCTTCACCGGCCTCAGTGTTGAGGAACTCGAGCACGGCCGGGCGTGGGGTCTTATTCACCCCGAAGAGCGGGAGATGATGCGCAACGTGCTTCGGACCAGCTTTTCCAACGCGCAGGCCTCGCAGACCGAGGTGCGGTTCCGCAACCCCGCGGGTCAGTTCGAGTACTGGCTGGCAACGGTCCGGCCAACAGATGGCACGACCGACCGCGGACTCGTCGTGGGCCTACGAAACGTCGACGCCGAGGTTCGCGCCAGGCACGAGGCGCGCGCACAGCATGCTCGCCGGATCGCCGTGCTGGACTCGATGCTCGACCCACACGTGCTGCTCAAGGCGATCCGCGACTCCCAGGGCACCATCATCGACTTCCTCTACGTTGATGCCAACGACGCCGCGTGCGAGTACAACCAGATCTCGCGCAACGCGCTCGTGGGGGCGAGCCTGATGGAACTACTTCCCGGGCACAGAGGCACCGGGCTGTTCGCGCAGTACTGCCACACCGTCAACAGCGGCGAACCGCTGATCCTCGACGACTACGTGTACCCGCACGAGATTCTGGCCGAACCCCGTCGCTACGACATCCGTGCCGTGAAGGTGGGCGATGCTCTGAGCTTCACGTGGCGCGATGTCACCGAACGCTCCGAGGCAACCGAGCAGCTGGCGCTGAGCGAGCGCCGGTTCCGATTGCTGGCGGACAACTCCGCGGACACTGTTCTGCTGGCCTCCGACGGAGTGATGCGATGGCTCTCGCCCTCCCTGCATCGCATGCTGGGGTATCTGCCCGAGGAGTGGGTTGGGCATCGGTTCGAGGAGTTCACGCATCCCGACGACATAGCGCTCGCCCAAAGTCGACGCTTCGAGATCACCAAGGGTGACTCCAAGTTCACCCGCCTGCGGATGCGCCACAAGGACGGCGGCTACCACTGGATCGACATGAACGCCGCCCCTCTGCTCGACACATATGGAGGAACGGAGGGCATCGTGGCAGCCATGCGGACCTCCGATGAACTCGTGCAATACGAACGCGCGTTGGCCATGTCGGAGGAGCGCTTCCGGCTCATTGCCACAAACACCGGAGATGTCCTTGAACTGGCTGACGTGCGGGGCACGCTGCAGTGGGTGTCACCGTCGCTGACCCGGGCTCTGGGATGGGAACCCGCACAGTGGATGGGCCGCGATGCGATCGAGTTCGTTCATCCCGACGACCACCCAGCGGCTCGCGAGCACCGCCAACAGGTGCTCGATGGCCAGGACTCCACGGCGCGATTGCGGATTCTCGATGCCCGAGGGAATTACCACTGGGCGGAATCTCGGGCCACACAGTTCGTCGACGACGCCGGCGATCTGCAAGGGCTGCTCTGTGCCATGACCATCATCGATGAACGTGTGGCCTGGGAGGAGTCGTTGCGCCACCGGGCTAGCCACGACCCCCTTACCGGACTGATCACCCGCGAGGAGGCCTACCGGCGCTTGACGTTCATGCTCCAACGCACGGGGACCAAGACCTTTCTGGCCTTCCTCGACATGGACAACCTCAAAGAGGTCAACGACACTCTCGGGCACCCGGCGGGTGACGAACTGCTACGTATCGTCGCCAAACGCACGCGGAACCTGCTGCGCGACGCTGACCAGGTCGCCCGTGTCGGCGGGGACGAGATGTTGTTGATCCTGCCTGGGGTACAGGACACCGAAGCCGCCGTCAATCTCATGCATCGACTCCTCGCTGCAGTCAGCGAAGCCCATCCCCTCCCGGACGGCCACACCCTACGACCTCACATGAGCATCGGCCTCACCGAGATCCGCCGTGGCGAAGACATCGAGCACGCTGTGCACCGCGCCGATAGCGCCATGTACACGGCGAAGGGCAAGGGCGGAGACCGCGTTGAGGTGGCGGAGCGGTACTGAACCATGTTCCCTGCGGGCCACGCAATCAGGCTCCTCGACGACGTCGCCAGAAGCCGCACATCCTGTGTCCGCAGTCCTACCCTGAACACATGATGGCCACAGGTGGTGTTTGACGTGAAGGCGACGATCTTTGACGGTGGCACCCGTCGTCCCTACACGAACGAGGACGCGCAGGCTCTGGCAACCACCACGCCCTATGTGTGGATCGACGCCGTCTGTGACCAAGTTCGTGATCCCGAAGTGCTGCATCTGCTCGATCAGATGGGCTTCTCCGACGTGGTTGCCGCGTACACGACGCGCTCGACATCCACGGGGATGTTCCAGGTCTTCGATGACAACATGCTGGGCAGCACCTACGTGGCTGGCGACGGTCCCGACGACGCCCCTGTTCTCATTCACTGCGTGTGGAACAGCGGCTGCTTCGTGACCATCAGACAGGCGGGGGACAAGGCCGTGCACATGGTGCAGGACGAGATCGGTCCGCGCGCCAAGGCATTGTTCGCTGACCCCGGGCCGGTCCCAGGCATCCTCCTGCAACTGATGTTGGACAGTATCGATCGCCAGCTCACGGCCCTGCAGACCCAGATCGCAGTACTCGACGGCCAGATCATCGTGACCTCGAACTCTCGCCAACTCAAGGTGCTGCAGGAATTGCGCAAGCCGGTGCAGGCACTGGGTATGACGCTGCCGTCCTATGCCGAGAATGTGCGCGAATCCCTCGTGGATCCGTCGTCGCTGCCTGGCGTCGATGCCCATGGTGTGCAGGCCCTGCAGACGTACGCGGCCTGTGTGAATGACGTCGTACAGCGCGTCGAGAGTGCCGACGCCGACGTCCGCAGTGCGATCCAGGACTACCAGGGTCAGGTGAGCACTGCACAGGGCAACAGGATCAATCAACTGACGTTGGTCTCCATCATCTTCTTGCCCATCTCCTTCCTCACCGGGTACTTCGGCATGAACTTCCAGTACCTGGTCAACGAGACGCAGTCCTTCATCACGTGGGTGCTGCTCGGCGTTTTCCTGCCCATCCTGACCGTCATCGTCTCCGCGGCGTTGTTAAGGCGCGGTGGCTTCCATGTCGGTCACATGTTGCGATTCCACGTCCGAGCCGGTGAGAAGGCTCACAGCTTAAGCACCCAAGCAGCGCCGACAATAGATACATGACCTACCGACGACAGATCGCCCTGGTCGCGCACGATGCCAAGAAGCCGGACATGCTCGCGTGGGCGTTGTACAACCGGCACACGCTGGCTCAGCACGACCTCATCGCGACCGGCACCACGGGGCGGCTGCTCGGTGAGGTCCTTGAACTGCCGGTGACGTGCCTGCTGTCCGGACCCCTCGGCGGTGACCAGCAGGTCGGGGCTCTCATTGCACAGGAGAAGTTGGATCTGCTTGTGTTCTTCTGCGACCCCCTGACAGCCGCTCCCCACGAGCCCGATGTCCGGGCGCTGCTGCGATTGGCAGGCGTGTGGAATGTGCCCATCGCCATCAACCGGTCGACAGCCGACATGGCCATCTCCTCACCGTTGTTCACCTCGGAGTACACGCCACAGACACCGGACTACGACAGTCACACTCGCCGCGAGATTCCCTTGTCGGTGTAGCGCCACCGCCTCATCCCAGCGGTGGTGCGCGGGGGTTGGGTGTGGGTTGGGGGATGCCGTTGGTGGTGGTGATGGTGAAGTGGCCGAGGTGGAGGTCGTGATGGCATCTGGAGCACAAGAGGGCCATGTTTTCGAGGTCTGTTTTTCCGCCGGAGGCCCAGCCGATGATGTGGTGGGCTTCGCAGCGGGTGGGTGGGGCGCCGCAGCGGATGCAGCCGCGGTCGCGGGCTGCGAGGGCTTGGCGTTGGGCGTGGGTGGCGTGGCGGGCGAGGCGGTCCAGGCGTAGGGGTTGGAAGCCGCTGCTGGTGGTGCGTCCGATGATGAGGTTGAGGATGGGGTCGCAGGTGAGTAGGTC
>Ga0208938_1001413_pt1 | contig 14079 bp, 12 predicted proteins | sample AD_UKC125_MetaG_FD_184434 | JGI IMG/M metagenome (GOLD analysis project Ga0208938, IMG submission 184434) | Active sludge microbial communities of municipal wastewater-treating anaerobic digesters from USA - AD_UKC125_MetaG (SPAdes) (version 2) | ecosystem: Engineered > Bioreactor > Anaerobic >... | reverse complement strand
CGCTGCTGCGCATTTACGAAAAAAAGCCTCTCGTCGCCGACCAGGTGGCCACCAACCACCACAAGGCCGACATCACCCCGCGCCAGCGCGCCATGCTCGACTTCGCGATGAAAGTCAGCCAGCGCCCGCGCGAGCTGGGCGAGGAAGACTTTGCCCCGCTGCACGCCCACGGCCTGGACGACGAGGACATCTGGGACATCGCCGCCATCACCGCCTTCTTCGGCCTGTCCAACCGCATGGCCTCGTTCAGCAACATGATGCCGAACGCGGAGTTCTACCTGATGGGGCGGGTGCCGAGGGAAAAGAAGACGGGCTGAGCCGGACAGGGCGGCTCGCGCCTCTGGCGCCGCGCTGTCGGACGGGGTGGCGTGTGTCTGGGCACCCGCCCAACGGCACCATGGCCGCCGCGCAGCGCCCACGAAAAAGCGGCCCTGGGGCCGCTTGTGCTTGGGTCTTCTGGCGGAGACGGAGTCCGTGATTTGGCAATCCAGCCGAATCCAACATGATCCGAAATTCAACACTATCTTATTGTTTTACAATGATTTCTTTGTAAACGATCGATCAACGGAGTCCAACCGAGATCAATTCAATCAAAATTTTTATGGTAGATTAGATGGTGGATAGAAAAAGAGTCCGCCATGCCAAAGAAGGCCCCCGAGCTAAGTGCGCTTGCCGTCAAACGCATGACGGTTCCCGGCCTGCATGCCGTAGGAGGTATCGCTGGGCTCTACCTCGCCGTTGTTCACGAACAGTCTCGTTCCTGGGTCTTGCGCGTGGTTGTCGCTGGCAAGCGGCGGCATATCGGGCTGGGCGGCTACCCAGATGTGAGTTTGGCGCAAGCGCGAGACAAGGCCCGCATTGCCAGAGACCAGATCTCCCGTGGCATCGATCCCATCGAACATCGCAGGTCGCTGGTCAGTGAGCTCCGTGCGAGCCAAGCCAATGCGATCAACTTTGAGCAAGCAGCCACTGCCTACATAGATGCAAATAGCGTCGCTTGGAGGAACGCCAAGCATCGCGCCCAATGGTCAAGCTCGCTTGAAACCTATGCCTACCCCCATATCGGTCATCTCCTGGTACGAGATGTGATGCAGGAGCACATCTTGGCTATTCTGGAGCCGATCTGGAAGACCAAGACGGAGACTGCCTCACGCGTGCGGGGCCGCATCGAAACCATCCTCGACTGGGCCTCAGTACGCGGCTATCGAAGCGCGGACAATCCTGCGCGCTGGAGAGGCCACTTAGACAAGTTGCTGCCCGCACCTGCCAAGGTGCAGAAAGTCAAGCACCACGCGGCCCTTGCGATCGACGACATGCCAGCATTCATGCAACAGTTGCGACACAAGCAGGGCACGAGTGCACGAGCGCTTGAGTTCTTGGTGCTCACTGCAACCCGAAGTGGAGAGGTGCGCGGCGCCAGATGGGCGGAGATAAACTTGGCTGCCCGTGTCTGGACCATTCCAGGCGAACGCATGAAGGCAGGGCGCGAACACCGCGTCCCACTCAGCAACGCAGCAATGAAGTTGCTCAACTCTCTCCCGCAAGTGAACAGCACCTCCTTGGTATTTCCGGCGCTCAACGGCGAGATGATGTCGGACATGGCGATGTCACAACTTATGCGGCGGATGAAGTCTGATGCTGTTCCCCATGGGTTCCGCTCCACCTTTCGAGACTGGGCTGGCGAACGCACAAACTACCCGCGAGAGCTGGCCGAAGACGCGCTGGCACACACACTCACGAACAAGGTGGAAGCAGCTTACCGACGAGGTGACGCCCTAGAACGTCGCAGGGCGATGATGCAGGAATGGGCTGTGTTCTGTGGCGTAGGCGAGGATCGCCCAGGCACCAGATCCGCCACAAGCGACCATTGAATGGCTCGTGTGAACTACCGATACGGGTTTGCGCCCTCGTATGACAGCCGATTGTGAAGATATCCAATAACGAATAGCGCCATGGGGAGCTGGAACGCTTCGGCTATATCCCGCCCGTCAAAGTGACCTGCTCCCCTCCAGCCGTACCAAGGAAAAGGAAGTGCAGCCCCCTCACCAGGAGAATGGCGGACATGAGGAAGAGCAAGTACAGCGAGGAGCAGATCATCGGGTTCCTCAAGCAGGCTGAGGCCGGGATGGCGGTGGCTGAGATCTGCCGCAAAGGCGGCTTCAGCAACGCGACGTTCTACAAGTGGCGCTCTGGACTCGAAGTTGACCCCCTTTTTATGGACACCTTACCTTTACTGAAGAAGGAGTCCGTGATTTGGCAATCCAGCCGAATCCAATATGATTCGACATTCAACACTATCTTATTGTTTTACAGTGATATTTTGATAAACGGTCGATCAACGCAGTCCAACCGAGATCAATTCAATCGAAAATTCTTATGGTAGACAAGTATCCAAGATCTCTCAATGAATGACCAGATCCCACCTATTCGGCCTGTGACGAACTTTACGTCGATCTCTGACTTGCAGAAACAGGCCGCTTGGTACGGGAAGGCTCCCGGGGAGATCCTTCGCGAACTACTGAATCTCGGCATACGTCCTTGCATACCCATCGCGGCCAACCAACGCGTTGTCGTCTCGGGTGTTCTAGATGTTTATGACTCGGACTCCGGTATGAGAACTTTGCTTGAGTTCATGGGGGGACATTGGAAGGCCAGGACACCCGCGTTGGTCGTCCCCTCTATTGAGCTGCTGGAATTACCCAGAACACGGTACCACAAACTCATTGACGCATCTCCGAATCCAATCGTGGTGAGTTGGTTCCCATCTGGCTATCAACGCCAGTACGGCGAGACTGCTTGGGCGCACAGGAATGCTTGGGATTTGGCCAAAGCCTCGAATCTTGACCACCATCTCGACATGCTCCCGGGCTGCATGGCACTCGATCCATTGCATACGCAGTTCATGGTTTTTCCCGCGACAAGCATCAAACTCCCCCATCGAATTCAGACAATCCAAGAACTCGGTAGACCCACGGAATTCTCAGTCCACTGCCTGCAACTGGTGTTACGACCTGAAGATGAAGCAAGATTGGCGATTGCCACCAATTCGCAATGGGGAGAATTGCAGCAAAAACCATACACCTCGCTAATGCTTTTGGAGTTGCGTCGACTGTTCCACGAGCAGTGGCAATTGGCAGACGCCAATGAAATTCGCGGCCTCAATTGGCTGAATCGGGTAGAGAAAGTTTTACCAACATATGTAAATAATGGAGACGAAAAACCTGACCGCTGGAAGAGCAAAAGCATGCGAGAGTTCGCGGCCAAGATCACGAAGCCGGATGATTTCGACAAGGTGAAAAGTGATGGAAGCAAAATCTCTGGGTCCGGATATCCCAGCCAATTACTTGTTTCTATGTTTAGGGCGTCAGACAAGCTCTGGAGCAATCTTGATCGTGCAAATTGGGATCTTAAGAACGAGGAAATCAAGCAGAGTCTTGATTTTCTTAGATCACAGGAAGACCTGATGAGGGCGTGTACGATTCTGCGACCGTTACCTTCAATTCATGGCGGACCGCGATAGCTCTACCGGTCAATCCTAATGTCGCTGAGGCACTTGAAGAAGATAATAAAGTCAATTTCACCAAGATTTCGTAATTTCAATTGCTATTTGCAACCATCTCCGTAACTTGGCCAAGGCCAAAGCGTTGGACTACAGTCTGAGACGCTGGGCCGCGCTCACACGCTTTATCGACAACCCACAACTACCTGTGGATAGCAACTGGGTGTTTGCCGGCAGCCTGCGCGCGGGCCAACGAGCAGCAACCGTCATGAGCTTGATCCAGTCAGCGCGTATGAATGGGCATGACCCGTAAGCCTATCTCAAAGACGTGCTCACTGGGAGCGAGAGTCACCGTAGGCGAGAGCACGCTCTAGAAATTGTCCAATATCTCAGAAATCGATGTCGATGCCAGCATGACGTGCGGTAGCAGTTCCGCTTCCACCTTGCTAACTATCCAGCGCGTCGATGGAACGGAGATATTGATTGCGCCGATCGGACGACCGCCCCGGCCCGTGATGGGTGCCGCAACTGAAATGTCCCCGACTACCGTTTGGTTTTGCACTATGGAGAAGCCATCCTTTTGCGCCTGCTCCAGGTGGCGCATAAGGACGTCGGGATCAGTCTCGGTTTGCGGTGTGATCTTGCCAATAGGGGTCGCCGCGATGATCCGGGCACGCTGCGCGACATCCAATTTGGCGAGCATGGCGCGACCAGAGGCTGAATGAATGGCGGGCAGGCGCGAGCCCACGGTGAAGTCGGGGTTAAAGATATAGCGGCCGGGAACGCGGGCGATGAAGACGATCTCGTAACCATCGAGTTCCTGTAGATTTGAAGTTTCTCCGAGCGCATGCGTCATCTCGACCAGGTAAGGCGCGGCGCGGTCAATGATCCGGCGCGAGCGCAGATAGTTGTACGAAAGACGCAACACCGGCGACGCTAGGGCGTAGGAGCTAGAGTCCGGCAAACGCTGGATGTAATTCAGACTCACCAGCGTGTAGACGATCCGTTGCGTTGCGCTGCGGTCCAAGTTCGCTGCTCGGGCGATTTCGGCGATCGACATTTCGCGGTGGTCATCGCGGAAGGCCTCAAGCACCTGAAAAGCCTTGGCCACTGAACCCACGAACAACGAGGATTCCCGAGGGTGTTCACCTTTCCGGGTACCGGTGTCAACGCCGTGGAGCGGGCTGGGTTTTGACATCACAAAGGAGGGCAATCAGGCGACACAGTTGGAGCTTAGGCGGCTGGCATGCGCCACTCCCAACAGCCGAAGCGTGATCTCAAACTCATCCCGTAAAATGTCCATCACTTCTGCCACGCCCCGTGGCCCGCGAGCAGCCAATCCATATAGCGGAGCGCGCCCTAAAAGCACCGCATGAGCCCCGAGTGCGAGCGCCTTGGCGATGTCGCTGCCGCGCCGCACGCCGCCATCGACAAAAATATGCATCTTGCTGCGAACCGCATCGGCGATCGGCGGCAACTGCTCTAGCGGACTGGGGGCCGCGTCGAGCTGGCGCCCGCCGTGATTGCTGATGACAATGCCGTCCGCGCCGGCACGCTGCGCACGCAATGCATCTCCCACCGTCAGTAATCCCTTGACGATCACTGGCCCCCGCCAGTGCCGGCGCACCCAGGCGATGTCGTCCCAGGTCAGCCCCATATCCATCTGGCGGCTCAGCGCGGCAGCTTGCTGCTCAATGTTCGAGGCCGTACCTGAGCTGCGTGCCAGGTTGACGAGCTGAGGCGAGCCGCCCTGGCGCAACATGCGCAGGCACCAGCGTGGGTGCATCGCCAGATCGGTCATCAGGCGGATCGTCCACGGCACGGGCATGCGAAAGCCATTTCGGATGTCATGGTCGCGCTTGCCGTGCACCATGGTGTCCACCGTGAGCATCAGTGCGTTGAAACCCGCCGTCTGCGCGCGCGCCATCATGCTTTCGGCGATGCGGCGATTCTTTTGAACGTACAGCTGAAGCCATAGTTCGCCGTCGGTTGCAGCGCGCACGTCTTCGATCAATGATGTGGAAGCGGTGGACAGCACGAAGGGAACACCAGCGGTGTGCGCGGCGCGGGCCAGTGCCTCCTCGGCGCGCGGCCAATAGAGGCCGTTGAGGCCCGTGGGGCCGACGAACACCGGGAGCGCCTGCCGTTTACCGAATACATCGACACCGGCATCAACCTCTGTCACATCCACCATCGCTCGGGGCTTGAGCGTGACCCGGCTCCATGAGGCCAGGTTGCGGGCCATGGCATGGCCATCTTCGGCACCGCCGTCGAGGTAGTCAAATGCGAACCTCGACAGGCGATTACGCGCCAGATCGCGGTAGTTCTTTACGGCAGGCAACATGTTAGAGACTAGCTTCGTAAGTGAGGCGCTCTTCCAATTCAATACGCAGTCGCTTGGACAAATCGGGATTGCAAGTAACCAGTGGTGCCAGAAGGTGCGGTGCATGCACGCCCACGCGATCCCACACAGACTTCAGCGGGCCGGGGTTAGTCTCGGCGAACGCCAGATCCATAAGCGGGATCAGATCGCGATGCAACTGCAACGCCTCGTGCATCCTGCCCTGCGCCAGCAACCGGTAGAGAGCGCACCAGGTTCTCGGGATGAGATTGGCCGTCACCACGATTCCGCCACGGGCGCCAGCCGCCATGTGCATGGGCAATAGCGTGTCTTCACCGCTGAGCACAGCGAAGTTGTCCGAAACGCCGGCCACTACCTTCAGGAAGTGGTACATGTCGGTGTTGCAGGCCTTCATGCCGATGATGTTTTCGTGGCGCGAAAGCTCGTGCAGTACCTCTGGTGCGATTGCGATGCGCGTACGATATGGAATCTCGTAAATCACCACCGGCAGTGGCGACTCGTCTGCGTAGCGCAGAAAGTAGTCACGAATGCCCTGCTGCGTCGGATTGGTGTAATAGGGTGTGAGCACCATCAGCGCGTCGGCGCCCGCAGCGGCCAGGGCCTTGCCCGCGTCCATGGCGTCATAGAAGCCGGGGTCAAGCACGCCCGCAATCACTGGGAGATCGGTATCGAAATGCTCGCGCACCAGCGACACCATGCGGGCACGCTCGGCGCGCGAGGCCGCGCCATATTCACCGGTTCCGCCCAGTGGCACGGCCCCGCTGATGCCGCTGTCCTTGAGGTGATCCAGCAGAGCCCGGAGCGCGATGGCATCGACTGCGCCATCCACGGTTACCGGCGTAGCCAGGGCTGGGAAGATGCCCTTGAGGGCATGAGAGGAAATGCGTAGAGTCATGGTGAATCAATGAACGTCAAACGGAGGTTCGGCGGCGTAGCCAATCCGCGCAGGTGATCAGGATGCCGATGAAGACAAACAGACATGTGGAGACGGCGGCGATGACCGGCGAGACCTGTAGGGTCACCTCATCCCAAAACTGCTTGGGAAGGGTGGAACTCAGGCCTCCCGCCGAGAACAGAGCGATCGTCAACTCATCGAACGAGGTGGCAAAGGCAAACAGGAACGAGGATGTAAGGCCTGCCGCGATGATGGGGAACGTGACGTGGCGCAGGGTCTGCCAGGGTCGCGCCCCCAGGCTTTGCGCGGCTTGATCCAGTCGGACGTCGTAGTTCCGCAGTACGGCCATCATCGTCATCACCACGTACGGAGTGGCGATCACCGTATGTCCTAGGATCAAGCCCAGCGACGTGCCCACCAGCCCCACGCTGGAAAAAAAATAGAACATGCCGACGGCAATGATGATGCGCGGAATGATTAGTGGGGACAGCACAAAGCCAAGCAGCAGTGCCTTGCCGCGTACCCGGCCGCGCACCAGCAGGAAGGCCACGGGCGTTCCGATGACCATCGACGCCAGTGCTGCAAAAAGGCCCACCACGAACGAGCGTATCGTCGCCGACAACCACAGTGGAGACGCCAGCATCTCCTGGTAGTACTGAAGACTGAATCCCTGCGGAGGCCAACCCAACTCTGACTTGCCCGCGAACGATATGGGAATCATCAGCAGCGCCGGAATGCTCAGGAAAAACAGAATCACGACGACCGCCAGGCGCAACGGCACCGAATCGCCTTGCTGCTGCTCACGGCGCCGTGCACGCGGCATGAGCGCGAACAAGCGATCGCTGACGCTACCCAAAAAGCCCAGCAGCCCATCCGCTATGTGGCGCGCAGGACCCTGGGAGCGAATGGTCTTTTCAGACTGCTCTCCCGTCATCGTTGACAGCCCCAGAACCTTGTCGTAGACCACGAATACGACCAGTACCACGACGAGAAGAAGTACTGAGATCGAACCGGCGAAGCCCCAGTTCATCACCTGCAGCACCTGCTCGATGATCAGCTGGGTAATCATGGTTTCTTTGCGGCCGCCCAGAAGTTGCGGGACGATGAAGAAGCCAACTGCCGTCACGAATACCATGATGGCGCCCGCAGCCACACCAGGCATCGACAACGGAAAATACACGCGCCAGAATGCCGTACCGGGGCGTGCGCCAAGCGTCAATGCAGCGCGAGGCAGGTTTCGGTCGATGTTTTCCATCACCGACAGCATGGTCAGCACCGCCAGCGGCATCAGCGCGTGCACCATGCCCACCAGCACGGCACCGAAGCTGTAGAGCATGTTCGAGGGCGTATCCTGTAGGCCTAGTGCCAGCAACAGCTGATTGATTACACCGTTGCGTCCTAGCATGACGATCCATGCGAAGGCGCGCACCAGGAAGCTAGTCCAGAACGACAGCAACACCCAAAAGATCCACCGACTCTTGCGGTCCTTGTGCAGCGACGACACCAAATAGGCCACCGGGTAGCCGCCGATGATTGACAGCAGCGCCGTGATTAGAGAAATCTTCAGCGTGATCAGCATGGTATCTATGTATACCGACGAGCTGAACAACTGCTTGTACTTGCCCAAGGTGAAGGAACCCTCGCTGAACACGCTCAACAGCAGGAGCTGTCCGACTGGGTAAATCAGCAACACCAGGAACGTTAGGATCAACGGCGCCACCATCATGGCGGGCTTCAGCCAGACCGGCCTGTAGGCAGGTGCCGCGCTCATGACTGCTCCGGAACGGCAACGGCATCCGAACTGGCCCAGCCAAAGGCGACAGTACTGCCGACGCTCAAGTCCTGGGAATTCACCGACGTCGGAAACGACAGAACGATCGGTTCATTGCTGATCTGCGCGGCCGAAAGGTACAGTTTGGTCAGCCCGCCGGTGATCATGGTGTCCAGAACCCGACCGGTAAACGATTGTTGATCACTCGCCGATCCCACGACGATGTTCTGCGGGCGCACCATGACCCGCACGGCTGCGCCAGCAGACAGTGGCTGGTATGTCGACGCGCGAATCGCCGTACCTGTGCCGGCCAGCACGACCTCTGCCTGGCCGCTTTCGGCTTGCGTGACGGCGCCCTGTAGCAGATTGCTCTCCCCCAGGAAGTCGGCCACGAAGGGCGTACGCGGACGAAAGTACAGGTCGCCCGGCGAGCCGAGTTGCTCAATGCGTCCGCCGTTCATCAGGCAGATGCGGTCAGACATAGTCATCGCCTCTTCCTGATCGTGCGTGACGTAGACGATAGTCGTACCCGATTCGCGGTGGATGCGCTTAATCTCCAGTTGCATCTGCTCGCGCAACTTCTTGTCCAACGCCCCCAGCGGCTCGTCCATTAACACGATAGATGGCTTATAGACCAAGCAACGCGCCAGCGCGATGCGCTGCTGTTGGCCGCCCGAAAGTTCCTTCGGAAAACGCCCCGCCACATGCGGCAAATGCACCAGTTCCAACGCTTCCTGTGCACGACTCGTCGCCGTAGCGCGATCCACCTTACGCATCTTCAACGGAAAGGCAATGTTCTCCGCGATCGTCATGTGCGGGAACAGGGCGTAGTTCTGAAACACCATCCCGATGTCGCGCTCATAGGGCGCTCCATAGGTCACGTCCCGGTCATTGATGAGCAGTCGGCCTCCATCCGGCACAGACAACCCTGCGATCATGCTCAACAGGGTGGTCTTGCCCGACCCCGAAGGACCGAGTAGGGTCAAGAATTCCCCTTCCGCGACCTCCAAGTCCGTCGGATGCAGTGCCACGAAGCTGCCGTAGCGCTTGGTCAGACCGCTGATCGACAGTTTGATGCTTGTCACTTGAGCACCCAACCGTTGAACCTCTCAATCACCGCTGCCTGATTCTCCAGCCAGTACTTGGCGTCGATCTGCAGGCCGGTCTTAATGTTGTCGGGATGGGTCGGGCAGTCCTTTGCAAGTTCGGGCTTGATGTACTTGAACGCATCTGGCTGAGTGACACCCGCCGCGAAATATTGCACCAGTGAGGCCATGCGCTGCGGATCCGACGCAAACTTGATGAACTCCCGGCAGGCTTCAGCGTTGGGAGTACCGGCCAAAATGGACCAGCTGTCCACGCCCCAGATGTTCTGATTCCAGATGATGCCGATCTTGGCGCCGTCGGCGTTGGCCGATTGCGCGCGCGACACCCAGGTAGCAATCAAGTCCACCTCACCGGACTTCAGCATTTGCTCCACCTGCGCGCCGGAGTTCCACCACACGTCGACCTTGGGCTTGATCTGGTCGAGAGCCTTGAAGGCGCGGTCCAGGTCCAGCGGGTACACCTGCGCGTTGGGCACACCCGAGGCCATGAGCGCCTCCTCCAGCGTATCAAACGGATGCTTGCGCAGCGCGCGGCGGCCGGGGAAGTCCTTGACGTTCCAAAAGTCGGCCCACGACTTGGGCGCGGCACGGCCCTTGAAGGCCTCCTCGCGGTAGGCCAACACCGTGCTGTAGACGTTGGTTCCCACACCGTAGGGAGACATGAACTGTGCCGGAATGGTCTTGACGAACGGGTCATTCTCCAGTCCGTGCTTTTCCAACATGACTTTTCCACCGCTGGTCAGCAGCAAGATCGCGGGCTGGCTGATCTTTGCCATGTCCCACGTGTAGTTCTTGGTTTCCACCATGCTGCGGATCTGAGCCACGGGCTCGGCGGCAGCCTGCACGCCGACCACTTCGATACCGGTCTTTTGCGTGAAAGGTCTGTAGTACACGGCACCGTAGGCCTTGCTGTAGATACCGCCGTCGTCGCGCACCACGATGCGCTTGGACTGGGCGCGTGCGTAGCGCAGCACGGCGGGCGCAATGATGAGTCCGGTTCCCACGGCGGCGGCCTTCAGGGCCTGACGGCGGGAGGTGCTCACAGAGGAGATATCAATCATCATGGGTTCCTTTCAGAGTGAAATCGGGGGCAACAGGCGCCCAGGGTTGAACAACTGCTGGGGATCGAAGGCGTGCTTAATCGCACGCATCAGGTCGATCTCGACCGGAGACTTGAATACGGCCATTTCGTCGGTCAACACCTGACCAATGCCGTGCTCGGCGCTGAAGGTGCCACCCAGCGCATGTGCGACCTCGTTGACCGCTTGCTTGACGGTATGCGCCAGATGGTCCTGCTGCTCGGGCGTCAATGCGTGCCATTGCTCGAACGAAGCCTGCGGGATGAAGTGCACGTTGCCATCGCCCAAGTGGGCAACAATGATGACTGGCGCACCCGGCAGTATCCGGTGTGCGGCATCCGTGGCGCGTTCGATGAAGGTTGGTACGGCCGACAGCGGCACCGCTGGGTCGGTGTTAATGCCGATGCCAGCCTTCTTGTTGCCTTCGGAAACGCTGTGACGCACCTCCCACCAGTCCACCTGTTGCTGGCCGCTGACGGCGAACGCAGCGTCGAGCATCAGGCCTTCCTCCGAGGCGGCTTCCAGTACCTCCTGCAGTGCGGCAGTCAGCATAGCCTCGTCACAGGTGTCCGACAGCTCCACCAGAACGTGCCAGGGGTGGCTGGCGTCGAGCGGAGCTCGCCGGCCACTTACGTGTTTCAGCACGATGTTCAACTGCACGTTGTTCATCAATTCGTAGGCCGACAGCGACGCGTTGCAGCGGCGTTGGAAGCGCGCCAATATGGCAAGCGCGGCCTGCGGCCCATCCACCGCGAGCCAGGCCATGGCGCGCGCCGTGGGTAACGGGTGCAGCTTGAGTGTGGCGCCAGTGATCACGCCCAGCGTGCCTTCGGAGCCGATAAACAGGTGCTTGAGATCGAAGCCGGTGTTGTTCTTGCGTAGGCCATACAGGCCGTCCCAGATGCGGCCGTCGGGTAGTACCACCTCCAGACCCAGCACGTTCTCGCGCGTATTTCCATAGCGCAGCACGCCAGTCCCGCCTGCGTTGGTGGCGATGTTGCCACCGATCTGGCATGAACCCTCGGCACCGAGACTTACCGGGTAAAGGCGATCGTGCGCGGCCGCGGCCTGCTGAACGATCTCGAGCACGCAGCCCGCGTCCACCACCATGGAGTTGTTGGTCACATCCATCGAGCGAATGCGCCGCATGCGGGCTAGGTTGATGACCACCGTGCTGGGATGGTCGGCACGGGGAACGGAGCCCTCGCACAGACTGGTGTTGCCCCCCTGGGCGACCACAGGTACACCTGCATCGCGGCAAATTCCGACAATGCCTGCGACCTGCTCAGTGGTTGATGGCAGCGTGACGCACTGTGCCCTGCCCTGGTAGCGGCCGCGCCAGTCGGTTAGATATCCAGCAATGTCCTGGGGACCCTGGATCACGGCGCTTTCACCCAGAAACTGCACCAATCGTTGAATCACATCCACGCGCAGCCCCGTCTCAACATTTCAAGAACATCAATGATGCGGTGCGGATGAAAAGATTACAACTAGGTGAAATACGAATTCTGTTAATCACATTGCAATTACAAATGCCGCTTTCTGTTATTTTGAGCAGCAGGATGCTGGCCGTCACTCCGCCCAGGACTTCAGGCGCAGCCTAGCGCCCTGAATGACTGCAATGAGTACGACGACACCCTTGAGGACGGCCGCGTAAGCGGCAACGATGGTGTCCACCAAACGAGATGGGTGGACACCATGGCTGAAGCCAAGACCAATACCCGTCAGCGCTTCAGCGTCGAACTCAAGTAGCAGATCCTGCCCGAGTGCGCCCGGCCCGGTGCCTCGGTGGCCAGCGTGGCCCTCTCGCACGGCATCAACGCCAACGTCGTGCACCAGAGGCGCCGCCTGCTCATGGCCCGAGGTTGGACCCGCAAGTCCCCACGTTCGTGCCGGTGGCGCTGCCTGCGCCCAGCTGCGCGCCGGCCCCAGACATTCGCATCGAATTGCGCCGTGGTGTCACCAGCGTGTCGCTGAGCTGGCCAGTCTCGGCGGCCGAGCAGTGCGCGGCCTGGATGCGTGAGCTCCTCAAGTGATCCGCATCGACGCCCTGTGGCTGGCCAGCGAGCCGCTAGACATGCGCGCCGGCACGGAGTCGGCCCTGGCCCGCGTGGTGGCCGTCTTCGGCGCTGCGCGTCCGCACCGTGCCTACCTCTAGGCCTATGCATCGGGGGCGTTTGAAGACATCAAGGCCGTGGTCTACGACTTCTGCGAGAGTCACTCGGGCGAACACGACTGGGGCTTCCTGGGACACGGCACCGACAAGACCTGGAAGGGCAGTCTGACCTGCGACGATTTCAGTGGCTACAAGGCCCTGATCGCCAGTGGCGTGACCGAGGTGGGGTGTCTGGCCCATGGGCGGCGCAAGTTCTTCGATCTGGACGCGGCGGGCCAGAGCCAGATCGCCGAGTTCGCCCTCCAAAGGTTCGCGCGGGTCTACGAGATCGAGCGCGAGGTCAAGGAGCTCAACACCGAGCAACGCCAAGCCGTTCGGCAGCAGCAGAGCCGGCCCATCCTGGATGCTCTGCATGACTGGATGACGCTGCAACGGCGCCAGGTGCCCGACGGCTCAGCGACGGCCAAGGCGCTGGACTACAGCCTGCGGCGCTGGGAGGCGTTGACCCGGTTCGCGGGTGACGGGCAACCGCCGGTGGACAACAACTGGATCGAGAGCCAGATCCGGCCCATTGCCATCGGCCGCAACAACTGGCTGTTTGCCGGCAGTCTGCGGTGCGGGCCAACGGGCGGCCGCCGTCATGAGTCTGACCCAGTCGGCGTGCATGAACGGGCATGACCCGTATGCCTATCTCAAAGACGTGCTTACGCGGCTGCTCACGCACAAGCTCAGTCGAATCGACGATCTCTTGCCACACCGCTGGCACCTCCGAACTGGCCAGCCAGACCAGAATTCAATGCTCTCTTATTCCAGAAGGCGACTCTGGCTTTGATCGGACGCCATGGGCCCCCTTCGGCATTCTTTTCTTGCGGTCGGTACCTCGCGAAAATCACGAATATTCGCATTACTCGGCCTATACCCAGATCCATAGAGCCTGACAGGGCAAGTCAATGCAGTTCGCCAGGCTGCTGAGTCGACTAGCTCGTGGTCCGAACACCGGTCAACAAGTGTCGGCCCAATGCGACGCTGATGCCATCGTCGCGCGACAAACCGCTTCGATCTCCGCCGTAGGCGCCTCGCGGCGCGAACAAGGACTTACACCCCTTGTCGGAACACAAGTGCGATAGTCGGCCCTGCAAATCCCCGCCAAGCCGCATGAACACTGGGTTTTCGCCGATTCCAGGTGAAGCCCTATCCCGCGAGAATCACCCGATCGGAATCTGATTTCTGGGAGTTTTGCTGATGTCCGAT
>Ga0208938_1001409_pt1 | contig 14108 bp, 8 predicted proteins | sample AD_UKC125_MetaG_FD_184434 | JGI IMG/M metagenome (GOLD analysis project Ga0208938, IMG submission 184434) | Active sludge microbial communities of municipal wastewater-treating anaerobic digesters from USA - AD_UKC125_MetaG (SPAdes) (version 2) | ecosystem: Engineered > Bioreactor > Anaerobic >... | reverse complement strand
CGGGATGGGGGTCGTAGCCCTCGAGGGCGATGTCGGGCAGATCGAACTCGTCCAGAGCCAGACCGGGGGTCAGTCGCAGCGCCGGCAGCGGACGGGGATCGCGGGTGAGCTGCAGCCGGGCTTGGTCGAGGTGGTTGAGGTAGAGGTGAGCGTCGCCGAGGGTGTGCACGAAGTGCCCCGCCCGCATCCCGACGGTCTGCGCCACCATCTCGGTGAGCAATGCATAGGACGCGATGTTGAAGGGCACCCCGAGGAAGACATCGGCCGAGCGCTGGTAGAGCTGGCAGTCCAGGTATGCCGGGCCGCCGTCACTCGCCGGGCGCACGTAGAACTGGAAGAGAGCGTGGCAGGGCGGCAGGGCCATTGCGTCGACGTCGGCGACATTCCAGGCCGAGACGAGGTGACGACGGCTGTCGGGATTGGTCCGTAGGCTCTCGACGACGCGCTGGATCTGGTCGATGTGCCGGCCGTCGGGAGTCGGCCAGGAGCGCCATTGGTAGCCGTAGACCGGGCCGAGGTCGCCGGCTGAGTCGGCCCATTCGTCCCAGATCGTGATGCGGCGCTCATGCAACCAGGCGATATTGGTGTCGCCGCGCAGGAACCACAGCAACTCGCCGAAGATCGAGCGCAGGTGCAGCTTCTTGGTCGTCATGGCAGGGAAGCCGTGCTGCAGGTCGAACCGCATCTGGTGGCCGAAGACGCTGCGCGTGCCGGTGCCGGTGCGGTCCTGCTTGGATACCCCCTCGGTGAGGATGCGATCGAGCAGGTCGAGGTACTGGCGCACCATCGAAAGCTAGCACCCTGTCATGGTGTGACGTAGATCACACGAAGTCTTCGCACTCGTCATGTAACGAGTCCTCGGGCGAGCCCGATGGTGTGGGTGTCGAGGCGCTACCCGGACCCCCGAGCGGGTAGCGCCTCGACATTGTTGTGAGTGGGGAGCGATAGCCTGTGGCAATGACAATGCCCATCTTCGGCCGGGTGCTGACCGCCATGGTGACTCCCATGACTCCCACCGGTGAGGTCGACGAGGCCGGCGTGGTCGCCGTCGCCGAGCACCTGATCGCCAACGGCCACGACGGGCTCATCGTCAACGGCACGACCGGGGAATCGGCCACCTTGACCAGCGACGAGAGCATCCGGGTCATCGAGCTGGTCGCGGACGCCGTCGGTGACCGCGCGAAGGTGGTTGCCGGGGTGGGGTCCAACGACACCGCGCACAGCATCGAGATGTCGAAGCGCGCCGCAGACGTGGGAGCCCACGCGCTGCTCGTCGTCACTCCCTATTACAACAAGCCGACCCAGCCCGGACTGTTGGCGCACTTCCGGGCCATCGCCGACACCACCGACCTGCCGGTCCTGCTCTACGACATCCCGGGGCGGACCGGCATACCGATCCAGACCGAGACGCTGTTGCGGCTCGCCGAGCACCCGCGGATCGTCGCGGTCAAAGACGCCAAGTGCGATCTCTGGGCTGCGAGCAAGGTCATGGCCGAGACCGACCTGCAGTGGTATTCGGGTGCTGACGAGTTCAACCTCGCCATGCTCGCGATCGGCGCGGTAGGGGTCGTGTCCGTTGTCGGGCACGTCGCCGGCAACGAGTATGCCGCGATGATCCAGGCGGTGCTGGCCGGCGACCTGGCGGCCGCCCGCGCGATTCACGAGCGGCTCATTCCCATTGTCGACGCCATCATGGGCACGTCGCAGGGCGCCATCATGGCCAAGGCCGCGCTGGCCGAGCTCGGCGTCATCTCCTCGGCCTTCGTCCGGCTCCCGCTGGTGGAGTCGCCCCCCGAGCACATCGCGATCTTGCGCGAAGGCCTCACGAAGTCAGGAATCCGTTGAGTCATCCCCACCCCGAGCTCACCCTCCCGCCGCCCCTGGCAGACAACGCCCTGCGCTTCGTCGCGCTCGGGGGCCTGGGGGAGATCGGCCGCAACATGGCGGTGCTCGAACACCGCGGCCGATTGCTCATCATCGACTGTGGCGTGCTCTTCCCGGAGGACCACCATCCGGGCGTCGACCTCATCCTGCCCGACTTCTCCCACCTGGATGGTCGGCTCGATGCCGTCGAGGCGATCATCCTCACCCATGGGCACGAGGACCACATCGGAGCGGTGCCCTATCTGCTGGCGCGCAAGCCGGATATCCCGCTCATTGGGTCGCGGCTGACCCTTGCGCTGATCGAGGCCAAGCTCAAGGAGCACCGCATCCGGCCCTACACGCTGGAGGTGCGCGAAGGGGAGCGCGAACACCTCGGTGTCTTCGATGTCGAATTCGTGGCGGTCAACCACTCGATCCCGGATGCCTTGGCGGTCATGGTCCGGACCTCGGCCGGGTCGCTGCTGCACACCGGCGATTTCAAGATGGACCAGTTGCCGCTGGACGGGCGGATCACCGATCTGCGGGCCTTCGCCCGGTTGGGTGAGGAAGGGGTCGACCTCTTCCTCACCGACTCGACCAATGCCGACATTCCGGGGTTCACCCCGCCCGAGCGAGACATCTCCTCGGCGATCGACAAGGTGTTCCGGCACGCCGAACGCCGCATCGTCGTCGCATGCTTCTCTTCGCATGTCCACCGCGTGCAGCAAGTGCTCGATGCAGCAGACAAAGCCGGCCGCCGGGTCGCGTTGGTCGGACGCAGCATGGTGCGCAACATGGGCATCGCCGTCGACCTGGGCTACCTCCGGGTGCCGCAGGGCGTCCTGGTCGACATCAAGAAGCTCGACGATCTGCGCGACGACCAGATCGTCCTGGTCTGCACCGGCAGCCAGGGCGAGCCGATGGCAGCCCTGTCCCGGATGGCCAACCGCGACCACCGCATCGACGTGGGACCGGGTGACACCGTGCTGCTAGCCAGCTCGCTGATCCCCGGCAACGAGAACGCCGTCTATCGCGTCATCAACGGCCTCATGCGTCTGGGCGCCACCGTCGTGCACAAGGGCAACGCCAAGGTGCACGTGTCGGGCCACGCGGCGGCCGGCGAGTTGACCTACTGCTACAACATCGTCCGCCCGCGCAATGTGCTTCCCGTGCACGGGGAGTGGCGGCACATGTTCGCCAACGCCGAGCTCGCCGTCGCCACAGGTGTCCCGCGCGACCGGGTGCTGCTCGCCGAGGACGGTGTCGTCATCGACCTGGCCGACGGGGTGGCCAAGATCGTGGGCGCGGTGCCGGCCGGCTACATATACGTCGACGGGTCATCGGTCGGTGGGACCGACGAGGCCATGCTCAAGGACCGCCGCATCCTGCGGGACGAGGGCTTCATCACGTGCATCGTCGTCATCGACACGGCCACCGGCAAGATCGCGGCCGGCCCTGAGATCACGGCCCGTGGCTTCGCCGAGGATCGAGACGTCTTCGAGCAAATCATCCCCAAGGTCGAGGCCGCCATTGTCGCGGCGACCGACGGCGGGGTCACTGATGAGCACCAACTCCAGCAGGTCATCCGGCGCACCGTCGGCGGCTGGGTGGGCGGCAAGATCCGGCGTCGGCCGATGATCATCCCCATCGTCATCGAGGCCTAGCGACACTGTCGGCACACGCTGCCCGCACACGCTGTCGGCCCCTCGATCGGCACTATTGGACGGGGCGTCTCGCCCAGTCCCTGGCACTGCGCGTCGCAGTCTGGTCGCCGAGGCGACCGAGGTCTTGAACAGTTAACTGTGGATCACGTTGAATAACGTGGGTATAGTTATGGCATCGGCTCTCCGCACACCGCCCCGGGGGGGCGCACGGGGGACAGCGCTCGCAGGAGTGGCCGAGGTGTCCATTGTCTGCAGTGGGGGTATTCATGGTGTTCACGGGTCGTTCGAGCGTGCCCCAGATCAGTCGGCGGCGGCTCACCCAGGGGGCGGTCTGGGCGGTCCCGGCCGTCGTCCTGGCGGCGCACGCGCCCGCGGCTGCCGCATCGCGGGTGATCTGTCCGGGCTCGTGCTTCACCCTGGTCTGGAACAGCACCACGCAGGGGTTCCTCACGCACACCCCGGCCAACTCGAACAACACCAGCCTGAACTGGACGCGGGCGGGCTCAGTCTCGTCCACATCCTGTCCCACGCCATTGGCCATCAGCGTGACCCAGCTCCGGCAGAGCGGATATCCGCTGGATGTCAACAAGGCTGCTACGGCCTTCTCTCGCACCGACGCCTACGGGGACTTCAGCATCGGAGACCAGGCCTACAACGGCTTCTCCATTCCAACGGCGCAGAAGGGCCTAGTGCTCTCGCAGGTGTCGAGCAACACAGCGCCGGCCTTGGAATCGGTCACCTTCGACTTCGGGGTGCCGATCAAGTCGGTGTCCTTCACCATCTACGACCTCACCCGGACCACCGGGACGACGGCGAGCTCCTATGTCGACGCCGTGTCCTTCGACAAGGTTGCCCTCGTCACAGCGATTGGGGACACCTCCTCGGGGAGCAACCTGGTCAAGGGGTCTTCGCTCGCGTCGCCGTCGGGCGGGGCGTCATCACAGACCATCAGCGGCTTGAACGAATACGTGTGGCGCGGCGCCAACTTCCCGACCGCGACGGGCAACCGCAACGTCTCCGTGGACGTGACGATGGGAGGCGCCACGTCATTCACGATGAACTACTGGGGGATGGTTGAGTACATGAGCTCCCCGAACAACTGGGGACACCAGCAGTGGATCGTCGTGGGCGACCTCACGGTCTGCCAGTGACCGCTCGCCCTGGCTTCACTGGCGTTGGCCTTTGATCCCCTGGGCTGCCTGCTCACCAGAGACGGGAACCGGTGGCTGTTCCGGCAGCGTCAGGTGACTCCCACCCGGCACCAGACCGGACATAGCGCAGCGCCGGACCCCGTGTGGCCAACTCGGAGACAGCCGCGATGAGCCGCTCCACGTGGTGAGGGCGGGTGGCCAACCCCAGGCTCGCGCGAATCGCCGCGACCTCGCGGGGGCGACCGGACGGCATACCGGAGGGCTCTGACGGCACACCGGAGCCTTCTGACGGCGTCCGTGAGCCGTCCTGCCCACCGAGCAGATGCTCGACGAGTCGGTGCGCGCAGAACCGACCGTCGCGCACCCCGATGCCGTATTCCACCGACAGCGCCGTCGACACCAACCCCGCGTCGAGGCCGTCGATGGTGAAGGCGACGACCGCGACGTGGTCGGCCTCCGCCCCGAAGAGAGTGTGCAGGCGCACCCCGGGGATGGCAGCCAGGCCCCGTCGCAACCGCGCCCCGAGCGCGTGCTCGTAGAGGGCGATGTCGCAGCGGTGCTCGCGCAGCGCCGCGCAGGCCGCCGCAACCGCGACGGCCCCGACGACGTTGGGCGTGCCCCCCTCGTGCCGCGCGGGCCCGGTTGCCCACACCACCTCCGATTCCGTGACCGACACCGTCGCCCCGCCCCCTGGCAGATACGGGGCGGCGGTGTCGAGCCAATCGCCCCGGCCGGCCAGCACTCCGGTGCCGTAGGGGGCATAGATCTTGTGGCCCGAGAAGGCGACGTAGTCGACGTCCCAGGCAGCCAGGTCGATGCGGCGGTGGGGCGCCAGCTGGGCGGCGTCGAGGGCGACGCGCGCTCCGTGCCGACGGGCCACGGCGACGATCTCGGCGATAGGCCACACCTCGCCGGTCACATTGGAGGCCCCGGCGACGACCACGAGGCAGTGCTGCGAGGTCACCCTGGCGAGCGCCACATCCAGGGCCCGTATGCCGTCCTCGACCGTCGCAGGGACGCCCAGCGTCACCGTGCGGTGAGCGCCCCACGGCAACAGGGTCGAGTGGTGCTCGGACGCGAAGGCGACGACGGTGGTGTTCCGGGGAAGGGAGTGGGCGAGCAGATTCCACGAATCGGTCGTGTTGCGGGTGAAGACCACATGGTCGCTCGCCCGGGCCCCGACGAAGACGCCGACCTCGGCGCGCGCCGCGTCGTACCACTGCGAGGTCACCCGGCTCGGGTGTCCGTTGCCGCGGTGCACCGACCCATAGCCCGCGACGACGCGCTCGACCGCCGCCGCGACAGTGCGCAGGGCGGGTGTCGAGGCGGCATGGTCGAAGTTGGCGTAGTCCACCCAGCCGTCAGCCACCGGGACCTGGAGTCCGTCGGTGGCGGTCGCCGGCACCCCGGCGCACAACGCGGCCGGCGCCTCGAGAGTGGCGGTCATCCTCGTCTCTTTCCTCCGGCCGAGGCCGGTTCGCGCTTGCCCGCGCTGTGTGCTCGGGCCGGGTCGTCATCCGGGGCACCCCGCCGCGATGGAGGGTTGCCGGTCAGCGAGCCGGAGCTGAGGCGCTGACGCTCATAACCTTGGGATAACCATAACGTGACCTAATGTCGATGGGCAAGCGTGTGCCGGTGCGTCCCGCACGCCGAGAACCCGGTCGGGACGGCTGCTGCAGGAAAGTCGACGCCTGATGCGCGTGTGACACGTGTGTCTGGAGTGGCTCTCGCGTACCCTCCGGAACATGGCGACCCGTCCACCCTCGGCGTCCGCGCGCGCCTCCACCGCGGGCCGTAGCTCGGCGACCCCACGCAACACCCCGCGCAGCACGGCCCGTCCCAAGGCATCCCCAGCCCGCAAGGCACCGGCAGCCCGCGGATCGAAGACCCGCTCCGGCGGGTTGCCGCTGCCCCTGCGGGCGGTCCGGTCGACGTGGATGGGCGTGTCGCACTTGGCCGGCGGCGCGGTGCGCAAGGTCGGCACCTCCGCGCGCGATCTCGAGCCCGAGCACCGCCGTGACGGGGTGGGGTTCGCCCTGATCGGCCTGGCCGTTGTCGTCGCCGCGCGCGAGTGGTGGGGATTCCCCGGCGTGATCGGCGAGGTCGTCCACGCCGTCGTGGCGGGCACGCTCGGCCGGATCGCGTATGCCGTGCCCCTGGTCCTGCTCGCCTTGGGCCTGCGCCTGCTGCGTGCGCCGCAGGATGACGCCGCGACCAACCGCCTCCTCATCGGCACCCTGGCCCTCACCGTCTCGGCGAGCGGCATCGCACACCTGGCCGACGGCATACCGACCCCCCCTGGGGGAGCGAACGCAATGCGCGCCGCCGGCGGGATCATCGGCTTCCTCGCGTCCAGCCCGGTGGCGGCGGCCGTCTCATCGGTGGGCGCCCTGATCCTGTTGCTCCTGCTCGGCTTCTTCGGCGTGTTGGTCCTCACCGCCACCCCGGTGCGGATGATCCCGACCCGCCTGCGCGTGGCTCGCGATCGCATCCTCGGACACCGCCCGACGGGCGACGCGACCCTGGACGGGCCGACCGCGACCCCGGGTGAGGCGGGCTCGACGTCGGCCGCCCGGTCGCGTCGTGCCCGGCTCGCCGCGGAGGTGCTCGAACAGCGGGACGGGGACGAGGCCTTCGTCCAGGCCGCCGAGATCGCTCCGGTGGGTGCCGACGGCAAGCCGCTGCGTCCCGGTCAGAAGCGCCCGGTGCCACCCGCCGCCGACCGGTCGGCGGAAGCGACGACCCAGCCGCTGGTCCCCGGCAAGCCCAAGCCCGAGCTCAAAGCTCCCGCGACCTCGACGCTGCCGCTGCGGGCCGAGCAGCTGCAGCTCTCGGGGGACGTCGCCTACGTGCTGCCCGACCAGGCGCTACTGGCCCCCGGACCTCCGCACAAGGCCCGCAGCGCGGCCAACGATCGCGTTCTGGAAGCGCTGGGGCAGGTCTTCGAGCAGTTCGAGATCGACGCCGCCGTCACGGGGTTCACCCGTGGACCGACCGTCACGCGCTACGAGGTGGAACTCGGCCCGGCGACCAAGGTCGAGCGGGTCACCGCGCTCTCGCGCAATATCGCGTATGCCGTGGCGTCGGCCGACGTGCGGATCCTCAGTCCCATCCCGGGCAAGTCCGCCATCGGGATCGAGATCCCCAACACCGACCGCGAGACCGTGTCGTTGGGCGATGTGCTGCGCAGCCAGACCGCTCGCGGCAACCAGCACCCCATGGTCATGGGCGTGGGTAAAGATGTCGAGGGCGGCTATGTCATCGCCAACCTCGCCAAGATGCCGCACCTGCTCGTCGCCGGCGCAACGGGCGCGGGCAAGTCGAGCTTCGTCAACTCGATGATCACCTCGATCCTCATGCGGGCCACCCCCGAAGAGGTCCGGATGATCCTCGTGGACCCCAAGCGGGTGGAGCTCACGGCATACGACGGCATCCCGCACCTCATCACCCCGATCATCACCAACCCCAAGAAGGCAGCCGAGGCGCTGCAGTGGGTGGTCCGCGAGATGGACCAGCGCTACGACGACCTCGCCGGCTTCGGGTTCAAGCACATCGACGACTTCAACAAGGCCGTCCGTGCGGGCCAGGTCAAGCCGCTGCCCGGCTCGGAACGGGTCATCACGGCATACCCCTATCTGCTGGTCATCGTCGACGAGCTGGCCGACCTCATGATGGTCGCCCCCCGCGATGTCGAGGAGTCGATCGTCCGGATCACCCAGTTGGCCCGCGCTGCGGGTATCCACCTCGTGCTGGCGACCCAGCGCCCGTCGGTCGACGTCGTCACCGGTCTCATCAAGGCCAATGTGCCCTCGCGGATGGCTTTCGCGACCTCGTCGTTGGCCGACAGCCGAGTCGTTCTCGACCAGCCGGGCGCGGAGAAGTTGGTCGGCCAAGGCGATGCGCTCTTCCTGCCGATGGGGTCCAGCAAGCCGATCCGCGTCCAGGGCGCCTGGGTGACCGAGTCGGAGATCCACGCCGTGGTGAAGTCGGTGACCGAGCAGCTCAAGCCGCAGTACCGCGAGGACGTCACCGTGGTCGCGGCCAAGAAGCAGGTCGACGACGACATCGGCGACGACCTCGACGTGTTGTTGCAGGCCACCGAGCTCGTCGTCACGACTCAGTTCGGCTCGACGTCGATGCTGCAGCGCAAGCTTCGAGTGGGCTTCGCCAAGGCCGGTCGGCTCATGGATCTCATGGAGTCGCGCGGCATCGTCGGCCCGTCGGAAGGCTCCAAGGCCCGCGATGTCTTGGTCAAGCCGGACGACCTGCCGGCCACCTTGGCGCTGCTGCGCGGGGACGAGCCGCCGCCGGAGTGGGACGACGACACGGCATACCCCCTCGACGGAGATGCGCGGGCGGTCGCCGAAGCCACCCCGGGACGGTATGCCGACGATCCGCTGGCCGGCCGACCCGACCCGCGCGTAGCCGGTGCGGAGTGGGACGATCCGGCCGACACCAGCGACGGTGACGAAGACGCCTGGGGTCTCACCGGGCGCGAATAAGTGACCGATCGGCCCCCGCGGACGTAAGAATTTACGAGTTCCTGACCACCGGCCTCTGGATTATCCGGGACGTCGGGTCCATGCTGTCCAGGTGATCGGTGTCCCGCCGGTCTGCGCAGGCGACTGGGCAGTGGCTGCGCACGTTTCGCTCCCACAAGGGGATGTCGTGATTCGCAGATCTGGACGCATCGGGCGACGGATGGTCGGCCTGGGCGCGGTGGGTGGGTTGGTCCTCGCCGGTGCCGTCGTCAGTGCACCAACCTCCACGGCCGCTTCGAGCAAGGGTGGCCCCGTCGCGACTCTGGAATCGAGCGCGCCGGCCAACAGCTCGGACAACCTGAGGGCGCCGCAGGCGGTCAAGAAGGACGCTCTGCGCCAGACTGCGCTGTCCCAGCGGCTCAAGGGTGAACCCGCAGCCCAGGGCAAGGTCGTCAAGGTTGCCAAGGGTCAGTACGTCGACCTGGAGCGGGAGGGCACCGACCGAGTCTTCGTCATCCTCGCCGAGTTCGGCGACCAGCAGTACCCCAACGCGATCTTCCAGGGACCACCTCAGGATGGGACGGCCACCGACGTCACCGGGCCGCTGCGCAACGAGATTCCGCAGCCGGATCGCTCGGTCGACAACTCCACCCTGTGGAAGGCCGACTACAACCAGGCGCACTACCAGGACATGTACTTCACCCGGATGGCGAAGTACTACCAGACCCAGTCATCGGGCCGGTACTCCGTCGACGGAGCCGTGACCGAGTGGGTCAAGGTGCCCTTCAACGAGGCGCTCTACGGCCGTAACTACTGCGGCGGCATCGTCTGCAACACGACCAAGGCCCTCATCCGTGACGCCATGGCCGTCTGGGTCAACAACCAGCTCGCCTCGGGCAAGTCGATGGCCGAGATCACGGCCTACCTGAAGACCTTCGACGTCTACGACCGCTACGACATCGACGGCGACGGGGTGTTCAACGAGCCCGACGGCTTCATCGACCACTTCCAGATCGTCCACGCGGGCGGCGACGAAGCTGCCGGTGACCCCCACCAGGGCACCGACGCCATTTGGAGCCACCGCTGGTATGCCAACCTCCAAGGGGGTGGCCCCGGCGGGCTGCCCGGCGTCAACATCGGCACCAATGCCGGCCTGGTGAGCTCGCCGCTGGTTCCCAACAACGCCACGGGCGTCTGGGTCGGCGATTACACGATCCAGCCGGAGAACGGCGGCCTGGGCGTCTTCGTCCACGAATACGGACACGACCTCGGCCTGCCCGACCTCTACGACACGTCGGGCAACACCGGTGGCGCCGAGAACAGCACGGCGTTCTGGACGCTCATGTCCTCGGGCGCCAACATCGGCACGGGCAGCCTCGACGGCATCGGCGACGCTCCGACCGACCTGTCGGCCTGGGAGCTACTCCAGCTCGGCTGGCTGGCACCGCAGGGTGGCAAGGGTCCGTTCTACGAGGTCGCGCACGCCGGCCAGAAGTCGACCCACAAGCTCGGCCCGAACACGCCGGCAACCAAGAGCCCACAGGCCGTCTTCGTCGTGTTGCCCGATAAGAAGGTCAACATCGACCTCGGTGCCACGGCCGCAGGCAGCCAGATGTTCTGGTCCACCTCCGGGGACAACCTCAACACGACGATGACGAAGTCCGGGATCTCCGGGACGAGCCTCACCGCCAAGGTGAAGTACGACATCGAAGAGGACTGGGACTACGCGTTCCTCGAGGCCTCGGCCGACGGCAACACCTGGACCCCGGTCAACACGTCGCTCTCCCGGGCGACCGATCCCAACAGCAACAACCCGAGCCACACCGGGATCACCGGTACGACGGTTGGTTTCCCCGCGTCGGCGTCGTGGGTGGACCTCACGGCGACCCTGCCGGCAGGCACGACTGCCCTGCGGTTCCGTTACCAGACCGACGCGGCGGCATCGCAGACCGGCTTCTTCGCCGATCAGATCGCCGTCAACGGCACGATCATCGGCACGGCCGAGACCGATGAGGGCTGGGCTCTCAACGGCTTCGTCCGCACCGGATCGACGAACGAGAAGTCGTACTTCAACGCCTATGTCGCCGAGAACCGTCAGTACGACGGCTACGACGCGTCGCTGCGCACGGCATACAACTTCGGGTTCCTCGACAGTCGGCCGGACTGGGTGGAGACCTACCCCTACCAGAACGGCTTGCTGCTCTGGTACTGGGACTCCTCGCAGGCGGACAACAACGTCGGTGACCACCCCGGTCAGGGTCTCGTGCTCCCGATCGACGCTCACCCGACGCTGTTCCACTGGGCTGACGGTCAGTTGATGCGGCCGCGGTTGCAGTCCTATGACTCCACCTTCGGGGTCGAGGCCACCGACGCGATCAGCGTGCACAAGGACAGCGTCGCGAGGACCATCCCGTCCGCGCCCGCGGTGCCGACCTTCGACGACACCAAGAACTGGTGGGTCCTCGCCGATGCGCACGCGACCACGGGCGCGCATGTGGGCCGCTACCAGCCGGGTTGGGTGGGGGTCCAGGTGCCCAAGACGGGCACCACTGTCACCGTCAACGGCGCCGTGAGCAACGGTGGCCACCTCAACATCACGGTGGCGCCCAAGTAGTCACATCGTCACCACGACGATGCGCGGGGCCCCTGGACACGATCCGGGGGCCCCGCTCCGTGACCTGGGGGGGAGCCCCGGGGCGAGCCCCGCAGGGCAGCTGGTCCGGCGGGTCCGGCGAGCCAGTGGACTGGGGTCAGCCATAGAGTTGCGCTATGACCGAGCCGACGACCCCGCGCACGGTCGCAGTCGTCACGCTCGGCTGCTCCCGCAACGAGGTCGACTCCGAGGAACTCGCCGGTCGGCTGGCGGCCGACGGCTGGTCGCTGGTCGCCGATCCCGCCGAGGCGGATGTGGCCCTGGTCAACACGTGTGGTTTCGTCGAGCAGGCCAAGAAGGACTCCATCGACGCTCTCTTGGAGGCCGCCGACCTCAAGGATGGGTCGCACCGCACCCAGGCCGTCGTCGCCGTCGGTTGCCTGGCCGAGCGCTACGGCTCGCAGCTGGCCGAGCAACTGCCCGAGGCCGACGCTGTGCTGGGATTCGATTCGTATGCCGCGCTGTCGGGTCACCTCCGCGCGATCCTGGCCGGCTCCCGGCCGCCATCGCACCTGCCCTCGGACCGCCGGCTACTGCTCCCGCTCACTCCCGTCGACCGGGCCGCCGCGGCCGCCCAGGTCAGTGTCCCCGGACACGGCGTTGCCGCGGGCGGTGACCACCCGGCATACCGGCCGGTCCGCACCCTCCTGGAAGACCGGCCGTGGGCGCCGTTGAAGATTGCCTCAGGCTGTGACCGGCGCTGCGCATTCTGCGCCATTCCGGCCTTCCGCGGCTCCTTCGTGTCAAGGCCCATCGCCGAGGTCGTCGCTGAGGCCCGCTGGCTGGCCGAACAGGGGGTGCGCGAGGTCTTCCTCGTGAGCGAGAACTCCACCAGCTACGGCAAGGACTTCGGCGACCTCGCCGCGCTGGAGAAGCTCCTGCCGCAACTCACGGCGGTCGACGGCATCGAGCGGGTGCGGGTCTCCTACCTGCAGCCGGCGGAGATCCGCCCTGGCCTGATCGAGACGATGGCAAGCACGCCGGGCGTCATGCCCTACTACGACATCTCCTTCCAGCACTCCGCGACCGCGTTGCTCCGGCGGATGCGCCGTTTCGGCGGCACGGACGCCTTCCTCGATCTCATCGCGCGCGTGCGCTCACTGACCCCGGAGGCCGGCATCCGGTCCAATGTCATCGTCGGCTTCCCCGGCGAGACCGAGGCCGAGCTGGGCGAGCTCGAGCTCTTCCTGGCCATGGCTCGGCTCGACGTCGTGGGAGTGTTCGGCTACTCCGACGAGGACGGCACCGAGGCTGAGCAGCTGCCCGACCACCTCGACCCCGAGGTGGTTTCCGAGCGGGTCGCCCGGGTCACCGACCTCGTCGAGCAACTCACCGCTCAGCGCGCGGAAGACCGGATCGGATCCCGAGTGCGCGTGCTCGTGGAGGCCTTCGATGAGGACGAGGGTATGCCGGTCGGTCGGGCCGAGTTCCAGGGCCCCGAGGTCGACGGCATCACCTCCCTGCCCGGCGCCGATGTGCGCATCGGTGACATCGTCCCCGCGATGGTCACCACGTCCGAGGGCATCGACCTGGTGGCGGCTCGGACATGACCCAGCCGGTGCCTGGAGACTCCGCGTCGCCCGTGTCCCCCTCGCCCCCGTCGACCGAGGCCAGCGCGTGGAACCTGCCCAACGCGCTCACTGTGGGCCGGATCGTCCTCGTCCCGGTCGTCGGCTGGCTCCTGCTCGCCGACAGTGGCAGCAACGCAGCGACCCGTTACCTCGCTTTGGGGGCCTTCATCGTCGCGGCGATCACTGACAAGATCGACGGTGACCTGGCGCGATCGCGCGGCCAGGTGACCAACTTCGGCAAGATTGCCGACCCGATTGCCGACAAGGCGTTGCTCGGCATGACCTTCGTCGGGCTGTCCATGCTCGGTGAGGTCTGGTGGTGGGTGACCGCGCTCGTGCTCAGTCGCGAGATCGGCATCACCGTCATGCGGTTCGTCGTCATTCGCCACGGGGTGATGCCGGCGGGGCGCGGCGGCAAGCTCAAGACCATGGTGCAGGCCTTCGCGCTCGGGATGCTCATCCTGCCCGCCTGGTCACTTCCGTTCGCGACGGAATGGCGACGGGCGGCGTATGCCGTGCTCGTCCTGGCCGTCGGGCTCACCCTCGGCACGGGGATCGACTACCTCGTCCAGGCCCACCGGCTGCGCCGCACCAGCCCGCGGGCGCTGGCCAAGCGTGCGGTGCGCGAGGCCGCCCGGGAGGCCCGCCGATCCGCGGCCGATCCAGCCCCGCGCGCCTGAGTGACGGTTGCCCATGGCCGATGATCTGACGTCGACCGAGCTGAC
>Ga0208938_1001406_pt1 | contig 14122 bp, 9 predicted proteins | sample AD_UKC125_MetaG_FD_184434 | JGI IMG/M metagenome (GOLD analysis project Ga0208938, IMG submission 184434) | Active sludge microbial communities of municipal wastewater-treating anaerobic digesters from USA - AD_UKC125_MetaG (SPAdes) (version 2) | ecosystem: Engineered > Bioreactor > Anaerobic >... | reverse complement strand
GGCAGGGACGCTCCAGTGACTGTTCGGTCTTCGCCGACGCGGTAGTCCACCTTACCTCACCGTCTGGCTCTCGTCGCGCCGTGTTTCTTGTGGACGCATTGCGGCCAACGGCCGATTACTACGCTCTTGTCCTTCTCACCATCATTATTTTCTTCCGGAGAAAGAGCACAGCTTGCGGCGTGCCCATTTACAAACATTCCTGAATGTACGTAAAATCCGCACTTTCCGCAAGTCGCGTTGCATCACAACGCGCTGCACTTCTCCGAGGAACCGCCATGCCTGCGCCCGCTGTCCAACTTTCCGCTCCTGTGCTATCCGTGCTGCTCCTGGTGCTTGTCGCCGCGGCCGGCTGCGGGCAGCAACAGCCTCCCGGCGGCATGGGTGGCTTTCCACCGCCGGAGGTAACCACGGTCAGCGTCCAGCCGGCAGCGTTCCCGGTCACCTTCGAGTACGTCGGACAGACCGCCGGCTCCAAGGATGCCGAAGTCCGCGCCCGCGTCACCGGCATCGTCGAGAAGCGGCTCTACCAGGAGGGAGCGGCGGTGCGCGCCGGGCAACCGCTGTTTCTGCTCGATGCCAAGCCTTTCGAGGCCCAACTCGCGGCCGCCGAGGCCGAACTGTTGCGCGCCAGGGCCCAGAAGACGCAGGCCGACCGCGAGGCGGCGCGCCTGCGCCCACTCGCCGAGCGCAAGGCCATCGGCCAGAAGGAAGCCGACGACGCGGCCTCGGCGGCCGAGTTCGCCACGGCGGCGATCAAGGCAGCGCAAGCGAAGCTCAGCGAGGCGAAGCTCAATCTCGCTTATACCCGCGTCGTCGCCCCGATCAGCGGCCTGTCGAGCCGCGCCCAGCAGTCGGAAGGCAGCCTGGCCAACGCCAATACCACGCTGCTCACCACGGTGTCGCAGGTCGACCCGATCTGGATCCTGTTCAACATCTCCGAGAACGAGCAACTGCGGCTCAACAAGGCGATGGCCGACGGCCGCCTGCAGCTGCCGCGCAACAATGCCTTCGAGGTCACGGTGAAACTGTCCGATGGCTCGACCTTTCCGCGCAGCGGCCGGATCAGCTTCACCGACACGCGCGTCAACCCGCAGACCGGCACCTACGAAATGCGCGCCGAGATCGCCAACGCCGACCTGGCCCTGAAACCCGGCCAGTTCGTGCGCGTCGCATTGAAGGGAGCGCAACGCCAGGGGGCGCTGGCAGTGCCACAGGTTGCCGTACTCGAAGGGCCGCAGGGCAAGTTCGTCTATGTCATCGGCAAGGACAGGGATGGCCAGGAGATCGCCGAGGCGCGACCGGTGGTCGTCGGCGACTGGTCCGAGAGCGGCGGCAGGAATGTCTGGCTGATCGACTCGGGGCTGGCCGCGGGCGACCGCGTGATCGTCGACGGCGTGGCGCGGATCATGATGCCGAACACCCCGGTGCGCATCACACCGGCTGGCGATGCCAGCGGCCCCCCGCCCGGTGCGCCGGCAGCCGCCGCAGCGCCCACTGCCGCCAGCAAGTAAGCGGAGCACGCCACCATGTTCTCGCGCTTCTTCATCGACCGCCCGATCTTCGCGGTGGTCGTCTCGGTCTTGCTGGTGCTCGCGGGCCTGGCGGCGATGCGCTCGCTGCCGATCGCGCAGTATCCCGAAATCGCGCCACCGGTGGTGACGGTACAGGCGACCTATCCCGGTGCCTCGGCCGAAGTCCTCGAATCGACCGTCGCCGCACCGCTCGAGAACGCGATCAACGGCCTGCCCGGCATGATCTACATGTCGTCGAATTCGTCGTCGAACGGCGTCGCGCAGATTCAGGTCACCTTCGAGATCGGCACCAGCATCGACATCGCCGCAGTCAATGTCAGCAACCGCGTCAAGCAGGTGGAAACGCGGCTGCCCCTCGAAGTCCGCCGGCAGGGAGTGACCGTCGAGCCCGGCTCTTCGGCCTTCCTGCAGGTGCTCGCCTTCTATTCGCCCGACGGCCGTTACGACGACCTGTTCACCTCGAACTACGTGACGCTGAACGTGCTCGACCGACTGAAGCGACTGCCCGGCACGACCAATGTACAGATCTTCGGCGCCAAGGACTACGCCATGCGCATCTGGCTGAAGCCGGATCGCCTCGCGCAGTTGAAGCTGACGCCCGGTGACGTCGCCAACGCGATCAACGAACAGAACGCGCAATTCGCCGCTGGCAAGGTCGGTCAGTCGCCGATCGACAAGGGCCAGGACCTGGTCTACACGATCACCTCCAAGGGACGCCTGGCCGACCCGGCACAGTTCAATGAGATCATCGTCCGCGCCAATCCCGACGGTTCCACCGTTCGCCTCGCCGACGTCGCGCGCGTCGAACTGGGTTCCCGCGACTACGAATTCAACGGCCGCTACAACGGCCGGCCGGCGACGCTGGTCGGCATCTTCCTGTCCCCCGGCGCCAACGCCCTCGACGTGGCGAAGAGCGTGCAGACCACCGTCGACGAACTGCAGCAGCGCTTCCCCGAAGGCCTCAGCTATGCCGTGCCGTACGACACCACGCGCTTCGTCAGGGTGTCGATCGAGGAGGTGCTGAAGACGCTCGGCGAAGCGATGCTGCTGGTCTTCCTGGTGGTGTACCTGTTCCTGCAGAGCTGGCGTGCGGCGATCATCCCCTTCGCCGCCGTACCGGTGTCGCTGATCGGCACCTTCGCCGGCATCTACGCGCTCGGCTACTCGATCAACACCCTGACCCTGTTCGGCATGGTGCTGGCCATCGGCATCGTCGTCGACGACGCCATCGTCGTCCTGGAAAACGTCGAGCGGATCATGCGCGAGGAAGGCCTGCCGCCGCGCGACGCGGCGGTCAAGGCGATGCACGAGGTGACCGGGCCGATCATCGCCATCGTGCTGACGCTGACCGCGGTGTTCGTACCGATCGCCTTCCTCGGCGGGCTGACCGGCGAACTCTACCGCCAGTTCGCGGTGACCATCTCGATCTCGGTGGTCCTCTCGGGCATCGTCGCACTGACGCTGTCACCGGCGCTATGCGTGATCATGCTCAAACACGGCCATCGCCAGCCGAACCGCTTCTTCCGCTGGTTCAACGGCTGGTTTGCGCGCGTCACCCGGCACTATCTCGACGGCGTCGTCTGGGTGATCCGCCGCGCCGCGCTGGTACTCACGCTCTTCGCCGGCATGGTGGCGATCACCGCTTTCCTCTGGCGCACGACGCCCGGCAGCCTAGTCCCCGACGAGGACCAGGGTTTCTACATCGGTGCCGTCATCCTGCCCGACGGCGCCACGCTCGAACGTACCACCCGGGTCGTCGAGCAGGTCGAGGCGGCGGTGCGCAGCAACCCCGACAACCAGGATGTCGTCGCCTTCGCCGGCTTCGACTTCATTGGCGGCGGCTTCCGCAACAATGCGGCGACACTGTTCGTGACGCAGAAGCCGTGGCACGAACGCCAGACCACTTCGCAGCAGCTGGTCGGCGAATTGTTCATGAAGACCGCGGGCATCAAGGAAGCGCTGGTACTGGCCTTCAATCCGCCGGCAATCTTCGGCCTCGGAACCGCCGGCGGCTACGAATTCTTCATCCAGAACCGCGGCGACGGGGGTTCGAAGCGGCTGCAGGAAGTCCTGCAGCAGTTTCTCGCACGCGCCAACAGCGACCCGCAGCTCGGCGGCGCGCAGACCTTGTGGCGCGCCACCGTGCCGCAGCTCTTCGTCGACGTCGACCGTGAGAAGGCGAAAAAGGCCGGCGTGCCGATCGACGAGGTTTTCGCGGCGCTGTCGTCCACTCTCGGCACCTACTACGTGAACGATTTCAACAAGTACGGCCGCACCTGGCAGGTCCTGATGTCCGCAGAACCCGAATACCGCCAGCGGCCGGACGACATCCAGGGCCTCTACGTGCGCTCGCAGAAGGGCGAGATGGTGCCGCTGGCGGCGCTGGTCAACGTCCGGCACTCCTCCGGGCCGGATTCACTCGACCGCTTCAACAACCTGCCGGCGGTCAAGATCATCGGCCAGACGGCGCCCGGCATCAGCTCCGGCCAGGGCATCGCGCGCGTCGAAGCGATCGCCCGGGAGGTATTGCCGCCGGACTTCAGCTTCGACTGGGGCGGTTCCTCGTACCAGGAGAAGAAATCGAGCGGTGCCTCGACCTTTGCGCTCGGGCTGGCGGTGGTGATGGTCTTCCTGATCCTCGCTGCGCAGTACGAGAAGTGGTCGCTGCCGCTGTGCGTGCTGCTCGCGCTGCCTTTCGGCACCTTCGGCGCACTCGTGGCGATCTGGGCCAAGAACCTGCTCGGACCGTTCTTCGGCGCGGCGCCGCTGACCAACGACGTGTATTTTCAGATCGGCCTGGTGACCCTGCTCGGTCTAGCGGCAAAGAATGCGATCCTGATCGTCGAATACGCGGTGCTCAAACACGCCGAGGGGCTGTCCGCCTCGGCCTCGGCGATCGAGGCCGCACGGCTGCGCTTCCGGCCGATCCTGATGACCTCGCTGGCCTTCATCCTCGGCGTCCTGCCGCTGGCCATCTCGACCGGCGCCGGCGCCGGTGCGCGCCACTCGGTGGGTACCGGCGTCATGGGCGGCATGATCGCCGCCACCCTGCTCGCCGTCTTCCACGTGCCGCTGTTCTTCAAGGTGCTCTACGACCGGAGCGTTCGCGAACAGCGCTCGCACGACGAACTGCTGGACGAGGTCAGGCATCTGCATGACGTCTTGCAGGCGTCGCCCTCGCCTCCGGACATGCCGGGTAGCAGCAAGGGAGGCGGCGGCCATGACTGATTTTCGAGCATCACTTCGGCGCCAGCCTGCGCTGGCCCTCGCGGCGACAGTGACCCTCGCGCTCACCGCCTGCCAGACGACGCCGAGTGCCCCGCCGGTCCTCGACCTGCCGACTGCGACGGCGACGGTTGCGCCGGCTCTCGAACGCTGGTGGGCAAACTTCAACGACCCGACGCTGACGACCCTGATCGACGAGGCGCTGGCCAACAACCTCGACCTGCAGGCGGCGATGGCGCGGGTCGACCTGGCGCGCTCGAACGTGCTGCTGGCGCAGTCCCATCTCTACCCAAGCCTCAACCTCGGCGCCGACGCCAGTCGCAACCGCATGACGCTGGTCGGTTCGCAGCCGTTGCCCACGGACTTCAATCCGACCAACAGCGACTACCGCGTCGGCCTGCGCGCATCCTACGAACTCGACCTCTGGGGACGTTATCGCGACGGCGCGAACGCGGCGCGCAGCGAGCTGCTGGCGACCGAATACGCGCGCGCGACGGTGCGCACCGCCGTCGCCGCCGAGAGCGCACGCGCCTATTTCGGCCTGCTCGCCGCTGACGCCGAACTCGCCCTGCTGCGCGACACCCTGAAGTCGCGCGAACAGACGCTTGCCCTGCAACAAGACCTCTACCAGGCCGGCATCATCGGCGACTACGACCTGCAGCGGGCACAGGCGGAACGTGCCGCCGTCACGGCCAGCCTCGCGGTCGCCGAACGCGCGGTCGGTACCTACGAATCGGCGCTGGCGGCGATCCTTGGGCGTTCGCCGCGCGAAGTATTCGACGCCAGGATTACCCGCGACGTGACGCAGGTCCGCCTCCTGGAAGTGCCCGAGGTGCCGGCGGGATTGCCTTCCGACATGCTGGAGCGGCGACCCGACGTCAAACAGGTCGAGGCCCAGCTCGCGGCTGCGAGCCTGCGCATCGATGCCGCGCGCACGCAATATTTCCCGTCGCTGTCGCTGACCGCCTCGTACGGATCCGAGTCCACCGCTTTCGCCGACCTGTTCTCGGCACCGGCGCTGGCCTGGGGAATCGGCGCCTCGCTGCTGCAGCCGCTGATCGGCCTGAAAGCGATCGAAGCCAACGTACAGGCCGAAACCGCCCGCCGTGAAGCGGCGGTGGTGACCTATGTGCAGACGGTGCAGACGGCTTTTCGCGAAACGCGCGACGCGCTGATCGCCAACCGCACGACGCGCGCAGCGCTCGCCGCCCAGGCCGAGCGGGCGCAGAAGCTTGGCGCTGCGCTCGAACTCGCCGAACTCCGCTACCGCTCGGGGTATTCGGGATACCTCGACGTGCTCGACGCGCAGCGCCAGCTCCTGCAGGCGCAGACCCTGCGGATCCTGGCCGCGCGCGACGTGCGCTTCGCCCTGATCGACCTCGCCAAGGCGATGGGCGGCGGCTGGGACTACCAGGCGGCGCCGGCAAGGAACAGCGCGCCTTGACTGACCACGGCTCGGCATGGGCATCACCCTCGCCCACTGCCGGCAGCGGCAGCGCCAGCACTGGTCAAGGGCGACCATGAAGCGCGCCTCGCTGGCTATGCTCGCGCTGTTGCTTGGCGTGCTCGCCTGGAGCATCGGCTTCGAACCCGGCTGGTTGCAGCAGCGGCAACTGCGGCTCGCGGCGCCAGGCTGGGCCGGACCACCACTGACCATCGCGGTGGCCGCCGACTTCCATGTCGGCGCCCCGCACGCCGGGCTGCCCATGCTGCGCCGAGTGGTCAGCGAGATCAACGCCGCTCACCCGGACATCATCCTGCTGCCCGGCGACTTCGTCATTCACGGGGTCCTCGGCGGCCATCCGGTCGCACCGGAAAGCATTGCCGACGAACTCGCGCTGCTCAAGGCACCGCTCGGCGTCTTCGCCGTCCTCGGCAACCACGACTGGTGGCTTGACGGCGAACGCGTGCGCAAGGCGCTGGAAACGGTCGGCATCCGGGTGATCGACAACCGCGCGCTGCCGCTGCCCGGCGCCGAAGACAAGCTGTGGCTGGCCGGCATCGGTGACGACATGACCGACCACGCCGACCCGGCAAGGGCTTTCGCCGGCGTCCCCGCCGACGCGAAACTGCTGGTGATCATGCACGACCCGGCCAACGCCGCGGCACTGCCGCCGCAAACGCTGGTCGCCTTTGCCGGCCACACGCACGGCGGCCAGGTCCGGTTGCCCTTTGTCGGGGCCCTGATCACGCCGGGGAGAGCGCCTCGTCAACAGGCCTGGGGCTGGATTCCCGACGTGCCGGCAGCAACCTGGGTAACGGCCGGCATCGGCACCAGCATCCTCCCCATCCGTTTCAACTGCCCCCCGGAATCCGTCGTCCTGCGCCTCGGTGGAAACGAGGAACTGCGAGATACAAGCGCAATAGGAAGGTAACCCGCGGGCTAATGATCCGCGATAACCACTGCCACTCGCTGACGAAATTTAATTTTTGCACTCGACACAAGCACACCTAGTAAGCCAGAGGTGGCGCTGAACAGATGACGCGATCCAGAATGGGTATTACTTCAACTCAGGAATTCACATTGGTAGTAGTCAGAGACCGCCATACAGACGTATCTGACGATCATGGCCGTGTTCCAGTTGCCCTACCGCGCCACGGAAAGACTGATCAAGTCGCGGATGAGCCTGCGCCACCTGGACCTGGGCCGGTACCGGACCACATGCACATGTTGCGATGGGCCGGTGAGCTTTCGGTGAAGATCCCGCGCCGACCGCGCCAGTGACCGACACATGTGGTGATCGATTCGACCGGCCTGAAGATCTTCGAGCGCGGGGAAAAGAAGAACTATGCTGCATTCTTGAAATCCTTGATGTACCCGCGTATCTCGGCGGGGATGGTGCCCCTTTGGTACATTTGACGGGCAAGCCCTGCGCGCCGATCATCGAACCTGATTCCGGTCTTGTGGCTGATGTACTTGAGTGCAGCCTTGCCGTCCAGCATTCGCACCAGATGCTCCCAGCGCTTCCGGGGAGGAGCATCTGGTGAGTCGAACTCGTCGATCTTCTGGCGTGCCGTGCTCATAGCCCTGGCAGCATCGGGATGTCCTTTTTTGCTTAAAGTGCCTTGCAAAGCAGTCGTTAGATCGGAGCCATGTCGCACTGGATTGCATCCGAAGCCTGGTTCAGGTGATGGGAGATTAGCTTCCTTCGCTGCGACGGTTGCTGAAGTCCGATCCTTCAACTCATTGACGCACTCAAAACAGGAGGTCAATACGGATTCGGCGGTGTGACTCGATGTCAACGCGGAATCGTTCGCCTCGATCCTCATGGCGTCCGGATCGAGCAGGTAATTCTCCAGTTCCCAGCGCAGCAGAACGCGAATGTAGTCCCCGTACGGGCGGGCGGACAGGAAGATCTGGTCGTGCTCCTGCCACCACAGGGGCCAATTCTGATCGCTGAGAAGCACATCCCGATCAACGAGGCCGAACGCATTGATCCCGTAGGCCCTGGCCTCGGCTACCAAAGCAATGACGGCCTTGCAACCACCCCCGCCAGTTCCCGGTTCATAACCATCGGCCGGTTGGAAACAGATATCTTGCCCCTCATCGAAGAACCAGCGCTTATGCACGATCTCGAAGTCTTCTCCCGACTCCAGGAAGACAACCACCCCGCCACGCTGCTTGAGAACGAGTTTATCGGTCTGCTTCAGTTTCTTGAATCCGCTCATGCCCCTCCCTTGCCTGCCTAGCGTAGGTCCTGCTCGATGATCCAGCCGCCCTTGATCAGACCTTCTTCGCGAATGTCGATGGGGAATGCCTCCAGAATCTCTATCGAGTGCGTTGTGGCGATGACCGTGGTACCCGGCTGCTCGCGTGCCTGGGTCTTCATCAGACTCAGCGCCTTGTGTTGCCAGCGGACATGCAGGTGGACATCCAGTTCGTCCACCAACACCCAGGTGTTGCGGGTACTGTGGGCGCCAATGCGGAGAAAGAGCTGCGTGAGGTTCTTCTCTCCACTCGATAGTCGGTCCAGGCGGTGGGTTTGTCTGCCGCTATGGATCACCGCCTCGGGTGGAACGCGGCGAATCTCCGCGGCCAGGAACTTGTCCGAGGGTTTCCCGAAGACTGTGTCGTTCACCGTTTTCACCGCATTCTCGTAGCTGCCGTTGTTCAACCACATCAGCCAGACCAGCAGGTTGTCGAGTGACGCCGTCCAGTGAGTTCCGTGAGAAGCAAACTCATGCGCCGTGCGGTAACCCCAATGTTCCGGCTCGATGATAGGACGCTCCCCAAGTTCGAGGACAGGGGGGATGTCCCGGTAGGCGGGAAAGAGCAGCGCGGTGGGCAGGCTCAGGGTGGAGTTGGCGAAGCCCTCTGGGGCCATCCGGCTTGAGTCGATCAACGTGCGGCGAAGATCCTGGACGAAATCGTTGTAACTGTCGATCTCAACCAAGCGTCCGCGCGCCTGCTGACGGAATCCGGTCCGGTGCCACTCGTCTGCCCCATAACGCTTGAGATTCGAGTCGTCCCAGACTTTGAGGAAGGTCTTGTCGCCGATGGCACCCGCCAACAGGGACAACACGATACGGTGATCACGTCCCTGCCAGAAAATTCGGGTCAACACGTCTAGCTGGACCCTTCCCCGACCTCTGTCCAGATCTTCCTGGCCGAAGCGCTGCGGCTCATCCTCTCCGAGTTGACGCATCAGCAGGGCCATGCACTCCAGGACTGTGGTCTTGCCGCGCCCGTTTTCGGACATCAGGAGGAAGATATTGCAGGGGTGATCCTGCTCGTCCGTGAAGTCGATCTCGTAGGGCGTGCTCTGGAAGGGTCCGACCTGGTCCAGCGTCAACCAGAGTGGTTGGAACTCATACACGGTCATGTCACTCATTGGATTCTCCCCCGGACGTTTTGCAGACATAGCCGGATATCATCGCTGCTAACCCTCACCCCATGGGCGCGGCGAGTCGCGACTCCGGCCTGGGGTCGCAGCAGCATGTCACCCGCACCGAGCAGCTTCTCGGCGCCAGTCTCGTCGAGAATGATCTTGGATTCCGCCCCGGTGCGGACTGACAATGCGATGCGTCCTGGCACGTTGCTGCGCAGCAGGCCGCTGAAGGTGTCGGAGTCCGGTCGCTGGGTAGCGAGCACCAGATGGATTCCCACGGCCCGCGCCTTCTGCGTCAGGCGCACCAGAGGTGCCTCTGCCTCACGGGACTGGAAGAGCAGATCCGCCAGTTCTTCTACGACCACCACTACGTACGGCAGGTCGATCCGACCCTGCTCACGCCCTTCTGCCAGGTTCGCTACCCCGTGCTGCCGTAACAACAGGGTGCGGCATTCCATCTCATCGACCAGTCCGTCCAGTGTCTCCAGTGCGTCGCCAATGTCCTCAATAATCTGTCCGTTAGTCACTTGGGGGAAGGCACCGTAGTGGGCGAGCTCCACGCGCTTAGGATCGATCAGAGTGAGTTGAAGGTCTTTCGGCTCCAGCCGCCAGAGGAGGGACAAGAGCAGGGCGTGCAGACACACGCTTTTGCCACTGCCGGTAGTCCCGCCAACCAGAAGATGGGGCGAGGCTGCCAAGTCGAAATATACAGGTTCCCCCAGCACATCCACCCCGGGCCAAACCGTCAGCATTGGTACGTCCTTCGCCTGTGTCGCCCAATCCCTGAGGCGCGCACCGGGTACCGTGTGCCAAGTTTCCCGCGGGCGGGGAACGTCAAGAGCCAGCACCCGAGCTTCCCGCTCACGGTCTTCGTCTTCCTGAAGCAGTATTCCCTGGCGGGTGGACAGACCCAGGTGCAGACCGAGCTTGTCGAGGCCGCGCTTGACCTTGTCGTAATGATTCACGTCGTCCAGGAAGATCCGGTAGCGGCTAATGCGCGGCCCGTCCTCCACGCTGCGAATCTGGGCCGAGACGCCAATCTCGCGCAGTCCCGCAAGAATTTCCTGGCCCAACTCCGCTCGCGCCGGGCGGGGTGCTTGGCCGACAAATAGCTCGTGGTAAAGAAAACCGTGAAAGTCGTGACCGGGGCGCCAGGTGGTACGTATTTCCTGAAGGCCGCGGCGGATGTGGCGTTGCAGGTAGCGGCGATAGCGTCGCTCCGACTCTTCGCCCTGGAACATATCCTCGCCGTGGTAGACGCTGAGCATCGCGCGCACCGCCAAGTCATAGTCCTGGCGACCTTCATCGTCGGCTGCAAGCCCGGCGCCAGTAACTCGGGTCAGGGCATACTCGCTCCCGCCCATGCTGCCACCATCAAGCTCTTCCGCTGGTGGCGTCGATATCTGCAACGATCTAGCAAGGGCGATGCGCAGGACGCGCAGCTTTGGGGCGCGCGGCGTATTGAGTCCATGTAGCAGTACATCCTCAATGGTCTGCTCATCCCGTGCGTCGGTGTAAAGATCAGCCATGGTTCAGCCCTCCCTGATCAGGTCCGACACTTCCACCGACTCAGGGATCGTGTGCTCGCCGTCCAGATTGGTCAGGCGATAGGCACGATAGACGTGCGGGGCGATGAGTCGAAGCTTGCGCGCGTCCAACTCGGAGTCCGTGGGCAGCACTATGACCTGAGCCGCGGCATTGGGGTAGTAGTGGCGCAGAATGGCCTCCTGATGAGCCAGATCGATACGGGCCAGCGGGGTGTCGACAACCAACGGGAACTGCTTCCCGGACACCTCGCTCAAGGCCCATAGCAGAGCCGTGGCCATGAGTTGTTTCATACCGGCGGCCAAGGTGCCCATGCCGACATGATCCCCTTCTGCGTCCAGGTAATGCAATCCGAAGTCCTCGTTCACTTCCACCCGGTTGATCAGGTGGTGGGATGTCATCAGTATCCGAAAGTGCTGGTTGATGGCCGCCTCCAACTGCTCCCGCTGCGCCTGCTTCCGGCTGCTCTTGAGGTCGGCAAAGAGGTTGCCGAGACGACGAGCCGTAGCAATTTTTTCCTCTATGACCCGGTTGTGACCGAGCTTGGTCCTGGTCTGCTCTATGCGTTTACGGACCTCGTCGAGCTTTCCTTTTAGCCCGGCGGACTGGCTCGCAAGATCCCTGTCCTGCTCCTTCTTCCTGTCTAGGTTCCGTTGGAGTTCGTCGCGCTCCGCGACGAAACGCTGATAGCGTGTCCTCTCCTCGTCTGACAGCGACCCCACGTTGAGCAGGTCGGCCTCCAGTTGGCGCAATTCGGAAGCGAAGCCCTGCAGGCGCCGCAGTTCCTCGGCACGAACCGAGCGCAGAGCGTTCGCATCGGCGTAGGGGGCGAGCTGTTCGCGAGCGGCACTGGCTGTTTGGGGATCCGGTCCGAAGACGGGATCCAGGGTTTCGCCGGCTGCGTCCGCCTGCTGTTCCAGGACGCGGACCAGCTTATAGCGATAGTAGGCCCGCTGACTGTCGCGAATATCCGGTACAGGGAAGTCGGGTTGGTCGAAAAGACGCGCCGGCAGAACCTCCAGCAGCGACTCCAGAACCCGTGCGCGGGCATTGGCATCGCTGCCGAGCACCTCGTTCAGCCTTTCCATGGCTCGCGTTACCAGCGATGGATTGACCAACAGAACGATATCCCGCGGAAGCCGGGTCGACAGGAGGTCCATGGCCTCAGCCCGCTGCGCTTGAATTCGTGCGCGAGTCTCGCGGAGCTGGACCTCATCGTGGCGATGAACGAAGGCGCTCAGGCCCTCAATGCGACGGATGATGCGGCGCAACTCGCTTGTATCGTTCTCGATTTCGTGCTCCAGATTCGCGCGACTGACGTCCAACGCTGTGCGGTCGGCTTCAAGGCCCCGAGCCTCTCCCTCCATGCGCTCAAGGTCCGCGCGTGCCTGAGGTTCAAGGTCGTTGTGCTGCCACCGCGCGATAGCGGCATTCAGGGCGGCCCGAAGGGCATCGATCGCGCCAATCCCGAGAAGCCGCTCCATCTGTCGCTGCTGCACGTCGCGGTTGGCCTCCGCCAATTCCTGAATCTGCTCACCGTCGAAAAGAAAAAAATACAGATAGTCTCGTGGCAGGCGACGATCGAGGAACGCCTGCGCCTCTTCGTCCTTGAACGTTTCGGCTCTGGTCGCGACGGTCAGCGACTCGTCACCGTTCCACACCCCGTTCTCGATGCGCCAAGCCCTTTCAGCGGTGACCCGGCCGCCGTCCTCACTCCAGACGAGTCGAACGGCACAGCGCGTTTGGCCATCTCTGCGCGCTCGACGGTTCATAATGCCCCACCAGTCGTCTCCTGTTCCCACGACATATTGGTTAACCGTAGGCATCCGCCTCCGCTGGACTGCACGGCGTAACGGTTCGTAATCGGCACCGGTGAAGAGCAGCTTGAGGCTGTTGAGGAGGCTCGTCTTGCCGAAGCCGTTACGGCCCATGATCAGGCAGACGTTGCGTCCCGGTTTCGGGGTGCCGAGGTCGATCTCCTGCTCACCGTAATAGGAGAACAGGTTAGTGAGGTGAATGCTCTCGAAGATCATGCTGCTGGCTCGGTCCTGTCGGCCTGTCGAACAGCGTTCTCAACGACCTTGATTACATCCTCCATGAGCTGCTGGCGAGTGCTTGGGCTGTCAAGCGACGGGTAGCGCTCGGTGACCAGACTGTACAGGTCAGTCGCCCAGATACTCTGCACCTCGAACCTCGGGGCCAACTCATCGATCAGGGCGAGGTCCCTGGACAGGTCTTCTGGTGTGAGGGTCACAGTTCCAACCTCCCTATTGAACTCTCTGGCAATGGCCAGAGCGCTGTCGGTGACATCGAACTTGTCTGTCCACTGCTGCTGAATGTAAGCGATCTCCGCATCCTCGATCAGCCGACGTCCGACGGTCTTCTCGAGAGCCAGGAGTCGGCGCAGAATGAGCTTGCGAGTCTCTGAACTGAAGGGGCCGGGTCCAATGGAGTCATTACGGCGAATGCCGTCGCGCTTGCTCGTGTCTTCGCGAATTTCCTTGAGCCAGTTGCGGAATTCATTGAGTGGCTCCATCCATGTCGCACCGGAGTCGATGAATCCGCGCATGGATTTATCTTCCTTGACGACGGTGCAGGTCCAGCAACCAAAACGGCTTCCCCCACACGAAGGCGTATTGAGGTCCAGGACCACCGGGCATTCGCCGCCACTCGCCTGCCGATACAGGTCGAGCATGAAGTCGTGGGTGCCACCCCAAGGGGGCGGATTGTGCGTGAAAAGGTACTCCCATACTTGATCGGTCGCCCACTCGGCAATGGGTGTCATTACCAAGGCGTCCGGAATCTCGTTGTGAGGGTTCAGACCGCGGCTATTGGTGGCGCGAGCCTCCATCCGTTGCGCGCGACTAGCAGCCTGTCGGACTATAGGCCTGCCGCTGCCGGATATGCTATAATCATAGCTATTCAAGCGACCGAGGTCTGGCATGTCCAAGTTCATCGTCACCGACCGCAAGACCGACTACCTGCTGCCGC
>Ga0208938_1001405_pt1 | contig 14125 bp, 10 predicted proteins | sample AD_UKC125_MetaG_FD_184434 | JGI IMG/M metagenome (GOLD analysis project Ga0208938, IMG submission 184434) | Active sludge microbial communities of municipal wastewater-treating anaerobic digesters from USA - AD_UKC125_MetaG (SPAdes) (version 2) | ecosystem: Engineered > Bioreactor > Anaerobic >... | reverse complement strand
CAGGTGGGTGTTGAGCCAGCCCTGGCACTGGGCCAGCGCCTGCGGATGCGCGAGCACCACTTCAACGCCGTCCAGCGAGGGTGTCGTGCGCAGCAGGTTGTGGCGCACCAGCAGGCTGGTCTCGCCGACCACGTGCAGGGGCGATTGCAGGAACAGGTCGAGCGATCGGGAAATCACGCCTTCCGTGGAGTTCTCCACCGGCACCACGCCGAACTCGGCCGTGCCGGCGGCCGTGGCGCGGAAGACTTCGTCAATGCTCACGCAGGGCACGCGCTCGATGCTGGAGCCGAAGAATTGCAGGGCGGCCTGCTCGCTGAACGTGCCGACGGGTCCGAGGAATGCCACCCGCTGCGGGGCTTCCAGTGCGCGGCAGGCGGACATGATCTCGCGCCAGATGTGCGCCACGCTGTCGCCCTTGAGCGGTCCCGCGTTGGCGGTTTGCAGCCCGTGGATCACTTGCGCCTCCCGCTCGGGCCGGAACACGGGTGAGCCTTCAACGCGCTTGATGTCGCCCACCTCGTTGGCGAGCGCCGCACGGCGATTCAGCAGGGACAGCAGTTCGCGGTCAACCGCGTCGATCTGGATGCGCAGTTCAGGAAGGGTCTTGGCCATGTCGGTTCAGTGCGTGTCTCGAGTTGTCGGCGCCAGGGGCATGGATTTTCGCATGGGGGCTCGCGGCGCAGCTTTCTGGCGGCCCACCCGACCCGCGCCAAGGTCTTTTGGTGCCAGATTTCTAATAAAAATGGCGCTAACCCGGCGTATTCTGGTCACTTTAAGCTATGGATATGATAGCTTCCAAGGCCTGCTCTCCCTGGGTTCATTCGGTCGTCGCTGGGCCCCCGCTGGCATCGTCGGCGGGCTCGTCCGGCGCAGAGTCGGCGTCCGGGGAGTTGGCGTCGTTTTCCACGATGCGTTGCAGGCCGCTGAGGCGCGAACCCTCGTCCAGCCCGATGAGCGTGACGCCCTGGGTCGCGCGGCCGAGTTCGCGGATTTCGGCAACCCGCGTGCGCACCAGCACGCCCTTGTCGGTGATCAGCATGATCTCGTCGTCGGCATGCACCAGCGTGGCGGCGACGACTTTGCCGTTGCGTTCGCTCTGCTGGATGGCGATCATGCCCTTGGTGCCACGGCCATGGCGGGTGTACTCGGTGATGCTGGTGCGCTTGCCGTAGCCGTTTTCGGTGGCCGTCAGCACGCTTTGCTGCTCGTCGCCGGCCACCAGCATGGCGATCACGCCCTGGCCTTCTTCCAGCATCATGCCGCGCACGCCGCGCGCGTTGCGGCCCATCGGACGCACATCGTTCTCGTCAAAGCGCACCGCCTTGCCGCCGTCGCTGAACAGCATGACGTCATGCTGGCCATCGGTGAGCGCGGCGCCGATCAGGAAGTCGCCCTCGTCCAGGTCGACCGCAATGATGCCGGCCTTGCGCGGATTGCTGAACTCGTCCAGCGCCGTTTTCTTGACCGTGCCCATGCTCGTGGCCATGAACACATACTGGTTGGCCGGGAAGGTGCGTTTTTCGCCGGTCAGCGGCAGCACGACGTTGATCTTCTCGCCGTCTTGCAACGGGAACATGTTGACGATCGGACGCCCGCGCGAGCCGCGCGAGCCCTGGGGTACTTCCCAGACCTTGAGCCAGTACAGGCGGCCCCGGTTGGAGAAGCACAGGATGTAGTCGTGCGTGTTGGCAATGAAGAGCTGGTCGACCCAGTCGTCTTCCTTGGTGGCGGTGGCCTGCTTGCCGCGACCGCCTCGCTTTTGTGCCCGGTATTCGCTCAGCGGCTGGCTCTTGATATAGCCGCTGTGGCTGAGCGTGACCACCATGTCGGTCGGCGTGATCAGGTCCTCGGTGCTGAGGTCGTACGCGCTGTGTTCGATCTGGCTGCGGCGTGCGCCGATCTTGCTCTGGCCGAATTCCTGTCGAATGGCCGTGAGCTCGTCGCTGATGATGGCCGAGACCCGCTCCGGACGGGCCAGGATGTCCAGCAGGTCCTCGATCTCCGCCATCACCTCTTTGTATTCAGCGACGATCTTGTCCTGCTCCAGACCGGTCAGGCGTTGCAGGCGCATCTGCAGGATTTCCTGGGCCTGGGTGTCGGACAGGCGGTACAACCCGTCGCCGCCCATGCCGAAGGCCTTCTCCAGGCCGTCCGGCCGGTAGTCGTCTGCGTTGACCACGCCGCCGTCGGCGCGGGTGCGGGTGAGCATTTCGCGCACCAGTTGGCTGTCCCAGGCCCGCGCCATCAGTTCGGCCTTGGCCACCGGCGGGGTGGGGGCGTTGCGGATGATGGCGATGAAGTCGTCGATATTGGCCAGCGCCACCGCCAGGCCTTCCAGCACATGGCCGCGCTCGCGCGCCTTGCGCAGCGTGAAGACGGTGCGGCGCGTGACCACTTCGCGGCGGTGCTGCAGGAAGACGCTGATGAGGTCCTTCAGGTTGCACAGTTTGGGCTGGCCGTCGATCAGCGCCACCATGTTGATGCCGAACGTGTCCTGCAGCTGGGTCTGTTTGTACAGGTTGTTCAGCACCACCTCGGGCACTTCGCCGCGCTTGAGCTCGATCACCAGGCGCATACCCGATTTGTCGGATTCGTCCTGGATGTGGCTGATGCCCTCGATTTTCTTCTCGTGCACCAGTTCGGCCATGCGCTCCTGCAGCGTCTTCTTGTTGACCTGGTAAGGCAGCTCGTCGACGATGATGGCCTGGCGCTGGCCGCGATCGATGTCCTCGAAATGGCATTTGGCGCGCATGACCACCCGGCCGCGCCCGGTGCGGTAGCCATCCTTCACGCCGTTGATGCCGTAGATGATGCCGGCGGTGGGGAAGTCGGGCGCCGGGATGATCTCCATCAGCTCGTCGATCGAGGCCTCCGGATTGCGCAGCAGATGCAGGCAGGCGTCCACCACCTCATTGAGGTTGTGCGGCGGGATGTTGGTGGCCATGCCCACCGCAATGCCGCCCGAGCCGTTGACCAGCAGATTGGGCAATTTGCTGGGCAGCACCAGAGGCTCTTTTTCAGAACCATCATAGTTAGGGCCGAAATCGACGGTTTCCTTGTCGATATCGGCCAGCATCTCGTGGGCAATCCTGGCCAGCCGGATTTCGGTGTAACGCATCGCCGCCGCGTTGTCGCCGTCCACCGAGCCGAAGTTGCCCTGACCGTCCACCAGCATGTGGCGCATGGAGAAGTCCTGCGCCATGCGAACAATGGTGTCGTACACCGACTGGTCGCCGTGGGGGTGGTACTTGCCGATCACATCGCCCACGATACGGGCCGACTTCTTGTAAGGCCGGTTCCAGTCGTTGTTCAGCTCATGCATGGCGAACAGGACGCGCCGGTGCACCGGCTTCAAGCCGTCCCGCGCGTCGGGCAGCGCACGCCCCACGATCACGCTCATCGCGTAGTCGAGATAGCTCCGGCGCATCTCCTCTTCAAGACTGACGGGCAGGGTTTCTTTGGCGAATTGGGTCATGAAGGATGGTTACGCAGGTGAGGGCGTGATTTTAGGGCGAACGGGTTGTAGCAATTGAGCAACATATCGCAATAATTGCGTGGCCGACGGGCGCCAGCTGACCCGTTTTGGGGTGGTTTGCCGGATGAGCTGTGGCACAATGACCTCAACGTTTGTGGTGATGGTCATCTCAAGCGTCCATTATTCGCAGCGAGGCTGCGCCTTTTTCCCCAAGAGGAGAACCATGAAGAATCTGAACAATGTGGCAGCGCTGTTTGCAGCGGCAGCTATCGCCCTTCCCATGGCCGCAAGCGCTCAGAACGTGCAGCCGTTCCCGGCCAAGCCGATCGTCAGCCCCACGGCCGAACAATTCAAGTATGCAGATGGTTCGCATCAGTGGCGCTCGAGCAATGGCCAGCCCGTCATGAACGGCACCAATGAACTCTGCTGGCGCGATGCCAACTGGACGCCGGCCACGGCCTACCCGGGTTGCGATGGCGCTGCGCTGCCGCCCCCGCCTGCTGCCAAGCCTTCTGCGCCGATGGCCAAGCCTGCTATGCCGGCGCCCGCCAAGCCGCCTGCACCCCCGGCCGCCACCAAGGTGACCTACGCTGCTGACGCCTTCTTCGACTTCGACAAGTCCGTCCTGAAGCCCGAAGGCAAGGCCAAGCTGGATGACCTGACCGGCAAGATCAAGGGCATCAACCTGGAAGTCATCATCGCCGTGGGTCACACCGACTGGATCGGTACTGAAGAGTACAACCAGAAGCTGTCGGTCCGCCGCGCTGAAGCCGTGAAGGCCTACCTGGTGTCCAAGGGCATCGAACAGAACCGCGTCTACACCGAAGGCAAGGGCGAGAAGCAGCCGATCGCTGACAACAAGACCGCCGAAGGCCGCGCCAAGAACCGTCGCGTGGAAATCGAAGTGGTCGGTACCCGCGCCAACAAGTAATCTTTGGATTGCTCTTGAAAAGCCCCAGCGATGGGGCTTTTTTTATGGTTTCACGGAAAATTGCACCATGACCCAGACCCTGAACGCTGACCCGGCCGAACTGGCCAAGTTTTCCGATCTCGCGCACCGCTGGTGGGATCCGGAGAGCGAATTCCGCCCCCTGCACCAGATCAACCCCTTGCGCCTGGAGTGGATCAACGGGCTTGCGCCCTTGGCGGGAAAACGCGTCCTTGACGTTGGTTGTGGCGGCGGCATCCTGGCCGATGCCATGGCGCGCAAGGGCGCTGAGGTGCTCGGCATTGACCTGTCTTCTAAGTCGCTGAAAGTGGCCCAGTTGCACGCGCTGGAAGCGCAGACCCCGGGCGTGAGCTACCGCGAAGTCAGCGCAGAGACACTGGCGACGGAGCAGCCGGGTCAGTTCGATGTGGTGACCTGCATGGAAATGCTGGAGCATGTGCCTGACCCGGCGTCCATCGTGCGGGCCTGTGCCGACCTGGTCAAGCCGGGCGGCTGGGTGTTCTTCTCCACGCTCAACCGAAATCCGAAGTCCTTCCTGTTTGCCATTGTGGGTGCCGAATACGTGCTCAACCTGCTGCCCCGCGGGACGCATGAATACGCCAAGATGCTGCGCCCGAGCGAACTGGCAGCCTATTGCCGTGCCACAGGCCTGGACCTTCAGGGCACCCGCGGCATGCAATACAACCCGCTCACGCGTCACTACTGGCTCAGCGGCGACACCAGCGTCAATTACCTGTTTGCCACCCGCAAAGCCGCCACTGGAGCATGAGCCGTGTTCGGTGACGTTCACGCCGTGCTGTTCGACCTGGACGGCACCTTGATCGACAGCGCGCCGGACCTGGGCGCCGCGGCCGACAAGATGCGAATCGACCGGGGCTTGCCGTCCTTGCCGGCCGCGCACTACCGCCCGATGGCGGGCGCGGGGGCCCGCGGCATGCTCGGCGTCGCCTTCGGCATCACGCCGGCTGACCCCGCCTTCGAGGCGATGCGCGAGGAGTTCTTCGTCAATTACGAGAACTGCATGACGGAGCGGACCTTTGCCTTCGACGGCGTCGCCGATCTGCTGCAGGCGCTGGTCCGCAACGGCCTTCGCTGGGGCGTGGTCACCAACAAATCCAGCCGGTTCACCGATCCCCTGACCCGTGCAATGCCCCTGTTTGCCAGTGCTGCGGCCGTCGTCAGCGGCGACACGACGCCGCATGCCAAGCCCCACCCTGAACCCTTGTTCGAGGCGGCGCGGCGGCTGGCGGTGACGCCTGCGCGGTGTGTCTACGTGGGCGATGACGAGCGCGACATCGTGGCCGGTCTGGCGGCCGGCATGGGCACCGTTGCTGCGACCTACGGGTACCTCGGGCAGCAGGCCGATATCTCGCAATGGCGGGCCCATGCCGCGATCAATTCGCCCCTGCAGCTCTTGAAATTGCTGAACTGCGCCTAAAATGGGTCGCTGAGGGGCTGCATTGGTTTCGACGTGGGTTGGAATCGTAGCGGTGCATGTCGAGCTGAATGTGCTCGTAAAACTGATTCAAACAAACTAACTGCAAACGACGAACGTTTCGCACTCGCTGCTTAAACACCAGTGAGCTTTACAACAGCAGGCCGATGGGCTGGGCAAGGGTGGACTGACCGCAAGGTTGAGCTGTCCAGGCTGTAAAGTTATTCACATCGGCTGGTTTCCGGTCGGGCATCTTGACCGGGGGCGAGATCCAAGGATGCTGGCGTCCGGTGTAGCGTGCGACTGCGCGACACCGGTGGCGAGACTCAAATCAGACCGCTAAACATGTAGATCTGTGCGAGGAAGGTTTGCGGACGGGGGTTCAAATCCCCCCAGCTCCACCATATACAAATACCAACTGGTTCTCCAGTTGGTATTTTTTTGGCCACACCCGCGTGTTCATTGGGGTTCCCGAGGGTTCTTGCGGACTTCGACGTTTTTCCGGGAGCCCGAAATTCGGCACCTTTTGCTCTCTCCGGGCCAATAGTCTCCGTGACAGAGAGCGATCAGGATAGGTCGAAGTCCGCAAAGACGCTTGGTCAATCCTATACAAATCAACGAGTTATGCCCGGACAAATCAAGCGAGTTGTTTGGTGGCATTGGTAGGCAGGGGAAACCACTTCAGCACCGAGCTTTGCCTGCACCTGTTCTCCTGCTGGAGGCACGGTTTCAGTCCTCCAGAAACGCTGCACAATGAACCCATGAATGACGAGCGCCCCATGAATTCTTGCCACCGTTGTGGTGCCACAGCCTACAAGCCCGTTGTGGCCCGTAGCGACAAAGGTGTCATGCAGCGCAACGGGCAGTACCAGTGCGTGAAGTGCAATTTGACGTTTACGGACATCCGCGAATGGAGGGATGGAAGCTCGCCCATTGCTACCCAAGAGAAGACATGAACAGCTGATCGACAGGGAGCCATTTGATGGCGCTGGGCTTGCTGCCAGCTGGGTGCCTCCAGATGGGCGAATCAAAGCGCCTAACCTGGCGCCACGGCTGTACCAGGCGACTCGGCTGCCGCCTGCGATTCCCGCATAGCCGTAAGGCTGGGTGCCGGGTTGCAAAACGAGAGCGCCGAGCTCGTGCAAATGGAGCGATCATCTGGGTGAGGCACTCGAAAGTCTCAAAACGACTGTGATCGGGTATTCGGCTCACTCCCACCAACAATCCCAATCGACCCATTGGAGTCGGTCCGTGAAGCGAGAACCGGCTGTTCGATGCGACGATCCGCGCCCCCAAAGCAGTCGTTTAGATTTCGAGATCAATGGGATTGGATGTACGGCGTCGATACACGGTACCGTTTTAGATCGACAGCGCCAGTTCCGGCACCGCCGTGAACAGGTCAGCCTCCAGGCCGTAGTCGGCCACGGAGAAGATCGGTGCCTCGGGATCCTTGTTGATCGCCACGATCACCTTGGAGTCCTTCATGCCGGCCAGATGCTGGATGGCGCCGGAGATGCCCGCGGCGATGTACAGCTGCGGCGCGACGATCTTGCCAGTCTGGCCCACCTGCAGGTCGTTGGCCGCATAGCCGGCATCCACCGCCGCGCGGCTGGCGCCAATGGCGGCACCCAGCTTGTCGGCCAGCGGCGTCATGACCTCGTTGAACTTTTCGGCGCTGCCGAGGGCCCGGCCACCGGAAACGATGATCTTGGCCGCAGTCAGTTCGGGCCGGTCGTTCTTGGCGATCTCGCTGCCCAGGAACTTGCTCTTGCCGCTGTCGGGCGCGGCGGTCACGGTTTCCACCGCAGCGCTGCCACCCGTGGCGGCGGCCGGATCAAAGCCCGTGGTCCGCACGGTGATCACCTTGGTGGCGTCCAGGCTTTGCACGATGGCAATCGCGTTGCCGGCATAGATCGGGCGCTCGAAGGTGTCAGCGGCATCGACCTTGGTGATGTCGCTGATCTGCGCCACGTCGAGCTTCGCGGCGACGCGCGGGGCCACGTTCTTGCCACCGGCGGTGGCGGGAAACAGGATGTGGCTGTAGCTGGTGGCAACCGCCAGCACCTGGGCAGCGACGTTCTCGGCCAGGCCATGGGCGAACTGCTCGCCATCGGCATGGATTACTTTGGCCACACCGACGATCTGGGCGGCCTGCGCGGCAGCAGCGCCGGCGTTGGAGCCAGCCACCAGCACGTGGACGTCTCCGCCACAGGCCAGGGCGGCGGTCACGGTGTTCAGCGTTGCGCCACGGATGGATGCGTTGTCGTGTTCGGCAATAACAAGAGAGGTCATGGTCTTATTCCTTTATTTCAGTATTGGCTGAGCGGAGCGGGCCTGATGCCAGGGAACCCATGGAGCCTGCTTCGCAGGGCCACCGGGTTCGTCCCCCTCGGGGAAAGGCGGCGGCCAGGCCGACGCAGGGGGGTTAAATCACCTTCGCTTCGTTCTTCAGCTTGTCGACCAGGGTGGCGACATCAGGCACCTTGATGCCGGCGCCACGCTTTGCGGGCTCGGAGACCTTGAGGGTCTTCAGGCGGGGGCTGACATCCACACCAAGCGCTTCCGGGGTGAAGGTGTCGAGCTGCTTCTTCTTGGCCTTCATGATGTTGGGCAAGGTGACGTAGCGCGGCTCGTTCAGGCGCAGGTCGGCGGTGATGACGGCCGGCAGATTCATGGAAATGGTTTCCAGGCCACCGTCGATTTCGCGGGTGACCTTGAGCACGCCCGCATCAATTTCAACCTTGGAGGCAAAAGTGCCCTGGGGCAGGTCAGCCAACGCCGCCAGCATCTGGCCGGTCTGGTTGCAGTCGTCATCAATGGCCTGCTTGCCGAGGATGATCAGGCCAGGTTGTTCCTTGTCGATCAGTGCCTTGAGCAGTTTGGCCACGGCCAGGGGTTGCAGTTCCACGTCGGTCTGTACCAGGATGGCACGGTCGGCGCCGATGGCCATGGCGGTGCGCAGGGTCTCCTGGCACTGGGTCACGCCGCAGGACACGGCAATCACCTCGGTGGCCACGCCTTTTTCGCGCAGGCGAACGGCCTCCTCGATGGCAATCTCGTCGAAGGGGTTCATGCTCATCTTCACGTTGGCGATATCGACGCCCGTGTTGTCCGACTTCACCCGGACTTTGACGTTGTAGTCGACCACGCGTTTGACGGGGACCAGGACTTTCATGAGGGAGCTCCGTATCAGTTGGTGAAAGCGGCAATGCCTGTGATGGCGCGGCCCAGGATCAGCGCATGCACGTCGTGCGTGCCTTCGTAGGTATTGACCACTTCCAGGTTCACCAGGTGACGCGCAACACCGAACTCGTCGCTGATGCCATTGCCGCCCATCATGTCGCGCGCCAGGCGGGCGATGTCCAGCGCCTTGCCGCAACTGTTGCGCTTCAGGATGCTGGTGATCTCCACTGCGGCCGTGCCTTCGTCCTTCATGCGGCCGAGTCGCAGGCACCCCTGCAGGCCGAGGCTGATTTCGGTGAGCATGTCGGCCAGCTTCTTCTGGATCAGCTGATTGGCGGCCAGCGGGCGGCCGAACTGGTGGCGGTCCAGCACGTACTGGCGGGCTCGAAAGTAGCAGTCTTCAGCTGCGCCGAGCGCGCCCCAGGCAATGCCGTAGCGCGCGCTGTTCAGACAGGTGAACGGGCCCTTGAGGCCACGCACGTCGGGGAATGCATTTTCTTCGGGGCAGAACACCTCGTCCAGCACGATTTCGCCGGTGATGCTGGCGCGCAGGCCGACTTTGCTGTGGATGGCGGGGGCGGTGAGGCCTTTCCAGCCTTTCTCCAAGATGAAGCCGCGTATCTGACCGCCATCGTCCTTGGCCCAGACAACGAACACGTCGGCGATCGGACTGTTGGTGATCCACATCTTGGCGCCGCTCAGGCTGTAGCCGCCGGGCACAGCCTTGGCGCGGGTGACCATGCTGCCTGGGTCGCTGCCGTGATTGGGTTCGGTCAGACCGAAGCAGCCGATCCACTCACCCCTGGCGAGCTTGGGAAGGTATTTCTGTTTTTGCGCTTGCGAGCCGAACTCGTTGATGGGCACCATCACCAGCGAGCTCTGCACACTCATCATGCTGCGGTAGCCGGAATCGACACGTTCGACCTCACGTGCAACCAGGCCGTAGCAGACATAGTTCAGGCCCGAGCCGCCGTAGATTTCGGGGATGGTGACGCCTAGCAGGCCGAGCTCGCCCATCTCGCGGAAGATGGACACGTCCGTGTTCTCATGGCGAAACGCCTCGGTCACGCGGGGCAGCAGCTTTTCCTGGCAGTAGACACGGGCGGCGTCCTGAACCTGACGCTCGTCGTCGCTGAGCTGGGCGCTGAGGTGGAAAGGATCTTCCCAGCTGAAAGTGTTTTTGGTGGACTTTGTCGACATGAGATGACCTTGCTGAATAGGTGATGGGTTGCGTGGGCGAGACCGCTCAATCCGCGCGCAGGAGTTCGCGGCCAATGATGAGTTGCTGAACCTGCGTCGTGCCCTCGTACAGGCGCAGCAGGCGAGCATCGCGGTAGAAGCGTTCCACCGGGTATTCGTTGATGTAGCCGGCGCCGCCGTGAACCTGCACGCCGCGATCTGCCACACGGCCTACCATCTCGGTGGCAAAGAGCTTGGCGCAGGACACGCGCATGGAGATGTCCGGGTCCGACGCATGGGCCGGCTTGCCGTCGAAGCGATGGGCCACGTCCTTCACCAGCGACCAGCCGGCGAGAAGCTCGGCCTGGCTGTCAGCCAGCATGGCCTGGATCAGCTGGAATTCGCCAATCGCCTTTCCGAACTGCCGGCGCTCACGCGCATAGCGGCGAGATTCGTCGATGATGCGCGAGGCAAGGCCGCAAGAAACGGCCGAGATGTTGAGGCGTCCACGGTCCAGCACCCTCATGGCGGTCTTGAAACCCTGGCCTGGTACTCCGCCGATGATGTTCGCCGCGGGTACGCGCACGTCTTCCAGGATCACGTCACAGGTTTTGGTACCGCGCTGGCCCATCTTCTTGTCGTTCTTGCCGAGCTTGAGGCCCGGTGAGTTGGCCGGCACGATGAAGGACGAGACGCCACCCGCACCTGGCCCGCCGGTGCGCGCCATAAGCGTGAAGGCGCCGGCGCGTGGCGCGTTGGTGATGTAGCGCTTGGTGCCGTTGAGCACGTAGTGGTCGCCTTCGAGGACGGCGCGGGTCTTGAGCGAGGCCGCGTCGGTGCCGGCGTCGGGCTCGGTCAGCGCGAAGGACATGATGAGCTCGCCGCTGGCGACCCGGGGCAGGTACTCGGCCTTTTGCTCGGGTGTGCCATCCATCAGAATGCCTTGTGAGCCAATGCCGATGTTGGTGCCGAACACCGACCGAAAGGCCGCCGCAGTGCGCCCCAGTTCGTAGTTGACCAGCACCTCCTGGCTCACAGACAGGCCGATGCCGCCATATTCCTCGGGCACGGTCAGGCCGAACAGGCCCATCTCCTTCATGTCCTCGATGATGTCCGCCGGCACTTCGTCGTGTTCTTCGAGGTAATTTTCGGCTGGCACCAGGCGTTCAAGAACGAAGCGCTGGATGGCGGGCAGCAGGATGTCAAAGGATTCGATGTCGAGGGCCATGGTCGGTGGTGCGTTGGGGGGAATGGATTCAGCCGTGCGTGAATACAGGCTTGCGCTTGTCCATGAAGGCCCTCATGCCTTCATGAGCGTCGGCGCTGGCAAAGCGCGCGTGCAATTGGCGGCGCTCGAAGCCGATGCCCTCAGTCAGTGAACCTTCGTGCGCGCGGTTCACCGACTCCTTGATCGCCATCAGCGCCGGCAGTGAATAGCTGGCGATGGTGGTGGCCAGCGCCAGGGTTTCGTCCAGCAGCGCCTGCGCCGGCACCACACGGGAAACCAGGCCGTAGCGGTCGGCCTCTTCGGCGTTGAGCGTGCGGGCCGACAGGCACATGTCCATCGCCTTGGCCTTGCCGATGGCGCGTGGCAGTCGCTGGGTGCCGCCTGCGCCGGGCAGCATGGCGAGCTTGATCTCGGGCAGGGCGAATTTGGCTGTGTCGGCGGCGATGACGATGTCGCAGGCCAGCGCCAGTTCGCAGCCGCCGCCCATGGCAAAGCCGGCCACCGCCGCGATCACGGGTTTGCGAACGCGCCGGATGGTCTCCCAGTTGCGGGTGATGAAGTCGCTCTGGAAGACGTCCATATAGGTCCAATCCACCATCGCCGCGATGTCGGCGCCGGCGGCGAAGGCTTTGGCACTGCCGGTGATGACGATGGCGCCGATAGCTTCGTCCCCATCGAAAGCCAGCAAGGCGGCACCGAGCGCGTCCATCAGGGCGTCGTTCAGCGCGTTGAGTTGTTGAGGCCGGTTGAGCGTGATGACGCCCACCCGGCCCCGTGTTTCCACGAGGACCGGTTGTGTTTCCATGGTGTCGCGCAGTCCGTCAGTCGATGTTGATCTTGGCTTCCTTGATCAGCGCGGACAGCATCTTGGTCTCGTTCGCGAGGAGCGCTTTGAACTCGGTGTTGTCCAGTCCGACCGGCTCTGCACCCAGCGACTCGTAACGCGTCTTGGTGTTGGCCAGCGTCAGCGCCTTGGCGATTTCCTTGCCCATGCGCGATGTGACTTCGGCAGGTGTCCCATTGGGCGCCCACATGCCGAACCAGATGTCCAATTCCGCGCCCTTGAAGCCAAGTTCCGCCAGCGTCGGAACGTCCGGGAAGAAGGACGAGCGCTTGGCGCCGGCCACGGCCAGCATGCGCACCTTGCCGGCGCGCACGTGCGGGAACCCAATGCCCGGATCGAAGACATAGTCCACCTGGTTGGCCATCACGTCCTGCAACGCGGGCGCGGCACCACGGTAGGGAATGTGCGTGGCGAAGACGCCGGTGACCTTCTTGAACAGTTCACCTGCCAGGTGCGGCGGCGTGCCGGAACCGGCAGACGCGTAAGACAGCTTGTCGGGGTTGGCACGTGCATACGCGATGAATTCCTTCGCATCCTTGAAGGTGGACTGTGGCTTGACCAAGAGGTACATCTGACTGCGACCGACGCCGACCACTGGCGTCAGGTCCTTGGCCGGGGCAATGGTCTGCTTGAAGAGAAAGGGGTTGGCCGTTTCGAACGAGGTGGGCGCGATCAGGAAGGTGTAGCCATCGGCCGCCGCGCGGATCACCTCAGTGGCCGCCACGTTGCCGCTGGCGCCCGGCTTGTTGTCCACGACGACACTCTGTCCTAGTGCTTCGCTGAGCGACTGCGCCATCACGCGAGCCATGACATCGGTGGTGCCGCCCGGCGCGAAGCCGACCACGATCTTGATGGGCTTCGCTGGCCAGGCCTGCGCCTGCGCGACGCCCAGGGCGCCGAGACCGCAAAAGGTGAAGGCGGTGGCCTGGATCAGGCGGCGCCGCAGCGCGGATTGCTTGAGATTGAACACGGTGATGTCTCCTGGTTGGGGGGTGTTGTTGGCGCGGGGAGGTGAATGGGGGATTCAGGCTGTGCCGTCACGCAGCATCTCGCGCAGCTTGAATTTCTGGATCTTTCCGGACGGCGTGGACGGCATCGCATCGCGCACGATCAACCGCTCCGGGATGTACTGCACGGTCACTTTCTGGGATTTCATGAATTCCACGATGGACGGCAAATCGATGCTCTGCCCCGCCTGGGGTACGACCACGGCGCAAGCGCGCTCACCCAGTCGTTCATCGGGGTAGGCCACGATCGCCGCCATCGCAATCGCCGGGTGGCGGTACAACAGCGCCTCGATCTCGACCACGGGAATGTTTTCGCCGCCGCGGATGATCACGTCCTTGCTGCGGCCCGTGATACGGACATAGCCCCGTTCGTCGATAGAGGCCAGGTCGCCGGTGTCGAACCAGCCTTCTGCATCGGTGGCGTTCCACTGCGGCCGCTTGAGGTACCCGCCGAAGTTGGAGCAAGCGCGCAGCAGCAGCCGGCCGGGCTGGCCAGGTGGCAGGCTTGCACCGTCGACATCGATTACCTTCAATTCGACACCAGGCAGCGGGCAGCCGTCGGTGGTGAAGGCGCGCTCGTCGTCATCGTCGAGCTTGATCAGGGTTACGGCGCCGTTTTCGGTCATTCCCCAGGCTGAGACGATCTTGGTGCCCAGCACCGCGCGCGCCTGTTCGACCAGCGGACCGGGGATCGGCGCGCCAGCGCACAGGAAGGTCGCCAGCGTGGGCACCGTCTTGCCGGAGTCGGCGACGTTTTTCGCCAGGTCGGTCAGGAAGGGCGTGGAGGCCATCGTGAAGGTCGCGCTCTCGGTTCGGATCAGGTCG
>Ga0208938_1001402_pt1 | contig 14136 bp, 12 predicted proteins | sample AD_UKC125_MetaG_FD_184434 | JGI IMG/M metagenome (GOLD analysis project Ga0208938, IMG submission 184434) | Active sludge microbial communities of municipal wastewater-treating anaerobic digesters from USA - AD_UKC125_MetaG (SPAdes) (version 2) | ecosystem: Engineered > Bioreactor > Anaerobic >... | reverse complement strand
CAAAAGGCGGTAAAGCTAGCCGATCAGGAGATGGCTAAACAGGGGCAGTTATCATCGTCGGTTGAGTTGTATCCTGAAAACGTAGCCAATTACGATGAAAAGGTCGATGCCCATAAAATCGATTTGGCCTTGAACAAAACAGTTGTAGGCAAGGGTCAGCAAAAAAGAGCGGAATGGGATCAGCGCTTTGCCGCCGCAAAAACAGATGCGGATTTTAAATCGATATTAAAAGATCAGCTGTATCACTACCGCCAAGTCCAACAAGCTCTTTCCAGTTTGGAAATGAGCAGTGAAAAGGGGCGGGTGATTCATAGCCATTTAACAAAAGGTTTTTCTGGTGCCATCCGCATTTTAGAAAGTTTACACAATGTGGATTTGACCTCGTCGGAGGGTATTACTGTGGAAAATGAAGTCATGCCGCAGCTTCAACAATATATGCAGGAAATTATGCAAGGGATGAAGCTGTGGATGGACTTACAGAAGGCGAATAATCAGCCCATGGATGCGGCTGCCGAAGCCCGGTTTCAAGAGAAAATGAAGGAAATGGAAGCCAAGCTGAAATAAGCGGTAGGTTAAAGTTTTTACAAAATAATTGGCAATCGTTTGGATTGCTCTAATGATGTTAATTGTAAATAAAATGAGTTATTTGAAAATGAAACGTTTACTGATAAGTTTGCTTTGTACCGCTGCACTGGCGGCGTGTTCCGACTCTTCCGAAGACATCAATCAAAAAGCCGAGAAGTTGGCCGAAAAAGCTGCAACCAAACAGGTGCAGGCATCATCATCATCAGCGGCTGAGCTTCGCCCTGAAAATATTGCCAATTACGATGAAAAAGTTGATGTCAACAAAATTGGCTTGGCTTTGAAAAAAGCAGGTGTGGATAAAGGCCAGCAAAAAGAAGCGGAATGGAATCAGCGCTTGGCCGCCGCGAAAACGGATGCGGATGTAAAATCGGTATTAAGAGAGCAGTTGGATATGTACCGCCAAGGCCAACAAGTTCTTTCCGGTTTGGAAATGAGCAGCGAAAAAGGGCGGACGATTCACACCCATTTGTTGAACGGTTTTGCCGGTACCGTCGCTACCTTGGAGCCATTGCAAAATTTAGATCTGAGCTCGGCAGAAGGTATCGTAGTGATGAATGAAACCATGCCGAAAATTCGGCAATATGGAATGGAAATTGTGCAAGGTATGAAACTGTGGATGGACTTGATGAAGGCGAATAATCAGCCCATGGATGCGGCTGCCGAAGCGCGCTTTCAAGAGAAAATGAAGGAAGTGGAAGCTAAGCTGAAATAGGCGGTAGGTTAAGGTTTTTGCAAAATAATTGGCAACTTTTTGGGGCGCCTTGGGCGTTAACTATGAATGAAATGGGTTGTTTGTAAATGAAATATTTACTGATAAGTTTGCTTTGTGCCGTTGCATTAACAGCGTGTTCTGATTCTGAAAACATTGATCAGAAAGCGGCGAAGTTGGCGGAAAAGGTCGCCAACAAACAGGCGCACTCGTCATCATCTAGGGCGGAGTTGCGCTCTGAAAATATTGCCAATTACGATGAAAAAGTCGACATCTACAAAATTTCTTTGGCCCTGAAAAAAGCCGAATTCGATAAAGGCCAGCAAAAAGAAGCGGAATGGAACCAGCGCTTGGCCGCGGCACAAACGGGTGAAGATGTTAAATCGGTATTCAAGGAGCAGTTGTATTACTATCGCAAAGGCCAACAAGTTCTTTCCGGTTTGGAAATGAGCAGTGAAAAAGGGCGGGCGATTCATCGCCATTTGTTGAATGGTTTGACCGGAGCCACCGGCTTGTTGGAAAACGCGCTGAATTTGGATTTTAATTCGGCGGAAAGCGGTGCGGTGATGGATGAATCTACATTGAAGATGCGGCAATATGGGCTGGAAATTGTACAGGGCATCAATCTGTGGATGGATTTGGTAAAGGCGAATAATCAGCCTATGGATGCGGCAACTGAAGCGCAGTTTCAAGAAAAAATGAAAGAGATTGAAGGCAAGCTGAAATAAGGCATAGGCGGTGCCGAAAATAAGGTATTTCGCTATAAAAACAAATGATGGGGAGCGGGAAAAATGGATGGCGGGCAATGGCTTATTACCCTTATTGCCATTATGGTGATGGGCTTGTTGGGCTTGCTGTCTTTGATGTACAGCATGTTGCTGATGATGTTTGTGCCTATGATCTTAATGCTTGGCGTTGCTTTTTTTCTATTCGGTCTGCCGCTGTATTGGGTAGCCGAGTGGGGCTGGATAGGCTGGTTGGGTGCGGTGGTGTGCTGGCCGTTGTCTTATTGGTTAATGAATTTTGCATTTGATCTTTATTTTTTCAAGCGGGATAAATAGTGTGGGTTGAAAAGAGGTTTTCCGACAGGCATTGCTAACAGAATGCCTGTCTGAAAACGAAATTACGATATTATGCTAAACGGTAAGTGGCAACTTCACCCGTCTGAACAAGAAATATACCGTCAATTTTCCCAATATTTTTAATAAGATAGAATACTGTGATCAGCAATTGTCTACCGTGCCGCAATCTTTACTTAACGCTCAAGACAAAATTGTTGACAATTTTACTTCCGATATTTATATTGACGCCATCGGTTCGGTTTTTAGCGGTTGAACACAGTTTTCCCAGCGGGTGAAAAAGTTACCCGCGAGCTTTAAAAGATTTGGTTGTATCTATTTATTTCCCTAGGATTTTCCATCAGGAGCAGAGTATGTCCATCAAGAATGTTGTGAAGCTTCTCGAAGAGAACGAAGTACGCTTCATTGATTTGCGTTTTACCGATACCAAAGGTAAACAATTGCACGTAACCATTCCCGCGCATGTGGCGTTGGATGATCCGGAAGAGTGGTTTGAAAACGGCCAAGCGTTTGACGGTTCGTCTATCGGCGGCTGGAAGGGCATTCAGGCTTCCGATATGCAGTTGCGCCCCGATGCGTCTACTGCGTTTATCGATCCCTTCTATGATGATGTGACGTTGGCGATTACTTGTGATGTGATTGATCCGACCGACGGCCAAGGCTACGACCGCGACCCGCGTTCCATCGCCCGCCGTGCCGAGGCCTATCTGAAAACTTCCGGCATTGGCGACACCGCTTATTTCGGCCCGGAACCTGAGTTTTTCGTATTCGACGGCGTATCTTACGAAAACCGTATGCACAAAATGGGTTTTGAAATCTCTTCCGAAACCGGTGCGTGGAGCAGCGGCCAACATCTGGACGGCCAAAATACCGGCCACCGCCCGACGGTAAAAGGCAACTATTTCTCGCTGCCTCCGATTGATGCCGGCCAGGATATGCGTTCTACTATGGTGAACCTGTTGGAAGAAATCGGTATTCCGGTAGAAGTGCACCACGGTGAAGTGGCTACCGGCAGCCAGATGGAAATCGGTACCAAATTCAGCACTTTGGTGCGCCGTGCCGACCAAACGCAAGACATGAAATATATCATCCAAAACGTGGCGCACAACTTCGGCAAAACTGCGACCTTTATGCCGAAGCCGATGATGGGCGACAACGGCAGCGGTATGCACGTTCACCAATCGATTTGGAAAGACGGCCAAAACCTGTTTGCCGGCGACGGCTATGCCGGTTTGAGCGAAATGGCGCTGTATTACATCGGCGGCATCATCAAACACGCTAAAGCCTTGAATGCGATTACCAATCCGTCGACCAACTCTTACAAACGCTTGGTGCCGCACTTTGAAGCGCCGGTGAAACTGGCTTATTCGGCGAAAAACCGCTCGGCTTCCATCCGCATTCCGTTTGTGAACAGCAGCAAAGCCCGCCGCATCGAAGCGCGTTTCCCGGATCCGACTGCCAACCCTTACTTGTGCTTCGCCGCCTTGATGATGGCCGGTTTGGACGGTATCCAAAACAAAATCCATCCGGGCGAGCCGGCCAGTAAAAACCTGTACGACCTGCCGCCGGAAGAAGATGCGCAAGTGCCGACCGTATGCGCTTCTTTGGAAGAGGCCTTGGAAGCTTTGCGTGCCGACCACGAGTTCTTAACCCGCGGCGGTGTGTTCAGCAAAGAATGGGTAGACAGCTACATCGCCTTCAAAGAAGAAGACGTACGCCGCCTGCGCATGGCACCGCATCCGGTAGAATTTGAGATGTATTATAGCTTGTAAAGCTTATTGCTTTGATTAAGCAGAGAAAAGCCCGGTTGGTAACAGCCGGGCTTTTTGTATGGTTTATAGTGAAAGTAATAAAGAATTGATACAAGGCAGCGAGCGGCAGACAGTACATTAGTACGGAACCGATTCTAATGAGAGATGCTCGGGACAAGCCCGAGTATGCGGTATTTTGGGCTAACAATTCACGTCTACTTCGTCAAAAATACTTGTAAGATGTCTAACCTTGCTACGTTTGTTTCCTCAAAAAAACTCTTCGCTGGTTAATTGTTAACAGCCCTGGGGTAGAATATTTTCATTTACTTGTTTACGATATAGTGAAACACTAAAACAACTGCTACAACGTTGGTTTGCCGCTTTATATCGGTTATTTATTTGATTCCACTATTAATGCCTGTCTGAAAACTTTATGAGCCAGCCCTTAAATCTGTTGCTGAAAATTGCGGTGTTTGTTACCGGCCTTTCTGCTTTTTTTCAAGTGTATTCCGTGCAGGCGATTTTGCCGTTGCTGGTGTGGGATTTGAACGCTAGCGAAGTGCAGGCGGGGATGGCGGTGGGGGCAACGGTATTGGGGGTGGCTTTGATTTCGCCGTTTATCGGTATGCTCTCGGATGCCGTTGGCCGCAAAGGCTTAATCATTGGTTCGCTGCTGTTTCTGGCCTTGCCGACCGCGTTAATCTCGGGTGTTACCACCATAGACCAGATGTTGTTATACCGCTTTTTACAAGGCTTGGCGATTCCGGGGATTACGGTGGTGCTGATTGCCTATGTCGGCGAGGAGTTCGGCGGTAAGGCGATGACGCAGCTGATGTCGCTGTATGTGTCGGGTACGGTAAGCGGCGGTTTTCTCGGCCGCTTTCTGCTCGGCCATTTGAGCGAACTCACCGGCTGGCGCACCGCGTTTTATATTATGGCGGCGGTGTGTGTGGCGTGTGCGCTGTTTGTGGCCAATCAGTTGCCGGCTTCGCAAAACTTTGTCGCCAAACCGCATATCGGCGATGCTTTGCGTACCCTGAAAAAACATCTGCATAACCGCCAGCTGTTGGCCGCTTGCGCGCTGGGGGCTTGCGTGTTGTGGTCGCTGGTGGGCTGTTTCACCTATATCAATCTTTATCTGGCCGACGAACCTTACCGGCTCAATAGCGGCAGTTTGGCCAATATCTTTAGTATATATTTAATCGGTATGGTGATTACCCCGCTGTCGGCGCGCTTAATCAGCCGCTTTGGCAGTACGCGCGCGGTGATGGTGGCGGTAGGCTTATCGATGACCGGAGTGGTGGCTACCTTATTTTCACCGCTGCCGGTGATTGTGGCGGCCTTAACCATTATGTCTTCCGGCGTGTTTATCACGCAAACGGCCACCATCAGCTACATCGCGGTTAATGTGAAAGAAGGGCGATCGTTGGCTTCCGGCTTGTATTATTTTGGTTACTACGGCGGCGGCACCATCGGCGCTTGGTTGTGTGGTTTGGCTTACGCACAAGCGGGCTGGCAAGGGGTGGTGTGGTTGCTGTTGGCGGTGCAGGTGTGTGCCATTTTGATTGCTAAGTTTGGTATGGATAAATAGGCCTGTCTGAAAGTTGGAGGATGCCTTACTAATGCGTTATGATGCGGGCTGATTCTTTCTCATTTTTCGCTATGTCGCAAACCATTTTTATCGCCGATTTACACCTTTCCGACGACACCCCCGAGCTGAACCGCCTGTTTTTGCAAGCTTTGCAAAGCTGGCAGGGCAGGGTGGACGCGTTGTATATTCTCGGCGATTTTTTCGAAGTGTGGTTGGGCGACGATATTCTCAGCAACATCGCCGCCGAAGCAGCCGTTGCGCTGAAAACCTTCAGCCAAAGCGCGCCGGTGTATTTTATCTGCGGCAACCGCGATTTTCTGCTCGGCAAACGCTATGCCAAGCAAGCGGGCATTACGTTGTTGCCCGAGCAGCAAGTGGTTCAGCTATACGGCCAAAACTATCTGATTTCACACGGCGATGAAATGTGTACCGCCGATGTTTCCTACCAACGCTTCCGCCGCATTATCCGCTGCCGATTGGTACAAAAACTGCTGTTGTCGCTGCCGCAAAGCCGCCGCCAAAAAGTGGCCGCCAAACTTCGTGCCGCCAGCAAACAGAAAAAGCAGGCAATGGGGCATACCCCTGTTTCGGATGTGACCGAACAAGGCGTTCAAGCCGCTTTAACTCGATATCCGCAGGCCGCCGCGATGATTCACGGCCATACCCACCGCCCAGCGGTGCACGAGCATCTGTTTAACGGGCATACTGTGCCACGTTATGTGTTGCCGGATTGGTACGGTAATAGCGGCGGTTATCTCCAAGTATCGCCGGGTGAGGTGGTTTTGCTGCCGTTGGGCATAGATTAAATCCGGCAAATTCTATTGCCATCTTTCGATATATTGCAGTGAAAATAGCGATTTTTCTGCTATCTGTTGTTTCTTCTTGAATCATATTTTGATTACTTTTCAGACAGGCAATGCCTGTCTGAAAAACTTCTGTTTGATTGCTGTTCGAATACTGTTTTGTCGTCTTCAAAAAAAAGTGGAAATCAGATAGAATTCCGGCTTTCGGGCGGCGCATTTTCGGGCGCTGCCATTTGCCGAGATACAGAGGAAAACATGAATTTCAACGACTTATTTAATAATAACGAATTTGCGGCGCGCCACATTAATTTTGATGACGAGGCTGCCTTGCTGGCCGCTTTGGGCGAGCAAAATATGGCCGGTTTTATTGAAAATACCGTGCCGCAGAGTATTCGTATGCCGTCTGAACTCAATCTGCCCGAAGCACTTACCGAAGCCGATGCGCTGGCGAAAATCAAAGCGCTGGCGTCGCGCAATAAAGTGAACAAAAGCTATATCGGTTTGGGCTATTACCCGACCCGTCTGCCCAATGTGATTCTGCGCAACGTGCTGGAAAATCCGGGTTGGTACACCGCCTACACTCCGTATCAGGCCGAGATTGCGCAAGGGCGTTTGCAGGCTTTGTTGAACTTCCAGCAAATGTGTTTGGACTTAACCGGCTTCGATACCGCCGGTGCTTCTTTGCTGGACGAAGCCACTGCTGCCGCCGAAGCGATGGCGATGGCCAAGCGTGTGGGTAAGTCTAAATCCAATCAATTCTTTGTTGATGCGCGTGTGTTGCCGCAAACGCTGGACGTGATGAAAACCCGTGCCAAATATTTCGGTTTCGAGCTGGTGGTGGGCGACGTTCAAACCGCTGCTGACGGCGATTATTTCGGTGCTTTGCTGCAATATGTCGGCAAAGACGGCGATGTGGTCGATTTGCAAGGCATCATCGGCAGCCTGAAAGAAAAAGGCGTGATTGTGGCGGTGGCCGCCGATGTGATGAGCTTGGTGTTGTTGAAATCGCCGGCCGAACTCGGCGCCGATATTGCGCTCGGCAACACCCAGCGCTTCGGCGTGCCGATGGGCTTCGGTGGCCCGCACGCAGCTTATTTTGCCTTTAAAGACGAATTCAAACGCTCGGCGCCCGGCCGCATCATCGGCGTATCGAAAGACGCTTCCGGCAAGCCCGCGCTGCGTATGGCTTTGTCCACCCGCGAGCAGCATATCCGCCGCGAAAAAGCCACGTCCAATATCTGTACCGCGCAGGCTTTGCTGGCGAATTTGGCCGGTATGTATGCCGTTTACCACGGCCCCAAAGGGGTAAAACGCATTGCCAACCGCATTCACGCGCTGGCGGCGGCATTTGCCGGTTCGCTGAACAATTCAGACGGCCTGAAAGTGGTGCATGAAGTATTTTTCGACACCGTAGCGGTGGATTGCGGCAGCAAAGCGCAAGCTGATGCGGTTTATCAAAGTGCGTTGAATGCGGGCTACAACCTGCGCCGTGTGAACGATAATGTGCTGGCGGCGGCCTTCCACGAAGAAAGTACGCGCGAAGATGTGGCGGTATTGCATATGCTGTTCACCGGCCAATCTAGTTTGACCCTGCCTGCCGAAGCACCGCAATGCCTGTCTGAAAACCTGTTGCGCAGCGATGAAATCCTTACCCACGAAGTGTTCAACCGTTATCACACCGAACACGAAATGCTGCGTTACCTGAAAAAACTGGAAGAGCGCGATTTGGCGATGAACCGCAGCATGATTTCACTCGGTTCGTGTACCATGAAGCTGAACGCTACCGCCGAAATGCTGCCGATTACTTGGGCGGAGTTCGCCAATATCCACCCGTTCGCTCCGGCCGATCAAACCCAAGGCTATCAACAGCTTCTGAGCGATTTGCAGGAACAGCTTAAAGCGATTACCGGCTTCGATGCGATCGCCATCCAGCCCAATTCCGGTGCGCAGGGTGAGTACACCGGTTTGCTGGCCATCCGCCGCTTCCACGAAGCCAACGGCCAAGCAAACCGAGATGTGTGCCTGATTCCGCAGTCCGCCCACGGCACCAACCCCGCTACGGCCAATATGCTGGGCATGAAAGTGGTGGTGGTGAAAACCGATGAAAAAGGCAACGTCGATATCGAGGATTTGAAAGTCAAAGCCGCCGAGCACAAAGACAACTTGGGCGCGCTGATGATTACTTATCCTTCCACCCACGGCGTGTACGAAGAAGGCATCCGCGACATCTGCCAAATCGTGCATGAGCACGGCGGCCAAGTGTATATGGACGGTGCGAACATGAACGCCCAAATCGGCATCATGCAGCCCGCCGAAGTGGGTGCCGACGTGTTGCACATGAACCTGCACAAAACCTTCTGTATCCCGCACGGCGGCGGCGGCCCCGGCATGGGACCGATCGGTTTGAAAGCGCATCTCGCGCCGTTCGCCCCCAGCCATGTGGTGTCGCCCGTTATCGGTGCCACCGAAGGCATGAGCGCCGTTTCCGCCGCGCCGTATGGTTCCGCCAGCATTCTGCCGATTACCTGGATGTACATCACCATGATGGGCAAACAAGGCATGGAGCAGGCCACCCAGTGGGCCTTGCTGAACGCCAACTATGTGGCCAAATCGCTGAGCGAAGATTATCCGATTCTCTACACCGGCAAAAACGGCCGCGTGGCACACGAATGTATCGTTGACCTGCGCCCGCTGAAAGCCGAGAGCGGCATCACCGAAACCGACATCGCCAAACGTCTGATGGACTACGGCTTCCACGCCCCCACCGTATCCTTCCCAGTGGCCGGCACGCTGATGATCGAGCCGACCGAGAGCGAAAGCAAGGCCGAACTCGACCGCTTTATCGCCGCGCTGAAATCCATCAAGCAGGAAGTGTTGAAAGTGCAAAACGGCGAGTGGGCGAAAGACAACAACCCGCTGGTGAACGCCCCGCATACCGCGTTTGACGTAGCCGGTGAATGGGACAGACCTTACACCCGCGAAGAAGCCGTGTTCCCGCTGGCCTATACTCGCGACAACAAATTCTGGCCGAGCGTGAACCGGGTCGATGATGTGTTCGGCGATAAGAATTTGGTGTGCTCCTGCCCGCCGATGGAAGCTTATGAAGACTGATTTTTGGGTAAATATCTGAAGCAGTGAACCAATAAAATGCCTGTCTGAAAACAAAACTAAAAGTTTTCAGACAGGCATTTTTGTTGGTAGGTTAAACTATTACGCAGAAATTCATCCCCAATGTTTGGATGACATCATCCACCTAGCGTTTGCTGCTTAGCCATTTCGGCACGGCGGCGGGCGCAGGGCGTATCGCAATCGCAGACTTTTTCCATACCGATGGCGGCAATACCGCCGCAGCTGCCTTTGATGCTGCGACGTTTCAGGATATAGCCGATGGCCATACCGAAAATCACCAAGAGGAAAAAACCGAAAGTGAGAATAAAAATTTTCATGTTGTGCTCCGTTTGCCGGTGAGGGGGATTGCTGTTCACCGGAATAAAAGTTTAGCGGCTTTGGGTGGCCAATAGTTGTTGGAAGGCCGGCGACATACGGGTAGTAAAGCCGTCTTGGGTTTTCACAATCAAAAAGATCGCCAGATTATGTTGTTTGGCCAGAGCCATGGCGCGTTCTTCGCCCAGTACAAACAGGCCGGTCGCCAAGCCGTCGGCGCGCATGGTGTTGTCGGCCACCACGCTCACCGAGGCCAGATTGTGGTTGATGGGCTGCTCGCTTTGCGGATCAATAATGTGCGACAGACGGCGCCCGCTTTCGTCGCTGTGAAAATTGCGGTAATCACCCGAAGTGGCGAGGGCGCGGTTGTCTAATGGTACCACGACTTGTGTTGCCTGCGCCTGCACCAATTGCGGCTGTTCAATACCCACATGCCAAGGTTGTTGCTTGGCATTGCGGCCTTTGCCGCGCAATTCACCGCCGATTTCCACCAGATAATTGGCCACCCCCAAGCTATCGAGATGTTGTGCTAATTTGTCTACCGCAAACCCCTTGGCGATGGAGGATAAATCGAGATACACCCCGTCAACCGTTTTGCCCAGCGTGGCACCGCTGCTGTTGGGTTGGAAGCGCAATTTGTCGATGCCGATTATCTTTTTCGCTGCGGCCAGCTGCGCGGCATCCGGGCTATGGGTAATGGTTTTATCCGGCCCGAAACCCCATAAATTAACCAGCGGCCCGACCGTAACATCCAGCGCGCCTTTGGTGAGTTGGTTGAGATGTACCGCTTCTGTGAGCACTTCGGCAAAGTCGGCCGAAATCGGCATATTGTCCGCCGAGGCGGGCATTTGGTTGAAACGGCTGATTTCGGAATCCGGTTGGTAGGTAGACATCTGCCGGTTTACTTCCACCAGCAAGGCATCCATCTGCATTTGTACTTTGGCAGGCTCAGGCAAAGTTTGCTCGCCAGCCGACCAATATTTTACGCTGTAAGTGGTGCCCATGGTTTTGCCGCTAAAGGCGGTCAGTTGGGCTGTGTCTTTGTTGCCGCAAGCCGTCAACACCAATGCGGCAGTGCATAATAACAGTAGATATCGTACTGCTCGTTTGATTAATTTCATCATGTTTATCTGTCTCGGTTTTTGCCGTAAAGGCCGTCTGAAACACAGGGTTCAGACGGCCTTCTTATGATACGGGCAGTTATGATTTAGCCACCGAAATCATCCAACAGGATGTTTTCATCTTCTACGCCCAAATCTTTCAGCATTTTGATCACCGAAGCATTCATGATGGGCGGGCCGCACATATAAAACTCACAATCTTCAGGCGCTTCGTGATTTTTGAGGTAGTTTTCATAAATCACGTTGTGAATAAAGCCGGTGTAGCCGTCCCAATCGTCGCCCGGTTGCGGATCGGAAAGGGCAACATGCCATTCGAAGTTGTCGTTTTCCGCTTGCAGCATATCGAAATCTTCTACATAGAACATCTCGCGTTTCGAGCGGGCACCATACCAGAACGAGATCTTACGCTTAGACTTCAGGCGTTTGAGCTGGTCGAAGATGTGCGAGCGCATCGGTGCCATACCGGCACCACCGCCGATGAATACCATTTCGGCATCGGTGTCTTTAGCAAAGAACTCACCAAACGGGCCGGAAATAGTCACTTTATCACCCGGTTTCAGCGACCAGATATAAGAAGACATTTGGCCGGGGGTAACATCCGGATTATTGGGCGGCGGTGTGGCAATCCGCACGTTGAGCATAATGATGCCTTTTTCGTCCGGATAAGATGCCATTGAATAAGCGCGCACAATCGGTTCATCTACTTTGGATACATAACGCCACAAGTTGAACTTATCCCAATCCTCGTGGTATTCCTCAGGAATATCGAAGTCTTTATAGGCTACGGTGTGCGGCTCGGCTTCAATCTGAATATAACCGCCGGCACGGAACGGGACTTCTTCGCCTTCGGGAATCGCCAGTTTCAATTCTTTAATGAAAGTGGCTTTGTTGTCGTTGGAAATAACGGTGCATTCCCATTTCTTCACGCCAAACACTTCCTCAGGCAACTCGATATCCATGTTGCTTTTCACGTTTACTTGGCAAGATAAACGACAACCTTCTTTAGCCTCGCGTTTGCTGATGTGCGAAAGCTCGGTAGGCAGAATATCGCCGCCGCCGCTTTTGACTTTCACTTTACATTGGCCGCAAGAACCGCCGCCGCCGCAGGCAGAAGAGACAAAAATACCTTGGCTGGCGAGTGCGCCCAATAACTTGCCGCCGGCAGGCATGGTGATGGTTTTATCGGCCTCACCGTTAATCGAAATGGTGATGTCGCCGGAATTCACCAGTTTGGACTTGGCAAACAGAATCATAACCGCCAAGGCCAAAATGATGACGGTAAACATGGCAATACCTAACATAATTTCCATGTATGCCCCTCCTTATAATTGAATGCCGGAAAACGACAGAAAACCCAAAGCCATTAGGCCGGCGGAAATAAAGGTAATGCCCAAACCGCGCAAACCTTTAGGTACATCGGCGTATTTCAGCTTTTCGGTGATGCCGGCCAAGGCCACAATCGCCAGCATCCAGCCGATACCGGCGCCGGTGCCGTAGACCAGTGATTCGGTGAAATTGTAATCACGCTGTACCATGAACGATACCCCACCAAAAATGGCGCAGTTCACCGTAATCAAGGGCAGGAAAATCCCCAAAGCGTTGTAGAGTGCCGGGAAATATTTATCCAAAATCATTTCCAGAATTTGAACCAAAGCGGCAATCACACCAATAAAGGTAATGAAACGCAGAAAGCTCAAATCTATGCCTTCCATTAGGGCGCCGTCTTTCAGAATCAGCGAATACACCAATTGGTTGGCCGGTACAGCAATCGCCAGTACAAACACAACCGCTACGCCTAAGCCGAAGGCAGTGGAAATCTTTTTCGAAACCGCCAAAAATGTACACATGCCCAAGAAGAAGGAAAGTGCCATATTTTCAACAAATATGGATTTCACAAAAATGCTTAAATAGTGTTCCATGATTATTCCTCCACTTGCTCAGGCTTCCAGGTGCGCAAGCCCCAGATAATAAAGGCGATGATGAAAAATGCACTGGGTGCCAGCAGAAACAGGCCGTTGGCTTGATACCAGCCGCCGTCTTGCACGGTTTGCATAATGGTTACGCCAAATAGTTTGCCGGAACCGATGAGTTCGCGCAGGGCGGCCACAATCACCAGAATCACGCCGTAACCGATGCCGTTGCCCAAGCCGTCGACAAAACTTTCCAGCGGCGGCTCTTTCATGGCAAACGCCTCGGCACGGCCCATGACGATACAGTTGGTAATAATCAGGCCGACGAATACCGATAATTGTTTCGATAGTTCGTAAGCAAATGCCTGTAACACCTGGTCAACCAGCGTCACTAACGAGGCAATAATCGCCATCTGCACAATGATGCGGATGCTATTGGGAATGTAGTGGCGGATCATGGAAATGAACAAGCTGGAAAAACCGGTTACCAGCGCCACTGAAATCGCCATCACTACCGCGGTTTCCAGTTTGGTGGTTACCGCCAGTGCCGAGCAAACGCCCAGAATCTGTAAGGCGATCGGATTATTTTCAAAAATCGGCCCGAGCATCAGGCTTTTTAAACGTTTGGTATCAGCCATGATTATTCTCCCGCTTTCAGTTTGGTCAGATAAGGACCAAAACCGTTTTTACTGAACCAGTAGGCAAATGAGCCTTGTACACCCTTGGTGGTCATGGTAGCACCTGATAGGCCGTCTACACCGTGATCAGCATTGGCAGCCGCGCCTTTACCGATGGTAATGGCGACTTCGCCGGCATCGTTATAGAGCTTTTTGCCGACAAAGTTTTTCTGCCACAGGGGATTGGCAATCTCACCACCCAAACCGGCCGTTTCGCCTTGTTCGTAATAGGTGAGGCCATTGATGGTGTTACCATCGGGCTGTACCGCCACAAAGCCATACATCATCGACCACAAACCACTGCCGTGCATAGGCAATACGATTTGGCTGGTTTTGCCTGCTTCGTCTTTCACCAGATACACTTCGGCGTATTTGGCACGGGTTTGAATGCCGGCCACGTCTTGCTCCGGATCAATACGCACACTTTGTTGCGGATCTTTAGCGGCAGCACGTGCATCAAAGTTTT
>Ga0208938_1001398_pt1 | contig 14175 bp, 4 predicted proteins | sample AD_UKC125_MetaG_FD_184434 | JGI IMG/M metagenome (GOLD analysis project Ga0208938, IMG submission 184434) | Active sludge microbial communities of municipal wastewater-treating anaerobic digesters from USA - AD_UKC125_MetaG (SPAdes) (version 2) | ecosystem: Engineered > Bioreactor > Anaerobic >... | reverse complement strand
AGCGCATGTGAGGGGCCCAGGCGGGGACATCCTCGGTCACCATGAGACGGGCCAGAATGTCCAGATAGCCAGCGGCCGTGTCCCGATCCAACGACCGGTCGGCTCCGGCCACGTCGGTGGCGATGGCCTGGGTGCTGAGCTCGGTGCCGGTGCCACGGGCCAAGGACGCGAGGAAGCGGCGGAGGGTGGCGGGGTCTCGTCGGACCCCCATCTGGGGCAGGTCAACCTCAACCAAGGAACTCAGGTAGTCCACCACCCACCGCTGGGCCACCCTCACCGGCACATCCAAGAGAGCAGGCCATCCGCCCGTGACAATGCAGTCCACCAGCTTCGGCACCGTCATGTGAGGGGCCATCGACGGAGTGAAGTCCCCGTCAAAGAGACCCGCGAGCGAGACTGCACCCGTCGAAACGCCGCTCTCGAACAGGCTCATCGGACGCATCCGATGGATCGAGTACCGCCCCGCGCCGCTGTGCCGAGTGACGTCATCTCGGGGGGTGGCCGACCCAGTCAGGAGGAACCGGCCCGGTTCGCCTCCGAGGTCATCGACCTGTCGACGCACGAGGTTCCAGAGTTTCGGGGCCACCTGCCACTCGTCGAACAGCACCGGCGGAGCAGCACCCAGTAGCAGTTCGGGCGCGGTGTCCACCAGATCACGGGCGCTGTCGTCGGTGTCCATCCGGAACACGGTCGAGGCACGACGCGACGCTGTGGCCGTCTTGCCGCACGACTTCGGACCCTCGATCAGGACGGCTCCCGCGGACTCCATGCGTTCAGCCAGTTCGCCATCCGCGATGCGGGACTGATACTCGACCACGGTGGCCTCCTCGGTAAGTCCGATACCAGCTAACCCGTGAATCCTATGCCGCGTATTCCGCAAATCCTATACTGCAGAGTCGGCGGCGGCGGCAGACTTCGCGGCGGCCAGCGTCGTGGTGTGACAGTCGGTTGGCCGCCGTGGTCATGCCCACCGCGTCACCCGGAGCCCGTCTGGCATGACGCCGCGAGCAACACCGCCATGACGGCTTGGGGAACCGCTGACCGGCGGGATGTGGTGGAGCCAAGGGGACTCGAACCCCTAACCCCCTGCTTGCAAAGCAGGTGCGCTACCAATTGCGCCATGGCCCCGCGACGGCATACCGGGGTCTGCTCGGATCGGTATGCCGGGTGGTTCAGCGAGCGGGATCGTGCACGTCGTCGGTGGCCTCGGCCCACAGCGCGCGCTCGGCGCGCTGCTCCTGGACCGACTTGCGCATGGCCACGACCGCAGCGGCTGCCGCCGCGACGACGACCCACAGCCTCTTGCGCACGGCATACCTCCTGCTCTGGGGCGACAGTGGTGGGCCTAACAGGACTTGAACCTGTGGCCTCTTCCTTATCAGGGAAGCGCTCTAACCGTCTGAGCTATAGGCCCGCACCGTCAACCGCGGCGGAGACCGCCGCGACGCGTCAGATTACCCCACAGCGCACACCGCGATCAAAACGCCTCGGGGTATGCCGTGCCGCTCGCCTCGAGTGCCGGTGGGGAGTCGGTCAGTCGTCGGTCAGGGTGAGTTGGACTCCGCCGACGAGCGACGCGCAGACGTTGTAGAGGTAAGCGCCGAGGGTGCCGAGCGCCGTGAGCAGAACGACGTCGACGACCCCGATGACCATGGCCAGCGAGGTGACCCGGCCGAGGCCGATGTAGTCCATGATCGAGAAGGGGTCGGCCGTGTTGGACTGCAGGCTCTTGATGACCCCGTCGATGTCGTCGTAGACGCCCATGCCCTTGAGCACCGACCACAGCAGGATCGTGCCGACGATGAAGCCGACCGCCGCAGCAGTCGACAACAACAGCGACATCTTGAACGCTGACCACGGCTCGATCCGGGTGACCGCGAGTTGCACCTTGCGGCCGGCGCGGGGGGCGCCTGCGGCGACGGCAGCAGCCGGAGCGGCAGTGCCTGGGCGTGGGCTCGGACGCTGGGGCGGGCGCGATGCCGCCGCACCCGAAGTTGCCGGAGTCCCTGACGTTGCGGCCGGGCGGGACGGTGCACTGGCTGCCGGGCGAGGTCCGCCAGCCGCACCAGTCGCGCCAGTGGCCGCCACCCGCGGTGCGGGGCGCTGAGGCATCGGCGGCACACTCGGCCGCGCCGGGGCCGACGCGCCGGTCCCGCCCGCCTTGTCAGCAGCAGGCTTCGCCGCGGCAGCCTTCTCGGCCGCGACCTTGTCAGCGGCAGCCTTTTCGGCAGCCGCCGTGTCCGCAGCGGCCTTGGCGGCGTCGCCGGATGGCACGGTCGGGATCGGGCGCGTGGTGGGGCCCCCGGGTGTGCTCACTGGCTACCTCCAGGCTGATCGGGCGTCGGATCGGCCGACGGGTCACTCGTCGACGCGGCACCCTCGGAAAGGTCTGTCGCAGCGTCGTTCTCGTCAGACGGTACGCCATTGTCCTCGTCTGAGCCCGACTCGGCGTTACGGGCCACGGCAACGATCGAGTCACCCTGGTCAGGTGTCGCAAACTTCACGCCCATGGTGGACCGGCCGGTATGCCGGACCTCGTCCACTCGGGAGCGCACGATCTTGCCCTTCTCCATGACGACCATGACCTCGTCCTCGGCGCTCACGGTCAGCGCGCCGACGAGATGCCCGCCCTTGTCGGAGAGCTTGGCGACCTGGATGCCGGTGCCGCCACGGCCCTGCACGCGGTATTCCGAGACCGGAGTGCGCTTGGCCAGGCCATTCTCGAAGACGACGAAGACGTCCGGCTCCGACCCCGACTGGACCACCGACATGGCCAGCAGCACATCGTCGGCCTTGAACCGCATACCGGTCACGCCCGAGGTGGCCCGACCCATCGGGCGCAACTGGTCGTCATCGGCGCGGAAGCGCACCGACTGGCCCAGCCGCGACACCAACAACAGGTCGTCCTCAGGTGCCGCCAGACCCGCCCCGACGAGCACGTCGTCATCGCGCAGGTTGACGGCGATGAGGCCGCCCGAGCGCGGCGAGTCGTATTCCGCGAGGCGGGTCTTCTTGACCAGGCCGCCGCGGGTCGCAAGCACGAGATAGGGCGCCTGCTCGTAATCCTTGATCGCCAGCACCTGCGCGATGTCCTCGCCGGGCTGGAAGGCCAGCAGGTTGGCCACGTGCTGACCCTTGGCGTCCCGACCGCCCTCGGGCAGCTCGTAGCCCTTGGCGCGATAGACCCGGCCCAGATTGGTGAAGAAGAGCAACCAGTGATGGGTCGTCGTCGTGAAGAAGTGCTCGACGACGTCCTCGCCGCGCAACTGGGCGCCGCGCACGCCCTTGCCACCCCGGCGCTGCGAGCGGTAGAGGTCGGTCTTGGTGCGCTTGGCATAGCCGCCCCGGGTGATCGTGACGACGACCTCCTCCTCCGGGATGAGGTCCTCGACCGACATGTCGCCCTCGAAGAACTCGATCCGGGTGCGCCGGTCATCGCCGTACTTCTCGACGATCTCGGCGAGCTCCTCGGAGACGATGGTCCGCTGCCGCTCGGGCTTGGCCAGGATGTCGGTGTAGTCGGCGATGAGCGCGGCCAGCCGGTCGTGCTCATCGATGATCTTCTGCCGTTCCAGGGCCGCCAGCCGCCGCAGCTGCAGGTTGAGGATGTCGGTGGCCTGCAGCTCGTCGATGTCGAGCAACTCCATCAGGCCCTCGCGCGCCACCTCGACGGTCGCCGACGAGCGAATGAGGGCGATGACCGCGTCGAGTTGGTCGAGCGCCTTGAGCCGCCCGCGCAGCAGGTGAATCTGGTCTTCGGCCTGCTTGAGCCGGTATGCCGTGCGCCGCTTGATCACGTCGATCTGGTGCTCGACCCAGTGCCGGATGAAGGCATCCAACGGAAGAGTCCGCGGCACGTCGTCGACGAGAGCCAGCATGTTGGCGCCGAAGGTCGTCTGCAGCTGGGTGTGCTTGTAGAGGTTGTTGAGCACGACCTTGGCGACGGCGTCGCGCTTGAGCACGATGACCAGCCGCTGCCCGGTGCGGCCTGAGGTCTCGTCGCGGATGTCGGCGATGCCGGCCAGCCGTCCCTCACGCACCAGCTCGGCGATCTTCTGCGCGAGCATGTCGGGGTTGACCTGATAGGGCAGTTCGGTGACGACCAGGCAGACCCGGCCGTGGATCTCCTCGACCTCGACCTTGGCCCGCATGATGATCGAGCCGCGGCCGGTGCGATAGGCGTCCTCGATGCCGCGCCGGCCCATGATGAGGGCACCGGTCGGGAAGTCGGGCCCCTTGATGATCGTCAGCAGCTTCTCGAGCAGTTCCTCGCGCCCGACCTCGGGGTGCTGCAGATACCACTGCGCCCCCGCGGCGACCTCGCGCAGGTTGTGCGGCGGGATCTGGGTGGCCATCCCCACGGCGATGCCCGAGGACCCGTTGACGAGCAGGTTGGGGAACCGGCTCGGCAGGACCACCGGCTCCTTGGTCTTGCCGTCGTAGTTGTCCTTGAAGTTGACCGTGTCCTCGGTGATGTCGCGCACCATCTCCATGGCCAGCTGCGCCATCCGGCACTCGGTGTATCGCGGCGCCGCCGCACCGTCGTTGCCGGGCGACCCGAAGTTGCCCTGCCCGTCGACCAGCGGATAGCGCAACGACCACGGCTGCACCAAGCGCACCAACGCGTCATAGATCGCAGTGTCACCGTGTGGGTGGTATTGCCCCATGACGTCGCCGACGACTCGTGAGCACTTGTTGTAGCCCCGGTCCGGCCGATACCCGCCGTCGTACATCGCATAGATGACCCGGCGATGCACCGGCTTGAGGCCATCGCGCACATCGGGCAGCGCACGACTGACGATGACCGCCATCGCGTAGTCGATATAGGACCGCTGCATCTCGGTGTTGAGGTCGATCGGCTCGATCTTGTCGCCACCGGTCGGAGGCGGCGGCACGGTGCCGTGGTCGACCACCGCCTCGTCCGATTCCTCGGCAGGCTCGATGGGCTCGGTTCCCTCGGCGGGCTCGATCGGCTCATCCGGTCCGATCGGCGGCTGCTCACTCACTGGATTTCCTCACTGCTACAACGAAACTCGAACGAGGGGAGGCGGCAGGGGTATGCCGTGGCACGGCATACCGGCCTACCGGACCACACGGCATACCGGCTAGATGTCAAGGAAACGCACGTCCCGGGCGTTGCGCTGGATGAACGAGCGGCGGGACTCGACGTCCTCGCCCATGAGGATCGAGAAGATCTCGTCCGCGGCCGCCGCGTCGGCGAGGGTGACCTGCAGCAGGGTGCGGGTGTCGGGATCCATCGTCGTGTCGCGCAGCTCGGCGGGGTTCATCTCACCCAGACCCTTGTAGCGCTGGATCGCGTTGTCCTTGGGCAGCCGGCGGCCGGCGGCCTGGCCTTGGGCGACCAGTCCGTCGCGTTCGCGGTCGGAGTAGGCGAACTCGTGCGGGGCGTTGGTCCACTTGAGCCGGTAAAGCGGCGGCTGCGCGAGGTAGACGTAGCCGGCGTCGATGAGCGGGCGCATGAACCGGAAGAGCAGGGTCAGCAGCAGGGTGCGGATGTGCATGCCGTCGACATCGGCATCGGCCATGAGAACGATCTTGTGATAGCGCGCCTTGGCCAGGTCGAAGTCCTCGCCGATGCCGGTGCCGAAGGCCGACACGAGGGCCTGCACCTCGTTGTTGCCGATGATCTTGTCGATGCGGGCCTTCTCGACGTTGAGGATCTTGCCGCGGATCGGCAGGATCGCCTGGGTCTCTGGGTCGCGGCCCTGCACGGCCGAGCCACCGGCCGAGTCGCCCTCGACGATGAAGACCTCGGAGATCGACGGGTCCTTGGACTGGCAATCGCGCAATTTGCCTGGCAGACCGCCGGATTCGAGCAGCCCCTTGCGCCGGGTGTTTTCCCTGGCCTTGCGCGCGGCGACCCGAGCGGCGGCGGCCTGCACGGCCTTGCCGACGATGTCCTTGCCCTCGCGCGGGTGGGTCTCGAGCCAGTGGCCGAACTCGTCGGTCATGGCCCGCTGGACGAACCCCTTGACCTCGGAGTTGCCCAGCTTGGTCTTGGTCTGGCCCTCGAACTGCGGTTCGCCGAGCTTGACCGAAACGACGGCGGTGAGGCCCTCGCGGATGTCGTCGCCGGTGAGGTTTTCGTCCTTGTCCTTGAGGATGTTGTTCTTGCGGGCAAACTCGTTGACCAGCTTGGTCATTGCCGCGCGGAAGCCCTCCTCGTGGGTGCCGCCCTCGTGGGTGTTGATCGTGTTGGCATAGGTGTGCACCGATTCGCTGTATGCCGTGGTCCACTGCATCGCCAGCTCGAGGGACAGGGCCCGGCCCTCGTCCTCGGACTCGATGGCGATGATCTCGGGGTGCACCGGCTCGGACTTCTTCGAGCCGACCAGGTGCTTGACGTAGTCGACCAGCCCGCCGTCATAGCGATAGGACACCTTGCGGGCCTTGACCTTCGTGCCGCCCGCAGCCGGGTCGGTCGCGACAAGCTTCTCGACGTCACCATCGAGGTTGTCCAGGTCGACCTCGTCCTCGTCGTCCTCGGCGTCGGGGTCGGGACGCTCATCGACGAGGTTGATCGTCAGGCCCTTGTTGAGGAAAGCCATCTGCTGGAACCGCGCGCGGATCGTCTCGAAGTCGTAGACGGTCGTCTCGAAAATCTCCGGGCTGGCCCAGAAGGTGATCGTCGTGCCGGTGTCGGTCGCGGCTTCCATCTTGGCCAGCGGCGCGGTCGCCACCCCATGGTCGAAGGTGATCCGGAAGACGTGGCCCTTCTGGTGCACCTCGGCGTCCAGCCGCGAGGACAGCGCGTTGACCACCGACGACCCGACGCCGTGCAGACCACCCGACACCTTGTAGCCGCCGCCACCGAACTTGCCACCGGCGTGCAACTGGGTGAGCACGAGCTCGACCGCGCTGACGCCCTCGGTCGGGTGCATGTCGGTGGGGATGCCGCGGCCGTTGTCGCGCACCCGCACGGCACCGTCGGCCAGCAGCGTGACGTCGATGGTGTCGGCATACCCGGCCAGGGCTTCGTCGACGGCGTTGTCGACGATCTCCCACACCAGGTGGTGCAGACCGCGCTCGCCGGTCGACCCGATATACATTCCGGGCCGCTTGCGGACAGCTTCCAGCCCCTCCAGCACGGTGATGGCAGACGCGTCGTATGCCGTGTCGTTGCCTCCCACGGCCGGGGCCGGCTTAGTCGGCGCGGCCGGCGCCGCGGCTGGGGTGCCCGGCGTCGCCGAGGAGGAAGTGGCCGCGCTGGCGTCGCTGTTGGCGCTGCCGTCGCTGGGGTCGGCGTCGATCGGGTGGGTCTGGCTGTCGGCCACAATGCTCCTCGTCGGCTCCTGCATCGACGGACCACCTCCGCAGCGTCTCCCCGTCGTCATCGTGGGCTCGCGGGCACCAGGCTGCCGGTGAAGGGACGCGTGCGGCGATCGTCCGCCGTAACCCTCCAATCTTACGGGGTTTCCACTGCAGAACCGGCCTGACACGGGCTGTGAGGGCATCTGAGAGCGAAGTACTCCCCTGTGGCCGACTCCCCACACGTGCCTGGGGGGTTCAGTGCGCTAGCGGCAGATTTCCTGACGCCGGAGGCTGGGCGTCGACGACGCGCCGCCGCGGGCGCATTGGCTCGGTGCGTCATCCTGTGGCAGAAGGGGTCACACGGCTCGTCAACGCCGCTTCGGTGAGCTTGGCCGCGCTCCACCGGGGGTAGACCCTCACCGAAGCGCGGCTACTCTCACCGATGCAGAAGCCCCACGACTCCGAGCGGGCGCCCCGGTCTTGATTGAGGCGCCCCGCTGCGTTGTGGAGTGTCCGGGGTGGCTCCAGCTCCGCCCCGCGACGGCCGTGATGCATCGCGGGGCGGAGCGGACTCAGCGACGCGACCGGCGCCGGGTCACCGCCACGAGCACACCGCCCAGGCCGATGATGGCCAGACCCACCAACCCCAGCCCGGTGCTGTCGGAGCCCGTGTGCGGAAGGTCGGTGCCCGGTGGCGAGGGTGCCGGGGTCGGGGTGGGAGTCGGCGACGGCGTTGGAGTCGGCGACGGCGTGGGAGTCGGGCTCGGGCTGGGAATCGGAGTTGGGGTGGGGGTCGGCGGCGGTGGCGCGGGTGGCGTATGCGCGTATGCCGTGTCAGTGGCGGTCACAGCCGCCAGTGCTGACCCATCCGCCCCGAGAGCCGGCGTGCCGTCAGCCAACACCGGCGTCCCGGAGACCGTTGCGGTGTTCATGTGCGTGCCGCCGGCCGCGGGCGCAGCCAACGCCCCTGTGCAGGTCATCGACCCACCCACGGCGAGTTCCGTTGCCGGGCACGACACCGATGTAATGGCGTCATCGGTGACCGTCACAGGAGACAGCTTCACGTCACCGGTATTCGTCACCACGAACGTCACATCCATGGTGGAGCCAGCCGTCACGGCCACACCAGGGGCCGTATTGGCGTCGTCACCATTGATCGACTTGACCACCGTCACGCCGGGGTGCGCAGCCACATAAGCATGCGCACTGTCGGTGTCCGACGTCGCCGCCAACGGCAACCCATCCGACCCGAGAGCCGGCGTGCCGTCAGCCAACACCGGCGTCCCGGAGACCGTGGCCGTGTTCGTGTGTGTGTCACCCACAGCCGGCGCAGCCAACGTCCCGGTGCAGGTCATCGACCCACCCACGGCGAGTTCCGTTGCCGGGCACGACACCGATGTAATGGCGTCATCGGTGACCGTCACAGGAGACAGCTTCACGTCACCGGTATTCGTCACCACGAACGTCACATCCATGGTGGAGCCAGCCGTCACGGCCACACCAGGGGCCGTATTGGCGTCGTCACCATTGATCGACTTGACCACCGTCACGCCGGGGTGCGCAGCCACAAAGGCGTACGCGCTGTCGGTATCGGTCGTGGCACCCAGTGGCAACCCATCAACACCCAACGCCGGCGTTCCGTCAGCGAGGACCGGCGTACCCGACACGGTCGCCGTGTCCGTGTGTGTGCCACCCACCGCCGGCGCAGCCAACGCCCCGGTGCAGGTCATCGACCCACCAACCGCCAGTTCCGTTGCCGGACACGACACCGACGCGATCGCATCATCGGTCACGGTCACCGGCGACAACCTCACATCACCCGTGTTGGTCACGACAAACGTCACATCCATCGACGACCCCGCGACAACGGCGACGCCCGGTGCGGTGTTCGCGTCGTCACCGTTGATCGACTTGACCACCGTCACACCCGGGTGAGCCGCCACATAAGCATGCGCACTGTCGGTGTCGGTCGTCGCCGCCAACGGCAACCCATCAACACCCAACGCGGACGATCCATCGGCCAACACTGGCGTCCCACTCACGGACGCCGTGTCCGTGTGCGTCCCACCGGCAGCAGGCGCGGCCAAGGTGGCCGTGCAGGTCATCGACCCACCCACCGCCAGTTCCGTCGCCGGACACGACACCGACGCCACCTGGTCATCGGTCACGGTCACCGGCGACAACCGCACGTCACCGGTATTCGTCACGAGGAACGTCACATCCATCGACGACCCCGCGCCCACCGCCACACCAGGCGCCGCATTCGCGTCGTCACCATTGATCGACTTGACCACCGTCACACCCGGGTGCGCAGCCACATAAGCATGCGCACTGTCGGTATCCGTCGTCGCAGCCAACGGCAACCCATCCACACCCAACGCCGCCGACCCATCGGCCAACACCGGAGTCCCACTCACCGTCACCGTGTTCATGTGCGTCCCACCAACCGCAGGCGCAGCAAGTGTCCCGGTGCAGGTCATCGACCCACCAACCGCAAGTTCCGTCGCCGGACACGACACCGACGCCACCTGGTCATCGGTGACCGTCACTGGCGACAACCTCACATCACCCGTGTTGCTCACGAGGAACGTCACGTCCATCGTCGACCCGGCAGCCACCGCGACACCGGGCGCCGCATTGGCGTCGTCACCATTGATCGACTTCACCACCGTCACACCCGGGTGAGCAGCCACATAAGCGTGCGCGCTGTCGGTATCCGAGGTCGCAGCCGACGGCAACCCATCCACACCCAACGCGGGCAAACCATTGGCCAGCACCGGCGTCCCGGTCACGGTCGCCGTGTCCGTGTGCGTCCCACCAACAGCCGGCGCAGCAAGAGTCGCGGTGCAGGTCATCGACCCACCGACCGCAAGCTCCGTTGCCGGACAGGACACCGACGCGATCGCATCATCAGTGACCGTCACCGGCGACAACCTCACATCACCCGTATTGGTCACGAGGAACGTCACGTCCATCGACGACCCGGCAGCGACCGCCACACCCGGCGCCGCATCAGCGTTGTCACCATTGATCGACTTCACCACGGTCACGCCAGGGTGAGCCGCTACAAACGCGTGCGCACTGTCGGTATCCGAGGTCGCAGCCAACGGCAACCCATCAACACCCAACGCGGGTGACCCATCCGCCAACACCGGCGTCCCGGAGACCGTGGCCGTGTTCGTGTGTGTGTCACCCACAGCCGGGGCAGCCAACGCCCCGGTGCAGGTCATCGACCCACCAACCGCCAACTCTGTTGCCGGACACGACACCGACGCGATCGCGTCATCGGTCACCGTCACCGGCGACAACTTCACATCACCGGTATTCGTCACCACGAACGTCACATCCATGGTGGAGCCAGCAGCCACCGCCACACCAGGTGCGGTGTTCGCGTCGTCACCATTGATCGACTTCACGACCGTCACACCCGGGTGCGCAGCCACGTAGGCGTGCGCAATGTCGGTGTCGGTCGTGGCAGCCAACGGCAACCCATCAACACCCAACGCGGGCGTTCCGTCAGCGAGGACCGGGGTACCCGACACGGTCGCCGTGTTCGTGTGCGTCCCACCGACAGCAGGCGCAGCCAACGTGCCAGTGCAGGTCATCGACCCACTGACCGCGAGTTCCGTTGCCGGGCAAGAGATCTGCGTGATCGCGTCATCGGTGACCGTCACCGGCGACAGCTTCACGTCACCGGTGTTCGTCACGAGGAACGTCACATCCATCGACGACCCCGCGGCCACCGCCACACCAGGCGCCGCATTCGCGTCGTCACCATTGATCGACTTCACCACGGTCACCCCGGGGTGAGCCGGCACATACGCCGACGCCGGGTCGGTCACCACCGTGTCGGGCAGCACCGTCCCGTCGACACCGTATGCCGGGCTGCCGCCGGCCTGGACCGGCGTGCCGGTCACAGTCGCGAGGTCGGAGTGCGTGCCCCCGACCTCCGGCGCCGGGATCCACGCCTGGCAGGTCATCGACTGTCCCGCGTTGAGGGCGGTGCCGGGGCAATCGACGACCGTCGCCACCGAGTCGGTGACCGTCACCGGCGCCAAGCGCACATCACCGGTGTTCGTCACGACGATCTCGACCAGCATGTCCGAGCCGGCCGCGACCGCGACACCCGGAGCCACATTCGCGTCATCACCATTGATCGACTTGACCACCGTCATCGCCGGGTGGGCGGGCGTATACGCCCACGCCGCGTCGGAATCCGTCGGTGCCGGGATCTCCGAGCCCGTCGCCGGATCGACGATCGGCGACCCGTCCGCCTGGGTCGGACGTCCTTGGGTGGCAGCCGTGTCGACGTGCGTGCCACCGGTCGCCGGGGCCACCCACGTCGCGGTGCAGGTCATCGTCCCGCCCGGCGCGAGCACCGATTGCGGACAGACGATGGCACCCGTGGGGATCACGCTGTCGCTCACGGCGACGTCGACCAGCGGCGTGTTGCCGGTGTTCGTCACGATGAAGGTCACCGTCATGACATCGCCCGGCGTGACCGACGCACCCGCACTGATGGTGTCGGCGTCGCGCCCGTTGATGAGCTTCGCGACCGTGATCTGCGGCGCTGCCCCCACGGCATACGCGGGGTCGGTGTCGGTCACCGGGGTCGGGAGCGGCTGCCCGTTGACGATGCCGGTCGCCGTGCTGGTGGCCGTGTCGGTGTGCTGCACCGCCGGATCGGGAGCAGGCAGGTATGCCGTGCATGTCATGTTCGCGCCGACCGCAAGGGTGGTGGCCGGGCACACGATGTCGGCCGCGGGGATGGCGTCATCGGTGACGATGACCGGATCCAGCGGTGTCGACCCGATGTTTGCGACGAAGAAGGTCACCGTCATCGTCGATCCGGGGATGGCGAAGGTGCCGGGCGCCGTGTTGGCGTCGGCCCCGTTGATCTTCTTGACGACGTAGACGCCGGGTTGCACCGCTTGGGCATTGGCCACGTCGGTGGCCGTGATGTCGGGCACCGGCGCCCCGGTGAGGGGGTGGGTCATCGGGGTGTCGTCGGCGAACACCGAGGTGCCGGTGACGGTAGCGGTGTTGGTGTGCTGGGTGCCCGGAGCCGGGGCGGTGAACGTCGCACGGCATACCATCGACTGCCCCGGGTCGAGAGCCGACCTTTCGCAGGTGATGTCACCGGAGGGGATCTGGTCATCGGTGACGACGACGGGGTTGAGCCGGGTGTTGCCGGTGTTCGTCACCGCGAAGGTGACGTTGACGGTGTCGCCGGTGACGACCTGCGGGCCCGGAGCGGTGTTGGCGTCGAGCCCGTTGAGGTACTTCGTCAGCGAGATGCCCGGCTTCGGGTCACCGTAGCCATGGGCCGAGTCGGTCGCCGTCACATCCGGCAGGACGCTGCCGTCGGTCATCACCGGTGGGGTGCCCGTGGCCGTCGCGGTGTCGGTGTGCGTGACGCCGGCGGCGGGCGCCGCGAGGGAGGCCCGGCAGGTCATCGACGCGCCGGGGTCGAGCAGGGTGGCCGGGCAGACGATGTCAGCCGAGGCCACGACACTGTCGGTGACGACGACCGGGTCCAGCCGGACGTTGCCGGTGTTGCTCACGACGAACTCGAAGAGCATCGTGCCGGGGGACGCAACAGCCACCCCGGGTGCGGTGTTGGCGTCCTGGCCGTTGATCTTCTTGACCACCGCGATCTTCGGGTCGGCGCCGAAGTAGTGCGACGGGTCGGTGACGGTCACGGTCGGGTTGTCTGCGAGTGTGCCGTCGGCGTTCCTCGGCTGCGCACCGGTCGCGACGACGGTGCCGATGTTGGCGTATTGACCGGCGCCGGCCACCCCGGTGGCCGTACAGGTGGCCGTGTCACCGGGGAAGAGGAAGGTGACGTTGCTCCCGTCGCCGCAGTCGATGGTGGCCGGGTCGACCTTGTCGTCGGTCACCTCGATGGTCTCGGTGTTGCTGCCGGTGTTCTTCACGACATAGGTCCAGGTCACCGTCGACCCGATGGCCACCAACGGACCGGGAGCAGTGTCGGCATCCACGCCGTTGGTGTACTTCGTGATCTCGGCGCCCATGGTGAAGCCCATATAGGTGGCCGGATCGGTGTCGCTCACGGGGACGGTGCCGGGCAAGGCGCTCGTGCCGGTCACCGTCGGAGTGCCGGTGACGGTGCCGAGGTTGGTGTGTATGCCGACCACCGAGGTGCCGTCGACGGCATACAGCCAGGTCTCCCCGACGTCGAGGACCGCATTGCCGTTCGTGTCGCCCGAGAGGTATGCCGTCGCGAGGTTGCCGAGCTTGTCGTCGGTGAGCGTGATCGTCATGAGGGCGACGTCGCCGGTGTTGGTCACCTCGTAGGTCCACCGCACCGGCTCGCCGACGAGCACGACCGGCTTGACCCCGGTATTGGCGTCCAGCGTCTGGACCTTCTTGACCAGGTCGATCGCTGGATGGACCGGCTTGATCAGCCCGAGGTCGAGGGTGGCATTGGTGAGCCCGCCGGGCTCGCCGCCGACGACGCTGCGCGTGGTCGTGTTGAACGACGCGCTGAGCGTGATGACCTTGGAGACGACCGACCCGTCGGCACCCGCGACCGCGTTGCTGTCGTTGTTGACGTCGGTGTTGGGGTCGGTCGTGCCGGTGGTGGCCGTCGTGGCAGTCCACCCGTCGAGCGGGTCGCCGGCAGCGAAGAGGGTGGCGGGCAATTCGACGTAATAGTCCCCGGGGACCAGACCGGTGAAGGAGTAGGCCCCATTGGTCGTCGTCGTCGAAGCAACCACCGAGCCGTCGGCGCGATGGAGCACCACCGGCGTGGCGTCGGGGACCGCGACGTCGATGGCGGGGTTGTAAAGGCCGTTGCGGTCGAGGTCCTGGAAGACCAGATCACCGAGGGTGAGCAGCGCGGCATACCCGAAATCCACGTCGGTGCGGTTCTGCGCGGCA
>Ga0208938_1001397_pt1 | contig 14185 bp, 11 predicted proteins | sample AD_UKC125_MetaG_FD_184434 | JGI IMG/M metagenome (GOLD analysis project Ga0208938, IMG submission 184434) | Active sludge microbial communities of municipal wastewater-treating anaerobic digesters from USA - AD_UKC125_MetaG (SPAdes) (version 2) | ecosystem: Engineered > Bioreactor > Anaerobic >... | reverse complement strand
GGCCGCGATCAGGAAGAACATTCGCGCATTGACGCCGCCAAGGAACAGAATGCCCATGGCGATCACGGCGATCACCATGAAGGCACCCATGTCGGGTTCAGCCAACAGCAGCAGGCCGACCACCGCGACGGCCGCACCCATGGGCAGGACAGCGCGGAAGAAGCGTTCCTTGACCTCCATCTTGCGAACCATGTAGTCCGCCGCATAAAGGACCACTGCGAACTTGGCCAGTTCCGATGGCTGGAAGTTCATGAAGCCCAGCGAAATCCAGCGGCGCGCGCCGTTGACGCCCTTGCCCACATGGGGAATCAGAACCGCTATCAGAAGGATCAGCGATGCCACAAAAAACCACGGCGCCAGTTTCTCCCAGGTGGCCACGGGTACCTGAAAGGCCAGCAACGCCGCCACGAAAGCCATCGCCAATGACAGCAGATGCCGGGTCAGGAAATGGGTATGCGCGTAGCGCGCAAACTTGGGGTTGTCCGGCATCGCAATGGACGCCGAATAGACCATGACCAGCCCGAATGCCAGCAAGGCCACGGCCACCCAGACCAGCGTCTGGTCAAAACCGGGCAAGCGTGCCTGCGAGGCAGCGTTGCGCGGAAACTCCGGCACGCCCAGGCGAACCGGCAAGATCTCGGCGGTCGCCCCTCCCGCGCGGCGCAAACCACCCATCCAGCCGCCTAATCGTTGGAAAACGCTCATGCGAGGCCCTCCAGAGAAATGCCGGCGGCGTCGGCCAATTCGCTCACGGCCGCGCGAAACACCTGGGCCCGGTGTTCGTAATTTCGAAACATGTCAAAACTGGCGCAGGCCGGCGACATCAGCACGGCATCGCCGGCATGGGCACGTTGGCTGGCCACGCGGACTGCTTCGGGCATCGAGTCGGCATCAACCAGGATCACCCCCGTCGGGGCCAGGGTATCGCGCAGCACCGGCGCGTCGCGGCCGATCAGCACCACAGCCCGCGCATGGCGCGCGACAGGGTCGACAAGTGGCGCAAAGTCCTGGCCTTTTCCCTCACCCCCGAGGATCAAGACCACTTTGCGGTCCGCCCCCAGACCGGTCAATGCGGCCACGGTGGCGCCGACATTGGTGCCCTTGCTGTCGTCGAAATACTCGATGCCCTCCACGACGCCCACGGATTCGACGCGATGGGGCTCCCCGCGGTATTCTCGCAGGCCGAAAAGCATCGATGCCAGGCCACATCCGGCGGCACCGGCCAGAGCCAGCGCAGCCAGGGCATTGAGGGCATTGTGCCGCCCGCGAATGCGCAAGGCGTCGGCCGGCATCAGCCGCTGGATGTGCAACTCTTCGACGTCGTCTTTGCGGCGGCGACGGGTTTCGTCAGCCTCATGGGCACGCACCAGCCAGGCCATGCCGTTGACGACTTCCACGCCGTAGTCACCGGGTCGCTCGGGCCTGCCACCACCGAAGGTCACCATGGCACGCTCCTGTGGCTTCTGCAAGCGGGCGCGCACCGGGGCCGGCCGCATCGCCATCACCATGGGGTCGTCGCGATTCAGAATCATCAAGCCCTGTTGGCCAAAGACCTTTGCCTTGGCCGAGGCATACGCCTCCAGGCTTGCATGCCAGTCCAGATGGTCCTGGGTCAGGTTCAGCACCGTGGCAGCCGTGGGCTCGAAGGTGTTGCAGCTGTCCAGTTGAAAGCTGGACAGTTCCAACACCCAGACTTCGGGCAAGGTTTCTGCATCGATGCACGCCGCCAGGGAGTCCAGCAACGTAGGGCCGATGTTGCCGGCCACCACCACAGACTTGCCGGACCGTTGCACGAGTTGCCCGGTCAGCGAGGTGACCGTGGTCTTTCCGTTGGTGCCGGTGATTCCAAGCACCTGCGGGCGGTAGCCACGACTTTCCGCCAAGTCGACCAAGGCTTGCGCAAATAGCGACAACTCACCGCCTGTCCACAAGCCAGCGCTCTGAGCGGCCTGCGCCACCCCAGCGACCATCTCGGGAGCCAAACCCGGGCTACGGAACACCGCGCGCACGGGGGTACCCTGCACCAGATCGCCATTCAGCGCGCCGGCCTGAAAGTGCGCCGCTGGCACCTCTTCCAGCAAGGCCTGCAGGCCGGGGGGTTCCGGGCGCGTGTCTGCGACGCGTACACGCGCGCCATGCCGCGCGCACCAACGGGCCATGGCCAAGCCCGAGGTGCCGAGCCCGAGAATGAGGACGTCCTGGTCATGCAGCAGGTTCATGGCCTATCTCAGCTTCAGGGTCGACAGACCCACCAGGCACAGCAACATGGTCACGATCCAGAAACGCACGACGACCTGCGTCTCCTTCCAGCCGCTCTTTTCAAAATGGTGATGCAGCGGTGCCATCTTCAGAATGCGGCGCCCGGTGCCGTACCGGCGCTTGGTGTATTTGAAGTACGAGACCTGCAGCATCACGGACAGGGCCTCGACCACGAATACACCCCCCATGATCGCCAGCACGATTTCCTGACGCACGATCACCGCGACCGTACCAAGGGCTGCGCCCAAGGCCAAGGCACCGACATCGCCCATGAAAACCTGCGCCGGATGGGTGTTGAACCAGAGAAAAGCCAGGCCGGCACCTGCCATGGATGCGCAGAAGACCATCAGTTCACCAGCGCCGGCGATGTGCGGCAAGAAGAGGTAGCGCGAGAAGACCGCACTGCCGGTCACATAAGCAAACAAGCCGAGCACGGACCCAACCATGACCACCGGCATGATGGCCAGACCATCCAGGCCATCGGTGAGGTTCACGGCATTGCTGGAACCCACGATGACAAGATAGGTCAACACCACGAAACCCAGCACGCCCAGCGGGTAGCTGATCTCCTTGAAGAAGGGCACCATCAGGCCAGCTTTGGGAGGAAGATTGACGTCAAAGCCGGAACGAACCCAGTTGAAGAACAACTCCAGCACGCGCAGATTGGAGTTCTCCGAAATGCTGAAGACCAGGTACAGCGCCGCCATCAGGCCGATCACGGACTGCCAGAAATATTTTTCGCGTGAACGCATGCCCTCAGGATCTTTGTTGACGACCTTGCGCCAGTCGTCCACCCAGCCGATGGCACCGAAGCCCAGCGTCACCAGCAGAACGATCCAGACAAAGCGATTCGTCAGATCCGTCCATAACAACGTGGCGATCGAGATGGCCAGCAGGATCAGCACGCCACCCATGGTCGGCGTGCCACTCTTGCTCAGGTGGGATTCCATCGCATAGCCACGGATCGGCTGCCCGATCTTGAGCGCGGTGAGCCGCCGGATCACAAAGGGTCCAGCGACCAGGCCGATCAGCAGCGCGGTCAGGGCCGCCATGACCGCGCGGAACGTCAGGTACTGAAAGACGCGGAAAAACCCGAACTCGGGCGAAAGGCTCTGGAGCCATTGGGCCAGACTAGGCAGCATGGATCGCGTCCCTCGGTTGTTCTTGCGCACGCTGGACAACGGCATCCACCACGCGCTCCATCTTCATGAAACGGGATCCCTTGACGACCAGGCTGGCGACCCCTGGCAGTGCCCCTTGAACGGCCGCCAACAATGCCGCCATGTCCTCGAAATGGCGCGCCCCTGGGCACGCTTCGGCCACATGAATGGCCAAGGCCCCGAGCGCAAAGACCTGCTCAATCCCCCGTTCACGAGCCAGAGCCCCGACCTCTGCGTGAAACGAAGGGCCTTGGTCGCCAACTTCCCCCATGTCGCCGAGCACCAGGAGGCGGGGCGCCGGGAGTTCGGCCAGCACCTCGATGGCTGCCCTCATCGAATCCGGATTGGCGTTGTAGGTGTCGTCCACCACGGTGAGCGTTCGCCCGCCCAGCGCGAGGCTGATTGCGCGTGATCGCCCTTTGACCGGTTCAAACGCTTCAAGGCCGGACCGGATCACGTCCAGAGGTACTCCGGCCGCGAGCGCACACGACGCGGCGGCCAAAGCGTTGCGCACGTTGTGCCTGCCAGCAATGCGGAGCCGGAAGGCCAAGGTTCCAGCCGGGGTACGAGCCTCCACCTGCCACGCACCGTCCCGCCATTCGCCATCCCCCTGCACGTCCGCCACGGCGCCCCCGTGCCCTTCGGCAAAGGTCAGCCTGCGCCGCTGACCACAAAGGGCCTGCCAGACCGAGGTATAGGCATCGTCGGACGGAAAGACTGCGGTGCCCGAAAGGCCCAGCGCGGCAATGACTTGACCGTTTTCTCGTGCAACCGACTCCACAGTTCCCATGAATTCCAGATGCTCCCGCTGCGCGTTGTTGACGAGTGCGACGGTTGGCGCCGCCATGTCCGCCAGCTGGGCAATTTCGCCAGGATGGTTCATGCCCATTTCAATCACCGCCGCCTCATGCGACCGGCGCAGGCGCAGCAGAGTCAGGGGGACGCCGATGTCGTTGTTGAAGTTTCCCTGAGTAGCAAGCGCGGCATCGCCTTTCCAGGCTTTCAGGATGGCGGCAACCATCTGCGTCACGGTCGTCTTGCCGTTGCTGCCGGTCACAGCGATCACTGGCAAGGAAAACTGACGTCGCCATCCCCGTGCCAACAGGCCAAGAGCCTTCTTGGCGTCTGGCACGATCAGGCCCGGCAAACCAGCCTGTGCGAGAAGCGATTCGGAATCGGCCTCACAAACAGCGGCCGCTGCGCCCTGGGCCGCCGCCTGAGCAAGGAATTGGCCCCCGTCGAACTTTCCCCCTCGAAGGGCTACAAAGAGATCCCCGGGAAGCAGTGTCCGGGTATCCGTATGGACCCTCTGAACCACCACTGTATCGTCACCGACAACGCGACTGGGCAGTGTCCAGGCCTGTACTTGCCGCAGGGTCATCATGGCCGGGGCATTCATGGTGTCACCCCCTCGAACGTCGGTGCCGACGGGTCAAGGCCTCTCAGCACATTCAGCGCATGGGCCTTGTCGGAAAACGGCCGTCGGACGCCCCCGATCTCCTGATAGTCTTCGTGGCCCTTGCCCGCAATCAGCACCACGTCATCGGCACCCGCCTGCCCCAGCGCAAGCGCGATGGCCCCTGCACGGTCTTCTTCGACCTGAACCGATTCGCCGGCAGTCATCCCCTGAAGAATCTTGCGAAGAATTGCCCGCGGGTCTTCCGATCGAGGGTTGTCGCTGGTCAATACGACACGGTCCGCATGCTCCTGCGCCACGGCCCCCATGAGAGGCCGTTTGCCTGCATCACGGTCTCCTCCGCACCCGAACACGCACCAGAGGCGGCCATGGCGCTCGCGCGCCAGAGGCCTCAGCGCCAGCAACGCCTGCTGCAGCGCATCCGGGGTATGGGCATAGTCGACGGCGACCAAGGGTTGTCCAGGCATGGCCAAGCAATCCATCCGACCGGGTACAGGCAGCAAACCGCCGCAGGCTCGAACGGCATCCGCCAGTTCCACCCCCATCGCCCGCATGGCACCAATCACGCCCAGCAAATTGGACACGTTGTAGTGACCCACAAGTTGAGTGCGCAAGGAATAAGAAGAGTCACCCTCGACCACGGTGAAACGCAGGCCCGCTCCCTCATAACCGACATCACGCGCCTGAATCCTGGCGGCGTCGCGGATGGAAAACGTCCACAACTGAACACCCTTCGGTGCCAAGGCCTGCACGATCTCTGCGCCTTTGGGGTCATCCAGGTTGACCACGGCGGACTCCAGCCCCGGCCAGGAAAAAAGTTCCGCCTTGGCCGCCCAGTACACGTCCATGGAACCGTGATAGTCCAGATGGTCGTGGGTGAAATTGGTGAATATCGCGACCTTGATCCGTGTTCCGTCGAGGCGGCGTTCGGCCAGTCCGATCGAGGACGCTTCGATGGCGCAGGCCTGCAGGCCCTGCTCCACAAATCGGCGAAACTGCCGCTGCAACAGAACTGGATCGGGCGTCGTCATGCCCGTGGAGTGAAGTTCCGGCGGGCGACCGACGCCAAGGGTTCCCACAAGCCCGCACGGGACCGCGATGCCTGGATCGAGGTTCGACAAGGCCTGCGCCAGCCACCAGGCCGTTGACGTCTTCCCATTGGTCCCCGTAATGGCCAACACAGCCAGTTCCGAAGTGGGTTCTCCGTAGTAGATCGACGCCACCGGACCCGTTGCTGCTTTCAGCGAGGCATAGGTCGCCACGGCAACATCATCAAAGGAAAAGGCCTCCACACCCTCGCGCTCGACCAGGCAGGCGCTGGCGCCCTGCTCCAGCGCCGCCCGGACAAACTGACGACCATCGACAGCGGCCCCGGGCCAGGCGATGAAGCCATCTCCGGCCTTCACCATCCGGCTGTCACAGTGCAACTCGCCTTTGACGCGATCACCCAGCCAGCCTGCGGCCTGCATCGGCGTATCGAACTGGATCATCAGAACGACTCCTCGACCGCTTGAACAACGATCTGGGGCTTGACGGCCATGTCAGGCTCGACCGCCATCATGCGCAGCGTCTGCTGGACCACTTCACTGAACACCGGTGCCGCCACAGCCCCCCCGTAGTACTGACCAGCGCTGGGTTCGTCAATCATCACCGCCACGACGATGCGCGGCTTGTCGATGGGCGCCATGCCAGTGAACCAAGAGCGGTACTTGTTGCTGGCATAGCCTTTGCCAACTTGCTTGTGGGCCGTGCCGGACTTTCCGCCAACGGAATAACCCACCGTCTGCGCCTTCTGCCCCGTTCCTCCCGGACCCGCAGCCATCTGCAGCATCTTGCGGATGGCTGCGGCGTTCTGCACAGAGAAAACCTTGATCCCGGTGACCGGTTCATTGCTCTTGAGCATCGTGGTCGGAATGATCTGCCCATCGTGAGCAAACGCCGTATACGAGTGCGCCATCTGGAACAGCGAGGCGGACAGTCCGTATCCATACGCCATGGTGGCCTGTTCGATCGGACGCCAGGTTTTCCAGGGACGCAACCGGCCGGTCACCGCCCCTGGGAACTGAAGCTGCGGCTTCTGCCCGTAGCCCAATGCCGTGTAGGTGTCCCACATCTCGCGGGGACTCATCTTCTGCGAGATCTTCAGTGCCCCGACGTTGCTGGACTTCTGGATCACGCCTTCAACGGTCAATGAACCATAGTTGTGGGTGTCGCTGATGGTGAAGCCGCCAATGTTGTACTTGCCTGGCCCCGTCTCAATGACCGTGTTCGGCGTCACCCGGCCAGCCTCCAGGGCTGCGGCCACCGTGATCGGCTTCATGGTTGAGCCCGGCTCGAACATGTCGGTGATCGCACGGTTGCGCAACTGTTCGCCGCTGAGGTTCTGGCGCTTCTCGGGTTGATAGCTCGGATAGTTGGCCAGCGCCAGCACCTCGCCCGTGATCGAATCGAGCACCACAACGCTGCCGGCCTTGGCCTTGTTGACCTGCACGGCGTCACGGAGCTTCTGATACGCAAAAAACTGCACCTTGCTGTCGATGCTGAGCTGGAGGTCTCGCCCGTCGACCGGAGGAACCTGTTCGCCCACATCTTCGACCACCCGGCCCAGCCGATCCTTGATCACGCGACGGGAGCCGGGGCGCCCAGCCAACTCCTTGTCAAAGGCCAGCTCCACGCCCTCCTGCCCGATGTTCTCGACATTGGTAAACCCAACAACATGGGCGGCTGCCTCGCCTTCGGGGTACTTGCGTTTGTATTCCCGTCGTTGATACACGCCCTTGATCCCCAATCCCGCAATTTGCTGCGCCACGGACTCGTCCACCTGCCGCTTGAGCCAGACAAAGGTCTTGTCTTCGTCTTCGATCTTCTTGTTGAGCTCGCTCAACGGCATCGACAGCAGGCGCGCCAGTTGTTTGAGCTTGTCCGGGTCGCGGTCGATGTCCTCGGGAATGGCCCAGATACTCTGCGCCACCACGCTGGAAGCCAGGATGAGGCCGTTGCGATCCAGGATGCGTCCCCGGTTTGCAGGCAACTCCAGGGTCCGAGCAAACCGCACCTCGCCTTGTCGCTGAAAGAAGGCATTGCCAAACACCTGGACATAGGCGGCACGGCCCGCGAGGCCAACGAAACCCAAGGCAATGGCGGCGACAATGAACTTGCTGCGCCACACCGGCGTCTTGCTCGCAAGCAAGGGGCTCGACGCATAGAGCACGCTCTTGCTCATCGCGCGCCCTCGCTGGCCCGCGGCACCGGAAGCGGCACATACTGGGTGATCGCCGGGGTGGTGGTACGCATCTGCAGCTGGTCACGCGCCAGCTTTTCGACGCGCAGTGGCGTGGCCTGCGCCCGCTTTTCGACCTGCAGCCGATCATTCTCGGTGGCCAGGCGGCGGGCCTCAGACCCAGCCTTGTCGAGTTCCACGAAAAGTTGGCGTGACTCGAATTGCACGTGCACCAAGTACAGCGCACTGGCCACGACGGCCACGAGCAAGACCAAATTCAGCCGGTTCATGCTGCCGTCCTCTCGGCGACCCGCATGATCGCACTGCGGGCCCGCGCATTGGCAGCAATTTCACCTTCGCCGGGCCGGACACGATCCATGGCCTTCAACTTCATCACCTTGGGGGCCGCGAAGGGCGCGCGGCGGTCAAATTCATCCCGCGAATGGCTCGCAATGAACTGCTTCACGATCCGGTCTTCCAGGGAATGAAAGCTGATCACCACCAGACGGCCCCCCGGACGCAGAATCCGCAGGCTGCCCACTAACGCCTGTTGCAGCTCTTCAAGCTCGGAGTTGATGAAAATCCGAAGAGCCTGAAATGTGCGCGTTGCAGGGTTCTGGCCCGGCTCGCGGGTTTTGACCGCGCCAGCCACGAGCCCGGCCAATTCGGTGGTGGTTGAAACCGGGCCCCGTTCCTGTCGGCGAGCAACAATCGCCTTTGCAACGGGAAGAGCAAACCGTTCTTCGCCATAGTCACGTATTACCTCTGCGATCTGCTGAACCTCGGCTGTCGCCAACCACTCGGCCACGCTCTCGCCACGCGTGGTGTCCATGCGCATGTCCAGCGGGCCGTCGAAACGAAAAGAAAAACCCCTTTCGGGGTTGTCGATCTGCGGCGAGCTCACGCCCAGATCCATCAGCACCCCGGCCACGCTGGCCGGGGGCAGATCACCAAGATGCCGAAATCCCTGGTGCCGGATCGAAAACCGGGCATCATCCAGGCGCTCTCCTTCCGCGACGGCAGCAGGATCCTTGTCGAAAGCCACCAGCCTTCCCTGACGTGACAGCCGCGAAAGAATGAGCCGCGAGTGGCCGCCGCGACCGAAGGTGGCGTCCACATAGGTCTCGTCAGCGTCGGTGACCAGCGCGTCGACCGCCTCTTGCAGCAAGACCGTGGTGTGTGTCAGGGAAGTCTGCACCGCCGGCCTTCAGAACGAAAAATCCTTGAAGACGTCGGGCATGTCGCCCTGCATCGCCCTGGCTTCCTGCTCGTCGTAAGTCGCCTTGTCCCAGAGTTCGAAATGATTGCCCATACCCAGCAGCATGGTGTCTCGGGAGATGCCCGCTGCCTGCCGCAGTTCCGGCGAAATCAGCACACGCCCCGTCGCGTCGAGCTCGACGTCCATCGCGTTGCCAAGAAAGATGCGCTTCCACCATTGCGCGGACATGGGCAAGGCCGCAATGCGATCCCTGAACTTTTCCCACTCTGGACGGGGAAACAGCATCAGGCAGCCATGCGGATGCTTGGTGATCGTCAGCTGCCCGAACGCGGTCGCGCCGAGCACGTCGCGGTGCCGGGTCGGCACTGACAGCCGACCTTTTGCATCCAGACTCAGCGATGACGCCCCTTGAAACACCGTGAACACCTTATTCCTGACCGCCAATGCCGTGATGAAGACACTTTTCACCACTTAATTGCACATTTTTGCACTGTATCAGGAAATACCAAGCACGCAAAAGGATGCGCAACAATTTTTTGCAATGAAATCAACGACTTAGAACGGAAATCGGAAGCGACTATGCCCAAAAACCGTTGAGAAGCAAGCACTTAGCACAGGCAGTGAAAGTGACACTTGAATACCCTAGCAAGCCGCCTTGCCGAGGCAGGCCAGCGTGGCCAGCCATCAGAGAATGAAGCGGGACAGGTCTTCGTCCAGGCTCAACGCCTCGAGACGGGCATCGACATAGTCACGGTCGATGCGCACGGTCTGCCCCTCATGCCGGGCGGCATCGAAACTGACGTCATCAAGCAGACGCTCCATGACGGTGGACAGGCGGCGGGCACCGATGTTCTCGGTGCGCTCGTTGACTTCGAAGGCAATCGATGCCAGGCGGGTAATGCCTTCCGGGGTGAATTCCAGCGTGACGCCCTCTGTAGCCAGCAAGGCTTGGTATTGGCGGACCAGCGACGCATGGGTCTGCGTAAGGATGGCCTCAAAATCCTGCACGGAAAGCGGCTGAAGTTCAACACGGATTGGAAAGCGGCCTTGCAACTCCGGAATCAGGTCGCTGGGCTTGCTCAGATGAAAAGCGCCCGACGCCACAAAGAGAATGTGATCCGTCCGGATCATCCCGTATTTTGTGCTCACGGTGGTGCCCTCCACCAGTGGCAACAGGTCGCGCTGCACGCCTTGCCGCGACACCTCGCCCGACGCTCCGTCGCTGCGGGAGGTGACTTTGTCGATCTCGTCGATGAAGACAATGCCGTTTTGCTCGGCGCTGTGGATCGCCCGGCTGCGGATCTCCTCCTCGTTGATCAGTTTGCCCGCTTCTTCGTCAGTCAGGGCCTTCATGGCCTCGCCGATCTTCATCTTCCGCTTGCTGCGTTTGGCCGCCCCGGACTGGCTGAACAGACCCCGCAACTGCTCCGCCATCTCTTCCATGCCCGCCGGGCCCATGATTTCGAGCGAAGGGCGCGCCTCCGCCAGATCGATCTCGATCTCCTTGTCGTCGAGCTGCCCTTCGCGCAGCTTCTTGCGAAAAGCCTGCCGAGCGGCCCCCTCCGGTGAGGCAACCACACCGGCAGTCGCCACGGAATCGCCACCAGACGCCTGGCGCGGTGGTGGAATCAGCACGTCCAGCAACCGCTCCTCAGCGGCATCTTCCGCGCGCATCCGCATCCGGCCCATCTCAGCTTCGCGCGTCTGCTTGACGGCCATTTCGACCAGATCCCGGACGATGGAATCGACGTCCTTGCCGACATAACCCACCTCCGTGAACTTGGTTGCTTCGACCTTGATGAACGGGGCATCGGCCAGGCGCGCCAGACGCCGCGCGATCTCGGTCTTGCCCACGCCCGTCGGACCGATCATCAGGATGTTCTTGGGCGTGATTTCTCCGCGCAGTTTGTCGTCAACCTGCTGGCGGCGCCACCGATTCCGAAGGGCGATGGCCACTGCGCGCTTGGCTTGGGACTGGCCGACGATATGACGGTCGAGTTCGGAGACGATCTCCTGCGGGGTCATGGAGGACATGTTCAGGCCGGTCTCAGTCCAGCGTTTCAATGGTGTGGTGCATGTTGGTGTAGATGCACAGGTCACCGGCAATTTCAAGCGACCGCTTCACGATGTCGCGCGCCGGCAATTCCGTGTGGTCAAGCAGGGCCCGCGCCGCCGCCTGGGCGTAGGCACCACCAGAGCCGATGGCCACGATGCCATGCTCGGGCTCCAGCACGTCCCCGTTGCCCGTGATGATGAGCGAGGCTTCCCGGTCCGCCACGGCCAGCATGGCCTCCAGCCGGCGCAGCACCCGGTCCGTGCGCCAGTCCCGGGTCAGTTCGATCGCAGCCCGCACGAGGTGGCCCTGGTGCTTGTCCAATTTGGCCTCGAAACGCTCGAACAGGGTGAAGGCATCCGCCGTTGCGCCCGCAAATCCAGCCAGCACTTTGCCGTGGTGCAGCTTGCGAACCTTGCGAGCCGACCCTTTGACCACGATATTGCCCAAAGTGACCTGTCCATCGCCACCAATGGCCACCTGCACACCCGAAGGCGTTGCACGCCGAACACTGAGAATGGTCGTGCCGTGAAATGCTTCCATGGGATCGGTTTGGGGAGGGTTCTGGGATTTTGAATGGGCGCCAAGGCGCCCTTCATGCCAAGTTTCTGGCCACGCGCGTCGCTCAATCCGTCCGCACCGTGACCTGTGCCAGTTCGCTGATGCCGATGACGTCAAAAAATGCCCGGATCAGTCGATGGACCTCGGTGAACTGAACCTGCCGGCCCTGCGCGCAATGCGATGAAACCCAGTTCAACAAAGTGCCCGCCGCCGCAAAATCGACCCGCACCAGCCGAGCGCAGGTGATGGAGAGCGTGTCAGATCCCCTGAACTTGTCGTCCAGCCTTGCCAGCGTGGCCGAGACGTCGCCAGCAATCGAGCCCGACAGCTCAACCGTCACCGGTGGCAGCATCACCGAGTCGATGCTCGTCATCCGGAAGTCACTCGATCCTTTTTCCAGCGCCCCCGCGCCCACACTGTCGAGGGAACTGATGATGGTGGTTGGGCCACCGTCCGCCTCGTCGCCGGCTCCACTGACCACCCGGCACGTGCAACGGGGATCCTCCCAGGACGGCGGCGACACCTCGTAGGTCACGCAGTAATTCAGCGCGGCCATCTCAAACTCGTCCATCCGGCGCATGACCCGCAGCAATGCCATGCGGGCATGCCACCACTCGGCCGCCACCGAACGATCGCCTGAGGGCGAACACCCCGCGAGCACCTGATCCAGATGGTCGCCCGCCGTCAGGCGAAGTTCGACAGGTCGACTCCCCCAGGACTGAAACATCCCGGTGAGCTCCGGCAACACAGCCGCTTCGATGGTGGACAGGCGCGTCCAGTCGAGACGCCACGGTGGCGTCGTCCGGGCCAGCACGTCAGCCAGCACGCCGACCGACTTCACACTCAGCAGCGGCGGGCAGGACCAATGCGCCGCCTGCATCTGGCTTTGTGCCGGCCGCGCCGCAGCCAGTTCGCTGACCTTCTCGGGCATGGAAAACCACTGGGGCGCCGACCGTTGGAACTGATTGGCAAAATCCAGGGCGGCAATGTCAAAGCGCTCCTGCTGTCCCGTGGCACGGTACAGGTCAAACAGGGTCAGCCACTTCTCGACACTGGTGGCCGGATCGTTTTCGTTGCCCAGCCGGTCCAGCAGGCCTGCCTCGGCGCCCTGGTCGTCGCCGTTCGCGAACCGGATGGCCGCCTCTTCCAGCTCGGCATCGTGGGCAATTTCGCCCACTTCAATCGCCCCCGACTTGGAATTGGAAAATCCACTGCTGGTGGTCTCGAAACGCAGTCCGTTTGCCGGGGGCGGCGGCGCCTTGGCAGCGGTCGCCGGCACGGGCAGCGGAGCACCACTTTGAGGCGCCCTGGGAACACCCGTTGGCAAGGGCGGCGGCGCCGGTGGAGTCGCAGCAGCAGGACCCGGCGGCAGCATTGGCTCCAGCATCGGCCGCTGGGGGGCCGCTGGCGCCGCCGGCTGGGGTGTGTCCGACGGGGGGAAAATGCTGCTGTTGACCGAGCTGTCCCGATGCTTGGTCTTCCACCACTGCATCGACATCTGGGCTTCGATCTCGTCGATCTTTTTCAGCGTCTGCGCCCGCTCATCCGGCTTGGAAGGCAGGCTGCTCTGGAAGAATGACGGGCGCGGGGCGGTGGACTGGGTGCCGGCCATCTCGCGCCGGCGCAGCTTGCGCAACATTTCGAATTCGCGCTTGCGCACAAAGTCGTTGCGCTTCTTCCTTTCGACCAGTTCCTTGAGCATCTGGCGGCTGTTGCCGCTGTCGCCCAGTGATTCCTGCTGGTCGAGATCTGACCAGTTCGTCGCAGGGTTGCGAACGAACTTGACGACTTTTGACAGCAACCCCCCCTGATCGTCTTTTGCCATGACGCTAGTGTCTCACGGGTCAGAAATCAGCCGGGCTGGGGTATTCCTCAGTCTCCGAACATCTTCTGTTTCAGCTCCCGGCGTTGCTGGGCTTCGAGCGAGAGCGTGGCCGTCGGCCGCGCCAGCAATCGCCCCACGCCGATGGGCTCGCCGGTTTCGTCGCAATAGCCGTAGTCGCCGGCATCGATGCGGGCAATGGACTGTTCGATCTTCTTCAGCAGCTTGCGTTCGCGATCACGGGTGCGCAGCTCCAGCGCATGCTCTTCCTCGATCGTGGCGCGGTCAGCCGGATCGGGAACGATCACGGTATCGGCACGCAGGTGCTCGGTCGTTTCGCCGGCGTTGCTGAGGATGCCCTGCTTGAGCAGTTGCAGCTTGCCCCGGAAAAAGGCCATCTGCTTGTCGTTCATGTATTCCTCGTCCGGCATGGCAAGGACTTCGGCGTCGCTCAGCTGGTCGGCAGCCTTGGTT
>Ga0208938_1001395_pt1 | contig 14211 bp, 7 predicted proteins | sample AD_UKC125_MetaG_FD_184434 | JGI IMG/M metagenome (GOLD analysis project Ga0208938, IMG submission 184434) | Active sludge microbial communities of municipal wastewater-treating anaerobic digesters from USA - AD_UKC125_MetaG (SPAdes) (version 2) | ecosystem: Engineered > Bioreactor > Anaerobic >... | reverse complement strand
GTCGTCCTCTTCGCATGTGTTTTTGAACTTCCTATGAGGGATGGAAACGTTTAGCTTCGTAGTAATGCATATTTTCTGAATTGGTTTTTGAACTTCCTATGAGGGATGGAAACGTCATGTCTTCTTCCTGCTCTTCCTCGACAATCTCGGTTTTTGAACTTCCTATGAGGGATGGAAACCAAAAACAATGCCATCGGGATTTGTGATTGGGTTCAAGTTTTTGAACTTCCTATGAGGGATGGAAACCAGTATTTCCTGAACTGTCTGTCCCAGTACTCCAACGTTTTTGAACTTCCTATGAGGGATGGAAACTAGTTTAGGTAATGAAGAACAAAAAGAATATTTTAGTTTTTGAACTTCCTATGAGGGATGGAAACTTCGTGTCATTCCATACCTTCGGGATTCTTGTGCCCTCGTTTTTGAACTTCCTATGAGGGATGGAAACTAATTACAAGGATAAAATTTACCTGCCCAATAATGGTTTTTGAACTTCCTATGAGGGATGGAAACTGGCGGATAGTCCGAATTCACGATCGAGAGGCACAGGTTTTTGAACTTCCTATGAGGGATGGAAACATATGCCGTCCATGCCATCGCCTTCGTATATAACCTCTAGTTTTTGAACTTCCTATGAGGGATGGAAACAGGTCGGGTAAGAGCGATCCGGAAGGTCAGGAGTCCAAGTTTTTGAACTTCCTATGAGGGATGGAAACTATATTCACCGACACCGGGCCAAGTCAATATTTGCCCGTTTTTGAACTTCCTATGAGGGATGGAAACTATCTCCCGCAATCACAGATAAAGCAGTTTCCTCCGTTTTTGAACTTCCTATGAGGGATGGAAACTTGATATCTTCAACGTTTATTCCGCTTGCCTTGGCTGGTTTTTGAACTTCCTATGAGGGATGGAAACAGGCGTGACGGTATCTCCTGCGTCTGCCCACGGAAGGTTTTTGAACTTCCTATGAGGGATGGAAACCCAAAGAAGGAGGATGAAAGCATGAACATACAGACAGGTTTTTGAACTTCCTATGAGGGATGGAAACGAGCAGCAGCTCCTTCAGCCGCTCAGCTACTTCACCCGTTTTTGAACTTCCTATGAGGGATGGAAACATCCCGACAACGGCAACAAGATCGTCAACGGCGTAGGTTTTTGAACTTCCTATGAGGGATGGAAACTTATCACAGAAAAGAAAATATATGCTACATAGTGCTTGTTTTTGAACTTCCTATGAGGGATGGAAACTATGATGGTACTCACCTCCATGGTCATTCATATGTAGTTTTTGAACTTCCTATGAGGGATGGAAACGAACGGTCACCGGACCGGACGCGGCAAACGGGAAAAGTTTTTGAACTTCCTATGAGGGATGGAAACCGGCCATAGCAAACGGCATCAGGAGCTTCCATCTCAGTTTTTGAACTTCCTATGAGGGATGGAAACTTCATCAGCTGAAAAAGTATGACTTTCATCGACCACGTTTTTGAACTTCCTATGAGGGATGGAAACACGAAAGTTCAGTGGGACAGGTGGCAGATATTTAATCGTTTTTGAACTTCCTATGAGGGATGGAAACCGGTCATGAATTCGGAGTAGACAATGACAGCTATGAGTTTTTGAACTTCCTATGAGGGATGGAAACAGGAAGGATTCCAAGAAAAGAGAAAGCCAAAGGTCTTGTTTTTGAACTTCCTATGAGGGATGGAAACTGCATACGGTGATTCAAGAGGAAATCGGCAGAGACCCGTTTTTGAACTTCCTATGAGGGATGGAAACTTTGTTTGGCAAAGTTAGGGTTGAGCACCCTGAACGTTTTTGAACTTCCTATGAGGGATGGAAACACGCTTCAGATCCTATCCCTCGCATATATGGCACTGTGTTTTTGAACTTCCTATGAGGGATGGAAACACGCTTCAGATCCTATCCCTCGCATATATGGCACTGTGTTTTTGAACTTCCTATGAGGGATGGAAACAGTCGGTCAACGTGCCATAATTAACCTCGCCAACACGGTTTTTGAACTTCCTATGAGGGATGGAAACTGTCAAACCGTGGAAAGCTAAATTTCGACGTATACGTTTTTGAACTTCCTATGAGGGATGGAAACCTTTTTGCAATGTGGCAACATGATAATATGTATTGCGTTTTTGAACTTCCTATGAGGGATGGAAACGTCATGTCTTCTTCCTGCTCTTCCTCGACAATCTCGGTTTTTGAACTTCCTATGAGGGATGGAAACATTTGCTCGATCGAAGAAAAATTGAGCAAGTTATTTTGTTTTTGAACTTCCTATGAGGGATGGAAACAAATTCCAGAAGGATATGAGGGTCAGATTAGGCCAAGTTTTTGAACTTCCTATGAGGGATGGAAACCAATATTTCACCTGCAGTGATGCCACACGGCATCACGTTTTTGAACTTCCTATGAGGGATGGAAACACAGAGTTCTCAAGTTAAAGGAGGAGTGGTAAATGGAGTTTTTGAACTTCCTATGAGGGATGGAAACGATGCACTATATATGGTGTAGTTGTGTTAAGTGATGCGTTTTTGAACTTCCTATGAGGGATGGAAACAGCCTCGTGTAACGATACAACTACGGGCAGGTTTTGTGTTTTTGAACTTCCTATGAGGGATGGAAACCTCACCCAGTACAACAACGTACATATCCCCCCATGCGTTTTTGAACTTCCTATGAGGGATGGAAACATTCGTCAAACTCCTCAGGTGGAGAAGGAATCCCAAGTTTTTGAACTTCCTATGAGGGATGGAAACCTAAGTCGCAGGCATACATCAAAACTTCTTCAGGTTGTTTTTGAACTTCCTATGAGGGATGGAAACAAGATATAAGGTGGAGATGCCCGGACTGTGGCGGTGGTTTTTGAACTTCCTATGAGGGATGGAAACGCGATCCGGCGAAGATCGCTGACGACGTTAAAGCCGCGTTTTTGAACTTCCTATGAGGGATGGAAACTAACTTCCGGTGCTTCATCTATGTTCCAGACCGTAACGTTTTTGAACTTCCTATGAGGGATGGAAACTGGATGGACATGATTCTTCAAGCTAATGCCATCGGGTTTTTGAACTTCCTATGAGGGATGGAAACCACAACAGAAAGTTCATAAGATACAAGTTTGTGCGCCTGTTTTTGAACTTCCTATGAGGGATGGAAACTGCTGCCAAGAAACGATATTAAGGCACTTATCTTCTCGTTTTTGAACTTCCTATGAGGGATGGAAACCCAGTTCTGCATCGTAGTAAGACTGCAGGCGTTCTTTGTTTTTGAACTTCCTATGAGGGATGGAAACGCTGTACTTTCAGCGAAAGCAAGCAGTTCATTCCTTGGTTTTTGAACTTCCTATGAGGGATGGAAACACCCAGCGTCAGGAGTGAATGCAGTCCCGCCACCTTGTTTTTGAACTTCCTATGAGGGATGGAAACATAGGCTTGATAAGGCTTTCCAGGTCACTTTTCAGGTTTTTGAACTTCCTATGAGGGATGGAAACCCGACCGGATTCGGGGAAGTACGACTGTCTTTCGGGTTTTTGAACTTCCTATGAGGGATGGAAACAAAGACATCCTAGCAGAGCTAAGGTGGTTCATTGAAGTTTTTGAACTTCCTATGAGGGATGGAAACGCTGGAGGAGTATGTGTGATATGTATGAAATAACTGGTTTTTGAACTTCCTATGAGGGATGGAAACAGCCTCAAGCTCATCGACTACCGCCCTCAAGCCCTGGTTTTTGAACTTCCTATGAGGGATGGAAACAAATCTCATTACGGTATCTTTTGCCTTTACGTGCTTCGTTTTTGAACTTCCTATGAGGGATGGAAACGGTCAACATGAGGTATCGAACAGGCGCGCCCATCATAGTTTTTGAACTTCCTATGAGGGATGGAAACAGAAGGGCAAGCGCAAAATGGCGCCTTTTGTGGCTCGTTTTTGAACTTCCTATGAGGGATGGAAACAAGTCTTGAGCATTACTTGCTGCTATTTTGTCAAAGTTTTTGAACTTCCTATGAGGGATGGAAACTAGCTATACCAAAAGGGACCAGGATCAGGGCAGAATGTTTTTGAACTTCCTATGAGGGATGGAAACTTTTTAAATCGCCACATAAGTACACCATCCAGATTGGTTTTTGAACTTCCTATGAGGGATGGAAACGCGGTTCCCGCACAGACATTCCGGTGCTTGCACCGGTTTTTGAACTTCCTATGAGGGATGAAAGCCAAAGGTGCTTCTACGCTATTCGGTTATGTTGGCCAGGTTTCGGATTTCTAAAAAATAAGCTGCCGAAGAAATGTGACTTTCTCCGGCAGCTTATTTTGTTGTTATTGTGGCTTTAATTTCTATTTGTTATTTCCTCAAACCTTCCGTATCCGTAATTTGTCTTTGCTCCTATGCCTGCTTTGCAAAGCATCTGCTTTAGTTGTTTTTCTAATTCTCCAAAGACTGTGTCAGGTAACTCGCTTTTCGTACGGTCTTTCAAGATCGTAAATCTGAAAGTTCCGGCACAGACCGTAACGTATGTTACGGGAACGGGATTGTACCAGTCGTTTGGCGGATGGTCAGAGTTCATGTAATACGGCTGAAAATGGCTGTTTATTATATCTACGCCAAATTTCAAGTCGCTTATGGGTATGGCGTCCAAAAATATCAGGCAACCCTTTATATTTTCTGATTCCCCATTTTCGCCCCCCTTTATGTCCTCACCAAAAAGCTCTTTGAAATATTCAACTAAATGGTTATTGCTTTTAAGATAATGCGCCAGACAGCCCTTTATTGCACTATTGGGTATTACTGGTATGCCATAGTTTCTTGAAAAGGTCATGCCGACTTCAAGGGCCGATGGGTTGCCCGAACCGACGAGCAGCTTGCCTTTGAGTCTAAAATTTAAATCACAGACCTTGCTCATTTTGGATCCTAGATTATTAATTAAATAATCTAATTTATTGCACAATATACTAAATGGATTTCGATCGCCCTCTTTTGTCATTCTTTGCAGTTTACTGTTTAAGTGTTTGGCTAATTCTAGAGCAAGGTTTCTTTCATCCCTGTTGTGATTTTCAAAAACCCTCCTGTTGTTTGGCTCCAAAAAGAAATACTTATCCCAGTAAAGGCCAAGATTGAGGCTGTCGGGCAGGTGATCAAAGGGGTAGGTCATTTTTTATCACCGCCAAAGTATATCTCGGCGTAGCGTTTAAGCCAGCTTGCGCCGTCGATGGCAGCTAGCTGGGCGTTTAGGTATTCGGCGGCGGTCAGAGATTTGTTTGTCATTGATTCGCTAAATATCCGGGCGCTGAAATCTTTCATATCGGCCTTTAAACCTATAAGCTCATCTAAATGCTTTATAGCCTCGTCGAAACCTTTTTTCTTCAAAAAAAGCAGCGTTGCCGCGATGCCGTTTCCAATGATCATGCTGCCAAGCCCTCTTACGGTCCTTAGGTAATCTTCCCTGCGCTTTTCTTCAACGCTTTTGACCATGGCCATTGCCTTATAAGCCATCTCGAGGTTTTTATGTATCACTGTTTGTCACCTTCCCGGCCAAAAAGGGTTACCCAAACCATGCCCTTGCCTACCGTCTCTTTACCTCCTATGTTTATCAGTTGCCCATCAATCGCATCGTTTAATTTACCAAGTATGCCTTCATTGGCATATACAGTCGGCCTTGCAACGAAATATATGGCTGTGTCCTGTGGAAGATACTCTTCATACCAAAGCGCTCTTTCTTCGGTTGTGCCGCTTTCGCTCAGCCTTATCCTTGGGACGACTTCCGTCATGGTCGCTACTATCTGCGAAAACAGGTTATCGCTTACGATAACCACGTCTTCTGTAAGCTTATTTTGAAGATACTCGATGGGGGCACACTTCGATATGGATTTAAATATGTCGGCCATAATTTCTTTTTCGTTTTGATTTTTCAGGGAGTCAAGGGCAATTTCTTCCAGCCATACCTTTTCATTTCTTGAAACATTGCCCAGGCAGAAGGCCTTTTCGTCGCTCAGTTGGGGGAGCAATTTGTTGAGCCGGTTTAATTTTTCTTTATAATAGCAGCTGCCCGAATCAGGTGTGTCGCTGCTGCTTGTGTTTTTTGAATCCAAAGCGTCTAAAAACCTTGACATGACCAGAGGACAGGTAACCCATACGAACAGCTTATCAGGATTTCTTACGGGAAAAAGCAATATCTTCGCCTCGGAAAAGGCGACATTGCCGGGTTTGCTGTTGGCGCTGCCTTCAATCTCGCTCCCAAAAATCTCTTCTACCTGGTCTGAATGACTTATCCTGCAATACGACCGCAATGCTCCCTTAATGCCCTGAATGACCGGAAAGCGCGTCTTTCGTTCTCTTTGTATGGGAAGGTCGATACTGCCTATCTCCGGCCCGCTGCCGGCGTGTAGCTGTGTTTCTGTATATAGCAAATATACCGCTTTATCTTGCATAACCTTCATTCCTCCCCCTTAAAGCTTTCCCATTTCATGGAAATGAATCTTCCAAATCCGAAATCCTTTAACTTACTGTTAAGCGATATCTCGTTACTCGGTGTTCCTTTTAAATAGTAAACAGTCCCTGGGCCGGCTGCATGGTATATTGGCTTCGGTTTGCTATTAACCATATCCCAGCCGCTTACGGCCACTTTTTTGCTGCCGGCTATAGCGACTATTTCGGTCTGTCCTACTTTTCCGGATGCAGGTGCAATGCCCCCGTCAAGCAGGGCAGGGGTTATGAGCGATATTGCTGTATTTTCACCGGATGTCGAAAGGTCTAAGGCGGCAGTTTCAAGCTCTTTCATATAAACTTTTGCCCAACGCTGTTTAGATCCTAAAAATACGCCCTCTATGCGAACCTTGCAGATGAGATCAACAGTTTCTTCGTCCTCGGTGAGCATGAAGAACCCACCGCGGTTAAACCTATAAAAGGTCAGCGTATAAAGCAAATGCCTTGCTGCACGCTTTATCCCTTTTTCGATGCCTATTCCAAAACGGGATTCCACGGATATCTTGGGTTTAGATAGCTTGAAAGTCATGCCACAATGCAGGTTCTCAAGGTCTTTAAGCTCTATGTAGCTTTCATCCGCTTCCTCGGCACCTTCAAATTCCGGTATCCAGGGCAGACAGTTAAGATTTAGGTCGTCATCACATAAAAACTTTTTGTCCTGATTGTCCACTTTTATCAGAGGCATGGTCTTATATGTCCGTTCATTTCCAATTTTGACGCGATATATATTCTTGGGCGCTGGGAAATAATGCCTAAATGTGTTGCCATCTGGACTGTCGTATTCAAATATGAAGGGGCCAAAAAGTCTGAGCTTTCCGGCATTTTGCGCGTCTCCGATGATTTCTTGCTCTTCGGTGGTAAGTTGTGCCATCTTTCCATAAGGAAGTTTTATGCCCCAACTTTTCATGAGTGCAGTCCTGAGCGCCCCGTAAAAGGGAAAAGGCGACGGGAATCGGCTTTCTACGCGGTCGGAGGTGCTAAACCTGCGGTTTTCCTTGAAGGCCACCCAATCTTCCGGTTCGAAATAGATAGCCCACAGCTTCATCGCTCATCACCACGCTTCATAAGCCTTAATGTCAAAAGAAGATCTATTGGGGCCTTTAAAGCCGTCTCTATGTCAGGCATTTCCTTTACATCCTCGCTTGATATCTTCTTATGCTGCCTAAAGACAGCTCCAATAAAACGCTTTAAGTTTTCTTTGAGCTTTCCCAACTCTTCAGCTTTATCTTTTTCCTTGGCTTGTATGGATCTTGATATGACGTAATCTGTCAGTTTGTCGATATCCTCTTCGAAGAGGGGCAGATCCGGACACAGTAGTTTGTAAATGCTTCTGTGGGATATGTTTAGGTCAGTCATACCTTTGATGATATCAACCGCAACTTGCGCCGCATCGTTCACGTCATCGTAGCCCCATTTGGATCCGACCGTCACCATCTGGCCTGATCGCCTCATCAGCTTAATGGCAAAGGCGTTGCGCCCCAGCACTTCCTTTGCATGTTTTTCCGCTTCTTTGGCAAGTTTTACGGCAAACTGCAGGGGGGATTTGTAGTGTGCTACAGCTATCCCCGCGCTCATCGTGGCGCTTGAACCCATTAGGGGAGCGATGGGTTTGCCTTTTGTCCAGAGGGCTTCCTGGTCCGTGTGGTACGTTTTATTGCCGTATTTGATCTCAATCTTTTCATTTCCTGAGTAAAGCTTTCTTATTTTGTTGGCACACTCCAAAGCGTTTACGGCAGGCAGCAAGGCCATAACATCGTCTCCGCCACAGTAAACCAGCATGCCGTCGTATTCCGATATGACAGCTTCAACGAGGGAGGAAAAGACCGACAGAGTACGTGAAAGGCCCCTGTGGTACGATGGCTGAACGGGCTTTAATTTCGAAATGATGTCCCAAATCTTATTTAAGTCTCTGCTGGCTTTGAAGGCATCCCTTACCTTTGAATGGGTAAAGGCGTCAAGCTTTGGCGCCTTGTCACCGCTGACCCATTGACCCATCCTATCTCCGTCCATAAGCAGTATGGCAATGTAGTCGTTTTTGTCCGATTCGTTTTTATGGGCCACGTCCAGAGTCGATTCATAGCGTATTTCCTTTGACAATACCGTGGCAAGCACTCTTTTTACCGAATTTAAAGCGCCGAGCATATCCCTTTTTTCGTCGCCTTGTTCGTCTTTTTCCATGAAAACCGTGCATGCCTTTACGTCGCCCCCAAAATCGTCAGCCTGACTGATTCCGGAAAGGCTGGAGTCATCGCAGAATGGTTTAAAACGCCTAATTTTTTTCACGGCGGCGAGCTTGGACGTAAGTATCCGGTAACTGTAACGGTAATAGGCGCCTTTATTGGGTTTGTAGCCGCCTAGTTTGCCGATATCTTCTAAGACCTTTTGATATTCTTCCGCTCCCGAGCCGGTGAAGAATTTTTTGACTTCATCTACTGCATTCTTTGGGTCAAGCAGCGGATAGCTTACGGCCGATATGTTGGGAAAGATCTCCGCTTGGTGGGGAAAGGAATCTTTATTAAAATCAGCGACATATTGCACTCTGCCTGACTCTTGGCCTGCCCGATCCTTTTGTCGGATGATTTCAATGCTGGCGTCGTTGCAGATTTCCATCCAGGAAGACGTCATGGCTTCTTTGCATTCACTTAAAATTACATCCACATTCCCTGTAGGAACGACGGCGACGAATATGTTTGGTAGTGAAGCCACTTTGTCGCTCATAGGTGGCAAGGTGCAAAAATTTCCCAGTTTGACGCCCAAACGATTTTCCAATGTGTCCTTCACGAAAGGTATGCCCCTAAGATAGGGGTAAATTATGGCATCAAAGCCGTAGTTAAGCCCGACTTTTTCGATTGCCTTGTAAATTAGATAAGAAAGCAGATAGCTTCCGGCCCAAAGGTCCCTCGTTTTTCTGGCCTGCGCTATCAACTCCTGAACGGGGCCTATGGCCACTGCTATTAGCGACGCTTCAACATCGTTGCCCTTTACGCATGGCGTTAAGGCTGCAGTGGTGTCAAGATGATCTATGATAGAGTGGTTAGGAATGCGGCTGTCTGCCGGGATGAACTGCGCCATGTCTGTCAAATAGGGTAAGTTCCACCATACGGCGTGATATGTTTTCTCGTAGTCGATCCCGTCAGTGCCTTTGTTTTGGTCGATCAGATCTGAAACAAGATCGACGTAATCAGCATTTGCGTTGTTTAATTTGCTTTTTATATCGTCTGAGAGCTTTTTGCCGGAAAAAGGATGTATTATCTCGATTTCATCAGGAGCTATTCTTATTTGTTCTCCTGCTTTTTTGTAGGGGTTTTCGAAGGGCAGAGGGAGCCTGTCCATGCTACTTGCTATGGGGTCTTCCGGACCACGGCTGTATTCTATGTTCAGCTTGGCAGCAATCTTTTGAGCCTTGTCTTCGTGATTCTTTACATCCAAGACCTTTCCAAGAGGATCATGGAAGAGGGCCGACAGTTTGGCCTTCCAAAATTCCCGTTTATCGTCCGTCTGATTGTCGGTCATCGAGGATCACCTCCCCCCTTGGGAAATTTTTTCTAAAATTTCTTTGAGCTTTTTAAAATCTTCGTAGGCAGTAATGGTAAAATCTTCGTTAATTGAACATTGCGTGCTTTTGTTTTCGGATTGATTTGAGTTATTTGGACCTGAATGATTGTCAAAACTTACTTCCCTTTCAAGAATAATCCCGTCATCCAATCTTTTATTGGTCATTTGGCTTGGCAGGATAAGAAAGACGGGAAACCATTTGTCATTTCGCCTGTGAATGGATACAAATAGGGGAGAGGCTTTTCTTCCCGTTTCATCGTCGGCAAGGCCGGCCAGAGAAGAGTAGATAGTAATCTTAAGTTTGTTAAAATCTTTAATTTTGATTTTCTTAGGTTTCAAGTTGTAGTATTGCAGGGGCAAGCCAAGGATAGTTGGGGGAATTTTTACCTTTTCTTTTTCTTTTTGTCCTTCCAGTGCGGATATCAGATCATTGATACAATCACGTGACTCGCATTTGCGCAGCTCTTGTTTTGCCTGAGGATATAACCCTTTGTGGTCTTTAGTGGTTTTATACAGTCTTTCAAAAAGAAATTTTGTACTTTGACAACTTAAATTGTGGGGAACGTAGATAATATTATCCGTAAAGTTGGGAAACTCAGGTACATCGTTAAATTTAGTTTGTTCTAAAATAAAACTGCTATCTTTGTGTCTTTCATTATATGTTTCAGCAAATTTACTTATTGAATTTTCAACTTCGTTGATAAATTTTTTAACGCAAGCCTCATCGCTATTTTTGGCACAGAAAAACGAATCCCTGGAAAATGTTGCTTCTTGCGAGCCATCGTCGCCTGTTATTTTTATTATCTCGAACTCGCCAAATCCCTTTCTGGTCTTTGCGCCAAAGCCCGAAAAGACTGAGACGAGCTTTAGCAACCCCTGTAAAATAGGCCAAACACTTTCATCTTTTATGAAAAATGTGATATTAAGCGTAGAGTTTACCGGTAAAAAGCTGTACATGCGCCGATTTCCAGAGCTTGAGTCGTACAATCCGTAAAGGGCGTAATTCACGTTATCAAATCTGATTTTTTTGGGTTGTGAATTTGCTTGTTCAGTGTTTTTATTATAAGTACCAAAAATGTTCGAGAAAAACTTACATTTCTTATCTTCTTTGCTAAAAAACCCAATCGGCTTACCGCGATCATTCCATTCCACCGTTAGCCCGAAAGGTGCCTTAACATCCTGGGAGCCGAAAATCAGCGATTCAATGAGTTTTAAGCCGTTATAAGTTTTGTTGTTGTCTTTTTGATCATAGCGGTTCAAATCCATTTTTTCGTCTTTGTCGTTCTTGGTTGTTTTAAGCTTATGGACATCGATTACAAGAGGAGCAACAGCCCTAAACCAAAACCTCAATACGCCCTTGACGCTTTGCGGTCGCAATTCAAAGGGGTATACAGATGCGTTGGCATTTTTATCATAAATCGGCTCTTCTGCTCCGCGGGAAAACATCGGTGTTACCACTTTACACGTCACGATCTTTTGAGACAAACGCGATCACCACCTAAATTTGCATTTACATGCGAACATACTTTTGCCACTCTTAATGGCATCAAACTTTAGGAAGCTTCAATACCTCGCCAATAACATAGGGATTTTCATCCTGTTCTTTGCGGGAACGTCTGTCTACTGCTATGACATGTTTTGTTGGAATTCCAAGATGTCTGAGTTCTTCTCCGATCCTTTCGGCGATATAGCCTAGTAAAGATGTACCACCCGTCAGGTTGATGGTAACTTCGTCGACCTCCTGCTCTTTTAAAAATGCGCTTATCTCGTCCAGCACTCGTTTGACTTCGCCGATTCCCTCAAAGGGGTCTTTTACCGTTACCACGCTGACATTTCCGCTAAAATCGGCCTTTTGGGTGATTTCTTTAACGTTATCTTTTAATTCCTCAGAGGTAAGCACAACAAGCACATCATGTTTTTCATGATTTAGTATCGTATAAAGAGCACCTTTTGCGTTGCCCATTGGGGAGATTACGGCTTTCTTCCGGGTGTCAAAGCAAAGTTGTTTTTTAAACTCCTCGATTGCCCGGTCTATATCTTGATCTGCTATTTCTTTAAGGCGCTTTTCTAATTTGTCCATTCCCGGCGGATTGCTGTCGCTAAAACCAAAGTGGGCCACATGGTTTCTTGCATCTCGCAGTATATTATCTTCATTTGGCAATCTTATGGATTCGCGGTTTTTTCTGTCCAGCGGGTTTAATTTTACTCCTGCACACATATAAGAAAATAATTTTAAATTGATGCGATATTCCCTGGCCAGTCTGACGGCCATTCCGTAGTCTTGCGTTGCAATGTAAAACTTTATAAGCTGCCGTTCCGCCTCAAGTTCGTTTTTGTCGATTATCACTTCACTATTTTTTGTGTCCAGCTTTTCGTATTTTTCTATGATCTTTTTTATTAATGGTTCAAGCTCGGGGATGCATCTTTTGATCTCGTCGTGAACTTTGCTTGTTTTGGATGTCATATGGGCCATGAATCTATTTAAAGATTTCCGAATCATGCGTATGGATCCCAATCTAAGAGCTCGCGACAGTTCGCTTAATTCGCTATTAAGCTTAGAAAGTTCCAACGGAAGGTTCTTTTTGCGCGACAGTTCGCTTAATTCGCTATTAAGCTTAGAAAGTTCCAACGGAAGGTTCTTTTTGTCTGTAACGCCGCATGTATGACAATCTTTGTTTCTTTTTTCTACCAAATCGCCCAGCAATCCGCTAAATCCGTATTCCCTAAACTCCCTTGCGGCGAAAAGCCATTCGGCCATCCCTATGATGGATGTTAAATTAAGGCACTCCGTAGAAGATGTAGTATTGTTGTATTGTCCGTATACGACGGTTACGTCCGCGTTTTTAGCCTCTTTGGCATAAAGAGATATAACTACGGCCATGATCGGGATGGACCTAAACGAGTGGGTAGTGTCTATAAAGACCTTTTCGCCGTATTCTATAACATCGAGCATTTTGGCAACTAGGTCCGGGGGATTTGCTTCGGGGTTGGCTGATATGGATACATGATCATATTGTATTTGATGTTCATCTAAATATGATTGTGCTGTTTTCCAGTTAGGGCTATTTTCCGATTCTTCGGTAAGAAAAAATATAATTTTTAGGTTTTCCTGCGATTTTATCCTGCGAAAGCATTCGGCAAGAGCAATGGGGAAAATGGGATACCCCATTTCAAAACTTCCCTTAGCACCTTTTTCGAAAACGTTATACTTAATGCTGATTTTGCTTGTGTTGTAACTACCGGTTCCAAGAAATGTCAGAATTTTAGCCAATCAACACATCGCCTCCTTATTACATTTCATGCTGATGTAAATAGATATATTTGAGCTGATATTTAAAGTATACTAAGATTACTTCGTTAGACATAGTATATTATAAAAGGTAATGAAGGGTCAATATACAAGTTATCGAAGTTGCGTAGTAAAATCTGAAGTAAATTTTTCCAAATCTTCTTTGGTTAGGCAATAGACAGAGCAACACTTCATAAGGATTAACCTTGAATGATGACTTCGTATCGGCCGCCAATAGAACAAAAACACTAGGAGGCCAGCATAAGTCAAACTTGCTTATAAATCTGTCAATAGCCGAATATCTTTATCCTGTAAGAGCTATTTGGTTGATATGCTGGCATGTTTTATGTTTTCGTCAACCATTACATCATTACATATGGAACAGCTTTTTGAATTTCCTGTGAGTGATAAAGGTAATATAATTAAATAAAATCTCAAATTTGAGGTGAGCTATTGTGAAGATTTATATAAGCGTGGATATGGAAGGCGCAACTGGAGTAGTTAACCCCCTTCAAGTACGGGCAGAATCGCCGTCTGAGTATGCCTTTGGTTGTAAAATGCAACTTCATGATCTTAAGGCTGTAATAGACGGTGCTTTTGAGGGAGGGGCAACAGAAATACTTGTTAACGATTCTCATGCCCGAATGATAAACGTAGATGTATCACAGCTTCCCCAGAATGTCAGGCTTATATCCGGCAACCTTAAACCTTTGGCAATGTCAGAAGGCATAAAAGATGGTTGCGATTGCGCGTTTTTTGTGGCTTATCATGCTATGGCTGGAACTGTTAATGCTATACTGGATCACACAGTATCAAGTAAAACAATATTTAGTGTTAAACTTAATGGAACGTTATTAGGCGAAACTGGGCTTAA